>Ga0207657_10001545_pt1 | contig 24662 bp, 15 predicted proteins | sample KBSC33metaG_FD_184316 | JGI IMG/M metagenome (GOLD analysis project Ga0207657, IMG submission 184316) | Corn rhizosphere microbial communities from Kellogg Biological Station, Michigan, USA - KBS C3-3 metaG (SPAdes) (version 2) | ecosystem: Host-associated > Plants > Roots > Rhizosphere > Soil ... | reverse complement strand
CTTTCTCTTTAAGATTACAATATGTTTACGGAATAGCTAAAGGATTAAACTGGAAACCGTCTCTCGGATATTCAAATGATCCTGCATGGAGCGCTTACACGCTTCCTTCTCCTGTTTATTATAATTATAGATCTGTTGTGCAGGATATCGGCTTGCAAGGTTTGTTTACAATAAATAATATTCGTTTCCACAAGCAAAAAACCGGTATGGTACTTTATGGTGGAGCCGGACTCGGAGCTACTTTTTACAAAACAAAAATAAATGCTTTAAATGGCAACACTCCTTACGATTTCAGCCAGATCACTGCGTCAGGGTATTCAAATAGAAAAGAGATAAGGAAAGAATTGAAGAAAATGTTGGACAATAGTTATGAAACAGATGCTCAAACCGGTAACGGGTCAAAATTACACCCATCCGCCAGCCTTATTCTTGGTGTTGCTTTCAAACTCAGTCAGCGGGTAAATTTGGCAATTGAAGATAAAGCAACGTTTGTCAAAGATGACCTGTTAGATGGACAGCAATGGCAGGAACGCCCTGTTGGAGACCCTGTATTAAGCAGTAATTGGGATTCTTATAACTACGCTTCTATCGGGTTAAACTTCAACCTTGGTTCAAGCGCTAAAAGCGTTCAGCCTCTTTGGTGGATTAACCCGCTTGACTATGCATACAGCGAAATCAACAATCCTAAACACATGAAAATACCACCGCCGGTATTACCTGATGCGGATGGTGATGGTGTTACTGATCAATTTGACAGAGAGCCAAATACTCCTGCAGGTTGCCCTGTTGATTCACATGGTGTTTCAAGAGATACTGACGGTGACGGTGTTCCTGATTGTAAGGATAAAGAATTGATTACTCCAACTATATGTCAGCCGGTAGATGCAGATGGTGTTGGTAAATGCCCCGAACCTGATTGCTGCAAAAATCTCAGAGATTCAATGGCCGCTGCTAATCAATGTAATATTGGCGACCTTCCAAGTATCTCTTTCAAAAACAGGAGCATTTCAATAACTAACGATGCGAAAGCAATGTTGGCTACAGTAGCTTCTAAATTGAAAAATAGCGCATCATGTTCTATAACAGTTACCGGGTATCCTGCTGCTTCTAAAGCATCTCAGGCTCTTTGCAACAAAAGGGTAGATGCTATTAAAGCCTACTTAACAGAAAAGGAAGGCATTAGCGCAGATAGAATTACTACTAACTGTGAAGTTGGCGGTGGTGATGTGAACACAGTTGACATCAAAACCAACTAAAAGATACACTTTTTGCTCAATGATAAACCCTCTCCATATTTTGGGGAGGGTTTTTTATCAGAGGCAATTATCAAAATATTAACTAAGGTGATTTTGCTCGGATTTTTTTTAGGTTCATTTTTGTTTAAAATCCCTTAATTTTGCGGCTCTTTATGAAATTATTTTTAGCTTTCTTAGTAATACCATTTCTGCTTCTGTCGGGCTGTAATAACCAATTTAATAAAATTCTTAAAAGCTCCGATTACGAATACAAGCTTAAAAAAGCTGATGAGTATTACGCGAATAAGAACTACAGAAATGCTGAGACTTTATACCAGGAATTATTTCCTGTATTTAAGGGTAGTGATAAGTTTGAAGAATTGTATTATAAATATGCTTACTGCTCTTATTATCAAAAGAACTATTTAGACGCGGAGAATCTTTTCAAAAGCTACCTCGGTGTTTTTCCAAATAGTAGTAAAGCTGAAGAGATTGCTTACATGCATGCATATACTTTTTATAAACAATCTCCCAATGTAGAATTGGATCAGACTAACACTACCAAGGCAATAGGGATGATGCAGGGGTTTATTAACTCTTATCCTAATTCACCAAGGGTGGCAGATGCGAACGATATTATTACCAAATGCAGGGGAAAATTGGAAAAGAAGGATTACATCAGCGCCAAGTTGTATTATAACCTTCAATTTTATCAGGCCTCAGCGCTTACTTTTTCAAGTCTTTTAATTAATTACCCTGAATCTTCTATCGGGGATGAATACATGCTGATGGTAGTAAAGTCATATTATGAATATGCTAAGTCAAGCATCTATAGTAAGCAGGAAGAAAGGTACGCGAAAGTAACGAGCGAATATTTTGATTTTGCAGATCGCTACCCGGATAGCAAATTATTGAAGGAAGCCGAGAATTATAAAAACCTTAGTCAAAACGAAATTAAAAAATTAAAAAATGAGCAAATTAAGGCGACAACAAGCCTCTAACACAAGCAACGTTGTAGAAACTCAAAATCTGATTGATGTAAAGTCAAAAACAGGTAATTTGTATGAATCTATTGTTGTAATTGCAAAGAGAGCGAACCAGATAAATATTGCAATTAAAGAGGAATTGCATAATAAATTGGAAGAATTCGCGAGTCATACAGACAGTCTGGAAGAAATTCATGAGAACAAAGAGCAGATTGAAATTTCACGCGCTTACGAAAGAATGCCAAATCCGGCTCTTTTGGCTACAGCGGAATTCATGGAAGATAAAATTTATTATCGCAGAAACGAGGATAATCTGTTTGATTAAAAAGATTTAGAAATAATTACTATAAAAATGGCGGTTCGTAGAACCGTCATTTTTATTTTCATGTGCTTTTACAGTAAAGGAACAATTAATAGATTTTTTCATTTTTCTTTTGAGAAGTATGTCTTTTGCCTAGCATGGCTTGCTGATTCGTCAGGCGGGGATTACACGCCTGCCTGACTGCGTCATGCAGACAGGGATTGAAATTTGTTACACAATCCGATAGCTATCGGATTTATCCAGGTAAAGTATAACTTATGAATTTTGAACATAAGAGTTATTGAAGTAAGCCCTGAAATATTTAATCATTCCAAACATTACCAGTAAAGAGGTAAGCAAAATCGCTGCTATTATTCTTGCAGACATACTAAAAGTAGATAATAGAAAAAATAGTGCGGTGTAAAAAACAAGAGTCTTCAGAAATCTGATTGCTAATTTTTTTAAGGGGAAAATTTGTAGAATAGAAGTGTTTAGAATTTTAGATGAATGCCATAAATAATAAAAGGATTGGCAATAAGTAGAAATAACTATTGACAGAGCAACGCCCCTTGTACCCATGAACGGATATAAAGTAATCATTAAAATAATGGCAATCAAAATATCCATTAGAGATCCAAATAATATTTTTTTTCCCTGGGAGAAGCACTGTAAGATTACACTATAGTTATTAATTCTTAATGGGAGAATGAAAATGCTTATTACAAAAATAGGCAATGACGAATTGTACTTATCTCTAAACGCCACTGAAAACAGATCTTCCCTAAAAAAGAAGAGAAAAAGAAATAAAGGAAATACTATATTGGAAAGTATATGGAAGCTTTCGCGGAAGAGTTTTATTATTTTTTCAGGTTGTTTGATGTTTCCTGATATCTCAATTAGTAAAAAATTGCCTGTAACGCTTATTAATAAACCAAAAACCGGAATTTCAATAGAACCATTGAAAAATATGGCAAAATCCGTTGCAGTAAGAAGATACAATAGAAAGAGCTTGTCAATCCATTTTGCTACAACTCCAAGTGTATCATTCAATCCAAGATAGCCCCAATGGCGTAAAAAAAGATTGTTATCAATTTTTATGTTACTTGATTTTTTTTCAAAAGGCATTAAAACAATAATGATAAATTTGGCGATAGCAAGAAGGGTAATACCTTCTATAAGATGATAAAGAGAGTAGTTGTTAAAAAGTAAATATATATGCCATCCAAAAAATAAAAAGGCATAAAAAAAATTGATAATTCCGGATATCTTTTCTTTACCTCGCTTGATTAATAAGTTATCAGCCGCAGCAGCGATATTTTGAATCGCCATAAATGCAATTAATAAAAATTTTAATGAAGTATTAAAATTTTTGGCAAGAAAAAAAAATGCGACTAATACTAATATCCATAATGCCGGATAAAATAAGCCTAATATTTTTCTCTTGCTTTTTATAAAAGCAAACAAAAAACTTAAATCTGTAGAAAGTATAACAGCGGCAAGTCCGAAACTGATAATTACATTTACAATATTAGCATACATCCACACGCTTTGGAATTTACCATAGTCATCGTAGCTTAATTTCCTTGCATAAATTATCGCAATAAAAAAAAGCGCAACAAGAGGCATTATCCTGGAAAGGAACAACCAAAAAAATTTCCGGCTTTTGTCAGCTTTGTAAATTAAGGATAAAGTGGTAGCCATATTGTTGCTACAAAGTAATTGTTTCTTTTATTAAAAATCTTTTTTAAGCAAAATGAATTTTAAAATAAAAACCCAAATTAAAAGTGAAAGTAAATTAGCTCATATCTAAATACAATGAGCCTTTTCCTTTTTCTTATCTTCGCCGCCAGTTATGAATAATATCAGGAATTTTTGCATTATTGCACATATAGACCACGGTAAAAGCACGCTGGCCGACCGTTTATTGGAATTTACCCACACCATCAACGACCGCGAAATGCAGGCCCAGGTGTTAGACAATATGGATCTTGAGCGCGAGAAAGGAATTACTATAAAAAGCCATGCTATACAAATTAATTATCAATTTGAAGGCATCGAATACATTTTAAATTTAATTGACACTCCGGGTCATGTTGATTTTAGCTACGAAGTAAGCCGGGCGCTGGCTGCGTGCGAAGGTGCTTTGCTTTTGGTAGATGCTACGCAAGGCATCCAGGCGCAAACCATTTCTAATTTATATCTCGCTATTGATAATGATTTGGAGATTATTCCAGTGCTGAATAAGATAGATATGGATGGCGCCATGATTGGAGAAGTGGAGGATCAGATTATAGAATTAATAGGATGTAAACAGGAAGATATTTTACATGCCAGCGCCAAAACGGGGGTAGGTATTGAAGCCATTCTTTCGGCCATCATCAAACGAATTCCTCCTCCTTCCGGCGATGAAAATGCACCACTTCAGGCGTTAATTTTTGATAGCGTTTTCAATAGTTTTAGAGGAATCATTGTGTATTTCAGGATTTTCAATGGGATTCTGAAAAAGAATGACAAAATAAAATTTTCCAATACGGGCAAAGAATACGTTGCGGATGAAGTAGGTATTTTGAAAATCGGGATGACGCCTAAAAACCAGGTAAAAGCCGGCGATGTGGGCTATGTAATTACGGGTATTAAGAATGCAAAGGAAGTAAAAGTAGGCGATACGATTACTACCACTCACAATCCTTGCAAAGAATCTATTAAAGGTTTTGAAGAAGTAAAGCCAATGGTTTTTGCAGGTATATTTCCTGTAAATACTGATGAATTTGAAGAGTTGAGAGATTGTATGGAAAAGCTACAGCTCAATGATGCTTCGCTGACTTTTGAACTGGAAACGTCTCAGGCATTGGGTTTTGGATTCCGATGCGGATTTCTTGGAATGCTTCACATGGAAATTATCCAGGAAAGATTAGAGCGTGAATTTAATCAAACGGTGATTACTACCGTTCCTAACGTTAGTTTTTTCGCTTACACTACCAAAGGAGAAAAAATAACAGTGAACAATCCTTCCGAAATGCCAGACCCGAGCAGGATTGAGAAGATTGAAGAACCTTATATCAAAGCGCAGATTATTACAAAACCCGACTATATTGGTAATATAATGACGCTTTGTATTGGCAAGCGCGGTATTCTTACCAACCAGGGATATTTAACGCCTACCAGGGTAGAACTTAGTTTTGAAATGCCATTAACTGAAATAGTTTTTGATTTTTATGACAGATTGAAAAGCGTTACACGCGGTTATGCATCATTCGATTATCATCCGATCGGATATCGCGAAAGTGATATTGTAAAAATGGATATTCTATTAAACGGAGATAAAGTAGATGCATTGAGTTCACTAATTCACCGACTCCGCGCGCAGGATTTTGGAAGAAAACTTTGTGAGAAATTAAAGGAGCTTGTGCCCCGTCAGCAATTCCAGATTGCTATACAGGCTGCAATAGGCGCTAAAATAATTTCGCGCGAAAACATAAGCGCCATCAGAAAAGATGTAACTGCTAAATGCTATGGCGGTGATATCAGCAGGAAAAGAAAATTGCTTGAAAAGCAGAAAGAAGGTAAAAAGAGAATGAAGCAAATAGGAAATGTGGAAGTGCCACAGGAAGCATTTTTAGCGGTTTTGAAATTGGATGAATAGATTTTTTTCAGACACGGAATCTGATGTGCGGATTTCTATAATTTATTTTAAAAGCCATAGCAAACAAACAAATAATGCGGAATTTCATTTTTGAATATTTGCTGCTTAAAGAAAGAGATAGAATAGGAATATAGAATATTTGTTTGCCTGCTGCAATCTGCTAAATCATTCTACAAAAAAAGGAAAAGTATTCAATACTTTTCCTTTTTTAATAATACAAAATTTTACGTTCAGGCCAAAGCAATGTCCAACACCTGCTGCATGGTTTTTACGTAATTAATTTTCAGTCCCTTTATGTAATTTGGATTGATCTCATTAATATCTTTTTCATTCTGAGCGCTCATAATAATTTCGCGTATGCCTGACCGTTTTGCTGCAAGAACTTTTTCTTTGATGCCTCCAACGGGCAACACCATTCCGCGCAAAGTGATTTCACCGGTCATGGCCAGGTAGGGTTTTACCCTTCTACCCGTAAACGACGATGCAAGAGCAGTCATCATGGTAATTCCCGCGCTTGGGCCATCTTTGGGAACAGCGCCTTCCGGCACATGAATGTGAACATTCTTTTTAATGAAGACATTTGGGTCTATTCCGTATTTTTTTGCATTCGACTGCAGATAACTCAAAGCCGTAGAGGCGCTTTCTTTCATCACATTTCCCAGGTTGCCGGTAAGTTTCAAATCTCCTTTGCCGTTATCACTCGTAGCGGATTCTATAAAGAGAATATCGCCGCCAACGTAAGTCCAGGCAAGGCCTACAGCCACGCCGGCCATATTGGCTGTCTTATACATTTCATTACTATACCTTGATTTTCCTAAAATTCTTTCTACATCATTGATACTTACAGTTGGTTTTAATTTGCCCTTTTCGGCATAATCCCTTGCAAGTTTTCTCATGATACTTGCCAGTTGCCTGTCAAGTTCACGAACACCACTTTCTCTTGTAAAATCAGCGATAATCTTCTCTAAAACCGCGTCACTCATTTTAAATGAAACATCTTTTAATCCATGCGCTTCTTTTTGCTTTGGCAATAAATGTCTTTTGGCAATTTCTATTTTTTCTTCAATTGCATAACCACTTAAATCAATAATTTCTAAACGATCCCGCAACGCAGGTTGAATATTTTGTAAATTATTTGCAGTCGCAATAAAAAGAACTTTACTCAGATCGTATTCTGTCTCAAGATAATTATCATAAAAATTATTGTTTTGTTCGGGATCCAAAACTTCCAGTAATGCCGAAGAAGGATCGCCACGAAAATCGGTTCCTACTTTATCTATTTCGTCCAATATCATTACCGGATTAGATGATTTTATTTTTCTGATAGATTGTAAAATTCTTCCGGGCATCGCGCCAATATAGGTTTTGCGGTGTCCGCGTATTTCACTTTCATCATGCAGTCCGCCGAGGCTTACTCTCACATATTTTCTGTTAATAGCATTGGCGATACTTTTGCCAAGAGAAGTTTTACCAATCCCCGGAGGGCCTACAAAACAAAGTATAGGGCTTTTCATGTCGCCTTTCAACTTGAGTACGGCAAGGTATTCCAGTATCCTTTGCTTTATTTTTTCCATTCCGTAATGATCGTGATCCAAAATCTTCTTGGCCTTTTTAAAATCGTACTGGTCTTTGGTGTAATCTTCCCAGGGAAGGTCCAGCATTAGGTCCAGGTGATTATACACTACAGAATAGTCCGGCGTGGAAGGGTGCATGCGTTCTAATTTTTCCACACCTTTATTAAACATATCTTTTGCCGCCGCAGGCCATTTTTTACCTTCAGCCTTTTTTTGCATTTCCTTTACTTCTGCTACGTTATCGCCACCTAACTCTTCTTTGATAGCTTTCAACTGTTGTTGTAAAAAATAATCTTTTTGCTGTTTGTCGAGTTCAGCGCGCGTCTTGTTGGTTACTTTATTTTTTAATTCTGCATATTGCAATTCAGTTTGCAACAGATTTAATAATACTTCTGCTCTTGCTTTTATATCCTGTATCTCCAGCAATCTTTGCTTTTCAAGAATGTTGCTGTTAAGATTGCTACTTACAAAGTGAATCAGAAAGGCAGGATTTTCAATATTTTTCAGAATAATAGTTGCCTCAGAGGGCATGTTGGGCGATAGTTGTATGATTTGCCCGGACAATTCCTTTATGGATGAAACCATTGCTTCAAAATCATTGTCACCTTTTAATTCAGTATCTGTAAGTACCGTAATTTTTGCTTTAAAATAAGGATCTTCAGAAGTGATTTCATCTATTTTAAATCTTTTTTTGCCCTGTATGATAACTGTAGTGCCACCGTCCGGCATTTTGATCAATTTAAGAATTTTTGCGACCGTGCCGATATTTACCAAATCGCTCACAGTAGGCTCTTCCACCTGGCTGTCTTTTTGTGAAACCACACCTACCAATTTGTCAGCCTTGTAGGCATCATTTACAGCCTTAATGCTCTTATCGCGTCCTACGGTAATGGGAATAACAACACCGGGAAAGAGAACTGTATTTCTCAGGGGAAGCAGCGGTAATTCAGCAGGAATCAGTTGTTCATCGTTTAGGTCATTGTCTTCATTCATCGGAATCATCGGCATAAATTCCATTTCATCTTCAGGCCCATTTAGAAAATAATCTTTATTCATATTTTTTTTAAGTTGACATTCTGTCAATATTTTTATCAAAGAAACGAAGTTTTCAAGTGATAAGTATAAAGTTCAAGATTAATGCCATGTTAAAGAAGCGGAAGAGTTGACAGAGTAGGCCGGTTCAAACTAAAATTTTCGAAAAATATTTTGTAAAAAACGAAATACACTGTTTTATTTTGTAAATATTTTTTAGTTAGTGCTTTTCAGGCTTTTATAGGGAAATACGTGGATTTCTCAATTCAGGCAGGTTAATTTAAGTCGCAAGTTAGCCTGGACCAACCAAGAGCAAACTGTGCGAATCTTTTTCCTGGCAGATCATCCACCATCATCAGAATCATGCAATAAACAAATAAATAAATGATTTTCCTGTTTTTTATTATCTAACAGTTAAGGATAAACGAAAATGGAATTGAAAGGCAATAATTTATTTTTTTAGTTTTAACAATTACAATGCAGCGAGTTACATATTCTTTATAATCTCTTCTACAATTTCATCTATATCCCCATCAAAGTGATGGCCACCGGGCAATACAACAAAAGTGAATTTGTTTAAATTGATTTTGTTTCTGCTTAGATTTCGATCGTCGCTTCCGTTGATGATCACTATTTTTTTATTTTGAAGCCTATTGACTTCCGTAGCCACATCCATGCTTCTTTTAGTGTTGCCTCCAAATATATCTGCCCAGTGAATTTCAAAATCAGTGCTTCCAGATGAAGCCAGCAAAAAAGATGTTTTTACTTTATCTTCAAAATTTTCAGGCAACCTGTTTAGTACAAAAGGCAATACATCTGCGCCAAATGAATAGCCAATAAAAACAACTTGCTGGTTTTTTCTGCCGGTTAGTTTTTTTGACAAAAAGCTGGTGATATCAATAGTTGTTTGCTCCGGTGTTTTTTTGTCATCAAAATAAGTTCTTGAATTTAAAGCTATCACGTCATAATCTTCCTTGTTGAGAGCGTCACATAGATTGGTAGAAAATTTATTAAACCCACCATCTCCGGAGATATAAAACAGAAGCGGTTTTTCATGAGTAACAGCAGTCCATTCTTTTGTGGCAAAATCTCCGTCAGCCGGAAAGGACATCATAGAACCCATTGTAATTAAAATAAAAAATAAAAAAAAGATTTTTTTCATAAATCTAAATTAAGGTGTCATTACTTTATTTAATGCAGCGGGCAATTGCAGCAGGTCATAATCATTTTCATAAACCAAAAATTTATTTTCCCAGATGGTGGCGTATTTTTCTTTGAAATCACGAAGTCCCTGAAAATGCCTGAACCGTTTTAGTTTCTCTCCGGCAAATTTTATGATTTGTTCCGAAGGGCTTTGTGGCTCGGTAATTCCGGTCATTGGCACCAGTCCAAGGTTGATGTATTTGCACTGCTTTTCTTTAGCGTATTCAACCAACTTTATAATTAAAGCATCCATACAACCGCCCGGCGCATCTCTCTTTTTTCTTATCAGGTCGTAGGTGCATTCTTCAGGCGAATAATCAGGAATAATGTTTAAAAATGCGACTATTTCCCCGTTTTCGTTGGCGATGGTGATGACATCCTGGCTCGCTATTTCTTTAGCGTTGAACATTCCCTGGCTAAATACCTGCTCCTCTTTTTCATACGCATGCAGCCACTCGTCAGAAACATTTTTTAATTCACCTAAAAGCGTATTATCAAGCGGCGCCTTATGAAGATGCGCTTCAAATCCTTTCTTTTTAAGGCTGTTGAGCGCGTTGCGCAATGATTGTTTATCTTTTCCCTGGAGGGTAAAATTTTCGGCATCTAATATGGCTTCCTGGCCAATTATTAATTTTTGTTTTCTTAATTGATTAAACCATAAAATACTATTTTCATCTACGCGGTAAAAAGCAACTTTTAATCCCATTTTTCGGCATTGACGATAAAATTCCGCAAGTACTTCAAATTTGTTTTCCTCTGCGCAAACAGGCTCCTCAAGCACTATTGCGAAACCACCGGCTATCCTGTAAGAAATAAATGCGTCATGTATTTCAGAGAAGAAAAAAAGTTTATCCTCAGATATTTTAAAATAATCAATAGAAGAGTTCCCATATTCCTTCAGCAAAATTGCTGCCCTTTCCCTGCCGGATTCAGTTTCTGTGTCAACTCTTATAAATGGTTTAATCACCGTAAACAACAAAAATCCCCAACTTAAAAAACCAAGTGTATGAATGAGCCATATAAATTGATGGCCGAAAGGTGTACGTGGATGCAGGGATTCATTGCCTCCTAAAAAAAATATTTTCATGGTGTTCACCAGCGATTGGTACCATGTAAAGTCAATTCCGAAATGTCTTTTATCAATAAAATAAAAGCTTAAATAACCAAAAATTAATACGGATAAAAATACGATTAATACGGAAATAACGCCAACTCTGATCCACCGAACGCTGCTCCGGAGGCGGTATTGGCTCCTGCTCATTAAAAGTAAAACAATGATGACTGCTGCGAATGCAGCTTCTTCATAATCAAGCGCCTTTATGAGGTTGCCAACTAAAGAAAATAATGAAAGTAAAATGGCAATACGCCACGCGTTTTTTAAGCCTTTAAACATATAAGCCGAAGTAATTAACAAAGCCACGCCGGAAAATAAAACTAAAATATTAGATGCGTTAATCGCTTCCAACGGCAGGAATGCTCTTATCAGTTCCAGGCGCGGATGCAAAGGACGTGTTACAACAGAAATTATATTTAAAATACCCAGGGCAAAAATGAGCAATGCAGGAACTATTCGTATAAATAAATTTTTTCCTCTCCATGCAAAAGCCAAAATACCCAACAACATCGGAAGCCAGAATTCGAAGACTCGGTACAAAAGGGTAACAGACAAAGCCTGTACAGTAGAATAGCCATAAAATTCCAAAATATAGACTATGGATATTTCTACCGCACCCAGTCCGCGCAAAAATGGAGACGTAACCATTAATAATACAGACGCGATGTAGGCGATGGCAGCCACTGGGAATGATGGTGGAAGCCCCAGTGCCAGCATCGCAATATAAAGATGGAACATGCCTGTAAACTCTACTCCCGTAGAAAATAAAATCGCACCTGCAAATTTTTTATTGCTCACATTAGCCGCAAAGAGTTCGTCAATGAAAGTGGCCAACCGTGGGATTTTTTTTGCTATATATTCATATAATTTTCCTTTAGCTCTAAGAGATTTTGACAGCCTGATTAATGCTATTAAAACAAGCACGACAATGATAAGCCCAAGCCATGCATCGTTTAAATGTTTATCGGAGAAAAAAGCAAATAATAACACCACCGGAAAACCTACCAGGAAAACCGTTGATAAACCGGCGAAGCCATACAAGCCGCTTGCCTGGTGAATCTGTGTTTGGTTGTAGCCGCGTTTCCTCAATTGAGAAGGTGTATAGGCTAAAGAACTTACGCCACCGGCCGGTAAGAAAATGCTTAATAAATTTCTTTTTAAAAAAAGCTCTATAGAATCAATCCATTTCAACGGAAGTCCTATTGATGCAAAACTGCTCACGTACATCCCGCTTTGGAAAAGCACATAAATAAAAGTAACCAGGAAGCCTGTATAAACCCAAAAAGAATCTGCGTTTTCAATATTAGGAATTATCTGTTGCAACTCTTTTCGCTCGCTCCTGAAAAAAATGAATGCGAGCAAAATCATTAAAACAGCTAATATTTCTTTCCAATATGTTTTGGGTGAAAATGCCTGAAGTCTCTTATAAAATTTGGGGAATGCCAGGGTATTTTTTATTGTAAAGTTAGTTAATTGAAAATTATAAATTTAACGGTAAGCCAAAGATAATCTGCTTGCTTATTTATTGAATAAGAATATCAGGAATAAGTCTGTTTACTACTGAGAAAAACTTCATGTTTTGAAATTCATTTATCAAATAAGAATCTTAATAATAAGGTTTACTGCAATATAAAAAGTAAGCCGGATAATTCTAAGCCATCTAAACTTTCCAACCATCACTTTTTCATTTTACTTTCAATTTCACCAAGATCTATTGACAAGCCCTGCGACTTAAATTCAGGTTGACTTTCCATAAGTTTTCTGTCATTGAAGCCAAACGAGACGGCTTTTAAAAGTTCATCTTTAGTGGCTTTGGCATCTTTGTTTCGTGCCGCCAGTATAGCGGCGAAATACCAGGCTTCACTATTGCTGCTGTCCGCCATTTTATATAGCGTCACAAAATGCTGCGCCTGGGTATTTTCATTTGCTGTAATGAGTTGATTGCTGATAGAATAAAAGGCTAATGATAAATAAGCCTGCAAGCGCTGGTACATAGCAGCTTCCGGAGTTTTTTTTGCTGCTTTAGCTTCAACATCGTTGATGGTTTTTCCCCAGTAATTTATATCCTCGCTTCCAAATTTTTGTTGATAGCTTGCTTTGATATTTTCTTCTTCCGCCAATATTTTTTGTTCTGCAAGCCATTGTTTTTGGTAAACTGAATTGTTGGCAAAGAAATTCTTTTTCTCTTTAAACCAATTTACTTCATCGGTCAAACCGCTAAGAATACTGATAGAAAAGTTACATATCCCGTCTGCTTTCAAAAAGTCATTTGCTTTTATATAATCTTCAATTTCTTTTTTATTTTTATTAATAATAGTACTGATAAAAGAATCATTTTTAGGAATTAATTTTTGCCGCATGGCGTCTGCCTGTATTCCCGCAAATGCTTTGTCCATAGTACTTTCGGGCACCCACTCATGTATTCCATCAAAAAAAATGATGCGATGTGTTGTATTGGTTTTATTAAGACTATTATTAATAGACACAAGGTCTGTCATATTCATATCTCCATTGCCTGCGATAGCCGTGAAGCTAAAATTAAAATTTCCTGCATTCAATATATCAGGCAATCCCGCGCCATTGGCTATTACACCTTTGATGTCAGCGTGGTTCAAGGCTATGTAAGTGGCTACCTTGGCGCCTCCTGAAAATCCACAAGTGTAAATCCGGTTCCTGTTAATAGTTATACGCTTCTGCGAATCATTACTTAACGTGTTCCATATATTTTCAGCATCATTCCAGTCATTGCCGTTCTTTGAATTGTTACTGCCAATTAAAATAAAATGGAAACTATCGGCCAGCGCTTTGTATTTTTCTAAAGGAAGCCCGCCGTCGCCATGAGGATCAAAAAAATAAATAATCGGTAAAGGTTCATTAGCATTATTTGGAGGAATGTATAATGCATACGTTTGTTGCGGATCAACTTTGCAAATAACCGGATTAAATATTTTTCCCGGTACAAAGTCATCCGCAGCAGGATTCTTTAAAATAATAGTACTGTCAATATTTCCATTTTCTCCATGAGTGTTGCCACCGCATGAGATAATATAAAAAAATAATACTATCAGTTTGATAGAGTGAAAATTTTTCATAATTGAAATCGTCAAAGCAAAAATAGTTTTATTTTGAAACAGGATGTTCCTTTAATAAAGAGTTTAATTAACTTTGAACGCGGATCTTTAGAACCAAACGTAACAACTTTCATTAATATTTTAATGCTAAAACATATTCCTTTTTTTATATTTTGGGATATTGTGTGGTGTTTTACTCAAATAATACGTATTATTACGATACCTTTAATTTGGTAGTTATTCTGTATGATCTGAGATTTATAAACTAGATTTTTGTTGTTGGTATTAAAAATTAAAAAATTCATTTATTTTCTATGGATAAAGAAAACGGCGGCGTGATTAATATAATGATAGTTGATGATCACGTGCTTTACCGGGCCGGTGTAAAAACCGCCCTCTCTTCAAAAAAAGATATTAAAGTAATAGCTGAAGCAGATAATGGCGTTCACATGTTAAACTTTTTGAAAGGCATTCAACCAGACGTAATTCTTCTTGACATACAAATGCCGATAATGGATGGGATAACTGCTTTGCCAGAAGTAAAAAAACTATACCCGCATATTAAAGTTATCATGCTTACTTTACTTGACGACCAAAGTGTAATTACGAAATTAATGGAACTTGGCGCCAACAGTTATCTCGTAAAAACATCAGATGCAGAAGTAATTTACGAAGCAATCAAAACTTGTCATCAGCAGGAATTTTTCTTTAATTCGTTAACCAATAAAGCACTGTTAAATAATCTTCGTCAGAAAAATGTGGCTTCTCCATTTAAAACCTCGCAGGATGATGCTACGTTGAATGAAAAAGAAATTACTATTTTAAGATTGATGTGTGAAGAGAAAAGCACCCGTGAAATAGCAGAGGCAGTTGACCTCAGTCCACGCACCATTGAAGCCATACGTGATAAACTAAAAGTAAAGACAGGCACCAAAAGTACCGCGGGTCTTATCATGTTCGCGGTAAAAAATAACCTGGTAAACCAGGAAAGTTAAAAGCCGATAATCATTTCATACCGTTATTTTTGCTCATTCATTTTTGAAAATATGAATGAGCATTTTTTTATTTACAACAAAAAATATTACCATACCGGAACACCGGTTGTTAGCGCGGGAAATAACGGATTGCGCTATGGCGACGGCTTGTTTGAAGCCATGCGGATGCGTGAGGGAAAAATTATCAATATAGATTTCCATTTTGAAAGATTGTTTTCGGGAATGAAAATTTTACAATTAGGTATTCCTGATTTTTTTTCAAGAAGCTTTTTTGAGCGTACAGTAAGCGAACTTTTATTAAAGAATTCTATTTTCAAAAACGCAAGAATACGGCTAATGTTTTTTCGCGGGGATGGTGGTATTTTTGATCCGGGAAATGATGCGGTTAATTATATTATTGAAACCTATCCGCTTTCTGATAAAATAGAATTGAATGAAAAGGGTTTGGTTGTAGATGTTTTTGCTGGCGCAAAAAAAAGTTGTGATCAGTTTTCCAATTTAAAATCCAATAATTATCTGCCTTCTGTGATGGCGGGATTATTTGCCCAAAAAAATAACCTCAATGATGCCATTATTTTGAATACTTATGAAAGAGTTTGCGAGTCAGCAATTGCGAATATTTTTATTATAAAAGATTATAAAATTTGTACACCACCATTATCAGAAGGCTGCGTGGCAGGCACTATGCGCCGTTGGATGCTGGAAAAATTTTCTTTAGAAAATTATGTTGTTTCTGAAAAAGCGCTTTCGGTAAATGACGTAATGGATGCAGATGAATTATTTTTGACCAACGCAATTCATCCCGTAAGATGGGTGAAGAAGCTTAGAGATAAAAATTACGAAAATAGAATCGTTAAGGAAATCCATCAGTCGTTGATTCAAAATATCTGAATTGGATAAAAATTATTCTTCTTCCACAAAAAGCTCTTTATCCGAAATAGCTTCCTGGTCAGCAGTTTCACGCGTATTTCTATAAATTTCCATAAACTTTTGAACCGCATTTCTTCCATCTTTCCCAAGGTTAATAGAATAATTATTGACATAAAGATCAATGTGCTTTTTCATCACCTCCACTTCCATTTCCTGTGAATGTTCTTTTACATAATCGCTTATTAAAGGATAATGCTCAAAAGAATATTCCATACTTTCTTTTATTAAAGCATCTACCTGCATCAAAATGTTTTCATCAATATTTCTTTTACCCACGATACCTCCCAACGGAATCGGGAAGGATGTTTTTTCTTCCCAAAAATTTCCGAGGTCTATAATTTTATGCAATCCTTTGTCCATGTAAGTAAACCGGTTTTCATGAATGATAACGCCGAGCACATTTTCCGATTCAAGAACTGATTTTTCTATCTCATCATATCTTTTAAAAATTTTCTTTTTTACATTGGAAAAAGCTAAAGAAAATAAAAGATGTGCCGTCGTGTTTTCTCCGGGAATAGCGATAGTATATTTTTCAACATCATTAAAATCAACCGGCTTTTGAGAAATGAGAAGCGGCCCAACGCCTTTGCCCAGCGCGCCTCCGCTGTTAAGTACTATGTAATTTTTTGCAATTAAAGGTAACACGCCATAACTTATTTTAGTAAAATCCAACACCTCTTTTTTCGCAAGTTCATTCAGTGTTTCTACATCTTCCAACCTCACGTTAAAATGAAAATCTCCGGTATTTATCTTTTTGTTGACCAGTGCGTCAAAAATAAAAGTGTCGTTTGGGCATGGTGAAAATCCTAATGTAAAATCCATAATTATATTGATAAGGTTTTAATGATTTTTAATAATTCTGTGTTCAAATTTTGAATGGCTTCTTTTGTTCTCCAATTAGCTTTGTCTCTTTCTCCAACATTATTGGAGATACTCCGTAACTGTAAAAAGTTGTTTTTTTGCTGAAGGCAAACATAATGAAATGCAGCACCTTCCATGCTTTCGATGTCTGCTGAAAATTTTTCTTTCCTCAATTGATTTTGAACCTGATTGTCTGTTACTTTATTTACGGTTATCCCCTTTGCGGATGGCAAATCAATTTTTTGTAAAAATGAATGATTATTTAAAAGCCATCCATTAGTAAAAGGAAAATCATTTTTATCACCAAAGCCATTCTCAAAAACTGTTTTAAGCGCTCCTTTTTCCTCAATGCCTTCATCACCAAAAGTGTCTTCTTTTACCGCAACTACTTCCGCTAATTTAAAACGATTCGTAAAGGTTCCTGCAATTCCTGCCTGTATCACAAGATCATATTTTTTCTCCAATAGGTTTTTTGTAAGATGAAAAACTGTGGCCGGAATTCCAACGCCGGTTATCAGTATTTTGGCTTTGGGATTTTCCCTGGCAAATGGTTCTATTTCAAATTTCGTTGCGGCTACGATTAACAAATTCATTGCGCAAATTTCGTATATCCTTGCTATTAATCAGCACTTCTTTGTGTCCGTTCTCAACCTTGTAACATATAATTTATGAAAAAAACTAAATAAGAATTCGCAATAATTGTTTCTTTACTGGCGAAGGCCTTTTGTCAGATTGTTTCATAACCTATTCAGATTGTTTCAGATTGACTTTCCGGTGTTTTACTACGCCATTCCATGACTTTTTGATAAACAAAAAAACTATCTTGCGATTGCTAAAATAATAAAGAATGAATCTAAAAAAACTACTCACACTCACTTCACTTCTTCTTCTATCTTCTTTTCTGTTTGCTCAAAAGTGGCAACCAAAGCAGGCGCCTTTAATGACGCGATTTGCTAAAGACGTAAATCCTGACAAAGTTTTGCCTGAATATCCGCGTCTGCAAATGTTTCGCAGTAAATGGCTTAACCTTAATGGACTTTGGCAATATCAACCGGGAACTTCTGAAGGGGAATCACTGCCGGAAGGAAATTTATCTTCTCATATTTTAGTTCCGTTTCCGGTTGAATCGGCTTTGTCCGGCGTGATGGAACATCATGAGAGGCTTTGGTATAAAAGAAATTTTACGGTTCCGAAAGAGTGGAACGGTGAAAGGATTTTATTGCATTTCGGCGCGGTCGATTTCGAATCAGAGGTTTTTATAAATGGTAAAAGTGTGGGTGTTCATAGAGGCGGGTATGATCCTTTCAGCTACGATATAACGGAAAACCTTACACGAAATGGCGCGCAGCAAATTGCAGTTCGTGTGTATGACCCTACTGATAAAGGAGGGTTTCCAAGAGGCAAGCAATCACTGAAACCTGGCGGCATCATGTACACACCTACGACGGGCATCTGGCAAACCGTTTGGCTGGAACCAGTACCACAAACAAGTATCAGTGAATTAAAAATGGTGCCTGATATTGATAAGTCAGTTCTAAAACTTACGGTGAATACCGGTAATGCAGAAGATGCTAATGTTGTGGTAAATGTAAAAGATGGCTCGAAAGTAATTACTACACAAACCGGTAACGCCAATACAGAATTAGCCATTCCCATTCCTAATGAAAAACTCTGGTCGCCTGTTCATCCGTTTTTGTACAATCTTTCTGTTTCGTTGAAAAAAGGCAACAAGACCATTGACGAGGTTTCCAGTTATTTTGGAATGAGAAAAATATCAATTGAAGAGGATGGTGGCTTTAAAAAAATGTTTCTCAATAATAAGTTTGTGTTTGAATCAGGTCCGCTGGACCAGGGTTTCTGGCCCGATGGTATTTACACAGCGCCTACTGATGGAGCCATTAAAAATGATTTGGAAATGATGAAAAAGTTGGGTTTTAATATGGTGCGGAAACATATAAAAGTAGAGCCTTACCGATGGTATTACTGGGCAGACAAACTCGGTCTTATGGTTTGGCAGGATATGCCTTCGGCCAATTCCTACACGGAACATACGCCGCCTGTTGATACGGTAGAATATGCACATGAATTGAAGCGCATGGTTGAAACTCATTGGAATTCGCCATGCATTATTATGTGGGATATTTTTAATGAAGGGCAGGGGCAACATAATACGGTTGGCTTGGTAAATATGGTGAAAGATTTAGACCCGTCAAGATTAGTAAATCAGGCAAGCGGCGGTGATTTTTTTGATGCGGGCGATTTATTGGACATCCACAGTTACCCCGCTCCTGCATGTCCGTCAAGCACCACGCAGGCGCTGGCTTGCGGCGAATATGGCGGAATCGGTTTCGCAATAAAAAATCATACCTGGAGCAAAGGCTGGGGATACTTAATGATTAAAAATCAAAGGGAATATGATAGTTTGTACAACCAGTTTCAAACTGACCTTACTGTTTTCAAAACCAACAATGGATTAAGCGCGGCGGTTTATACGCAGATAACAGACGTGGAAACTGAATTGAATGGCTTGTTGACGTATGATCGTGCAGTGGTAAAAGGCGATCTTCAAAAAATACGGGCATCTAATTTAAGAACAATTGAAAAAGAATTATATCTCTCTACCGTTTTACCCACAAGTGAAAAAGAAAGCCGCAACTGGAAATATACATTTGAAAAGCCGTCTAACGGTAACTGGTACGCGAAAAAATTTGATGATGCGAGTTGGAAGACCGGTGAAGCAGGTTTCGGTACAAAAGGGACACCGGGCGCTGTGGTTCGTACTGTTTGGAATACAAATGACATCTGGCTCAGGCAGGAATTTTCTTTAGGCAACCTTTCCGGAATTGACAAAAATAATCTCGTGTTATATCTTCATCACGACGACGATTGTGAAGTTTACATAAATGGTGTAAAAGCAGCAGACGCAAAAAATTATACATCCGGCTATGCTATGACACAGATTAGCAAAGCGGCAAAGAATGCATTGGTTGCAAACGGAAAGAACGTAATTGCCATTCATTGCCATCAAAAGGAAGGCGGGCAATATATTGATGCGGGCATTTCAGTTGTAAGTGATCACAAATAGAAGTTTGAAATAAAATGATAAACCTTTTCTAAAGGATGATTTCCTTATAATCATGATTTAAAAACGGTTATTTAATAAAAGTTGAAAAAAATAGCGTAATGCGAATTATACAATCAACAATGTTTATTTTAATAGCAACTCTTATGGCAGGATGTCAATCAGGAGAAAATAAAAATATTTCTGAAAATACTTCCGGCGAAGTAAAGTTAATAACACTGGATCCCGCGCACTTTCATGCGGCGTTGGTACAAAAAAGCATGTATCCCGGAATTGATTCTGTGGTGTATGTATATGCGCCAAAGGGGTTAGGATTAGATGAACAGCTTAATTATATAAAACAATATAATAGCCGTGCGGAAGATCCGACCCATTGGGTAGAAAAGGTATATAACGGTGATGATTACCTGCGAAAAATGCTGGATGATAAAAAGGGAAACGTGGTGGTTCTTGCTGGCAACAATCTTTTGAAAACTGAATACATTAAAAAATCGGTTGATGATGGATTAAATGTGCTCGCTGATAAGCCCATGGCTATAAATACCGCAGGCTTTGACACATTAAAACAAGCCTTTGCAGATGCAAAAGAAAAAAGCGTGATCCTTTATGATATCATGACCGAACGTTCGGTGGTAGCATCTGTTCTTCAGAAGAAACTAACCAATATGCCTTCTGTTTTTGGCGAATTAGAAAAAGGTACAAAAGATTCGCCTGCTGTGATAATGGAAAGTGTACACCGGTATTTTAAACAGGTTTCCGGCAAGCCTTTGATACGGCCCGATTGGTTTTTTGATCCATTGCAGCAAGGCGACGCAATCGTAGATGTAGGCGTTCACCTGGTAGATTTGGTACAATGGGTTTGTTTTCCTGAGGTATCACTTGACTACACGAAAGATATTTCAATTGAATCATCAAAAATCTGGCCTACACCAATTACGCTCTCCCAGTTTTCCATCATCACGAATGAAGATCATTATCCGGATTTTTTGAAAAAATATGTGAAAAATGATTCTATTTTATTAACGCATGGTAATGGTTCTATTGATTACACAATAAAAGGTGTTCATTCAAGAATAACTGCCAAATGGACTTACGATGCACCCGCGGGAGCAGGAGATACTTATTATTCATTGTTGAAAGGAACCAAAGCTAATCTCGAAATAAAACAGGGCGCCGAAGAGAATTGGAAGGCTACTTTATATGTTTGGCCAATAAATCCGAAAGATACCATTGATCTATCGAAAGCACTTAATAATGCAATCAAAGACATTAATAAAGACATACCAGGCGTGAGCATTGAAACTGTATCAACCAAAACCGGATGGAAAATTTTGATTCCAGAAAAATATCATAAGGGCCATGAATCTCATTTTGCTGATGTGATGAAACGGTACCTGCAATATTTGAAAGATGGAAAGTTGCCGGATTGGGAAGTACCGGGTATGATAACTAAATATTATATTACTACGAAAGCATTGGAGATGGCTCAGCAATAATTTTATTTTTTTAGAACCAGAATGTAAAAGCTTTTTAAATAATAAACAATCATTTTTTTTGGCGGTAAGAACATCAGGCGGGAATGTGGTAAGAAACTCACTTCCTATTATGCATTGTGGCCAATATCACAGTCAGCCATAGACGGAAATATAAGTGGCCATATTAATCAAAATCAAGGGTACAATGGTTCTTCCAGTAATGTGCCTCCTCTGGAGACATTGCCGACGGATTGAGTACAGTATTTGTAAAAAATGATTTGTGTCAATGGACGATTAGTGGCATTCTGCGGTCGTGCCGTCATCGGCCATAGAATAAGAATTCGTATTAAATGTTTGTTTATTGGTACATAAGATAAACAGGAGAGAAACCAGGTTGTTTTTTAAAAGCTATTTAAATTTTTAAAATTGCTGAAAAAACCTTCCTGGTTTTTTATTTGGTTTTCGGTGCAAGCTATTAATAGTAAAAATATCACAGCAGGGAATATTGAATTGCCATCGCTAAGTATTACTTTTATGACTCTTACTGACGGGGATAATTAAATATTGGAAAGATTTAAAATCGTTTAATGATAAACGTTAGTATGTGCCCGGCTTGAAATAATATTCTGCTGTGCCACTTTTTTTTAAACATTTAAAATCCAAAAGAAAAAGATTATGCAAAGACGTCATTTTATCAGAAACACCGCAATAGCCGGTGCAGGGCTCAGCCTTACAGGTTTAAAATTATCTGCGCTCTCAAAAAATAATTCTGCCAACAAAATACGGGTAGCTGTTATCGGTACTAATGGAAGAGGGCTTGCCCACATTGAAGCCTACCATACCATTCCCAATATAGAGATTGCTTATGTGTGTGATGTAGAAAAAAATGCTTTGGCAAAGGGAATCAATCTTGCAGAAAAATTGAATGGCAAAAGGCCAAAAGCCATCCAGGATTTTCGAACCATTCTGGATGATAAGGATTTGGATACGGTGTCCATTGCTACGCCCGATCATTGGCACACTCCTGCTGCCATCCTTGCCTGCGCCGCAGGCAAACACGTATATGTTGAAAAACCCTGCGGACATAATCCCGAAGAAGGCGAAATGCTGATAGCGGCTGCAAAAAAATACAATCGTCTCGTGCAGATGGGCAACCAGCGCCGTTCGTGGCCTAATATTACCGAAGCAATAAAAATGATTCACGATGGCATCATTGGCGAAGCTTATTTTGGGGAAGGTTGGTATGCCAATAACCGTGCATCTATCGGCCACGGTAAAGTGGTGCCTGTTCCTTCCAATCTCGACTGGGAACTTTGGCAGGGACCCGCGGCGAGAGAAGCTTATAAAGACAATGTAGTTCCTTACAACTGGCATTGGTTCTGGAACTGGGGTACGGGAGAGGCCTGCAATAATGGAACTCATGAGATTGACTGCATGCGTTGGGCGCTGGATGTAAACTATCCCAGCAAGGTGGTTTCGGGTGGCGGGCGATATGCCTATAAAGATGATTGGCAAACCACCGATACGCAAGTAATTACTTTTGAGTTTGACGGCAAAAAAGCAATTAGCTGGGAAGGCCGTAGTTGCAATAATTTCCCTGAAGAAGGCGGCGGCAGAGGTTTTAAGATTTATGGAACGAATGGTACACTGGTGAATTCCGGCAATGACGATTATAAAATTTTTGACAAGGACAATAAACTTATTAAAGAAAGCAAAGAAGAACCAAAAACGGACACCATCAATAGTATGGGACCCGGTGTACAATTAGATGCTTATCATTTTGAGAATTTTATCAATGCGGTAAGAGATGGAAAACCGCTCAATTCTCCAATTACAGAAGGGCATAAAAGTGTGTTGCTTTGCCATTTAGGAAATATTGCACAAAGGGTTGGCAGGGCGCTGCATTGTGATGCTGCAAATGGAGGGAAAATTCTGAATGATAAAGAAGCACAAGTTCTTTGGGGCAGGAAATACCAGGAAGGCTGGAAGCCAAAAATCCAGATTTAGTTTTTGGTTCGAAGTTTCTTGGCACACATCGGGGTTTCATCCTCTTGCACTGGCGTGGCTATGAAAACCTGGCTGAGACGCAAGGTTTTAAAAAACATTATAGTTTTTTTACTTCTTAATTTGTGTTACAAACCGCAATTGAAACTCTTTTATTTTCCATGCTGTCCTTGGCTTACCCGCCAACAGCAAGTTTATATCTTTCGTGATCATTTTTACTCAAAGCCCATCAGTAAAGTATTCAGTATATTTAATTGCAAACATCTAAGGAACTTTTGGCGGGACGCCAACAGTAGCAGAGAAGTGTTTAGGAATAATTTATCCTTGAGTTTTGATTTATCTCGGACAATAATAGATCTTTATAAGATTTAGAAAACTTATTTCACTATGCACTTGGAATTATAAATTAATTCGAATATCTTGTACTTCACTTTGGTTTTTGATAAAACTATACTGCCAACTATCCTCGCAAAGTTCTAATCCCGGTTATCCTTGCCTATTCAATAAATGCTATAATGGACTTATAAGCCCAAAAGCATTGATTTCTTCAAAAAGTAAAAAAAATAGATGAAAACAAAAGAGGGTTTTTCAGTATTGATACCCGATGGCGAAAGCCCTCAAACTATAGGAGTCCTACAATGTTTGGCTCAAATGAAAAATGTCAGAACATATATTCTATCGAATGACCGGTGGGCGGCAATTCGTTTTTCCAGGTACTCAGCTCAATTCTTTAGTTACCTTAAAGGAGAAGGTAATGAAGAACGATTAGCGGCAATTTATAATACAGTTAAAAAGACAAAAATAGATGTTGTTTTGCCTGTAGACTGCCGGGCAATACGTTTTCTATCAGCCAATAGCGGCCCGCTGTCGCAACTTACTTCGATTGCCCTGTTACCTGAAACCAAAGCTATGGATATTGCTTTGGATAAAGGGTTACTGGCAGAGTGGCTGAAAAAAAATAACATTCCTTGTCCTCAAACTATTTTATACCAAAAGAATAATGATTTCGATGAATGCCTTTCTGCCATACGGTTTCCGGTCTTGATAAAACCAACTTTAGGTAGCTGTGGGAGAGGTATAAGAATATTCGATAACAGGTCAGCGTTATATTCTTTCTTTAAGGATCATGTAGTTTCAGAAGAATTCATTGTTCAAT
>Ga0207657_10001544_pt1 | contig 24664 bp, 27 predicted proteins | sample KBSC33metaG_FD_184316 | JGI IMG/M metagenome (GOLD analysis project Ga0207657, IMG submission 184316) | Corn rhizosphere microbial communities from Kellogg Biological Station, Michigan, USA - KBS C3-3 metaG (SPAdes) (version 2) | ecosystem: Host-associated > Plants > Roots > Rhizosphere > Soil ... | reverse complement strand
GGTGCTTGTCCCCGACGACTGGGGTTACCCCATGGCAGCCCACCACGACCGCTCTCTTGACGTGCCCGCGGGAGCGCGTCGGTACGCCGAGGAGGCGGTCAAGGAGTGCCCACGCCTCGCGTTGCGGCTCGCCGACTCCTGAGCCGGTGAGATGGCCGGGCCCGAGTCCGGTCAGAAGAATCTCAGAAGTTCGTCCAGCACGCTGAGGCCATGCGCCTCGACGACTCGCTCCCCGAGCCTCTCGCAACGGCCCTGGCCGAAGCGACCGGCCAACACCGACGGGAGGACCCAGTCCTGCGGCGCACTGGTGGGCCGGCCGGCAACGCGGTCCTCACGGCCTGGACCGGACTCGTCCTGCTCGTGCTCTCGATCGGTGAGCTGCTCACCCTGGTCGACGTACGCGGTCTGATCTCGTGGCACGTCGCGCTCGGTGCGCTGCTCATTCCGCCGGCCCTCCTGAAGACCGCGACGACCGGCTGGCGAATGAGCCGCTACTACCTCGGCAACGCGTCCTACCAACAGGCGGGGCCGCCTCCACTGGTGCTCCGGCTCCTCGGCCCTCTGGTCGTACTGTCCACCCTCGGCCTGCTGGCCTCCGGGACGTTGTTGATCCTCCTCGGCGAGGACACCAGCCAGACCACGGTGCTGACGCTGCTCGGCTTCCGGATCAATTGGGTCACCCTCCACCAGGCCACCTTCATCATCTGGGCGACCGCGACCGGACTGCACCTCCTCGGCCGCATCGTTCCGGCCTTGCGCATCGTCGCGCACCGGTACGCCGCCGGGGTCCCGGGCGGCATCAGCCGAGCTCTCGCCCTCACCCTCGCCCTCGCCGTCGCGGCTGGGCTGGCGATCCTGCTGGTCCACACCGACGGCAGCTGGTCGCGCGGGCACTCCTTCGATGATCTGCCGCCCGTCCAGACACACTCTCGGGGCCTGGGCTGACGTCGAGGATCACCAGGCCGTGTTGCCCGAGCACCCCCAACGGGATTCGAACCCGTGCTACCGCCGTGAAAGGGCGGGGTCCTAGGCCGCTAGACGATGGGGGCCTGCGCGCCCCGGGAGCCCGGGCCACGAACCGCGCCCAGCATAGGGGTGGCCCCAGGGGCGGCCAAACGCCGCACCCGACAGCGCCCACCTACGCTGGGGCCCGTGCACCTCTCCGAGAACGAGTTCGACGACCTGGTGTCCGACGCGCTCGACCGGATCCCGGCACCGCTGGCCGCGCTGATGGACAACGTGGTCGTGCTCGTGGAGGACGAGCCGCCGCCGGAGGAGGCCGGCATCCTCGGCCTGTACGTCGGTACGCCGCTGACCGAGCGCGACAGCAACTACACCTTCCGGCCGCCGGACCAGGTGTTCGTCTACCGCGGCCCGCTGCTGCGGATGTGCGCCGACGCGGACGAGCTCGCCGACGAGGTGGCGATCACCGTCGTGCACGAGATCGCGCACCACTTCGGGATCGACGACGACCAGCTGCACGCGTGGGGCTGGGGCTGACCTCAGCCGGCGAGGACATAGGCCACCCAGGCAGCCAGCAGGCAGCCGGCGACCGTGCCGACGGCGTACACCACCCCGCGCCAGCCGCCCTGGTTGACCGCCTGGACGGCGACCGCGGAGTAGGTCGTGAACGCGCCACAGAAGCCGGTGCCCAGCAGGAGCAGCGGCCGACCCTCGACGCCGTGCCCGACCGCCCAGCCCAGGAGGCCGGAGCCGAGCAGGTTCACCAGCAGCGTGCCCCAGTGGGTACGACGGTCGAGGTGGTGGCCGGCCAGCAGCCGCAGCGGAGCGCCGAGGGCAGCGCCGAGAGCCACCAGCAGGGGGCTCACTCGTCGGCCTCGTCGCGCTCGAGGAGCGCCCGCTGCGCCGGGGTCGACCACCGGCTGACCAGCCACGTCGCGACCAGTGCGGCCAGAAGGGTGCCGCCGGCGTAGAGAGCCGCCGTTCCGGCGCGGTCGTGCTCGAGCAGAGCCACGGTCTGCTCGCTGGCGGTGGACATCGTGGTGAAGCCGCCGAGCACTCCGGTGCCGAGGAACACCGCGAGCCAGGGTGTGCGGCGCACGGGGGCCAGCGCGGGTAGTGCCGCCAGCAGTGCACACCCGACGACGTTGATCCAGAAGACGGTGCTCGGAAATCCCTGCGTCGTCGGGAACCGGTCGGTGAGCGACCATCGGCCCAGGGCACCCACGACGCCGCCCGCGGACGCGGCCACCAGGGCGACCCGTAGTCGAGGTGGGGTCACGACACCTCTCGGCGCGACGGAAGCTGCAACCGCAGCGGCCCCTCCCACCGGGTCGGTTCCTCACCTCGAGCCTGGCGGGCGAACTCGCCGAGGTACCAGTCCTGCAGGTCCATCAGCGACAGCGGCGGGCGCACCGAGAGCAGCACCTTCCCGGTGAGCTCGGCGTACACGTGCGACAGCAGGGCGCTGAGCCGGGCCATCGTGGCCGGTGCAGTGGAGGGCGCTGCGTAGGTCAGGTCCACCGAGTCGATGCCGTCCTGCATCGCCTGCTCGAGGACGTCGAGGCCCGCGACGTGGCGACGCTCGTGCTCGACCTGGAGGTAGGTGTCGGAGAAGTCGACGGCCAGTGGGTAGCGGTCCGGCTCGCTGAGGGCGAGCAGCCGCAGCTCACGGCCCAGCTCGTTGAAGTGCCGGCGCAGGTGGAGGAACAGCTCGACCGGCATCCGGTGCAGCACGATCGTCACGGTCTCGTCCAGCGGAAGCGGATCCAGTGCGGCGAGGACGGTCTCCATGTCGAAGACCTCACCCTCGACGGGTGTCTCGAGGATCCCGTCGCTGGGCTCGAACCACACGACCTTGCCCAGGCCGTTGGGGCTGATGTCGGCGCCCCAACGTGTGGAGTACGACGCCACCAGGTCGAGTCCGCGGCCCATGGTCGACCACGACCGGTCGTCGTCGAGGTCGACCATGAGTCGGCTCTGCAGGCGCTGCGGGGGAACCAGCGACTGGTCGGTGACCTCGATCCGCGGGTGCTCGGCGGTGCCGCGGATGTGCACGGTCATCGGGGGTTCGGCGTGCAAGATGGCGTTGGTGACCAGCTCGGAGACGGCGAGGCGGGCACTCTCGGACAGCTCTCCGCGACCGATCTCGCGCAGGACGCCGCTCACCCAGTCGCGTGCCAGTCGCACGGACGGGGGACTTGCGGGCAGTGCCAGCGTTCTCTTGTTCCAGGGCACTAGGGCGAACTCCTGGGTGCGCGTCTCTCAGGACGCGCGCCGAGCACGTCCCTGCGTCCCTGATCAAACCACATCAGCGGCCCATTCCCCGGGAGGGAGGGGCGCATGCGGTCGAGGACCTGTGACCCTTGCGACCCGGTCGTGGTTTGTGGGCGCCGCTCGGCCCGCGGGACACTGGGGTCATGACCCACGAGGACCGCACCGACCGTGTCCGGCACCAGGTCGTGGTCATCGGCTCCGGATTCGGCGGGCTGTTCGGCACCAAGGCGCTTCGCCGGGCCGACGTCGACGTCACGATGCTGGCCAAGACCACCCACCACCTGTTCCAGCCGCTGCTCTACCAGGTGGCGACGGGCATCCTGTCCGAGGGAGAGATCGCCCCGCCCACCCGCGAGGTGCTCGCCCGGCAGCGCAACGCGACCGTCCTCCTCGGTGAGGTCACCGGCATCGACCTGGCCGCTCGCACGGTCACCTCGGCGGTGCTCGGCCGCGAGCTGGTGACGCCGTACGACTCGCTCATCGTCGCCGCCGGTGCGAGTCAGTCCTACTTCGGCCACGACGAGTTCGCGCGGTTCGCGCCGGGGATGAAGAGCATCGACGACGCCCTCGAACTGCGGGGCCGCATCTTCGGTGCGTTCGAGCTCGCCGAGTTGTACGCCGCGCAGGGTCGCGACGTCGACCACCTGCTCACCTTCGTGGTCGTGGGCGCGGGGCCGACCGGCGTCGAGATGGCCGGTCAGATCGCGGAGCTGGCCAAGTACACCCTCAAGCGTGACTTCCGGGCCATCAACACCAGCACGGTGCGGGTCATCCTGGTCGATGCCGCGGGCCAGGTGCTGCCGCCGTTCGGCGCCAAGCTCGGTGCCTGGACGGAGCGCCGGCTCGAGGAGCTCGGTGTCGAGGTGCAGCTCGGGGCGATGGTCGTCGCGGTGGACGAGGGCGGCCTGGAGGTGCAGGACCGTGACGGCCGTCGGCGCCGGATCGACGCGGTGACGAAGGTGTGGGCCGCGGGTGTGCAGGCCAGCCCGCTCGGTCGGACGCTCTCGGAGCAGACCGGGGCGGCTCTGGACCGGGCGGGCCGGATCGCCGTCAACCCCGACCTCACCCTGCCCGGACACCCGGAGGTCTTCGTGGTCGGCGACATGGCCGCGCTCGACAACCTGCCCGGGGTGGCGCAGGTCGCGATCCAGGGTGCGCGCTACGCGGCCCGCCAGATCGACCGCCGCCTGAGGGGCCAGGAACCCCAGCCGGCGTTCAAGTACTTCGACAAGGGCAGCATGGCCACCATCTCGCGGTTCAGCGCGGTGGCCACCGTCGGCAAGCTGCGGCTGTCCGGATTCGTGGCCTGGCTGATGTGGCTCGGTGTGCACCTGTTCTACATCACCGGCTTCAAGAACCAGGTCACGGCGCTGCTGCACTGGGCGGTGACCTTCGTCGGCAACGACCGCTCGGAGCGTACGGCGACCGAGCAGCAGATCTTCGCCCGCGAGGCACTCGGTCGGCTCGACGGCGGCGCCAGCCAGCTGGTCAGCGCGCCCACCCCGACCCGCGAGGACCTGGAGGCGCGGGCCCGTGAGGAGGCCCGGCTGACCGACTCCGGGGCCCGGGGTCGGTCGGACGCGTCCTGACGCAGACCTATTCGTACTGCGGCGGCGTGCCGCCATGCCGGGCCATCTCCTCGCGTGCCCAGCGCGGCAGGATGAAGATGCCCTCCGCGGTCACCGTCACGGTGCCGTCGGCACGTCGCAACTCGCCCTTGACGATCGTCTTGACCCCGTCGCGTCGATCCACCCAGGCCTCGGCCGAGCAACGCCCCAGAGGGGTGTTCAACCCGTAGCGCAGCTTCAGGGTGCCCGTCATCCCGGGCGTTCCGCCGGCTGCGGCCGCCTCGCCGAACACCTGGTCGAGCACGAGCGCCACGACCCCGCCGTGGACCTGGCCAGGGGGTCCCTCGTAGAGGGCGTTGAGCTCGAACTCCGCGCGGGCCCGGCCTCGGTCCTTGTCCTGCACGATGCGCAGGGGGACGGCGAGCGGGTTGCGCAGCCCGACCACGGCGTTGCCGTAGCCTCGCACCCGCCCACTGCTGGTGAACGAGACCCCGAAGCTGCCCCCGATCATGCTCTTCTCGAGCCGAGCGGTGAGCTCCTCCACCTGTCGGCGCACCTCCTCGACCGTCTCGTGGTCGACGGTGGTGCGCAGGGTCGCCTCGTTGAGCCGGCGTACGGCGTCCGCGAGCCCGCCGTACACGGCATTCTCGGCCTCGACCTCCTCGTCGGTGAGGTCGACGACCTGGTAGGTGAACGGTGCGGCCATCCGCCCACCCTAGAACGAGTTCCAGTGCCGCGCCGACCGGCCCCACCAGCCATGAGTCGGCAGGGCCACGGGTGCTCCGGTCCGAAAGGACCTCGCGGTCCGAGGTCGCGCTCCTCAGGCGGACCCACGGGACGCGCACGCGCCCGGGCGCAGACTCCGGTGCCGCGAGGACTCAGGCGTCGCAGCGGTCCGAAAGCCCGTAGCGCAACAGCACGACGTCGCCCAGGGTGCGGGTCTCGAGCAATCGCGCCCGCCGGTGCGTGGTCCACGGGTAGCGGCCGTCGTCGAGGAAGCGGCGACCGGTGGAGTCGCCGACGAGGAAGGGTGCCACGGCGACCTGCAGCTCGTCGGCCACCTCCTCGAGGAGGAACTGGCTGAGCACGCTCGCGCCCCCCTCGACGAGCAGCCTGCGTACGCCGCGTCGGTGCAGGTCCTCGGCGACCGCGCCGACCCGGACCGGAGTGCCGGCATCGACCACCGTGGCGACGGGCCCGAGTGTCGCCCGCGCTGCGCCGAAGGTCTCGGTGCAGCAGTAGACCAGCTTCTCCTCCGAGCCGTTGGTGAAGAACGGCGCGCCCGGGTCGAGCTTGGCGAGGCCGGTCAGGGTGACCTTCTTGGGACCCGGCGTCTGCCCGGCGGCCACCCGCTCGCGGACCCGCACTCCGCTGCGCACCTGGAGCCGAGGGTTGTCGTTGCGGATCGTCGCCGCGCCGACCAGGATCGCGTCACACCCGGCGCGGAGCTCGTCGACCCGGTCGAGGTCGGCGTCGTTGGAGAGCACGAGGCGGTGCGGCGAGGCGTCGTCGAGGTACCCGTCGAGGGACAGGCAGCAGTTGAGCAGCGTGTACGGGCGCTCAGCCACGACCGGCCCCCTCGAGGACCCGCGCCGGGCTGCCGGGGGCGAACGAGGGTCGGCCGCCGACCAGGAGCACGACGAGGCCGGGCAGCGTCGCGACGAGCGCCATCACGCCGTACACGACCGCGGTGGTGACGCCGGCGGCGGCACCCAGTCCGGTCGCGGCGAACGCCCAGGCCGCGGCGCCCTCGCGGGGTCCCCAACCGGCGACGTTGAGCGGGATGCCCGAGGCGAGCAGGACCAGGGTCACCGCGGGCAGGAGCTCGGGTGCGCTCGCCGGTACGCCGGCCGCGTGGGCGGCGAGCACGAACACGGCGACGTGCCCGCAGACGGCCGCCCCGGACAAGAGGACGATGCCGCGGGTGGCACCTGGCCGCGCGAAGACTCCAGGGAGGTCCCCCCGGAACCCTCGACCGGGGCGGCGGAGCATCCGGCGGCACGGCAACGCCAGGAGCACGCCGAGGACGAGGACGCCCCCCGCCACCAGACCGAGGGGACGCAGCGAGGACGGCACCGCGACCAGCACCGCCACCGAGAACACCACCTGGACGAGCTGGCCGAGCAGCCGCTCCCAGACCACCGACCTGGCGCCCGGACCCAGCGCGCGGCCGCTGTCGCCGAGCGCGCGGTCGACGTCGCCGAGGATGCCGCCCGGGAGGGTGGCGTTGAGGAACTGCGAGCGGAACACGGCGGCCAACGCGGCTCGCCGGCCCAGGTGCACCCCGAGACCGGCGGCGACCAGCCGCCAGCGCCACGCGCAACAGGCGGTCGTGAGGCCGGTGATCGCCGTGGCGACGAGGAGCGCGACGGGGTCAGTGCGTCGCAGGCCGTCGACGAAGGGGCCGGTGCCGACCCGGGCGACCACGGCCGCGAGCACGACGAGGCCCGCTGCGTATCGGGCTCGCGACCACCACCCGCCGCGTCCGTCGTTGCCACGGCTTCGCCGGCCGTTCACGCGGCCATCCGTCTGCTCAGGACTGTCGCGACGCGAGTCGCGGTCTCGGACCAGGACGGCAGCGCGTCTCGCCGCGAGACCGCAGCCGCACGGGCGCGGGCACGCAGCCCGGCGTCGCCCAACCACGTGGACAGGGCGACCGCGAGGGTCGCCGGGTCGCCTGCCGGGACCAGCACGCCCGGGACGGTGCCGTCGGCCGCGCGGCCGAGGGTCTCCGGGACGCCACCCGTGCGGAACCCGACGACCGGGAGGCCTCGGGCGAGTGCTTCGGTGACCACCATGCCGTAGGTCTCGACGCGCGAGGGGAGCACGAGCAGGTCGGCGGCACGGTACGCCGCATCGAGCGCCGGGCCGGTGAGGACGTCGGTGAACGCGACCCGGTCGACCAGGCCGAGCTGGCCCAGCCGGGCCCGGAGCCCGGTGACGAACGCCGGGTCGGCGTCCAGGGACCCGACGCAGGTGCAGAACCACGACAGCCCCCTCACGGCGGCCAGCGCGTCGACCAACAGGTCGTGACCCTTCACGGGAGTCACCGCGCCGACGCAGAGGAACGAGGCGCCGCTGCGGGTGCCAGTTGCCGGTTCGGCCGGATCGGTGCCGGGCAGCGACACGGTGACGCGGTCGGCCGGGACGGCGTACTGCTCGACAAGCCAGGAGCGGGTCCACGCGCTGGTCGCGACCACCGCCGCGACCCGCCGCAGCAGGGTCGCCTCGTCGGCACGCCTGCCCGCGTCGGTGACGCCGAGCGGCAGGTGCACGAGGACGACGACGTGAAGACGCGTCGTCGCCTCCGCAACCGTGACGGGAGCGGCGGACGCGACCAGCCCGTCGATGAGCACCGTGGCGCGGTCGGGCACCGCAGCCAGGGTCGCGGTCAGCGCCGCGAGGTCGGCGGACCGCGGGTCCGGCCAGCCGCCCGTGACCAGGTGCTCCTGGACCCGCACCCCGAGCTCGCGCAGGCCGGTGCGCAGCCGACGGTCGTACTCGTTGCCGCCGCTGGGTCGGGCGGCGTCCGCGATGACGGCCGGGACGACGAAGTGGACCACGCCGCCGGTCACGGGGCGCGCTCGTAGCTGGCCCACGCCACGTGCGACTCGTGGAGGGTCACCGTGAGGCCGGTGAGGTCGCGCGCCCCGGCACCGAGGGCACCGGCCGCGATCCGGTCCGCGAGCCTGTCGGCGACGAGTCGGGCAAGCGCCTCGGTGGTGGTGTTGTCCCCGACCAGTGCCGGGTGCTCGTCGAGGTTGCGGTGGTTCAGGTCGGCCAGCACGCCGTGCAGCTCCTCGGCCGCGCGGCCGATGTCGACCACGATGCCGTCGCTGTCCAGCTCCGGCCCCGAGAAGGTCGCGTCCACGACGTACGTCGCACCGTGCAGCCGCTGGGCCGGCCCGAACACCTCGCCGCGCAGGCTGTGGGCGATCAGCACGTGGTCGCGAACGGTGACGGAGTACACGGGGTTCCTCTTCTCGATCGGCGCTAGGAGTAGGTGATCACGTGGCACAGCGCGGGCGCACCCGTGGCCAGCTCGGCCAGGACGGCCGGCAGCTCGTCGAACGGCGAGGTCCCGGAGAGCACGGCGTCGAACGCGGGGTCGCGCAACAGCCGCAGCGCCAGCGACAGCCGGTCGGCCGGGGTGCGACGCTGGCGACGCGACGCGGCGACCGCGCCGACCTGGCTGGCCCGGATCGCCAACCGGTCGGAGTGGAACCGGCCACCCAGGTCGAGCGTGACAGGCGTGTCGCCGTACCAGCTGAGGTCGACGACCGTGCCGTCGCTCACGAGCAGGTCGAGGCACAGCTGCAGCCCGGCCGCGGTGGCGCTCGTGTGCAGCACCAGGTCTTGGCCGTCGGGGGCGTCGGCCGGCAGCGCGAACGCGACGCCCAGGGACTCCGCAGCGGCCGCGCGCGTGGGCTCCACGTCCACGAGGGTCACCTCGACGCCGGGCACACCGGCCAGCAGCCGCGCCAGGCAGCACCCGACCATGCCGGCGCCCACGACCGCGACGCGGTCGCCGAGCAGAGGGCCGGCATCCCACAGCGCGTTGAGCGCGGTCTCCACGGTCCCGGCCAGCACGGCACGGTCGGTGGGGACGTCGTCGGGGACGGGCAGGACGGCGGTGGCCGGCACGACGTACCTCGTCTGATGAGGGAAGAGCGAGAACACCCGCTGCCCGTGGAGGGCGACCGGGCCCTCCTCGACCACACCGACGTTGAGGTAGCCGTACTTCACCGGGCCCGGGAAGTCGCCGTCCTGGTACGGCGCCCGCATCGTGTCGCGCAGGTGCGCCGGCACTCCACCGCGGAAGACCAGTGCCTCGGTGCCGCGGCTGATGCCGGACCGGAGCGTGCGCACGCGGACCTCGCCGGGCCCGGGATCGGCGAGCGTCGCGCCGCGGATCTCACCGCGGCCCGGCTCGACGATCCAGAATGCGCGCGCATCGACCACGTCGAACTTCCCTCCCGTCGGTGAACCGAAGCCTCTCGTGCCGCGTAGCACCCGACAACAGCGGATACGGAGGCGCGGTGCATCGGGTTCAGAGCGGTCCGCTGGTGGGCCTCACCGGTCTGGTCGCTCTGCTCGGCGTCCTCACCGCCACGACCGGGCTCGGGGCACCGTCCTGGGTCGTCGGCCTGGCCTGCGTGATGGCCGCCACCGGCCTGCTCGACCGCTCGCTCGCGGCCAGTGGCCACCGGCTCGGGCCTGCTGACCGGGTCACGCTGCTGCGCACGGTGCTCGTCTGCGCAGTGGCGGCGCTGGTGGCGCAGCCGGGGAGCGACCGCGGCTGGCTGATCGGGCTCGCGACCCTCGCGCTGGCGCTCGATGGGCTCGACGGCCGCGTGGCCAGGCGCACCGACACGGCGTCGGGGTTCGGGGCGCGGTTCGACATGGAGGTGGACGCGTTCCTGATCCTCGTCCTGAGCGTGCACGTGGCGGGGCTGGTCGGCTGGTGGGTGCTGCTCATCGGCGCAGCGCGCTACCTGCTCCTCGCAGCCACACGCGTGCTGCCGTGGCTCCGGGCTCCGCTCCCCCCGCGGCCGTGGTGCAAGGTCGTCGCGGTCCTCCAGGGCGTGGTGCTCGTCGCCGCCTCCGCGGAGCCGGCAGGAGTGGTCCGCCTGGCGCTGCTGGTCGCACTCGCCCTGCTCGCCGAGTCGTTCGGGCGAGAGGTGCGCGACCTCTGGCGGCTGCGGTCCCTGGCTCCCGTACGCGTGCGGGAGATCGACCGTGTCGCCTGACCCGACGTCGTCGAGGGCTCGCCGGGGAGGTCGGACCGTGGCCACGGTCCTCGCCGTCGTGCTGGTCTGGCTCGCGCTCGTGGCCCCGGACCGTCTCGACCGGCTCTCGCCCGGCTCGTTGGTCCGCCTTCCTCTCGAGGCGCTCGTCCTCGTGGCCGTGGGCCTGTCGTTGCAACGCCGGGCACGTCGCGTGACGGCGCTCGTCCTCGGTGCACTGCTCGGCCTGCTGCTGATCGTGAAGCTGCTCGACATGGGCTTCCGCACGGTGTTCGACCGGCCGTTCGACCTGTTGAACGACTGGTACTACCTCGGTCCCGGGGTCGGGGTCCTCGGCGACTCGATCGGGCGTCCCGCGGCCGTCGCCGTGGCGGTCGGGGCGGTGCTGCTCGCCGCTGCCCTGGTCGTGGTGTGCTGCCTGGCCGTCGTACGGGCGGCCGGCCTGGTCGCAGCCCACCGCCGCCCGTCCGCCCTCGCCGGCACCGTGCTGGGGCTCGCGTGGATCCTCTGCGCGGTGGCAGGAGTCCAGGTGGCCTCGGGAGCCGCCGCCTCGCGCAGCACCGCCGACCTCGCCTACGACCAGCTGCACCAGCTCCGCTCCGACCTCGCCGACCGCGCGGCCTTCGCCCGGCAGATCGCCACCGGCGCGTACGCCGCCCCGCCCTCCGACCCGTCGGGCAAGAGCCTGCTCGCGGGGCTCCGCGGCAAGGACGTGCTCGTGGTGTTCGTCGAGAGCTACGGGCGGGTCGCGGTCGAGGGCTCGAGCTTCTCGCCCGGCGTCGACCGGGTCCTCGACGCGGGCACCGACCGCTTGCAGCGGGCGGGCTACTCCCTGCGCAGCGCGTTCCTCACCTCACCGACCTTCGGTGCCGGCAGCTGGCTGGCGCACGCGACGCTCCAGTCGGGCCTGTGGGTGGACAGCCAGCAGCGCTACAACCAGCTGGTCACCCAACGCCGGCTGACCTTGACCGACGCGTTCGGGCGGGCCGGCTGGCGCACGGTGTTCGACGTGCCGGCGAACACCCACGACTGGGCCGAGGGGCAGCGGTTCTACCGCTTCAACAAGCTCTACGACAGCCGCAACGTCGGCTACCGCGGCCCTGCGTTCGGCTATGCCCCGGTGCCCGACCAGTACACCCTGTCGGCGTTCCAGCGCGACGAGCTCACCGCCGACCCCGGTCGCGCACCCGTGATGGCCGAGCTGGACCTCGTCTCCAGCCACCACCCGTGGGCGCCCTCGCCCACGCTGGTCGACTGGGCATCGGTGGGAGACGGGTCGGTGTTCGCCCGCAAGGACGCCGTCGACCCGTCCGCGCGAGCGGCGTTCCGCGACCCGAGCCAGGTCCGCGCGCTCTACGGCAGCTCGATCGAGTACACGATGGGCACGCTCGTGTCCTGGCTCGGCACGCAGCCCGACCCCGACCTGGTGCTGGTCGTCCTCGGGGACCACCAGCCGCACTCCTACGTCACCGGCCCCCGGCCCGGGCACGACGTGCCGGTCACCGTCATCGCCCACGACCCCCGCGTGGTCGACCGGATCTCGTCGTGGGGGTGGCAGGACGGGCTGCGCCCGGACGGGAACGCCCCGGTGTGGCGGATGGACGCCTTCCGGGACCGATTCCTGGCGGCGTTCGCGCGCTGAGCCGACATCGTGGGTCAGCCTCGACGGAGGCAGACCACGACCCCGTCCGGCGCGGGTCGGCGCACCTCGCTGACGAGGAGCCCGGCCCGCGCGAGCGCGTCGTCGAGTGCCGCGGCCTGGTCGAGCGTGCCGAGCTGGAGCAGCATCACGCCGTCCGCCGCGAGGTGGGCGGCCGCGACCTCGAGGCAGGCCCGGGCGAGCACGAGGCCGTCCTCACCGCCGTCGATCGCGAGCACCGGGTCCTCGGGGAAGTCCGCGACCCGCACCGTCGGCACCCAGGGTGGGTCCGCGATGATCACGGGGAACTCCTCACCCTCGGCGAGCGCCGTCTGCAGGGTCGCGTTGCGGACCTCCACGCGGTCGACGAGGCCGGCGTCCGCTGCGTTGGCCGCGGCGAACTCGCACGCGACCGGGTCGGCGTCGACGGCCACCAGCCGACGGGAGCTGGTGAGGATCGCAAGAAGCCCGATGTGACCCGCGCCGGTGCACAGCTCGAGGACCGGTCCCGCCGGTGCCCGCTCGAGCAGGTCCGCGGCCCACTCGGACTGGGCCGCGGTCCACGGCCGCGGCCGTAGCACGCGGTCGTCGAAGGCGATCTCCAGGCCACCGATGCTGGTCGTCCTGCGGGCGGGTCCCGCGGTCGTCGTCATGGCGGACGGGGTACCCGGGCCCGTGATCGACAATCGGGCGTCGGGCATGGCGACACCTGCGCCGGGTAAGGACCGGGGACCGTTCCCACGTCACAGGAGCACGCCCATGGACGGCACCGTCGTCGTACGCCGCACGATCAACGCGCTCCCCGCCCAGGTCTGGGCGGTGCTCGCGGACGGATGGCTCTATCCCTCGTGGGTGGTCGGTGCGTCGCGGATGCGCGACGTCGAGAAGTCGTGGCCGGCGCCTGGCAGCACGCTGCACCACTCGGTCGGCGCCTGGCCGCTCCTGCTGGACGACCGCACCGAGGTGCTCGGTGCCGTGCCCCAGAAGCAGCTGCGCCTGAAAGCGCACGGGTGGCCGGCGGGCGCCGCCGAGGTGCTGATCGAGCTCGAGCCGTCCGGTGCCGGCACCGAGGTCACGATCCGCGAGGACGCGGTCGCAGGACCGGCGAGGCTCGTCCCCGGGCCGCTGCGCCAGGCCGCGGTCGTGCCGCGCAACCGTGAGGCCCTCCGCCGGCTCGCCTTCCTCGCCGAGGGCCGTGGCTCGGACGGCTGAGAGGCTCTCAGTCGCGGAGCAGCCGACCCCAGGCCGTCCGCAGCAGGGCCCGGCGGACGCCCCCTCGTGGACGTTCGGTGGCCAGCGCCGCCCGCGCCGCGTTCCAGCCGCAGGCGCCGTGCACGCCACCACCGGGATGAGCCGACGCTCCGGCGAGGTAGAGACCGGGGACCGGGGTCTCAGGCCGACCCAGGCCGGGCACGGGGCGAAACACCAGTTGCTGGTGGACGGCCGACGTGCCCGCGTTGATCGCCCCACCGGCGAGGTTGGAGTCCGCGTGCTCCAGATCCGCCGGGCTCTGGACGGAGCGGGCCAGCACCGTGCCGGAGAACCCCGGCGCCACTCGTTCGATCGCGGCCGTCATCCGCTCGACGTGCGCCTCGAGCGCCGCCGGATCGTCGAGGGTGCCGACCGGGACGTGTGTGTAGGCCCACGCGGACTCGGTGCCGTGCGGTGACCGGGCCGGGTCGCTCGTGGTCATCTGGCCGAAGAGCAGGAACGGCCGTCGTGGGACGCGACCGACGCTGAGGTCGGCCGCGAAGTCGACGAAGCCGTCCACGTCGACCCCGAGGTGCACGGTGCCCGCACCGTGGGCTCCCGACGCGGCCCAGGCGACCGGCTCGCTGAGCGCCCAGTTCAGCTTGACGGTCGCGTGGTCCCACTGGAACCGCTCGAGGCTGCGGGTCATCCGTGCCGGGAGCCGGTCGAGGCCGACGAGCTCGGCGTAGAGCGACGGGGCATCCACGTCGGCGAGCACGGCACGGGAGGCGCGCACGTGGCTGCCGTCAGCAAGGCGTACGCCGGACGCCCGCCCGCCCGCGATGTCCACGCGGTCGACCCGCGCCCTCGTGCGGATCACCGCACCTCGGGCACGGGCCCGGCCGGCGAGCGCATCGGCGAAGCGCTGCGCGCCACCTTCAGGCACCGGGTAGCCGACGTCCTGGCCGAGCATGGTCAGCAACCAGCCGAAGACCCCGCTGCCGGCGGCATCCGGCGGCACATCGGCGTGCATCGCGTTGCCGGTCAGGAGCAGCGCCGCCCCGTCGCCCCCGAAGTTCTCCTCCGCGAGGCGGCGTACGGGCAGGACCGTGAGGCGGGCGAAGTCGAGCGTGCCGGCCGCCGTGAGGGCACGCACGATCCGCGCGCCGGCGGCCACGGGAGGAAACGGCGTGAAGAGCGCGTCGAGAAGCGGGTCACGGATCCGCCGCCAGTGCGCGAACATCTCCAGCCACGCGTCACCGTCACCGGGGTGGAACGCCTCGACGCTGGCAGCGGTCGTCTCGGGGTCGCGGGAGAGCACCGCGCTGGGCCCGTCGTCGAGCACGTGCGAGAGCACGGCGGGGGCGTGCTTCCAGTGCAGCCCGAAGTCCTCCAGGCCCAGGTCGGAGATCACCGGTGAGGCTGCGGCGAGGGGGTAGAACGCGCTGTACAGGTCGTTGCAGAAGCCGGGTGCGGTGACCTCGGCGCTGCGCACGGCACCGCCGACCTCGTCCTCGGCCTCCACCACGACGACGTCCCACCCGGCGTCTGCGAGCGCATTGGCTGCGACGAGGCCGTTCGGCCCGGCACCGATGACGACCGCGTCGGCAGCCTCAGTCGTCACGGGTCACGGGGCCCCGACCACCGACGGAGGGGGAGCCGCGGCGGTCACCACCTTGTGGGTGCCGTCGCACCACGGTGCACGTTGCGAACGCCCGCACAGGCAGACGGCGACGACCGGCCGGGTCGTGGCATGCGCGACTCCGGCGCCGTCGACCACCTCGTCGGCACCGCGCACGAGCGCCGGACCGCCGGGGCAGAGCTCGACCTGGGTGCTCACGCGACCTCCTCACGCGATCCTACGAGCAGCGAGGAGCATCCCTGCTCCCATGCGTCGATCATCTGACGACCGGCGAGCGCGTCCAACGCGACGCACGCGGCCGCGCCGGTGAGCACGTCCGACCGGAGCGCCGGCTCCTCGTCGACCAGCCGCTGGCAGATCGAGCGGACGGCCAGCTGCTCGTGGACAGCGTCCGCCTCCACGTGCTCGTCGAAGTAGCCCTGCACGCTCGCGCCGAGACCAAGCCGGTCGGCACCGGCCGAGTATCTCCGGCACGGCAGCGAGCTGGTCGACTCGAACGCCGCCAGGTGGCCCATGATCGCGCCGCGCAGTCGTCGGTGCAGGCCGAAGAACGACATCGCGTTGTTGACGGCGAGCGTCTGCGCCGGCACGACGTCGACGTAGGCGCCGTACGTCGCGTCCAGCCCGGCGCCCTCGAGTGCCCGGGCGAACAACGTGCTGTGCAGCCGGTCGGGGCGACCACCGCCGAACTCGTCGTACTGCAGCTCGGCGAGCGCCACCTTGGGCGCGCCCGCGAGCCGCGGGACGGCCCACGCGTGCGGGTCGGACTCCTTGAGGTGGTACAGGCTGCGGTGGATGAGGAACTCGAGGTACTGCTCCTCGGTCGCCGCGCGCTGCAGGAAGCGGTCCAGGTGAGGATCGTCCTCGACGTCGTCGATCACGGCCAGGAGCTGGGCCGCCGTGGTCCCGGCCCCGCCGATCGCGCGATCGACAGCGGGTCCGGTGAGCTCGCGCAGGGCATCCTCGAAGCGCTGCTCGACCTCGCGGCGGGTGGTCAGCAGTCCCGGCGACCACTCGTGGCCCGGATCGACGTCCTCGAACCCTCGGTAGTGCAGCTCGTAGAGCGCCCACAGCGCGACCTGGACGTCGTCGTCGGAGAGGACCGATGCCGACGTGGCCTCGACGGGGGTCGGACTCGGGTCGGAGCCCACCAGCTCGGCGAACACCCGCTCGCTGAAGGGTCCGCGGGGTCGGGGCAGGCGCATGCCACCAGTTACCCGTCCGGTTGGGCGCTCATGCGCGGCCGGAGCGCTCGCGAGCGGTCCAGTACGACGGCTCGCGCAGCCGCCGGACCCAGTCGTACTGGGACAGCCCGGGCAGCTGGTTGAGGACCGGGTCGAAGGACAACTGCAGGTCGTCCCCGTGCGCCTCGCCGAGCTCGAGCCGACCGAAGCGGTGCCAGGGCCCGACCGGTCCGGCCCAGAGCAGGTCGAACGTGCGCGGGGAGTCCGGTGCCGCTGCCACCAGCAGGGGTCCTCGCGGCGACCGGTACGGAAGCAACGAGGTGAGCGGTCGTCCCGACGGCCTCTTCGCTGCGGTCAGGACGAAGCGGGTCACGCGCCCGAGCCCGGTGCTGGCCAGGAGCAGGTCGGCGGGCCGCCCCGCCGGCTCGACGCGGATCGCGAGGCCGTGGATGTCGGGCAGCGACTCCGGCAGACCGAGGGCACGCGAGACGCGCACCAGGGCCTCGTCCTCCCCGTCGTCGTCGATCCACGGCACGCCGCTCCGGATCGGCCCTCCGAGGCGGGTGATCGTCGCTCGCCGCAGCGCACCTTCCGGATGGAGGGGCTTCACGCGGTGCCAGGTCGCCCCGAGCGCGCGGGTCCCGGTGGCGAGCAGGGCGCCCGTCGTACGGGCGAGGACGTCCAGCGGCGAGTCGGCCATGGCGGCCCGATACCCCGCTGGCCCCCGACCAATCGACGCCCGGTGGTGACACACGCCACTCCGGGGCGTCAATCGCGGGCCAGTGGGCACTGGGACCCTCGTGACGTATACAGCAGGAGGACAGGGACAGGTGGACAGTCGGGTCGTCGTCGTGACCGGGGCGAGCGCAGGTGTGGGGCGGGCGACCGCCGTCGAGTTCGGGCGACGCGGTGATCGAGTGGCCCTGCTCGCGCGCGGGCAGAAGGGACTCGATGCCGCCGCGCGGGAGGTGGAGGCAGCGGGAGGCACGGCTCTGCCCCTCTCGGTGGACGTTGCCGACTACGACCAGGTCGAGGCGGCGGCCGCCCGGGTCGAGGCCGAGCTCGGACCCATCGATGTCTGGGTGAACGACGCGTTCTCGGCAGTGTTCGCGCCCTTCTCGGAGGTCTCGATGGAGGAGTTCCGCCGCACCACCGAGGTCACCTACCTGGGATACGTCTACGGAACCCGGGCGGCGCTGGACCGCATGCGTCCGCGCGACCGCGGCGCGATCGTGCACATCGGGTCGGCACTCGCCTACCGCGGGATCCCCTTGCAGAGCGCCTACTGCGGAGCGAAGCACGCGATCCTGGGCTTTCACGAGTCGCTGCGGTGCGAGCTCCTGCACGACGGCGCGCACGTGTACACCACGATGGTGCAGCTGCCGGCCGTGAACACCCCGCAGTTCGACTGGGTGCTCAACCGGCTGCCCGAGCACCCGCAGCCGGTGCCCCCGATCTTCCAGCCAGAGGTGATCGCGCGGCAGGTCGTCTACGCGGCCGACCACCCGGAGCGTCGCGAGTACGTCGTCGGGGGGAGCGCGGTCGCCACCATCTTCGGCAACCGGGTCGCGGCGGGTGTGCTCGACCGCTATCTCGCCCGCACGGGCTATGCGTCGCAACAGACCGGCGAGCCGGTCCGCCCGGGCCGGCCGGCGAACCTGTGGAAGCCCGCGGACGGTGCCGACGGGCACGACTTCGGCGCCCATGGCTCGTTCGACGCCGCGGCAAGCGAGTTCTCCACCCAGAGCTGGCTCACCCGCAAGGGTGTGAGCCCGACCTTGGTCAACCTCGGCGCGGCCGTCGTGTCCGGCGCGCGGATGGTCGCCAAGGACCCGAAGGCGTTCCTCGACGCGGTGCGCGCGCGTCCGGCGTGACCGGCGGCCGGCCCGGTTCGATGACGTGAGCGTCGCGGCCCGGTGACGGCGCTCCAGGCGGCGGGTCGAGGGGATGTTCGGGGCCGTCGCGTGAACCTGCCACGAAGCGGGTACCTCCGATCGCGGGGACAGCGCCAGGGAGGGTGCGATGAGTCAAGCGATCCTGTTCGAGGCCGACGAGACCAGGGAGCTCGAGGGCCTGGACAGCAGGCTGCAGCGGCTGGGGGAGGACCAGCTGCTGTGGGTGGACCTCGACCGGGACAACCCCGACGACGCCCAACAGGTCGCCGACCTGCTCGGACTCGACGACGAGACCCGCGACCACCTCGCCGAGGACCAGCACCACGCGGCGTTCCGAGATCGCGGCGAGTACCTCCACGTCACGACGTACGCACCGCGCGAGGACGACGACCAGAAGCTGCACACGGTCGAGTGCGTCGTCGGTGAGAACTGGGTCGTCACCGCCCACGACCGCCCGGTGGCCGTGCTGGACGACTTCGCCGGGCGGGTCTCGGGTTCGGGCGACACCGGCTCGCTCGACGGTCCCGGGTTCCTCGCCGCTCTTCTCGAGTGGGTGCTCGGCTCCTACACCGCGGCGTTCGACCGGATCGAGGAGGAGCTCGAGGACTTCGACGTGCAGGCGATGCGCGGGAACGGCCGGGACAGCGACATCGAGAAGCTGGTGGCGATGCGGCGCGCGGTCGGCCAGCTTCGCCGTGCACTCGCCGCGCATCGCTCCGCGCTGGTCGCGCTCACGCACCCCGAGCTCGAGGCTCTCGGCAACAAGGACGCCACCGAGCGGTTCGTCTCGCTGTACGCGCGGTTCGACTCCACGTTGCAGGACGCTCGCGACGCCCGAGAGTCGATCGTCGGATCCTTCGACGTCCTGATCGCCCGCAGCGGCCACCAGACCAACCAGATCATGAAGGTCCTCACGCTGGTCTCGGTGATCCTGCTCCCGGGGGCGCTGCTCGCCGGCGTGATGGGAATGAACTTCAAGGTCGGCCTGTTCGACCGGCCGTGGGTGTTCTGGATCGTGGTCGCGGTCATCCTCGGCTTCGGCCCGCTCACCCTGGTGGTCGCCAAGCGGCGCGACTGGATCTGACGACCCAGCGGTGGGCCCCCCGGGGATCGAACCCGGAACCCGCGGATTAAAAGTCCGCTGCTCTGCCAATTGAGCTAGAGGCCCGCGCGCGTCGACCGGCCCGTGTGCGCCGGCGCCGCGTACGGCGTGCAGTATCCCGCATCGCGGGAGCGACCGGAGCGACCGGAGCGACCTCGCTACGCGTCCGTCTCGGGGCCGACCGCCTGGTAGTGCTCGACGACGTCGACGAACTGGGCAGGGTCGACCTGCCGGGCGCGGATCGTGGTCGGTCTTCCGGAGGGGCCGCGCAGCACTGCGCGCCACGACCTCGACGACGGTCGGCCGCGGAAGGTGATCTCGGTGGCGGGGTCGCGGAGGTCCCAGCTGGCTGCGGTGGCGCCTCTGGAGACCTCGAGCAGGCCGTCGCTGACCGACACGATCGGTGGTGTCCACCTGAGCAGGGCCCACCAGGAGAGCATCGCCAGCGCGGTCAGACCGACTGCGGCCAGGACCACGTCGCTGCTGCCGGCCGAGACAGCCCGGAAGGTCGCAATCACCGCAGCGACCGCGCACACGACGAAGACGGCACCGACGACCCAGCGCAGCAGACTGGTCGATCGGAACTCGATGAAGCGCGGGATCGGGGCGGCCGCCCCCGCCGGGACGGTGGCCGTCGCACTCTCTCTGGCCCGGCGCTCCCGCTCGGCCTCCTCGGCGGCGGCCCGTTCGGCGGCGGCCTCCTCGGCGGCGGCCGGTTCGGCGGCGAGGCGCTCCTGCTCGAGCCGCTGCGTCTCGGTGTGCTCGGCGGCTCTTGCTTCCTGCCGGGCCTGCTCGAGTCGAGCCTCTTGGGTGCGAAGTGCTCCGAGGCGGTCGCGCTCCGCCTGTTCCGCGGCCTCCCGGACGGCGGTGAGTCGGGTCCGTTCGACCTGGTCGGCCTGCTCGGCGGTGAGCCGCAGCTGTTCGAGCCGCAGCTGCTCGAGGCGCTCGTCCTCAGCCCGCTGGGCCGCGGCGCGGTCGGCCTCGATGCGCTCCGCCTCCGCCTGCTCGGCGGCCATGCGCTCTGCCTCAGCCCGGTCGCCGGCCAAGCGCTCCGCCTCCGCCTGCTCGGCGGCCAAGCGCTCTGCCTCGGCCTGGTCGCCGGCCGGGGGTCCTACCTGCGCCTGCTCCGTGGCGACCTTCTGGTCCTCGGGAGCGGTCGTCGCGAGCCGGAGCCGCTCCAGCCGGTCGTCCTCGGCCTGCTGGGCCGCAGCTCGGTCGGCCTCGATGCGCTCGGCCTCCGCCTGCTCGGCGGCGAGGCGCTGTCGATCGTCGTCGGCCCCGGTCGCCGCCGCCGCGTCGAGCGCCTCGTCCTCCGCCGCAGGCTCGACCTGCGCGACCTCGTCGCGGGCCTCGAGCCCGTCACGCCGGCGGCGACGACGTCGACCTCTGGGAGGACGAGCGATCCCGACATCGGGAGGCGGCGCGACCACGTCGGCGACATCCTCGCCGGTGTCGGTGGGATCGGCGACCACCGCAGGCCACTCTCCCGTCGCCGAGGCCAGCTCGAAGTCCTCGGCCCAGGTCGTCACGCGCGGCTGGTCCGACTGGGGAGCCGTCGTGGCGTCGTACTCCTCGCCGGTGTCAGCCTCCGCTGCTCCGTCGACGCTCGCTGTCACCTCGGAGGACAGCGACCCGCCCGCGGGCCGGCCCCGTCCGAGTCGTCCGAGCAGACCCCGCCTGGGCGGATCGGGCTCGTCGCGCGGGGTGCCCCGCCCCGCCTCGATGGAACGGCTGAGCACCGCCAGCGGATCGGGCGCGCCGGGCTGCGGATCCGACGTCGCGGGTCCGCCGTCGGAGTGGCGCGTCTCGGCGACGTGCCCGAAGGCGTCGGACGCGACCTGCAGTGGGTCGACGAGGTCCGCGTCGGCGGTGGCGGCGGTCGACTTGGCCGCCTCGGCGTGCGGGGTCGACGAGCGCGCGCGCCGGCCTCGTGCCACGTTCCACCCCTCTCTCGTCCCGGACGACGAACGTCCGACCAGAACCCTTGCACGACCCGCATCCTCTGCCGCGGGTTCGCCACGAATTGTCGCACTTCAGCAGACGTACCCACCCCAACGACCTGGCGCGGGATTCGGCACGGGCTGCCGGTGGCGGGCACCCGTACGTCGTGCGGGCCCGGCGCCGGGAGTGCGGGCGCCGTACGCCGCAGCCTCCTGGAACGGCACGGCTTCCCGTGGACACGTGACATCCGCGCCTAAGTTGGTAGTGTCTGTCCTGCAGATGCAAGTTCCAGCAGTACACCAACGCTTGTTGGAGGTTGTGATCCAACGGCGTTTCTTCTCTTTTCGAGGCGGGACGACGTATCACTGCATCTGTGCTGGGGCGTCCGAAGTGGTCGTCTCTCGCCAATAAGGAGAAATACGAGCATGGCTCAAGGCACTGTCAAGTGGTTCAACGCCGAGAAGGGTTTCGGCTTCATCGCGCAGGAGGACGGGGGCGACGACGTCTTCGTCCACTACTCCGCCATCCAGTCGCAGGGCTACAAGTCCCTCGACGAGAACCAGAAGGTCGAGTTCGACGTCACCCAGGGTCCCAAGGGCCCCCAGGCGGAGAACGTTCGCGCCATCTGATCAAGTAGACCAGCACGAGGGGCTTCGACCATTCGGTCGGAGCCCCTCGTCTTTTGGGTGTAGGAAGTTTCCAGAGCGGCGTCCGGGGCACACTCCGGAGCAGGGCGACCGCCGGAAGACAAGGAAGGCACGTCGTGTCCAATGACCCGTTCGACGTCGAGCTCGAGGATCCCGAGCTCCTCGACGAGGTCGGCATGACCGCGAGCCTCATGGTGGCGGCGAACCAGTCGGACGGACGCTTGTCGAGCGACGAGATCGATCGGCTGCTCGGCCTGGCCTGACCGTTGCCGGGGGTCCGGCTTGCCGGGCGGCCCGTCGTACCACCTAGCATGTGTCCCGTTCTGGTCCTGCTCTCCAGGAGTTCACCGTGGCGTTGAGGTTCAAGCCCGTCGACACTGCCTTCTACACCCTGCTCGCCTCGTCCGCGAGTCAGCTCGTGGACGGCGCTGCCCTACTCGCCGAGATGCTCGGCGAGGGCAACGATCGCAAGCACATCGCTGCCCGGATGCGCGAGGCGGAGCACAACGCCGACGAGACCACCCATGAGATCGTGCGCCGGGTCAACAGCACCTTCGTCACGCCGTTCGATCGCGAGGACATCTACGCGCTCGCGTCGAGCCTCGACGACGTCATGGACTTCATGGAGGAGGCTGTCGACCTGACCCTGCTCTACGAGGTCGAGAGCCTTCCGGCTGAGTGCGCCGAGCAGGTCGAAGTACTCGAGCGCTGTGCCGAGCTGACGGCCGAGTCGATGCCGCGCCTTCAGTCGATGAAGGACCTCGAGGAGTACTGGATCGAGATCAACCGGCTGGAGAACGCCGGGGACAAGAGCTACCGCAGGATCCTCGCCAAGCTCTTCAGCGGCGAGTACGAAGCCCTCGAGGTGCTCAAGCTCAAGGACATCGTCGACTCCCTCGAGCACGCGATCGACGCGTTCGAGCGGGTCGCCAACATCGTCGAGCAGATTCACGTCAAGGAGTCCTGAGCGGTGGATCTCGCCATCGTGATCGCGGTGGTCGTCGTCGCGCTTGCGTTCGACTACACCAACGGTTTCCACGATGCAGCCAATGCGATCGCCACCTCGGTGTCGACGCGCGCCCTGACCCCCAGACTCGCCCTCCTGATGGCAGCCGTGATGAACTTCGTCGGGGCCTTCCTCGGCCAGGAGGTTGCCCACACGGTCAGCGACACGATCAACCCCGGAATAGGCAACCACGCCCTGGTGATCGTGATGGCTGGGCTCGTCGGCGCCATCGCCTGGAACCTCGTCACCTGGTACTACGGTCTGCCCTCCTCCTCCTCGCATGCCCTCATCGGCGGGTTGGTGGGCGCAGCGCTCGCCTCTGGCGTCGCGGTGCACTGGAAGACCGTGATCGACAAGGTCGTCATCCCGATGGTCGTTTCGCCGGTGGTGGCGTTCTCCCTCGGTTTCGTGGCGATGCTGGTGGTGATGTGGGTCTTCCGGCACCGCAGCCCGCAACGGGTCGGGCGCGGCTTCCGCCTCGCCCAGACGGTGTCAGCGGCGGCGATGGCTTTGGGTCACGGCCTCCAGGACGCCCAGAAGACGATGGGCGTCATCTTCCTGGCACTCCTGGCAGGTGGCCACGTTCAGGACGGCGACCGGCTGCCTCTCTGGGTGATCATCAGCGCGGCGACCGCGATCTCGCTGGGCACCTGGTCGGGCGGGTGGCGGATCATGAGGACGCTCGGTCGACGGATCATCGCCCTCGACCCGCCGAGCGGCTTCGCCGCCGAGGCGGTGGCTGCAAGCGTGCTGTACACCACCGCCTTCGTCTACTCGGCGCCGATCTCCACCACCCACACGATCACCTCGGCAGTGATGGGCGTGGGTTCGACCAAACGGTTCTCCGCCGTCCGGTGGGGCGTCGCTCGCAGCATCGTGACGGCATGGATCCTCACCTTCCCCGCAGCCGCGGCCGTGGCGGCGTTCGTCTACTTCGTGCTGAAGGTCATCTTCCGGCTGCCCTGAGGCGCCCGACAGTCGCGTCTCTCGGACCTGGCGCGCGGGTGTGGGGGCGTGCCGGTCGGCGGGTCGGGGTCGGGTTCGCACCCGGGGGTCGCTCCCGGACATGCGAATGTCGCAGCCGGGCTGGGTGGGGGGCACACGGGTCCCTGCGGCCACATTCGCATGTCGGCGTACGGACGGGGAGCCGCGGCTCCGGCACGCAGGCGTGCACCCGGCCGGAGGCTGTGGATTCCGTCGGCGAGCTGTACGCCATTTCGGACAGGCTTCCGGGGTGGACCTCGTCAGCCATGTCACGATCCTCGGCGGCGCCTGCACCCGGTCGGCGATCGTCGAGCGGTGCGGACGGCCGGCGGTCGATCGGGCCCTGCGCGAGGGCACGCTGGTCCGGGTTGCCCGCGGTCGGTATGCGCTGAGCACGGCGAACACCGCGGTGGTCGCCGCGGCGACGCTCGGTGGGGTGCTGTCGATGCGGAGTGCGGCGCAGCGGCACGGCTGGGGGCAGAAGCGGGTGCCCGACAGGCCTGACGTGACGTTTCCGCGCGCCCGCCACCTGCACCCATCGGCACGAGAACTCGTGGTGCCGCACTGGTCGGACATCGCATCGGAGGATGTCGTCGACGGTGTGACGGGTGTACGTCGCACGCTGATCGACTGCATGCGGATGCTCCCGCTGGACGAGTCGGTGCCGATCGTGAACAGCGCCCTTCGCGCCGGCGACGTCTCCCTGGCCGAGCTCGGCGCCATTGCCCGGTCGATGCAGGGGAGGGGACGGGCCCGCGCGATCGCCGTGGCCGCGATGGCGACGGCCAAGCCGGTGAATCCGTACGAGTCGACGCTGTACGCGATGGCCTCGGCGGTGCCGGGTCTGTGCGTACGGCCGCAGCATCCCATCCGGATCTCGT
>Ga0207657_10001542_pt1 | contig 24681 bp, 13 predicted proteins | sample KBSC33metaG_FD_184316 | JGI IMG/M metagenome (GOLD analysis project Ga0207657, IMG submission 184316) | Corn rhizosphere microbial communities from Kellogg Biological Station, Michigan, USA - KBS C3-3 metaG (SPAdes) (version 2) | ecosystem: Host-associated > Plants > Roots > Rhizosphere > Soil ... | reverse complement strand
GCGTCTTTCGCTCGAACGCGCCACCAGGTCCCCGCCTTCGCGGGGACGACGAAGCTTCCGGTCGCTGACGTCGCGCATCTATGTAAAGCTCAATGGCCCGGGCGCGCCGTCGCGTTGTTGAGTGCTGCCACGAGGGCTTCGACGCGGATCGGCTTGGTCACGTAGTCATCCATTCCCGCCGCGAGGCACTGCTCGCGATCGCCTTGCATTGCGTTCGCCGTCATCGCGACGATCCGCGGCCTGTCGCCTGCCGGCCATTTCGCCATGATGCATCGCGACGCCTCGAGCCCGTCCATCTCGGGCATCTGCACGTCCATCAGCACGACGTCGTACACCTGGCGCTGCACCGATTCGATCGCCTCGAGGCCGTTCGACGCGACGTCTGCGCGATAGCCCATCTGTTGAAGAAGACGCAGCGCGAGCTTCTGGTTCACGACGTTGTCTTCCGCGATCAGGATGCGCAGCGGATGACGCACGGCCATCCCCGCGTCGAGCCGCGGCCGTGTGGCGGCCGCGACCTTCGGCGCGGCGTCGTGGGCAAGCAGCGTGACCAGCGTGTCGAAGAGCTGGCTCTGGCGCAGCGGCTTCGCAAGATAGGCGTTGAAGAGGCCGTCGACATCCCCGGCCTCCTTGCGGCCGAGCGACGTGAACAGCACGAGCGGCAGCGCAGGGCGCGCCGCGCGCAGCCTCCGCGCGAGCTCGACGCCGTTCATCTGCGGCATGTGCATGTCGAGGATCGCGAGATCGAACACGTGTCCGTCGAGAACCTGGTGCAGCGCCTCGTCGGGCGCGTCGGCGTCGGCCGGCACCATGCCCCATTTCGCCATCTGCAGTTTCAGCACCCGGCGATTGGTCGCGTTGTCGTCGACCACCAGCACGCGGCGGCCCTGGAGCTCGCGCTGCGCGCCGATGAACTCACGCCGCCCCGGTGCCGGCAGCGCGGCGGACCGTGCCTTGATCGTGAACGTGAATGCCGCGCCGCGCCCGGGTCCGTCGCTCGCGGCCGACATCGTCCCGCCCATCAGCTCGGCGAGTCGCTTGCTGATGGCAAGGCCGAGGCCCGTCCCGCCGTACTTGCGCGTCGTGCTGGCATCGGCCTGGCTGAATTTCTGGAACAGCCGGCCGATCGCTTCGCGCGAGAGGCCGATGCCGGTATCGCGCACGGTGAACGAGAGCATCGGCGCGTCGTGGCCTGTGGCTGCGTTCACCGTCAGCACGACTTCGCCGCGCTCGGTGAACTTCACCGCGTTCGACAGCAGGTTGAGCAGGATCTGGCGCAACCGCGTGACGTCGCCGTCGATTACGCCGGGGACGTCGCCTTCGAACAGGTACGCGAGGTCGAGCTGCTTTTGCGCCGCGCGCGGGCCGACGAGGTCGAGCGCCGACTCGACGCATTCGCGCAGGTCGAACGGCTGCGTCTCGATATCCATGCGGCCGGCCTCGATCTTCGAGAAGTCGAGGATGTCGTTGATGATCGTGAGGAGCGCGTCGCCGGAATCGCGGATCGTCGAGGCGTACTCGCGCTGCTCGTCGTTGAGCGGCGTGTCGAGCAGCAGGCCGCTCATGCCGATCACCGCGTTCATCGGCGTGCGGATCTCGTGGCTCATCGTGGCGAGGAAGCTGCTCTTCGCCTCGTTCGCGGCTTCCGCGCCCGCGCGTGCATCGCGTGCCTCGGCGAACAGCTGCGCATTGCGCAGCGCCACGCCGACACTGGCGGCGATCGTTTCGAGCAGCCGCTGGTCGTTCGCGTCGTAGACGCCCTCGCGTTGCGTGCTCTGCACGCTGATGACGCCGTCGGCGCGGCCGTCGACGACGATCGGCACGCCGAGGTACGAGAGTGCATGCGTTCCCACGCGCTTCGCGCCCGCCGCGACCTGCACGCTCTGGTCGCTGTTGAGCAACAGCGGTGCACCGGTGTCGATGATGCGGCTGGTGAGTCCCTCGCCATGTCGGCGCGAGCCGGTCACCTCACCGTGCCGGTAGGGAAAGTGAATCATTTGCGTCGCGCGGTCGATGAGCGCGACGTATGCGATGTCGGGCCTGAACACCCGCCGCACCTGTTCGCCGACCAGCTCGATCAGCGCGGCGATGTCGAGCTTCCCGGCCACCTGCTGCGACACCGTGTTCACCGTGTCGAGCTCGGTCGCGCGCTGCTCGGCCTGCGCGAAGAGCCGCGCGTTCTCCATCGCCACGGCGGCGGCGAGCGACAGCCCCACGAGAAATTCGAGTTCGTGCTGTCGGAACGGCTTGCCGCCGTTGCGCCAGACCGCCATCGCACCCTTCACCACCTTGCCGGCGCGAAGCGGTGCCACCATCAGCCGCTCGTCGCTCGCCCGCCCGGTCCCCTCGATCTGCACGGCGCGCGGATCGTGGTCGACGTCGTTCACGCTCTCGGCGCGGCCGCTCGCGATGATCGCGCCGATGATGCCGCTGCCCGAGACCACCTTCAGATCCTTCACCTGCGCGGTATCTTCGCCTTCGGCGACGATTGCGCGAAACGCCGGTGCGCCGCCCTCGTTCGCCGACTCGGGCAGGAAGATCGCGCTGGTGTCGGCGCCGAGCAGGTCCTTCGCGTGACGCGCGATGCGATCCATCACGGTCGGCAGGTCGAGTGTCGACGAAATGTCGCGGCCGACTTCCGCCAGCGCCGCGGACTCGCGCGTGCGCCGCTGCGTCTCGTCGAACAGAAGCGCGCTTTGCAGCGCCACGCCCATCGACGCGGCGATCGTCGAAAGCAGCCGCACTTCGGATTCGCCGAACGCATATTCGCGCTCGTGGTTTTCCATCGAGATGCTGCCCACCCGCCGGTCACCGACGACGATGGGCACGATCGCCGACGACAGGCAGACATCGGTGCCGGGAACCGCGCCGCCCACTGCGTTATCAGCGAGCGTGTTCTGAACGAGGGGCGCGCGACGCGCGAGGATTCGGTCCCAGCGCTCGTCCGAATCGATGAACTCTTCGGGAAGCTGGAGCCGCTTGCCGTGCTCGACCACATACAGTCGCCTGATCGTGCGCGTGTCGTGCGCGATCCACGATATCCCCACGTCGTCGCTCTTCAACACTTCGCGCAGCTTGTCGCCGACCAGCTCGACGATGCCCTGGAAGTCGAGCGAGCCTGCGATGCCCTGCTGAATGCTGTTGATGATCGTGAGCTCGCCCGCGCGCTGCTCGAGCTCTGCCGTGCGGTCGGTGACCTTGCGCTCCAGGTCTTCGGCAAAGCGAACGTTGGCGAGCGCGACGGCGGCCTGGCTCGCGAGCATCGCGAGCAGGTCACGATCGCCGTCGTGAAAGCGGCCGAACGCGCCGTCGATGTCGACGTAGATGTAACCCAGCAGGTCGCGCTGCACGATAAGCGGAACGATCAGGCTGCTGCGCTGGTCGATTGCCGGCGCGCCTTGCGGCGCGTGGCGCAATTGCGCGGCGCGGCTGCGCCGCACCTCGGCGAGCCACGGCGTTATGACTTCGAGCAGCGAGCGCTCATCTTCGTCAGCGGGTACGAGCGCGCCGGCGATCGCAAGCGCATTGTCCGCATCCTTCGTCTGCGTCACCAGCAGCACGCGCTCGGCGCCCGTGAGCTCGGTGACCTCGTCGATCAGGAATTCGCAGAGTGCCGCCTCGCTCTTGATCTCGTTGAGGCGCAGCCCCGTGTCCACGAGACGCTCGAACGACGCGCGCAGGCTGACCTTCCCGGTGAGGTGCGCCTCGCGCTCGCGCTTCGGCAACTTGCGCTCGCGCGCATGCGCAAGCCACGCGAAAAGGATCTCGCGGTTGTCGGCGCGCTTGTTGAGATAGTTCCGTCGCAGGCCCTCGTCGTGGAGGCTCGCCATGCTGCGAAGCAGCAGGCGCCACGATTGCTCCAGCGCCTTGCGCGCGGCGGCGTGCAGACCGTTCGCCTGCAGCGCCTGGCTGTATCGCCACCAGATCGCTTGCGGCTTGGCCGTGTCGAGCGGCGGGAATCGCATTGCCCGATGCTGCTCGGCCGCCGTGCGCGTCGCGGCGAGCGCCTTGACGGCCTGGCCGGCCGCGAGATGCGAGCGACCCGCTTCGGTCAGTGCCGCGAGCGTGATCTCGACGCTCGGAGCCTTGCGCAACGCCTGCTCGAAATGGCGCGCGGCCTCTGCCCATCGGGCTTCGCGCTGCAGAATCGCGCCCTGCAGCAGGAGCAAATGGTCGCGAAACCGCGTTTCCCGCAGCGCCCGCGACAGCGCATCGGCTTCCACCGCGAACGAACGCGCCTCGTCGAGCGACCCCAGGACGATTGCAAACTCGCTCAGATTCCACAGCGGCACCGTGAGCAGCACCTGCGCGCCCGCGCGGCGGGCGAGGTCCAGCGCCGCGAGCGTCTCGCGGCGCGCACGCCGATAGAGACCGAGGTCGCCATACGTGGCGCCGATGTTGGTGACGACCGAGGTCACGCTGACAACATAGCCCGCTGCCTTGTACGCATCCAGCGCCTGCGCATAAAGGCGCAGCGCCTGCGCAAAGTCGGCCTCGGCCAGCGCGATGTTGTTGAACGCACCGGCCTGACCAAACAGGTCGCCGCTGCGCCGCGCAAGCGCGAGCGCTTCGGTCGCGGCCCTCCTGGCGGCGGCGATCCGGTCGGACGCCCATAGTGCGCCGCTCAGCGCATGCAAAGCGCGGCCCTGCAGCCAGGTGTGCCCGAGGCGGCCGAACATCGCGGCCGCGCGCGTCGCATGACGAATCGCTGCGGGCAGATCGGTTCGGCTGTTCGATTTCGCCATGGCCAGCCGCCACAGCGCGAGCGCGACCAGCTGCGGAACGCGGCTGCGCTCCGCCGCCTTCAAGGCAGCCGCGGCGATCGTCGCGCCGGCATGCGGATCGGCGTCGCGCGTGCGAACATGGGATTCGCGGCAAAGCGCGCGTGCGAGCAGCGCCGTGCCGCCTTCGCGTTTCGCGAGCGCTTTCATCGCCTGCGCGTCGGTACCGGCGGCTTTCAGGTTGCCGAGCGCAATATGGCTTTCGGAGCGCAGGTCGAGAAGTGTCATGCGCTCCTCCGCGTCGACCGATTTGCGCCGCAGCACGGCAGTGGCCGCGTGGACGGCCTGCTCGTGCTGTCCGGCCCACGCGAGGTCGGCAACCGCCTGTACCCGCTGCGCGGCCTTCATGTGCGCTCCTGCCTGGAAGGCACCTGCGTCAGCGCGGTGACGAGCGCGTCGACGCGGATGGGCTTCGTCACGTAATCGTCCATCCCCGCAGCGAGGCACTCCTCGCGGTCGCCCTGCATCGCGTTCGCCGTCATCGCGACGATCCGCGGCCGCCCGTGCGCCGGGAAGCGCGCGCAGATCGCGCGCGCCGCGTCGAGTCCGTCCATTTCCGGCATCTGCACGTCCATCAGCACCACGTCGTACGTTTGCCGCTGCACCGATTCGACCGCCTCGATGCCGTTCGACGCGAGGTCCGCCCGGTACCCCATCTGCTGCAGCAGGCGCAGCGCGAGCTTCTGGTTCACCACGTTGTCCTCGGCGAGAAGGATGCGCAGCGGATGTCGCGCAGCGAGCTCCGGATCGAGCCGCGGCGCCGATGCCACCGGCTCCGCATGCCGCGCCGTGTCGTGCGCGAGCAGTCCCACCACCGTATCGAAAAGCTGCGACTGGCGGACCGGCTTCGTCAGGTACGCGGCGAACAACTGCTCGGCACCGTTCGCCTCGCGCCGGCCGAGCGAGCTGAACAGCACGAGCGGCAACTGCGGATGCCGCGCACGGATTTCGCGCGCGAGCGCGACTCCATCCATTTCGGGCATGTGCATGTCGACGATCGCGAGATCGAACGTCTCGCCCGCGGCCAGCCAGCGCAGCGCCTCGCGCGGCGACTCGGTGGCGCGCGGCACCATGCCCCACTTTGCGGTCTGCAGCAGCAGCACGCGCCGGTTGGTCGCGTTATCGTCGACCACCAGCAGTCGCTTGCCGGACAGCGCAGGTTGCACGCCGACGAAATCCCGCTGCCGCGCCGCCGACAGCTCGGCGACCGGTGCAACGATGCTCACGAAAAAGGTCGACCCCTTGCCCGGGCCTTCGCTTTGCGCCCACATCTGCCCGCCCATCAGCTCGGAGAGCCGCTTGCTGATCGCAAGCCCGAGACCGGTGCCGCCGTACTTGCGCGTCGTCGACGAATCGGCCTGCGAGAACGACTGGAACAGCCGGCTCATCGCTTCCTCCGACAGTCCGATGCCGCTGTCGCGCACCGCGCAGGTCACCTCCACCCGGTGTCCGGGCAGCGGTTTCGACGTCACGGTGACGACGACTTCGCCGGACTCGGTGAACTTCACCGCGTTCGACATCAGGTTCAGCATGATCTGGCGCAATCGCGTGACGTCGCCCTCGATGGCACGCGGCACGTCGCCTTCGAACAGGTACGCGAGCTCGAGGTGTTTCTCGACCGCGCGTGCGCTCACGAGGTCGAGCGCCGATTCGACGCAATCGCGCAAGTCGAACGGCTGCGCCTCGATGTCCATCCGGCCGGCCTCGATCTTCGAGAAGTCCAGCACGTCGTTGATGATCGTCAGCAGGGCATCGCCCGAGTCACGGATTGTGTTGACGTAGTCGCGCTGCTCGGCATCGAGCGGCGTGTCGAGCAGGAGCCCGCTCATGCCGATGACCGCGTTCATCGGTGTGCGGATCTCGTGGCTCATCGTCGCGAGGAACGAGCTCTTGGCCTCGTTGGCCGACTCGGCCTGCGCACGCGCCTCGCTGGCTTCGTGAAAAAGCCGGGCGTTCTCGATCGCGACGGCGGCCTGCAGGGACAGACCGACCAGGAAGTCGAGCTCGGATTGGTCGAACGGCCGGCCGCCGGTGCGCCAGACGGCCATGGCGCCTTTCACCACCGTGCCGGCGATGAGCGGCGCGACCATCAGGCGCTCGTTCTCCTCGCGCTCCGTGCCTTCGATCTGGATGCCGCGCGGGTCCTTCTGCGTGTCGTTGACATATTCCGGCCGCCCGGCGGCCACGATGCTGCCGATGATGCCGGCCCCGGCCGTGATGTCGGTCGCGCGGAGCAGTTCGGCGATGGTGCCGACCGCGACGATCGCCCGGTAGCTCGCGCCGCCCGGCTCGGGCAGGAAGATTGCGCTGTTGTCGCAATGAAGCAGGTCGCGCGCATGATGCGCGATGCGGTCCATCACCCGTGCGAGGTCGAGCGTCGACGAGATGTCGCGTCCCACCTCGGCCAGTGCGGCCGTCTCGCGCGTGCGGCGCTGCGTCTCGTCGAAGAGGCGGGCGTTCTCGAGCGCGACGCTCATCGTGTTGGCGAGCGTGGTCAGCAGATGCACCGCAGCATCGTCGAACGCATCCTCGTTGTCGTCGTACAGAGCGATCACGCCGAGCGCCTCGTCGCCCTTCATGATCGGTACGCCGAGATAGCTCCTCGAGGTCTCCGTCATCACGGTCGGATCGCCGATCCGCCGCGAACCGAGCTTGACGCCGAACTCACGCAGATCGCGATTGACCACCAGCGGCTGGCGCGTGCGGATGACATGGGTGGCGAGGCCGGCTTCCATTTGCATCGGCTCGACCGGGAAGCGCTCCCCGTGCTCGAGGTAGTACGGCATCGTGATGATGTTGCTCGGCGCGTCGTACAGGCCGATCGCCATGTTTTTCGACGAGAAGATTTCCGCAATCTTGTTGCCGACGAGGTCGATGATCGCCTGGAAATCGAGCTCCGCGGCGAGCCCCTGCTGGACGCTGTTGAGCACCGCGAGCTCCGCGGCGCGCTGTTCGCTCTCCTTGAACAGTCGCTGCGTCTCGTCGAAGAGCCGCGCGTTCTCGAGCGCGACGCTCATGCTGTTGGCAAGCGTCTGCAACAGCCGTACGTCCGAGTCGCTGAACGCGTGCTCGCGCTGCATGTCGATCAGGTTGATGAGACCGCGCGCCTGGTCGCCGACGACGAGCGGTACGAACAGGGCCGACTTTTCGTCCTGTGTTCCCGGCACCGTGAAGCTGCCATATCTGGCGCTCGCCTCCTCGATGCGTTCGTTGATCAACAACGTCTCGCGACTGCGGATCACGTGCGCGGCAAAGCCGCCGTCGGAAAGCGCTGCGCTCGGGATATCGAGGCGTTCGCCATTCTCGTAGGTGTACGGATATTGGATGACATTGGTCTTGGGATCGTAGATGCGGATGCCCATGTCCGCGTTGTCGAAGATTTCGCGAATCTTGTCGCCGACGGCGTCGTAGATGCCCTGGATGTTGAGCTCGGCGGCAAGGGCCGCCTGCACGCTGTTGATCACGGCGAGCTCGGCCGCGCGCTGCTCGGTCTCCTTCAGCAGGCGCTGCGTCTCGTCGAACAGGCGCGCGTTCTCGAGCGCCACGCCCATGCTCGAGGCCACCGTGCCGAGGAGGCGGACTTCGGCGTCGCCAAAGGCGTTTTCGCGCTCGTAGTTCTCGATCGTGATGTTGCCGAGTACGCGATCGCCGCCGATGATCGGCACAGCGATCATCGACTTGCTGCTGTCCGTTCCCGGAATGGTGCCACCCGGCATCCTTGCATAGTCCCCGGCCGTGTTGAGAACGACGGGTTGCTGCGTCCGCCTCATCGTCTCGAACAGTCCGCCGGGCGTGGGCGCGATCGGCGGAATTTTCAGGCGCTCGCCGTGCTCGTACGCGTAAAGGTAATGCCCGAGATTGGTCTTTTCGTCGTGCCAGCGGATTGCCATGTCGCCGGTGCCGAATACCTCACGCAGCTTGTCGCCGACGAGATCGATGATCGCCTGGAATTCCAGCTTCGCAGCCATCCCTTGCTGGATGCGGTTGATGACCGCCAGCTCGGCGTTGCGCTGCTCGGTTTCCTTCAGCAGCCGCTGCGTCTCGTCGAACAGCCGCGCGTTCTCGAGCGCGGTTGCGAGCGATGCGGCAATGGTGGTCAGCAGCCGTATTTCCGCTTCGCCATAGGCCTGCTCGCGCTCGAAATTCGTCAGTCGAATCGTCCCGAGGCCGCGATTGCCGCTGATGATCGGAACGTTGATCGTCGAAAGGCCCTGATCGGTGCCGGGCATGACCCGAAGACCGAGTGCTGCGTATTCGGCAGGCGAATTGGCGAGAACGGGCTTTCGTGTCGCGATCATCCGTTCGTACATTCCACCCGGCTGAACCGGGTTTGGCGGGCGGCTCAGCCGTTTCCCGTGCTCGTATTCATAAAGGTAGTGAATCAGGTTCGTTTGGCGATCGTGCCAGCGGATGCCGATGTCTCCCGTCCCGAAAACTTCACGCAGCTTGTCTCCTACGAGGTCGACGATGCTCTGGAACTCGAGGTGCTGGGCCATCCCCTGCTGCACGCTGTTGATGACCGCGAGCTCGGCGGCGCGCTGCTCCGTTTCCTTCAGCAGCCGCTGCGTTTCGTCGAAGAGGCGGGCGTTCTCGAGCGCGACGCCCATGCTGGACGCCACGGTCGTCAACAGGCGAACGTCGGACTCGCCGAACGCGTACTCGCGCTCGAAACTCTCGATCGTGATGCCGCCGGTGACGCGGTCGCTGCCGACGATCGGCACGGAAATGACCGACAGGGAGGTATCGGTGCCCGGCACGACTCCGCCGGCCGCGACTTCCGCCGCGGTGTTCAATACGCGCGGCTCGCGCCGCGAGACGAGCGTCTCCCAAGGCATTTTTGCCGGCGGCGCGGCCGGGATGGTCAGGCGCACCCCATGCTCGTAATCGTAGAGGTAATGAACGATTCGCTTTGCGTGGTCGAACCAGCGGATGCCAATGTCGTCGACGTGGAATACCTTGCGGAGCTTGTCGCCGACGAGATCGACGATCGCCTGGAAATCGAGCTTCGCCGATATTCCCTGCTGGATGCTGTTGATCACGGCGAGCTCGGTCGCACGCTGCTCCGTCTCCTTGAGCAGGCGCTGCGTTTCATTGAAAAGGCGCGCATTTTCCAGTGCGACGCCCATGCTCGACGCGACGGTGGTCAGCAGGCGCACGTCGGAAGCGCCGAAGGCGTATTCGCGCTCGTAGTCCTCGACGACGATGTTGCCCAGAACACGATCCGATCCGACGATCGGCACCATCGCGCTCGACTTCGCCATGTCGGTCCCCGGCAGGATGCCGACATTGGCCGCCTCGGCAAGGGTATTCATGATGCGCGGCTCGCGGCGCGTCGAAATGCGCTTCCACCCCTCGTCGTCGTAGGTGCTCGGCGGAACGTCGAGACGGACGCCGTGCTCGTATTCGTACAGGTAGTGCGCGACTCGCTTGTCGTAGTCGAGCCAGCGGATGCCGATTTCGTCGGTTTTCAGCACCTCGCGCAGCTTGTCGCCGACGAGGTCGACGATCTTCTGGAAGTCGAGCTCCGCCGCGACGCCTCGCTGGATGCTGTTGATGACCGCGAGCTCGGCGTTGCGCTGCTCGGTTTCCTTCAGCAGGCGTTGCGTCTCGTCGAACAAATGCGCGTTGTCGAGCGCGCCGCCGAGCGACGCGGCGACCGTGGTGAGGATCTGCACGTCATCGGGCCCGAACGCATTCTCGCGCTCGTAATTCTCAATGCTGATGTCACCGGCCATCCGGTCGCCGACGAAGATCGGCACGCACACCAGCGATCGGCTCAAGTCGGTTCCCGGCGCGGTGGCGTTGCCCACCCGCGCGTAGTCGGCTGCGGTCGCGAGGACGATCGGCCCGTGCGTCGCGCGCATCGTCTCGTACAGGCCGCCGGGTTTCGGCGCGCTCGGGGCAACTTCGATCCGGCGGCCGTGTTCGTAGGTGTACAGGGAACGGATCAGGTTCCGCTCCTCGTCGAACCAGGTGATGATCAGGTCGGGCGTGTCGATGATCTCGCGCAGCCTGTCGCCGACGATGTCGACGATCGCCTGGAAGCTGAGTTTTCTTGCGACCCCGCTCTGGACGAGATCGATGAGCTCGAGCTGCGTCTCGCGCTGCGCAAGGAGGCCACGGGTCGACGGCGTCCCGACGGTCTGCGCGGATGTACGCCGGGGCGTGAGCGCCTTTGCGGTCGCCGCACCCACACGACGCGTCGTTCCGGCTTTCTTGCGCGCACCTGGTTTTGACCCGGGGGCGGTCTTTCTCGGCGTGCTGGCCATGCGCTGCTCGCGACCCTTTTTGAGGTGGGCGCTAGTCTACAGGCGAGCGAGGGTCGGCGTGGAGGGGGCGGGCAGGATTCGTGATCGCCGCGAGAATGCCCTGCAACAGCGCGGTCGGCGAGGGCGGACAGCCGGGAATCGCGACGTCGATGGGCAGAACGTTGGATAGCGGCCCGAGGGTCGCGTAACTGTTCGCGAAGATGCCGCCGGTGCACGCGCATTCGCCGACCGCGATGACGAGTTTTGGGTCGGGCATCGCGTCGTACGTGCGCTTCAGCGCGATCGCCATGTGCTTCGATACCGGCCCTGTGACCATCAGTGCGTCGGCATGGCGCGGGCTCGCGACGTGACGAATGCCGAGGCCTTCCAGGTTGTAGTAGGGGTTCGACAACGCCTGCGCCTCGAGCTCGCACGCGTTGCACGAGCCGGCATCGACGTGCCTGATCGTGAGCGCGCGGCCGAGCGTGCGCAGGATGCGCTCCTGCAGCCGTGCGACGACGACATCCTCGGTGGCCGGCGCGGGCGCATCCTCGGTCTTGATGCCGATGCGGACGATGCGGCGCAGTGTCTGGTACATGGCGCGGTTAGAGGTCGTGCCCGCTGTACGACAGGTTGAACGATTTGTTGATCAGCGGAAAGTCGGGAACGATGTTGCCGATGATCGCATGCTCGATCGCGGGCCAGTTGCACCACGACGGGTCCTGCGGATGACAGCGGCGGATCATGCCGTCGGCTGCACTTTCGAGCGCAACGAGCACCGGACCGCGCCAGCCCTCGATGTAGCCCGTGGCGAGCCGGTCGGGCGGGATGGTCCCGAGCGTCACGCAACTGTCGCCCGACGTCGCGGGGTCGAGCAGTGCCGCCGTGATCACCGCGATGAGGCGCAGCGTCTCGAGGACCTCGTCGAAGCGCACGGCGACGCGCGCCCACACGTCGCCCTCGGTCTCACTCGCGATGCGAACCGAGAGCACATCGTACGGCGCGCACGGGAAATCGCAACGCAGGTCGTGCGCGCGGCCGCTCGCGCGCCCGGCGAGGCCGACGAGCCCCAGCCGAGCCGCAAGCTCGGGTGCGATGCGTCCGCAGTTGCGAAACCGGTCCTGCAGTCCGGCATGCTCGTCGTAGATGTCGCGGAGCGCAACGATCTCGCGGCCGATCCGATCGGCCTCGTCGTGCATGCGATGCACGTGCTCCCAGGCGAGATCGCGTGCGACGCCGCCCGGCACGACGACGTCCATCAGCAGCCGGTGCCCGAACGCCGCGGCGTTCTCGCGCAGCACGTCTTCGCGCAAGCGCGAGAACTGCGCGAGTCCGAACGCCAAACCACCGTCGTTGCCGATCGCACCGAGATCGCCGAGGTGGTTCGCGAGCCGCTCGCGCTCGAGGCACAGCGCGCGCAGCCACGATGCGCGCGGCGGCGGCACGGCGCGCGCAAGGCATTCGACGGCCTGCGCATAGGCCCACGCGTAGGCGACGGTGCTGTCGCCCGACACGCGGCCGGCCAGCCTTCCGGCGTCGAGGATCGGCAGCGTCTCGAACCGCTTTTCGATGCCCTTGTGTGCGTAGCCCAGCCGCTCCTCGAGCCGCAGCACCTTTTCGCCGACGATCTGGAAGCGGAAATGCCCGGGCTCGATGATGCCGGCGTGCACGGGACCGACGGGTATTTCGTGCACGCCGTCACCTTCGACCTTCACGAAGTCGTATTCCTCCTGGCCGGGCTCCCATACCGGCGACGGGACGAAATCGCGGCGCAGTGGAAACTGGTCGATCGGCCAGCTCGCCATCCACAGCCAGGGCCGCTGGTCGTCGGATTCGGCGGCGATGCCGAGAAGATCGTACGTTGCGCGCTGCATCCGGTCGGCTGCCGGAAAGATCGACGTGAGATCGGGATAGTGCGCGTTGGCATCGGGCAGCGTGTGCTCGAGCACGGTGAGTCCGTCGCGGTCCTCGAGGGCTACGCGAATGCAGAAGCCGCGGTGGCGGTCGCGCTCGTCGCTGCCCCACAGGCCGATGAGCCGGCCGCCGTTCTCCCATGCAAGCCGCGATGCCGTCAGCAACTGGCCGGCGCTGACCGGCACGCGCTGCGCGGGAACGCCCGCGGCGAGCGGTGCGGCGGCGAGACCGAGCGGCGCCACGTTCATCCGATCAGCCTTGCCGCGCTGCGGTACCAGTCGGCGAGAAACGGCGGGATCCACACGCCGAGCATCAGCACGAGCGACAGGTGCAGGAAGACGGGCAGCATTGCGGGCCGCACGGGCAGCCGGGATGCGGTGGTCTCGCCGAAGACCATCGGCTGCACCTTGGAGAAGATGGCGGCGAACGCGACGCCGAGTGCGGTCAGCAGGAACGGCGTCGCCCAGGGCTGCTCGCGCATGGCGCTCGTCAGGATCAGGAACTCGCTCGCGAATACGCCGAACGGCGGCATGCCGAGGATCGCGAGCGTGCCGAGCGCGAGTCCCCAGCCGACAACGGGACTGATCGTGATGAGGCCGCGGATGTCGTCCATGATCTGCGTGCCCGTCTTCTGCGCCGCGTGGCCCGCGGCGAAGAAGATCGCCGATTTCGTGAGCGAATGCACGGTCATGTGGAGGAGGCCGGCGAAGTTCGCGATCGGGCCGCCGAGCCCGAACGCGAACGTGATGATCCCCATGTGCTCGATCGACGAGTACGCGAAGAGCCGCTTGATGTCGCGTTGCCGTGACAGCAGGAACGCGGCAACCACGACCGACAGCAATCCGAAGCCGATCATCAGGTTCTTCGCGAACGCGCCGGGCAGGGCGCCGTCGACCAGCACCTTGCAGCGCACGACGGCGTAGAGCGCGACATTGAGCAGCAATCCCGACAGCACCGCGGAAACCGGTGTCGGGCCTTCGGCATGCGCGTCGGGGAGCCAGTTGTGCAGCGGCACCAGCCCGACCTTCGTGCCGTAGCCGACCAGCAGGAAGACGAACGCGAGCGACAGCACGGTCGGCTCGAGATCCGCGCGCACGGCGTCGAGCTCGGTCCACAGCAGTGCACCGCCGCCTGCGCCGAGCAGCTTTTCCGCGGCGAAGTAAAGGAGGATCGTGCCGAACAGCGCCTGCGCGATGCCGACGCCGCACAGGATGAAGTACTTCCATGCGGCCTCGAGGCTGGCCGGCGTGCGGTAGAGCGACACGAGCAGCACCGTCGTCAGCGTCGCGGCTTCCATCGCAACCCACAGGATGCCGACGTTGTTGGTGAGCAGCGCCAGCAGCATCGTGAAGATGAAGAGCTGGAACATGCTGTGATAGAGGCGCAGTCGCGCAGGCGTGAGCCGGCCGTGCTGCTCCTCGATCATCATGTACGGACGCGAGAAGACCGCAGTGGTGAAGCCCACGAAGGCAGTCAGCGCGACGAGGAACACGTTGAACGGGTCGACGAGGAACTGCTTGCCGAGTGCCAGCAGCGGGCCGTCCTCGATGACGCGTGCGGTCAGCGCAGCCGCGGCAACGAGCGTCGCGAGGCTTGCGACGACGTTCACGAGTGCCGCCTGGCGGCGATGGCCGATCGCCGCGAGAACGGCCGCGCCGATCACCGGGAGCGCCAGCACGACGACGATCTCGATCACTCGGCCGCTCCGTCCGGACCCGAAGCGTCTTCACGCAGCGTCTCGAAGTGCTTGAGATCGAGGCTGTCGAACTGCTCGCGGATCTGGAAGAAGAAGACGCCGAGGATCAGCATGCCGACGAGCACGTCGAGCGCGATGCCGAGCTCGACGACCATCGGCATACCGTACGTGGCGCTCGTCGCCGCGAAGAACAGGCCGTTCTCCATCGACAGGAAGCCGATCACCTGCGGGATGGCCTTGCGCCGCGTGATCATCATCAGGAACGAAAGCATGATGCTCGCCATGGCGATCCCGAGCGTCGAGCGCGTCACGGTGTTCGCGAGCTGCGAGATCGGCAGCGCCAGGTTGAATGAAAAGACGACGAGCACGATGCCGATCAGCATCGTCGTCGGTATGTTGATCAGGCCCTCGAACTCCCAGCGCACGTCGAGCTTCCGCACGAGCCGATGCAGCAGCCACGGAAGCAGGAACACCTTGAGGAGCAGCGTCAATGCGGTCGACTGGTACAGATGTGGCTGTGCGGTCGTATAGGCCACTACCGCCGTGGACAGCGCCAGCACGAATCCCTGCGCGGCGAAGAGGTCGATCAGCGACACGACGCGCCGCTGCGCCAGCATCGCGAACGCGAGCAGCAGCAGGATTGCCGCAAGCAGGTTGATGAGCTGGAAGCCGATCGGGATCGACGTCATCGGATCACGACGCCCAGGTGCGCAAGCGTGGCGGCGCCATATCAGTGGCGCCGGGCCGCCCCAAGCCACTGGCGTGCCCGCTTTGGGGCAGCGAGCGGAGCGAGCGTGGGGGTCGTTTCATCTAGCTGCCGAGCAGCAGGTTGACGAGCATGCCGAGCACGGCGAGGAGGAACGCGGTGCCGAGGAACTCGGGCGCGCGGAAGAGCCGCAGCTTCGCCGACAGCGTCTCGATCAGCGCCAGCAGCGCACCACCGGCGGCGAGCTTCGCGATCAGCGCCGGCACTGCGCCGAGCATCGCGAGCCCGTTCGCGGCATCGGCGATGCCGAACGGCACGAACAGCGCGAGGCCGATGCACGAGTAGTTGTAGAGCTTCAGCGCCGACGCCCACTCGAGCAGTGCCAGGTGGCGCGCCGAGTATTCGAGGATCATCGCCTCGTGGATCATCGTGAGCTCGAGGTGCGTCGACGGGTTGTCGATCGGGATGCGGGCGTTCTCGGCAAGCGACACCATCGTGAAAGCCACGCCGGCGAATGCGAGGCTCGGATAGATCGCGAGCTCGCGGTGCGCCAGCGTGTCGACGATCGTCGGCAGCGACGTCGAGCCGGAAATCAGCGACGCGGTGAACAGCACCATCAGCAGTGCCGGCTCGGCCAGGAAGCCGATGAACATCTCGCGGCGCGCGCCGAGCGAGCCGAACGACGTGCCGATGTCCATCGCCGCGAGGGCGATGAACACGCGCGCAAGTGCGAAGAGGCCAACGAGGGCGATCGCGTCGGCTGCGATCGCGAACGGCGCGTCGGTCGCCAGCGACGGCACGATGGCCGCCGCGCACGTCATCGCGCCGAACACGACGTACGGCGTCAGGCGGAAGATCGGCGATGCGTTCTCGGCGACCACCGCGTCCTTGATGAACAGCTTGTGGATCGTGCGGTAGGGAATGAGGATCGACGGCGCGCGCTTGTTCGAAAGCCACGCCCGGCACTGGTTCACCCAGCCGACGAGCAGTGGCGCGAGCGCGAGCGCAACGGTCACCTGCAGCAGCTGCGACAGGAAGCCAATATCGCTCATCGCAGTGCTTGCGCGCTCATCGCACGAAGAACAGCAGTGCGAGCAGCGTCGCGAAGCTGATCGTCAGGTAGACGCCGATGCGTCCCTGCTGGATGCGGCCCGCGAGGCGCGATACGGCGTCGGCCGCGCGCGCGATCGGGACATAGAGCCACGCCCAGAAATGATCGCTGACGCGCACCTCGTAGCGCGGCCGCGCGTCGAACGGCGACGGCAGGTGCCGCTCCATCCGGAAGAACGGCTCGAACACCTGGCGTATCGGTTGCCCGAAGCCCTCCGCGGTGTCCTGCATCCGCGGCGTCTGCAGCGGATAGCCGCAGTCCCACGCGCTCGACCGGCGCACGCGACCGTGCCACACGCGGTGCACGAGCTGGATCGTGACCAGCACGACGGCGACGATCACGAGGAGCACGATCAGCGGGCTGTAGCTAGAGCGGCCCGTCGCGAAGGGCGCGAGCAGCAGCCAGCTCGATTGGCCCGCATGGCCGACGGTCGTCGCAAGAAGGAGCCCGTTGACGTTGTCGATCGCGTCGATGACGGTGACGGGGAATAGCCCCAGCAGCACGCAGCCGGCCGCGAGTGCGGCGAGTGCGATGCGTTCGCGCGGCCCCGCATCGCGCGCGTGCACGAGGTTCGGCTCGCGCGGACGGCCGAGGAAGATGACGCCGTAGAATTTCACCATCACGTACGCCGCGAGCGCGACGGCAAGCACCAGCGCGGCCGCGGCCAGCGGCACGAGCATGTTGACGAACGATTGCGGCAGGCTCGGCGTGAACAGGAACGCCTGCAGCAGCAGCCACTCGGACACGAATCCGTTCAGCGGCGGCAGTCCGGCGATGGCCAGCGTGCCGACGAGCGCAAGCCAGGCGACCCACGGCATCCGGTGGATGAGACCGCCCAGCTTGCCGAGGCTGCGCTCGTGCGTTGCATGCAGCACGGAGCCGGTGACGAGGAACAGCAGGGTCTTGAAGAACGCGTGATTGAGCGCGTGGTACAGCGCGGCGGTCAGCGCGATGGCGGCGAGCAGCGGCTTTGCATTGGCCTCGAACAGGATCGCAAGCCCGATCGCGGCGACGATGACGCCGATGTTCTCGATGGACGAATACGCGAGCAGCCGCTTCATGTCCGTCTGCACCGCGGCGTAGATGATGCCGAACAGCGCGGTCAGCAGCCCGAGCGCGAGCGCGATCGCGCCCCACCACCAGAGCTGCACGTGCAGCAGATCGAAGGTGACGCGCAACATGCCGTAGATCGCCGTCTTCAGCATCACGCCGCTCATGAGCGCCGACACCGGCGACGGCGCGGCCGGGTGCGCTTCGGGGAGCCAGACGTGCAGCGGAAGCAGGCCCGCCTTCGCCCCGAAGCCGAAGAGCGCGAGGAAAAACGCGATGCTCGGCCAGATGCCCGTCAGCGCTGCGCTGCGCATGGCGCCGAACGTGTAGTCGCCGCGTCCGCCCTGCAGCACGCCGAAGCAGAGCAGGATCGCAATTGCGCCGACGTGCGCGATCAGCAGGTACAGGAAGCCGGCGCGGCGTATCTCGGGAATGCGGTGGTCGGTTGTCACGAGGAAGAACGACGCGAGCGCCATCGTTTCCCAGGCCACCATGAAAAGGTACGCATCGTCGGCGACGAGGACGAGCGCCATCGCAGCGATGAACACGTGATACTGGAAGCCGATCAATCCGGGAGCGCTGCCTTCGCCCGCGCGGAAATAGCCGGACGAAAAAATCGAGACGGCGGCACTTGCGCACGCAAGGAGGATCAGGAAGAACGCCGACAGCGCGTCGAGCCGCAGATGGAACGGCAGGTCGGGCAAGCCGAGCGGCAGCACCATCTGCTCGGGCGCCGACGCGAGGGCGGCGAATGCAATGCCGGCCACGGCGAGCGCCACGGCCGCACCGGCGGGAAACAGCAGCTGCACCATCCGCAGATCGCGCGGACGCAGCAGACCGACCGCGCCGATCGCCAGCCACGCCACGATGGCGACGACAAGCGCGCCTAGCGGCGTGGCGACCACGTTACTTGACGCGCATGCCCGGCGTCGCGCCGGAATCGGGGGTCAGCAGATAAATGCCCGGTCCGTCGCCCGACGCCGCGAGCACCATGCCTTCGGACACGCCGAAGCGCATCCTGCGCGGCGCGAGATTGGCGACCATCGGCGTGAGGCGTCCGACGAGCGCCTCGGGCGCGTACGCCGACTTGATGCCTGCGAAAACCGTGCGCGATTGCCCTTCGCCGATATCGAGCGTCAGCTTGACCAGCTTGTCGGCGCCTTCGACCGCTTCGGCGGCGATGATGCGCGCGATGCGCAGGTCCACCCTGGCGAAATCGTCGATCGTGATCTGCCCGTCGGTCGCCGGTGTCGCGACGCGCGGCGGGTTCGCGGCGGACGAGGAGGCCGGCGCGGACGAGGGTACCGGCATCGCGGCCGCGGGTGCGTCGACACCGATCAGCGTCGCAACCTTCTTCGGATCGATGCGCGTCATCAGATGCCTGTAGGCGTTGATGCGCGCCGGTTCCTGCCACGCATCCTGCCACACGAATTCGCGATCCAAGCCGAACACGTCGCGCGCCACGCGCGCCGCGACACCCGGCAGCACGGGCGCGAGCATCACGGTCAATGCCTGGAATCCCTGCATCGCCTGCGAGCAGACGGTCTGCAGCAGGTCGCGCCTGGCTTGATCCTTCGCGAGAACCCAGGGCTGCGCCGCGTCGAACGCCTCGTTGATGCGATCGGCGATGCGCATCGCGTCGCGCAGCACCTTGCCGAATTCGCGCGCATCGTAATTGGCGCGTGCGGCTTCCGCTTCCAGCTGCGCGCGCGCCACCCGGTTCGCCCGGTCGGCCGCAGGCTCGGCCGGCGTCGCGAGCCGCCCCGCGAAATGCCGCGTGATGAAGGGCGCCGCGCGGCTTGCGATGTTGACGTACTTGCCGATCAGGTCGCTGTTGACGCGTGCCACGAAATCATCCGGGCCGAAGTCGATGTCCTCGACCTTCGCGTTCAGCTTTGCGGCGAGGTAGTAGCGCAGCCATTCGGGATCGAGACCGAGCTCGATGTAGCGCTGCGGCGAGATGCCGGTGCCGCGCGACTTCGACATCTTCCCGCCTTCGAGCGTGATGAAGCCGTGCACGAACACGTTCGTCGGCGTCTTGCGCCCCGAGAAGTGCAGCATCGCCGGCCAGAACAGCGTATGGAAATAGACGATGTCCTTGCCGATGAAGTGATACTGCTCGACTGCAGGTGCCGCCATGAACTCGTCGAAGCTGCGCGCTTCGCCGAGTGCGCGCGCGGCGCCGGAATCGAAATGCTTCTTGAGCGCCGCGAGGTAGCCGATCGGCGCGTCGAGCCAGACATAGAAATACTTCGGCGGCCGCCCTTCGGGCTGATCGGGAATCTCGATGCCGAAGTACGGCGGATCGCGCGAGATGTCCCAGTCGTCGAGCCGCTTGCCGTCGTCACCGAGCCATTCCTGCACCTTGTTGTAGACCTCGGGCTGCAGCGCCTGCCCGGGCGCCGGAGCCGCCGTCCATTCCTTGAGGTACGCCACCACTTCGGGCGCCGACAGGCGGAAGAACAGATGCTCGGATTCGCGCATTTCGGGCGCAGCACCGGTGAGCGTCGAATACGGCTCGATCAGATCGGTGGGCGCGTACGTCGAGCCGCAGACTTCACACGCGTCGCCGAACTGGTCCTTCGCGCCGCATTTCGGACACGTTCCCTTGATGTAGCGGTCGGGCAGGAACATGCCCTTCACCGGGTCGAAGAACTGGGCGATCGTCCGCGTTGCGATGAGGCCGCGACGATCGAGCGCGCGGAATATCGACTGTGCGAGCTCGACGTTCTCGGGCGAATGCGTCGAGTAGGTCGTGTCGAAGCTGATGCGGTAGCGCGCCCAGTCCTCGCGGTGCGATTCGCCGACGCGCGCGATCAGCGTCTCGGGCGTGATGCCCTCGGCTTCGGCGGCCAGCATGATCGGCGCGCCGTGCGTGTCGTCCGCACACACGAAGTGCACGACGTGGCCCTGCATGCGCTGGAAGCGCACCCAGATATCGGCCTGGATGTACTCCATGATGTGGCCGATATGGAACGGGCCGTTCGCATACGGTAGCGCCGTCGTCACGAACAATGTGCGGGACGAGGTGGCGGGCATGCGGATTTTGTGCTGGGACGCGAGGCGGGGAATCGCGAATTCTAGCAAACGGCATGTCTGCGCCGGCCGCGGGGACACGGGAGGCTAAAATACGGGTTTTCGCACGTGACGCACGGCATTCGCGAGCGAACCGAAAGCAGAGGACGAGCATGGCGGTAACCGAGCAAGACGTGCAGCAGTGCCTGCGGCAGGTGATCGACCCCAATCTCGAGCGCGATTTCGTGAGCGCCAAGTCGGCCAAGAACATCCGCGTCGACGGCGGCAACGTGAGCGTCGACATCCAGCTCGGCTATCCCGCGCGCAGCCAGCACGAGTCGCTGAAGCGCCTGGTGCACGACGCGCTCGCGAAGCTGCCCGGCGTAGCGCGCGTGAGCGTCAACGTATCGCAGAAAACGACACCGCACGCGGTGCAGCGCGGCGTCAAGCTCGTCCCCGGCGTGCGCAACATCGTCGCCGTCGCGAGCGGCAAGGGCGGCGTCGGCAAGTCGACCACCGCGGTCAATCTCGCGCTCGCACTGGCTGCCGAGGGTGCGACGGTAGGCATCCTCGATGCGGACATCTACGGCCCGTCGCAGCCGATGATGCTCGGTCTCGCCGGTCGACCCGAGTCGAAGGACGGCAAGACGCTCGAGCCGATGGAGGCGTACGGCGTGCAGGCGATGTCGATCGGCTTCCTGATCGACACCGACACGCCGATGGTGTGGCGCGGCCCGATGGTCACGCAGGCGCTCGAGCAGCTCCTGAAGGACACCAACTGGCGCGACGTCGATTTCCTGATCGTCGACATGCCGCCCGGTACCGGTGACATCGCGCTCACGCTGTCGCAGAAGGTGCCGGTCACCGGCGCGGTGATCGTCACGACGCCGCAGGACATCGCATTGATCGACGCGCGCAAGGGACTCAAGATGTTCGAGAAGGTCGGCGTGCCGATCGTCGGCGTCGTCGAGAACATGTCGATCCATGTCTGCTCGAACTGCGGGCATGCCGAGCACATCTTCGGCGAGGGCGGCGCTGCCCGCATGTGTGCCGACTACAACGTGCCGTTTCTCGGCAGCCTGCCGCTCGACATCCGCATTCGCGAGCAGGCCGATTCCGGGCGTCCGACCGTCGTAGCCGATCCCGATGGCGCCGTCGCGCAGGCGTACAAGGCGATCGCGCGCAAGGTCGCGATCTCGGTCGCCAAGCGGGCGGAGGATTTCTCGGCGAAATTCCCGAGCATCGTCGTGCAGAATACGTAGCCCCCGGGCCCTCTCGGACATCATGTCGATCAAATCGGACCGGTGGATCCGCCGGATGGCGCAGTCGCAGCGGATGATCGAGCCGTTCGAGCCCGGCCAGGTGCGCGAGGCCAACGGCCACCGGATCGTGTCGTACGGCACGTCGAGCTACGGCTACGACATTCGCTGTTCTGACGAATTCAAGATTTTCACGAACATCAACTCGACGATCGTCGACCCGAAGCAATTCGACGAGGGGTCGTTCGTCGATTTCAAGGGCGACGTTTGCATCATTCCGCCGAATTCTTTCGCCCTGGCGCGTACGATCGAGTACTTCCGGATTCCGCGCAGCGTGCTGACCGTCTGCCTCGGAAAAAGCACGTATGCACGTTGCGGAATTATCGTGAACGTAACGCCGCTCGAGCCCGAGTGGGAAGGCTACGTCACCCTCGAGTTCTCGAACACCACGCCGCTGCCGGCAAAGATCTACGCCAACGAGGGAGTCGCGCAGGTGATCTTCTTCGAGGCCGACGAAGTGTGCGAAACGTCGTACAAGGATCGCGGCGGCAAGTACCAGGGGCAGCAGGGCGTCACGCTACCGAAGATGTGATCGTCTGCGTGACTCGAGCGGCAGCGCCGTTCGCGTGCATCGGCAGCGTGTGAACGGCCGCTAGCGCAACGCCAGTCCCGTGGCGCGCTCGAACAAGTGCACGTCCTGCGCGTCGGCCTTCAGCGTCACGTTGTCCTCGGCCCTGACGCGTTGGCTCCTCGGCACGCGCGCGGTGACGGCCCCACCGTCGACGACGACGTGCACGTACTGCTCGGACCCGAGCATTTCCACGGCCTCGACCCTGCCGCGGATGGCGACGTCGGACGTCTGACCCTCGTCGAGCGAGGCGAGCGCGAGTCGCTCGGGACGGATGCCGACGGTCACGTCCCGCGAATCCGATCGCAGCAAAACATTCGCGTGGGCCTCGCCGACGCGGATGCGCGTACCCTCGGCAGCGAGCTCGGTGCGCGCCTGCGAGCGCGCGATCCGGCACTCGATGAAGCCCATCGCGGGTGTGCCGATGAACGATGCAACGAACCGGTCCACCGGGAAATCGTAAAGCTCGTCGGGCGTGCCCACCTGATGGATGCGTCCGGCGTTCATCACCGCGATCCGGTCGCCCATCGTGAGCGCTTCGACCTGGTCGTGCGTCACGTAGACGGCGGTGGCGGTGACGGCGCGGTGCACACGCAGGATCTCGGCACGCATCTGCACACGCAGATGCGCGTCGAGGTTCGACAGCGGCTCGTCGAGCAGGAACACGGCCGGATCGCGCACGATCGCCCGGCCAAGTGCGACGCGCTGACGCTGGCCGCCGGAAAGCTGGCGCGGCCGCCGATTCAGGAACGGCTCGATATCGAGCATCGCCGCCGTGCTCCGCACGCGCCGGTCGATCTCGCGCGCCGCCAGTTTGCGGCGGCGCAATCCGAACGCCATGTTGTCGTAGACCGACATGTGCGGATAGAGCCCGTAGTTCTGGAACACCATCGCGATGTCCCGGTCGCCGACGTCGACCTCGTTGACGCGCACGTCGTCGAAACGCAACTCGCCGGCGCTGACGTGCTCCAGCCCGGCGATGATGCGAAGCAGCGTCGTCTTGCCTGATCCCGATGGACCGACGAGAACGACGAACTCGCGATCGCGGATATCGAGGTTGCAGTCGCGCAGGACCGGAACGTCGTCGTAGCGCTTTTCGACGTTGCGAAGGGAGATGCTGGCCATCAGGCGGTTCCGTCCTTCACGCTCGCGTCTCGCGTCACCCGGCGCCCGCTCACGCCCCGGCAACGGCGCCTGACGTCAGCCCGCGAACCATCGATCGCTGGACGGCGAAGAAGGCGATCATCAGCGGCAGCGTCGTGATCGCCGCCGCGGCCATCATGCCACCCCAGTCGGTCTTGAACTGACCGGTGAAAGTGAGCACGAGCGCTGCGGGCAGCGTCTGCTTCTCGAGCGTCGTCACGAACGTCAGCGGATAGATCAGGTTGTTCCAGGCCTCCATGAACACGAACGTCCCGGTGGTGAGCAGGCCCGGAACGATCAGCGGTGCGACGACTTTCAGCAGGATCTGCCAGCGCGGATAGCCGTCGATGCGCGCCGCTTCCTCGATCTCGGGCGGCAGCGCGTCGATGAAGCTCTTCAGCATCCACACGGCGAACGGGAGACCGAACGTCGTGAAGCCGACGATGAGCCCGGCGTAGCTGTCGAGCAGATGCACGTTGAGAAGGAGCAGGTAAAGCGGCGCGAGCAGCACGACGAGCGGCAGCATCCTGAACACGAGGATCGAGTAGCCGAACGCCGCGCGCAGGCGAAAGCGCGCACGCGACAACGCGTAGGCCGCCGGTGTTGCGAGTACCACGGCGACCACCGCGGTGACAAGGCAGGTGATGACCGTGTTCGTGAAGAACGACAGGAACGGCAGCGATCCGCCGAACAGGCCGCGATAGTTGGCAAGGGTCGGCGCGTGCGGCCACAACGTCGGGTCGAGGCGGGTGGCCTCGATCTCCGTCTTGAGCGACGTCGCGAGCATCCAGTAGATCGGAACGAGGCTCCAGGCCAGCGCGGCGACTATTGCCGCGGCGCGGATAAGGCGGCCGGAACGCCGCCATGTCGCGCTGTCGGGGGGATGTTTCATCCTGTCAAGGTCGACATGATCGCGTGACGCCAGGCTCCCGAAGCTTCGCCTTACATGATCGCGTGACGTCAGGCTCCCGAAGCTTCGCCTTAAATGATCGCGTGACGCCAGCCTCCCGAAGCTTCGCCTTAAATGATCGCGTGACGTCAGGCTCCCGAAGCTTTGTCGTCCCCGCGAAGGCGGGGACCCAGTGGCGCGTTCGAACCAAAGACGCTCGGTTCCCGCTTCCGCGGGAACG
>Ga0207657_10001538_pt1 | contig 24710 bp, 12 predicted proteins | sample KBSC33metaG_FD_184316 | JGI IMG/M metagenome (GOLD analysis project Ga0207657, IMG submission 184316) | Corn rhizosphere microbial communities from Kellogg Biological Station, Michigan, USA - KBS C3-3 metaG (SPAdes) (version 2) | ecosystem: Host-associated > Plants > Roots > Rhizosphere > Soil ... | reverse complement strand
CCCAAACGGGATCAGCAATAGCAGCAACAAGGTTTTGAACATTGGTCACGCCGCTCCGGGCACACGCATTCCCGAGCGACGTTGGTATAGCACAGAATGGGGTTGACTGAAATCGAAATCTTTCGTTTTATTGAGTTTCGTTTCGTTTCCGAAAGCGAGGCCCGGCAAGAAATGGAACATCCGCAGGTGCGTGCTAACCTCACAACCCAGCCACATCCCCGGAGAGACAGAATCATGGCACTGGGATTACTTCTCGAGAAGCGGCGGGTCTTCGTCCTGATGGTTTTGCTGAGCACGCTGGCATCGACGTCAGTCAATGCTCAGACGAAAAACGAATCAAGCGGCCCAGCAAGCCCAGACTGCCGTGTGGAGGCGGTGAATTACCGGGGTTGGAACGCACAACGAATCTCGAACCAATGGGTGCAGGCGACCTTGGTGCCGCAGAATGGCGGACGCCTGATGCAGGTGAGTTTTGGCGGACATTCATATTTGTTCGTCAATCCAAAGTATGCCGGCAAATATCTGCCCCCCGACCCGAGCCAATGGTTTAACTACGGAGGCGACAAGCTATGGCTTCTACCCGAGGGGAATAGTGACGAACAACATTGGGCGGGCGGCTCTGACATCCTCGATGACGGGCCGTATTCCTTTCGAACGCTTTCGCAGGGGCAGCACTGCGAGGTAGAACTTACGGGTCCGTCCGATGCCCAGACGGGAGTTCAGTTTCGGCGCACGATCAGGCTGGATGCCGATTCTGCGCGGATCCGCTTCCACGCCTCTATGAAGAACGTGAGCGGACATGCCATCGAATGGTCGATGCAGTCGGTATCGCAATACGACACCGGCGATGCGGGTGACCCTTCACGCCTCAACAATAATTTCTGGACATTCACCCCGGCCAACCGGTCCAGCAGTTATCTGAACCGCTATCATGTGCGCTTCGGTCCCGCCGAAAACGCCGCCGTTTCGGTAAGAGATGATGGCCTGTTTGCCTTGCACTATGTGCACCTGGCGGCGGAATTGTGGCTGGACTCAAGCGCAGGCTGGCTGGCAGTGATCGATGGGAGCACGGGTTACGCGATGGTCGAACGGTTCCGGTACGAGAACGACAAATCGTATCCGGGCAAAGCGTCGGTGATTTTCTGGACGAACGGTCCCGAGGTGAAAGTGAATGCTAATGGGCACGCCGTTCTGAGTGGAGGAGAAGAGGGCGAACCGCCTTACTACCTTGAAGCTGAGATCAACAGCCCGCTTTGCCGATTGAATCCGGGAGAGACCTGCGCTCTTGAGACAGAATGGTTCCCAACGCGAGGCGGCAGTGAATTGCGCGGGGTGACCGATGCAGGCATCATCATGCGCCCTCTTCGGGCAACTGTTCAGCAGAACGGTAAGATCAGGCTGTCAGGTGCGTTTGGAGTGTTCTTCGCTGGATCTTTGGTCGCGCACTTCTACAATGAACATGGTTCAAGCCTGGGAACGATGCATGTCTCCAATGTGACGCCCACCGAGCTGGCCTCGCTGGAAATGGATATCACTCCTCCCGGAAAATCAACGCGAGTTTCTCTTCACCTGGAAGACAGTAAGGGGCTGGACGTCGGTCCTCTTCAGGAAGTTCAGGTAGGTGCCGCCGAGAATGCCCGATGAACTTGGGGCATAAGGCATTGCTCTTCATCGCAGCAGCTTGTGTCCTGGCGGGAATACCCACCGCGGGGCAGAGACGCGAATCTGCTGTAGCTGCCGTTACCAATGTGAGCGAAGAGGACCTGCTTGCGCAGCCACCCGGGGCCAACTGGACTTCCTACAACGGCGACTACAGCGGACGGCGCTACAGCAGTTTGCGTGAAATCAATGCCGCAAATGTGGCTCAGCTCCGTGCGTCCTGGGTATTCCATCCCGGCAACTCGCAGAGGATCGAAGCGACCCCTGTGGTCGTCCGGGGCATTATGTATATCACTTCGGCCAACGATGCCTTCGCGCTGGACGCGCGAACGGGACGCATGTTGTGGCACTACCAAAGGCCGGTCAGCTCAGGGTTGCTCGACGATGCGGCCGGTCATAAGAGCCGTGGAGTTGCCGTGTGGCGAAATTCTGTGTACATGGAAACCGATGATGCCCACTTGCTTTGCCTGGACGCTCGCTCCGGTGGCTTGCGCTGGGACGTTGCCTATGCCGAGAAGGCCCAGCATTACGGAGCAACCAGTGCTCCCCTTGTTGTGAACGGTGCGGTGATCGTCGGGACCTCCGGCGGAGACTCCGGCGTGCGCGGATTCGTTGCCGCCTACGATGCGGTGACTGGAAAGTTGAAATGGCGTCTCTGGACTATTCCTGGGCCGGGAGAATTCGGATCCTCCAGTTGGCCCGGTGATTCCTATCTGCACGGAGGCGCCACAACCTGGATGCCCGGCACATATGATCCGGAGCTCAACACCTTGTTCTGGACCACCAGCAACGCGGCACCCGATTTTGTAGGAGATTCCCGCCCCGGTGACGATCTCTATACAGCTTGTGTACTGGCAATCGAACCTGATACCGGAAAATTGAAATGGTATTTTCAGTTCACGCCCCACGATTTATACGACTATGACGCCAATGAGACGCCAGTGCTGGTCGATGTACATGAGAAAGGCACCGTGCGTCGGTTGTTAGTGCAAGCTAACCGTAACGGCTTTCTCTACGTGCTCGATCGCAGCAGTGGTAAGTTTCTGCGCGCGACTCCCTTCGTGGAGAAGCTTAACTGGGCCACGGATATCGACGCGTCCGGTCGCCCCATAACGTCGGGCCGAATACCATCGAAGGAAGGCACGTATATCTGCCCTGGCATTGATGGAGCCACAAACTGGTTTTCGCCTTCTTATAATCCCGACACCGGCCTCTTCTATGTGATGGCCCTTGAGAGCTGCAGCGTATTGTTCGCAAGCCCGAAACCGTTTACGCGAGGTGAGACTTACTATGCTACGGGCGCGAAGCGTCCAGCGGATGAGCACGCACAAAAAATCCTGCTAGCCTTCTCGTTGCCCGACGGCAAGTTGGTCTGGCGTTATCCCCAGATCGGCCGCGGTGATTCCTGGGGCGGAACGCTAACTACTGCTGGTGGACTCGTGTTCTTTGGCGACGACGCCGGGTCCCTGGAGGCGGTCGATGCCGCAACCGGGCACGCTCTCTGGCACTTCCACACCGGGCAGACGTTTTATGCTTCCCCGATGAGTTATGCAGTCGATGGCGTCCAATACGTGGCTGTGGCGGCTGAAAGCGAAGTCTTCAGCTTCTCGCTGCCGCATTAATGGACCGATGATGCGGCGTGCTGCGGCTGTACATTGAGCCGTGGAAATACCCAATCATTCAGGGACCAACTCGCGTGAATGTGATCATGTTATGCTGCGACTGCCATTCGTCAAGCCACCAGCGTCGATGGCTGCTTGCGTTTTTGGAGAGGTGACTTTGGTCAAACGCCAACCAGACGACAACATGCGTGTCGACAAGAATTATTTTAGTTCGCCCAGTCTTCCCCTGAAATAGCAGGAGCAACGACATCGCCCGTAATAGAGCCCTTGCCAGCCAGAAAGTTGTAGATGTCGTCTGAGCTTAGGTCAGCAGGGACAAGCTTCGCTACGGGTTTGCCATGTTTCGTGATCACAACGGTCTGGCGTTTAGCCTGAACTTCATCCATGACCGCCAAACAATGAACCTTGAAAGAACCTGCAGCCATTTTCTTCATTCCCGCAGCTCCTTGATCATGGTCATTTTACCGTGGTTATAATTTTCTCTCTTGCTCATGTAAACAATATGGCGCGAAACAACGCTAGGCCGGGGTCCACGGACTCTATTCCATTTTGCCGGCGGCCGGACCCACAGCGGTCGCGTGCCTGGTCTTGGGGTCGATGCCGATCAGCGCCACTCCGCCAACTCCGCTGTGGCTGACCGTAACCACGTGGCCGCGAGCCTTCAACTCCGACTGCACTCCTTTGGGCAGGGTGTTGGGGACAGAAAGGCTGCCCAGGTCGGCGCGGTCCTGGCCGAAGGAGCTGATGAAATGCGTGGTGGAGAAGCGCGGTGCCTTGAACGCCTCCTCGGGAGTCATGCCGAATTCCACGTAGTTGAGGATGACCTGGATGGCTGCCTGATCCTGCTGGTCGCCGCCCGCTACCGAGATCGCCATCACGGGATGGTTGTCATGAAAAAGCAGCGTGGGACTCAGAGTAATTCTCGGCCGCTTGCCGGCCTGGATGACGTTGGGAGTTCCCGCAAACGTGTTGAGGCTGGTGAGTCGGCTTCCGTGAATAATGCCCGTACGTCCGGCCACGCCCGCTGTGCTCGACAGGCCGCTGGGAGTCGCGGCAATAACGTTCCCAAACTTATCCGTCACACACATGACGGTGGTTCCGCCATGCCAAGGACCGGTGATGGTGGGCGGCTTGGTCGGTCTCATATTGTAAGGGTCGCCCGGCCGGAGCTCGAGAGATGCCTTTTTCGGATCGATCAGCTTGCGCCGCATTTCGGTGTACTGATCGGAAAGCAACTGCTGCATCGGCACCTTCACAAAGTTGGGATCGCCGTAATACTCGTCGCGATCCGCCAGCGCCAGTTTCTCTGCTTCGATCACCGTGTGGATGTAATCCGCCGAATTGAAGCCCATCTTCTTCAGGTCGAAGCCTTCCAGCAGCCGAAGCGTCTGTAAGAGATAAGGACCCTGTGTTAGCGGACCGGTCTTGTAGACCGTGTAGCCACGGTAGGTGCTTTTGAGCGGATCCACCACGGGAGTTTTGTGAGCAGCCAAATCCGCCTTGCGAAGAAAACCGCCCTTTTCGATGTACCAGGCTTCCAGGGCGTCCGCGATGTCGCCACGATAGAAGCGGTCCGAGACGGCTTGTAGTTTCTGCTGTCGCGTACCTTTGGCAGACTTTTCCGAGTCCACCAATTTGCGAAAGGTCACCGCCATATCGGCCTGCCAGTGCACGCCGGTTTCGATTCTTTTTTCACTGCCGGTATCGATATACCAAGTAGGGCCGCCAGCGTCCAGAATAGTCAGTGTCGGCTGCACGACCTCCTCGAAGCTTTTTGTGCCGTAAAGTTTCAGCAGAGTGACTATGGCATCGATGGTGCCAGGCACGGCGGCCGCCTTCACGTCACCGTCCGGAATTCCATGTTCCATGTACCACGCGATGGCTTTGGGATCGCGAGGAGCCTCTCCTTGTCCCTCGAGCAGCTTTACGTTTTTCTGGTCGGCGCTGTAAACCAGAATGGGTATCTCTCCTCCCACGCAGAACGCGCCTACATAGGTTACGGACAATGCGAGCAGAGTGGCGGCGGCTGCATCAGCGGCGTTTCCACCCTGTTCCAGAATCTTGATGCCGGCCGCAGTGGCGGCGGGCTTGCCGGAAACAACCACGCCCTGGCTGCCCGCGACAACACTCGGTCCCCGCGGGGTGACCTGCGTTTTGGTGGCCTGCGGCCAAGCAAAGGACGCAAGAAAAAGGAGGCAAGCGGCCGATATCGACATAATCTTGCGCATAAGAGTTCAACTCCGTTGCAGCGGCTGGCATCCATTGCCGGCATGTCATCAAGCTATCGCACTCTCTTATTCCGCTGTTTCCGCCATCAGGCGCGAGTGATCCTGCTGTAGTCCAATATGGTTATTTGAATAGCAGAGGCACAAGATCGGTGAGATTGCGCCGCCATACTTGCCAGGTGTGCGCTCCCTCGGTTTCGACGCTTTCAAATTTGATATTCCGGGACGCCAGCCAGCTCTTGAACTGGCGATTGCTCTTAATCAAGTTGTCTTCCTTGCCGCAGGCGATCCACAAAAGCTTGATGGTCGCGGCTTGGGTTTGATCGAGTTTAGGAAAGGTTGCGGCAGGATCATCAAAGATCGCCGCGCTCATCGGCGCGATCCAGGCAAACTGATCCAGATGATTGAGGCCCACATACAGGGACTCAGCGCCACCCATCGACAGGCCCGCAAGCGCCCGGCCATCACGATTCTTCTGCACCGGATAATCACGCTCGACCTGAGGCATGACTTCCGTCAGCAGCACATCAGAAAAACGCTCGATGTTGGAACGCCAAAGTTCGTCATGGCCGATGTTCCAGCCCTTATCGAGTAATTTCAGAGCGCCGTAGCCAAGAGGCATAACCACGATCATCGGCTTCGCTTTACCCTTCGAGATCAGGTTATCCAGTATGAAATTTGCCCGCCCCATCACCGTCCAGGCATCAGCCATGTCGCTGTAGCCATGCAGGAGATATAGAACCGGGTAGCGTGTCTCGCCGCTTTTGTCGAAATTGGGAGGCGTGTACACGTACAAGTCGCTTTCACGGGAGAGAATCTTCGAGTTGTAGAAACGATGGGATACGCTGCCGTGCGGTACCTCTGTCAATTCCCAACTTTCAGGTGGAGATCCCGGAACGGTGAACAATCCACCCTGATCGAACAGGTTGGGCACAAACTCGCGGACGGCAGGATCGACAACCTCCAGTCCGTCCAGAAAAATCGTGTAGCTGTAGACGTCTGGGCGAAGCGAAGTGCTGGTAACCGTCCACAGGCCACTCGCGCCTTTGCTCATAGGCAGCGTACTCATGCCGGATGCGAGCTCGAGATGAACCTCGGCTTTTGTGGCAGCGGGAGCGAGCAGCCGGAACGTAACACTTCCATCCGGATGGACCTCAGGCGATTTGATCGATTGCGCTGCCGACATGGTGGCCCAGCATAACAACGCCGAAAGTAGGACTTCAGCATAGCGTGATTTTGTGTTGGACATATTTATGTAAGCGCGTGCCCTACTCGGGCCGGACTTCTAAGAGCAGGTAGCCATCAAAGTCAGCCGTGACCCGAGCTTTTTGACCATTAACAGTACCGAATGTGTGGCCGTTCACATAATCCTTGACGGTATATTGGCGGTCTTCGAGGCCGCGCAGTTCGAGTGAGCCTTTCCAGTGTTTGGCAAAGAAGGCGTAATACATCGTCTGATCGCGGCGGATTACGTGGGTTTCGGGAACATCAAACCCGATGTCATAAAGCTGGCCGAGGTATTGGCCGCGCGAAAGCATTTTGTCGTGATAGATGCTCAGCCATTTCTGGAAATCTGCCTCTCGTGCCGAAGTAAGGTCCGATTTGCTTCTTTTCTCCGTGAGTTTCGGAAGAACGAATTGGGTCCCTACGACTCCCCCTACACCCACCGTGGAGGCAAAATCATTCCCACCATCACTCAACTCGACGTGATCCCCGAAGAATGGCAGATCATCTCCCATCAGCGCTTTCAAGGTTTTTGCCTTGGAGCGCACCTGGAACGAACTGGTGGGGTCCGACGCCACCGACATATTGAAGTACGGCATAGTAAAGAAGGAGAAGCTAGTACCACATGGGCAAAACTCTACCAAGGCTCCTGGTTTGATGGATTGGGCAGTGTCGTACAGCTCACGAAAGAAGTCCGGCATGGCTTCAACAGAATCTTCGGGCTTGGCGTGATGGTGTGCGGGATTGTAGCAGGCAGGCGCTCCATTCATATGCTGGCCGTCGAGCTTCAGACCATCGAATCCCCAGTCCAGCAGGATCTTGCGTACCAGGGCCTTGTGGTACTCCACAACGCGCTTATCGGCTGGGCATAGGTAATATGAGTTCCACCACGAAATCTTTTGTTTCGAGCCATTCTTATTCAGCAGCGCATAGTCGGGGTGATCTTTCAGCAACTCCGCGTCTGACACGGAGCTGAGCGGCGACCACCACAGTTGTGCCCGAAAGCCCTCTTGATGGATTCGGTCCACAAGCGCCCGCATGTCGGCATCACCGTTCGGAAATTTCTTAGCATCGAGGGCCCAATCCCCGACATTGTTTTGCCAACCGTCATCGAGAGTGACCCACTTGAATCCAAGTTGTTTTACAGTTGGCAGTGTGTCATAGACCTGCTGCGGGCGAAAGGTTCGCCCATAGCCCCAGGCGCACCAGATCGCGCCTTTACCATCTGTGGGCGGGGTCGCCGGGCGCAAGCCCTGCGCGAGCATGAAGCGGCGATACTCCACCAAGGTGCGGAAATAGTCGCCCTGATGAACCGAGACAAACGTTCGCAGCGTATGAAAGTTTTCGCCCGGCTTCAGCACGATGGTGCGTTCCAACTCCACCGCTATCTTCGCGTGATTGGAATCAGGCATCGATACGGGTAAAGACACCAGCTTCGGCCGCAATTCAACATGCCCGACGGCTATTCCTACATCTCGGCGCCAAATGTCGAGGACCGGAGTGCCTCCACCATAATCGTTGGCATTCATGCCGAGATAATTCTTTTGCGAAAAGTTCACCTTCAGTGGCACGACCCAGTTTGGCCGCTTTTCATAGGACCCACTCTGGTAGGACCAAAACGCTGGAATGCCAGCCTTACTTTGAGCGTTGACTGTGTAAGCGTTGTTGATCCATTTTGTAATCGAGATATTCGCCGTTCCGGAATTCGTGTACTGAACATCAAAGAAGGCCATCGCGGGAAATTTGTCATAGATCGTGACCGCTACCGTTTTGGTCAAATTTCCGGCTTTGCCGACTACGATCAGCTTTTGCCCGGCTCCAATGCTGTCATTGACGCGCTCGGTGTTCTGTGAAGAAAAGGTGAACTGCTTTACGGTGTTTCCTGTGGTTGTCACACTCTCGCTGGCAGCAAAAGGGCCCAGGCGTGTCTCTCGATTGTCGAAACGCGCTACCACGCGACTGCGCAGCATGCGATCGAATTCGACTCGCAGATTCTTTCCTGCAATCTCCGCCTTAACGGCGGCCGGTGCCGCTGTTTGAGCAGTTAACAGAGATGAAAGCATTACGATGCAGGTTGTTATCCTGGCCACCACGGGCGACATACAGAACCACTCAATAATTCGCGAATACACTGCTGACACCCCCGTACCCATTATGGACGGTGAGAGACTTCGCCGGCTACTCTGGGGCTCGGCATGACGTCGCCACGGGCAATACCGAAGCCATGCAGGAGAAGACTGCGTAGACAATCTGATGCTGCCTCCGCTCTCCGTGCGTATCAGAAGGCCGGGCCGAAGACAGTTGCTTAAAACACAAGCCCGTCGGCCCGGGAACGATGGGAGAACACTTGCTTCGCTTACACGCCTTTTCTCCAATTCGTGTCACCGCCCTTTTTCAGACGAATGGTTAGCGAGCCATCAGGGTTTGTGGGGTTGTGGCATGCCCAGCGAACGGGACGCTTTACTCCCTTGACGTCTAATTCAGCACGCAGTTTGATCTGCTGCCCGTCCATTCCTTTCGGCAGGATGATGGAGGCCTGACGGAACTGCCCCGCATACGGTTGGCCTGCATCGAGGTTTCCACCCAACTTCATGCGGCCGTCCATGCTCTCTGCATAAATCCCAAGAACGCCCGGCACACCAGCGACACCGTCATTCACGACACCGACGATCAGTTCCATGGTGTCATACCGTTTGCGCTGCCATATCAAAGACGGCCGCACGCGGTAGCCAAGCCTTTGTTCCATCGCGCGGAGTGAATCGGGATACTTCTCGTAATAACGGCGAACGTTATCCGCTTCGGTCCAGAGCCCAAAGTAGCTGGCACCAATGTCCAGAGCATGAAACCCTGCGCTTTCCCGGTATGGACGATCGATTGGGCCGCCTATTTGGTGTGGGTAGTCGTCGGTGGGCGTATCTTCGGCGTCGTGACCAACGAATGCCAGTTTGTTGGCTGGAAGCTTACTCAAGCATGCCTGCTCCTCAGCCGCGAATTCGGGGAGGACATAATGCCGGTTGGAGCCATCTTCGAGAACGGTGGCCAGCCATGGTGGCCGGTGCGCTAGTTCCTCTATCTGGATAGGTTCATCCATGATTATGCTATCCGACCGGAGCCAGCAACCGGAACGCACGGCGAGATCTTGAACTTCGCGGTTGCCGGTATGGCTGATATCTGGCTCTGTGTTCACCGCCAGCGGAGTTTTTTTCCAGGTGTCGATCTGAAGTTGCGTCATCTTGAGGAACGTCTTTTCTGCTGTCACATAATCGGGGAACGGGCCGGGAATATCGTTGGTGTGACCCTCGCCCCAAAAGCCGTACATCATCAGATCCATGTATTCCAAACGAGGATCGTCCCCGAACTTCGCAACCAGCAGATCATTGAGTTCGGCGAACGCCTTCTGGAATTCCGGAGAATCGTAACGCGGCTCGCGAAAGTCGGTATTCGAGCGGTGCTCGGTAGAGATTTTGCCGATATTTACGATGGGAACTTTGTCGTGAAGAAAATCCGGCATCGAGAGCTTCTGCGGCTGGATGTTCGGACTGGAAAGTTGGATTCGGAAGGCAACTCCCCGATTGTGGCGCTTGGCGGCATCGAAGGTGATGTCCCAGATGGGGGATAAGTTCAACTTGCCGGGCGCTGATTGCACGTCCCGCCAGTCGCAGCGGATGTACAACACGTCGACAAAAGGCAACGACGCCATTTTCTCGACACCTTGTTCAAGCGTATCCCTGCCGCACTGCACGCCGAGAGCGGGCCCGTTTTCCTCCCAGGTGTAGCCGACCAGACCGCCACCAAAATTCCGGATGTGGTCGCGCGAAGGCTGGGTGGCAAAGATCGTAAACCAACCCTGGTCCTGCTCAATGCCAAACGGCCCTTGATTTAATCGATTACTTACTTGAGGCGAGCCAAAGGGATAGCCCTCCCAAAGATGGTCAGGTACATCTGCCCAGAGTCGTGGACGTATGAAACTGCTCGCTCCTGCTAAGAGTGCTCCGGTTTTGAGAAGATCTCGCCGCCGCATAGTGCCTCCTTGGGCTGTGGAATGTGCGAGAGAATCGCCGCCATTTTACAGGTTAAGGAGGGTTTCAGACGTCTTTACAAAGGTTGGGGCAAGGTGTGCCATCATCGTTCAGCTTTTGATTACACTCAAAACCCTGTTCGGCCGTGTATGAGTGGAATAAGGGTATTACGTCAATCCCTTTTGCCCGCCATTTCGGCTCGACGATGCAGCCACTTCGAAATTAAGTGGCGTGATCTTGTTTTTAGCACTAATGAACTCTTACTCCCCCAACGACGGTTTCCAATACCCGGACCTTGGCGATATCTTCCGGGGGGATCTTTAACGGGTCGCGATCGATGATGATGAGATCCGCAAATTTTCCGGGTTCGAGCGAGCCGGTCACGTCGTCTTCATGTAATTCGTAGGCGGCATCGATAGTGGCGGCGCGCAGGGCGGTGTCGCGCGAGAGGCCGGGGTCTTCGCCCAGCTTGCCGTGATACTGCGGGTCCGCGTCGGGGTTGTTGGTGCGAGTTACGGCGACCTTCAACGCGAACCATTCATCGAGCGCGTCGACAGGCCAGTCGCTGCCGAAAACGACGCGGGCACCGGCGGCTTTCAGTAATCCTGCGGGTTCCAGAATCTTCATGCGCGGGGGACCGAAGTAGTCGGTCAATCCCATGGTGTCGCCTGCGGGTTTCTCCCACTGGAAGGAGAGAACGGGCATGGCATCGAGGGTTTTGAAGCGAGGGAAGTCGGCGGGGCTGACGATTTCATCATGCGCGATGGCGGGGCGGATGTCCGCAGTGACTAGTTGTTGGCGCATGACTCCGATCGCGTCGAGGGCGGCGCGAACGGCGGCGTCACCGTCGGCGTGCATGTGCGGGTCAATACCGGCGCGGCCGAGGCGGACCAGAATTTCTGCAAGAGGGGTGGGCGGGAAGTAGACGGCTGGGCCGCGATTATCGCCATCGACCCACTGCGGATTGTCGAGCTTGCCAAGATTCTTTCGGTAAGGCTCGAGCATGGCGCCGGTCAAGGCGGGGGCGGCGATCACGCCGTCGAGAAAGAGCTTGGCGTTACGCACGGTGATGCCGGGTTTCACCTGAAGAGCGCCCTGGTCATATTCCTTACGACGAGCGACCACTTTCGTGACCGCCTGGGCGGGGTCGCTGGCCTCGGGCGGATTTATTACGGGGGCGAAATGCGCGCGCACGTGGAGTTCGCCGGCTGCGTACACGACAGTGAAGGCGGTCATGCTCTCGGGGGGTGCGGCCGCGTCGAGAAAAGAAGTGACACCTTGAGCGAGCACGGCCTTCTGCGCTTCTTTGGCGGCAGCGATGTTTTCTTCGGGAGTGGGCTTCGGGATCAGCTCAGAAAAAGCGTCGAAGGCAGCGTCTTCGAGCAGGCCGGTGGGATTGCCATCGGCGTCGCGCCAAATTTTTCCACCGAGCGGATCGGGGGTGTTCTTGGCGATTTTTGCCAGGGCGAGCGCCCGCGAGTTCGCCAGCACGGTGTGTCCGAAAGAGGAGCGCACGATGATGGGGCGCGATGTTTTTAGCGTGTCGAGGGTAGCACGGCTGGTCTTCACGCCGCGTGGACGCATGCTCTCCTGAAACCAGCTAACGACTTCAAGCCAGCCATCGGGTTCCTGGGACTTTGTCTTGTCGAGGCAAGCTTGCACTCGCTGCTGCATTTCGGGAACGGTGAGTGGTTCGTAATTGAGGCTGCATTTGCGGAGGACGAGTCCTCCTTCGAGCGGATGCATGTGGCCGTCGATGAGCCCGGGCATCAGAAAGCGGCCTTGGAGGTCGGTGAGGTTGGTCGACGCGGCGATGAAGGGAGCCACTCCCTCGTTGGTGCCGACATAGACAATGCGGCCGGCGCGGATGGCGATGGCTTGCGCGATGGTACCGTGGGAGTCGGCGGTGTAGACCTTGCCGTTGCGGAAGACGCGGTCCGCCGGGGTTTCAGCGAAGCACGGCACGAGAAGTAAGGATGCTGCGAGGAGAGAGATCAGGGTGAAACGTATCATGGCCGTGTTTTGCAACCGGCAAGAGAGTAAATGATCAGGTGGTCAGGAGCAAACCAAGTACTGGGTTGTATTGGAACAGTGATCGAACTCGCAGGACCGTAGCAATCCATAACACGCGACCAGTGGGTCGGACTCATTGTTCCAGCAGGCTTAGCGCTTTTCGGCGCGGTGTTCTCGAGGACCAGTGGTCGGCTCGGCACCATGTCGGACTCACCCTCGCCCCCAGCGTCGTGAAACTTTGCGCCGCATTTAGCGTCTGAGTCTAGTCGCTATACGGATGCTCGAAACCTGCCGCAGCCGGGCAATCCCGGTGCGGCGTCGCTTGCGTCATAACAAACTCGGCACTCCAGCCTCGTCGCGCCATCTGCGCTCGCGCATCTAAACATGCATTGCACTTGTAAGCTTGTACAAGTGCCACCGCTCTGTGATGTCCACGTTTGGCGTCGAACACGCCGCCAGCTATGCCGAAAGCACAGATCGGTTCCTAGTCCATGGCTCAGGTACGATCCCGGCCTTCCGGGTTCTTGCGCAGCCAGTGGAGCACGACGAGCCCCGTTCTGCAGCGGGTAGTTGCGGTTTCGGTGGCGATGCGCGAAGTGTTCTCGGACATTGATCTTTTTTCCGAGAATACTCACACCGTATATGCGTGACATTTGAACCTTTCCTGAGACCAGCGGCACTGATCAAGGATGGCCATCTCGGCGGGATCATTTTAGAGAACCAGCGAACTGAGGTTCGATGTTACCTACAAAGGTATATACTACAGAAACATCTGTGGTCGGACTGCTGGCAACGAGCCGGTCACTCCACCGTCTTGTTTAGAAGTTGGCAGTTCCGCACAAGACCGGAAACTTTATGTCAGACCCAAAGGGTCCTGAGCAGGGTGAGAAAAGCGCCACCTTCCCTAGTCAAAGTTCCTCGGCTCGGCCCGGTGTGAACAAGACAGGCCAGGCTGTCGATACCCCTTCTCCCTCCGACCCGGGTCCGCAGTCTGACCCCCCGACGGTAATCGATTCCTTTTCTCAACAGGGCGCGATTCCTGCTGGGCCATCAACTCCATTCTCAAAACTGTCGAACAGTGGCCTGCGCCACATCTCCGTAACTAAGGCTCGAAATGACGTGGACACGCCGGTTTCCTCGCGCACCGAGGAAACGCTGGAGTCGCCGACGATGGTGGACGCTCCTCCTCCGTTCGAGGCACCCACCGCCTTGGATCTAACACCTGTGTCTAGCAACTCTGCGGCTATCGCTCCGGCAAGAAAATCGATCGGATGGAGTGGTCCACTACTCGAATCGGGAACCGTGCTCGGCGGCCGCTACGAGATTCTGCAACTGCTGGGTGAGGGTGGCATGGGTGCTGTTTACAAAGCGAAGGATAGCGAACTCGAGCGAGTAATTGCACTGAAAGTTATTCGGCCGGAGTTGGCGAGCAATCCGGAAGTGTTGCGGCGATTCAAACAAGAAACAATCCTGGCGAGACAGATCAGCGATCGCAACGTCATTCGCATTTTCGATTTCGGTGAAGCCGAGGGCGTCAGGTTCATCACCATGGAGTACGTGGAAGGTGAAAGCCTCTACGACATGCTCAAGCAACGAGGGAAACTCCCGGTTGATGAAGTGGTTGACATCATGGAGCAGACCCTGAGCGGGTTGAGGGCAGCCCACCGAGAAGGCGTGATCCATCGCGACTTGAAGCCGGGCAACATTATGCGCGACTCCCAAGGTCGAATCGTGGTCATGGATTTTGGATTGGCGCGAACGCTCGGCAGCGACGGCATGACCCGCTCTGGTGCAATGCTGGGCACGATGGAATACATGTCACCCGAGCAGGCGCAGGCCATGGATTTGGACGCCCGGTCCGACATCTTCACGGTCGGCCTGATCTGGTATGAATTGTTGAGCGGCAAAATGCCCTTTCACGCCGATAGTGCTATCGCCAGCTTACTTCGGAGAACCAGGGAACGTGCCGTTCCAATCTCGGCAATCGATCGTGATGTTCCTCCACTGTTAAGCCATATTGTGGGCAAATGCCTTGAGCGAGATCCTGCGATGCGTTACCAGAATGCGCAGGAAGTGCTCAATGACATGCACGCTTGGCAAGGCAAGGGCCACTCATCCAGACTTTCTGTCTCCTCGACCACCCTCTGGCTGAACCGATTGCGGGAACTGTCTTGGTCGCGGATCGCGATAATCGCGGGGTTGATGGTTGTAACTGTAGCTGGAGTCGCTTGGTATTCCAGCCAAAGAGCGCATACCGCCACAGTAGTTCCTCACGCTCCAGTTTCCGTTCTGGTGGCGGATTTTCAGAACAACACTTCCGACAACCTCTTCGATGACACTCTGGAACCGATGCTCAATGTCGCGCTCGAAGGAGCCAGCTTTATCAACGCCTTCAACCGCGGCAGCGCGCGCCAATTGGCGGGCAAGCTGGCGAATCCCACTGAAAAGCTAGATGAGCAGACGAGTAGGCTGGTGGCAGTCGATGCCGGCGTCGCTGCGATCGTGACTGGCAGGCTGGACAGACGTGGCAGCGGCTACAACTTGGCCCTGAAGGCAATAGATACTGTCACCGGAAAAACGCTGGCCACCGTTGACGTTGATGCGGACACGAAAGACGGATTGCTGCTGCAAGTGCCCAAGCTCGCCGCTCCCATCCGAAAGGCGCTTGGCGACACGACGCCGGAGTCGGTGCAGCTTGCAGCCACGCAGGGAACGTTCACTACAAGTAATGTCGAGGCGGTTCACCAGTACAGTATCGGGATGGAACAGCAATTCGCCGGAAAGGCGGAAGAAGCGCTGCAGTCATTTTCAAAGGCAGCGGAGCTGGATCCGAACTTCGCGCGAGCTTACGCCGGCATGGCCGCTGCAGCCGGAAATCTGGGGCAATCGCAAGCCGCGGAGAGGTACGCAAAAATGGCGGTGGCACGTGTGGATCGCATGACGGAGCGCGAGCGTTACCGCGTCCGGGGCCAGTATTACATCAGAACCGAAAACTGGCAAAAATGCGTGGAGGAATACAGCGAACTCACTAAGCAGTACCCGGCAGATGACGTCGGACAAAACAATCTCGCGCTTTGCTATGGCCGCTTGCTGAACATGCCTAAAGCGATGGAAGTGGCGAAGAAGGCGCTTGAGCTGACGCCAAAAGATGTGAACATCCAAATTAATTATTCCCTTTATTCGTGCTATGCGTCCAATTTCCAGAGCTGCGAGAGCGAGGCTCGCAAAGTACTTGAGCTCAATCCCAACTATGAAGAGGGTTTTGTCGCTCTCGCGTATGCTCAGCTTGGTCAGAACCAATTAGCGGAAGCAGCAAAGACGTATCAAGAACTCCAAAAGCTAAGCCCGCGTGGAGAGTCGGTAGCGGCGTCGGGGCTGGCCAATCTTGCGCTGTATCAGGGCAGAGCACAGGAGGCAATCCAGATTCTCGAAAAGGGCGTGGCTGCCGACCTCGCGGCCAAGAATTCCGACGCAGCGGCTGATAAATATTGGATGCTGGCGCAGGCGAAGCTGGCGCGAGGAGACAAAGGGGGGGCTACCTCTGCTGCCGATCACGCGCTCGCCAGCAGTCATTCAATCAAGACGCGCTTCCTGGCGGGTCGCGCTTATGTTGAAGCTGGGCAGACGGCCAAAGCCAAGAAAGTCGCTGCGTCCCTGGGATCGGAACTGCAGTCCCCACCGCAGGCATACGCGAAGTTGATTCTGGGAGAAGCCGAACTGCAGGCGAAAAATGCGAAACAGGCTCTTCGGTTGTTTACGGAAGCCAAAGACCTGATGGACTCATGGGTGGGACGCTTCGACATGGGACGTGCATTTTTAGAGGCAAATGCCTTCGCGGAGGCGGATTCTGAGTTTGACCGCTGCATCAAGCGGCGCGGTGAAGTCCTGGAACTCTTCATGGATGACATGCCTACATACAGCCTGCTTCCGATGGTCTACTACTATCAGGGGCGGGTACGTGAGGGCCTGGGCAGTTCGGGATTCAAGGAGTCTTACAATCTCTATCTGGACCTCCGCGGCAAAAGCATCGAAGATCCTCTCCTCGCTGAGCTTCGGCGAAAAGTGAAGTAAATCCTAAAATTCTCCACAACATAGTGGGATGCTCTCGCCTTAATTTCCGGGCATTCCCAATCCAATTCCCCGAGGAATTCTCCCAAGCTGCATTCGGGTTGCGTCTTGTGAAAACAAAAGATCCGCAGGTTGATGTGCAACGAAGTTGGCGAAATTGACCTGCGCTTTAGCTACCGAAGCGCTAAATTGCCGGGTGAACTTTCGCCGACAGCGTTGAGTTTCTTGGGCAGCAGGTCGGCAAGCCGACCCGCTGCCACGAAACCAATTGCTACTTCGTTGTGATCGTGACCGTCAGGTAGTTGGATGGACCGCTCTGAGCCCCCTGCTTATTTACAGCAGTCACGAAATACGTGTACGCGTTATTGTTCTTAACCCCTGTGTCCACGTAGTAGCTAACCGGTGTTACGGACGGAGCTACCGGTGTAATGGTTTTTATGAGGGAGAACGACTTTGCGTTGGTCAGGACCGACCCTGTGATGTTTGTCGCCCGATAAACCTTGAAGGCGCGGATCTGGCCGTAGTTCGATTGAGAAACTTGGCCTGGGAAGTTCCACGTCAGCGGAACAGCCTTGGTAATAACGTAACCCGGTGTGGTGGTACCCAGTGTGCAGCCGGGATAAGTGGTGTTTCCAAGCGTGACAGAGTTTGTACAAGTCAGGCTGTTCGGGGGACCAACCGTTGAGTGGGCGGTGTCCTCATCCTGCTCAATGCCGCCACCTTTACTCTGCAGGCCGCCGCCTTTGCTCTGTAAGCCGCCACCCTTGCTTTGCAGGCCACCGCCGTCCGAGTCAATGCCCCCACCCTTGCTCTGTAGCCCGCCACCCTTGCTCTGCAAGCCGCCAGATTGAGAGAAGCCGAATGCACTGGCGCGGGCGCCGATCTGCTGCAGATTCATGAAGCTCCAATCATCGAATCCCAGGAAATCGGGATCACCCTGGATGCCGTTATTGTTGACATCAATACTGGCTGTTATTGGATCGGGCCAGACGAGGTCATTGTTCCAGTCGAGCGCGCCACCGACCGGCGGCGTCGCATCGACCCGCACTGCCGGCGCTTCAGCAGCGGGCTTGAATGTGCCATCACAGTGTGCTTTGGCGTAGTGCCCACCGGACGTTGCCTGTATTTGCTGATCAATGGCATTCGGGTTCGAGTACCACCGGGTGAGAGAATTCGCGGGCCCAATACCGAAGGATTCGCTCAGAGTACCCTCGTTGAGGTTGGGTAGAACCTGCCCGGAGTAATCGAACGTTCCGTCAGAGAATCCGCGGACCTGGAACAAATAATTCATGACACTGACGAAGTTGGGTTTGCAGTTGATGTCGTACGACAGCACGGTCGGATTGTTTGAATCAGTGTTGGTGTAAGTGCCACCATGTGTCAGCGACAGCGCGTGTCCCAGTTCATGCAGCAGAGTGCCGGTTTGCTCCGAAAGAGTGCCGACATTATTGTCGCAGTAAACCGCATTCGCTACGGTCGGATCTGGCTGGCAGCCCGCCTGATCATCCGCTCCCCACAACCCTAGAGTGATGATGGAATCCGCACCGCCATTGAAATCGGAGTGCCCTGATGTGCTGGTGGGGCCAAGATACGAGACTCCGAGTTGCGGTTCGTTAGCGAATGTGTAGGTTCCATCCGCCACATTGGAGGTTGTAATCGTGAACGTGGTGGTGCTGACGTTATTGCTGGTGGTCGTAGACGGGTTTCCGATGGCATACGTTCCGTTCAGAGCGGGAGGATGCGAAACAGAACCATCCGGGTTAGTCACGGCCAGCAGCCCAGGACTTAATGCGCCTGAAATCGTGACCCGGGTTGCACTCGCATCGCCGCAAACGGTGAGAACCAGGCTAGGACAATCTCCCGGTCTGACGACGCCCCCCGTTGGATTTCCTAGAGCGTCAACAGGGGCCGGAAGTGGGGTCCGGAGTGTTACGGTGGCCATAGATCCTATATTCACGACGGAGACGACCGTGGGAACGGTCGGATCGGCGAGTCCAGCGCCCAGAGTACCCCAGTAGGACCTCGGCGCCCCCAAAGAGTGGCCGGAGAGTATGTAGTGGTAACTCTGCTGGCGACCAGTCTGAAAGTTTCCCAGCGACGTGTTGTTCTGAAACGCCTGGAAATCGCCCTTCCATCCGATTGCCGGCTGATTCGGAAACGCACACAGTGCGGTCTTAGTATCCGTGCAGTAGACGAGGCTTTCTGAAACCGCCTTTCCACCGGCGCCGTTCGGGATGATGTATGGGAAGCCCTGATAAGCGGAGCCTACATCGAAGTGCACGTTGATACCTTTGTTCGCGAACAGGTCACCAACGTTCTGCAGCGCTTGCTGCTTCGGCAGGTGCGAATGCCTGTAAGCGCCAGCAAGACCATCCAGGTTGCTGAGGTAGTCGAGTTCAACGAAGATGTCCGGGCTGTTCGGGGCGAGCGCCGGATTCGCATTGGGCAGCACGACTGACTGTCCACTGACCGCATCCGTATACCCCTGGTTCTTTTCCCAAATATCAAGCAAGCCGTCGCCGTCAGTATCCTGAACGGTCGTACTCAGGATGATGGCTCCCCAACTAACGCAACCGGAGTTGCTCTGGGTCGGGATGATCGATGTGATCTCCTGCGAATCTGACTGCGATACATACCCTTTTCCGGCGCTGCCGATGTTCCAGGTCGGGTTATCCCAATTACCGTACTTCCCCGGGAAAGCAGGCGCTGAGCCATAAATTGACGGCAGGGGCTGGTTGGTACTGTTGAGATAGACCGACTCAGCTTTGTTGACCTGACCATTGGCCACAATGTGCGTCAATTTAGCCGACAAAGGAAGACTCTTAACATCCGTGCCTGCCTGGTAAAAGCCTTGGATCGTCTGGGTTACGCTTTGCCCAGCATTGCTGGGAGCGATAATTCCATCGTAGAGGACGATTCCGTTCAACGGAGCCGCAGGCGCAAGCTGCCGATAAACGACCACAAGACTGGCACCCAATGCGAACGGCGCGGTATTACCATTGCTGCCGCTATCGGCCAACCGGAGTGGAATATTGCCGTTGGCGGTCAGAGCTCCATAGGTGGCAGAGCTCGAGTTTTTGTCTACCGGAAGATAGGGACGGACGTCAGCACGGTAAAAGCGCATGGTCTTGGAGCCATTGCTGGAACCAGAACAGCCGCCTGAGCTCCATGAGGTGGGAGCATTAGGATTTCCCAGAATAGTTCCCTGAATCTTGTACCCGTTGAAGAAGGCGATCTGCCCGGCCAGTGTGTTCTGGCTCCCTTCCACGGTCGCCCAGTACAGGTATGCCGCAACAATATCGGCACCTTTCGGAACGCTTGCGGGAACTCCGCTCTGCAAATATGGCGCCTGCACATTGTCTGGAATGCTGATCACACCTGGCGCATAGCCGCTTCCATCCGAAGCTCCCTCGACCCAGCCGGCAACCACGTAGTCGCCTGTAACAAAGAAGTTCTTAAATATTTTGAAATTCGGGTTTTGTGCCGTGCCCATCTGCACGAAACCATAGATCAGTACGAATGCTAAGGGAAACGCTTGACGGAGCGCCAAGAACGTCGATTTCAGCTTTATAAGCGAAGCAGTCATGATCAGCGTCAACTCACTTTCTTAAGTGTTACGAGCTAGTCTGAATACGGGGAGACTGCATGGGCCGAACTAATGCGATGGATTGCGCGCAGTGGTTCCGTGCCGGTTGCGAAAGTCAATTTTTCTGACTACAAGTTGCCCCGGGAGATATCCGGGAGTTTAAGTAGCTCTTCTGCTTGCGGAGCGAAGGGGAGTGGACGCAAGCGAAGTGCTTAGATGTTCTACCCAGCAGCAACGTTCGTCAAACAAAAAGTCAATGTTAATCGCAATTTTTGTGTAATCGGTGCATCTGTAGCAAAAGCAATATGCAGGAGATTGCAGCTTTGCTGAAGCCAGCAGCCCAGGTTCGGAGTGCCACCGTTCGCGATAGTTCCTATATTCACATCGAGATGACCGCGGGAACGGGGGCAGATTGCGACCGTTGCAAAAAACTACATGCGCATTCCTGCATTCGGAAGCTGGTCCCAGACTCGCCAGAACTCCCGCATTTCCATAGGCGTTCCCAACGAAACCCGAATGTGATGGTCCATGCCGGCAATGTCAGGTCCAATAATGATTCCATGCTGGCGAAAGTGTTCAATGACTTGTTTGGCTGGACGATTCGTGTTCATCATCACAAAATTCGCATGCGAATCGATAGGCTTTAGCATTCGAGCCATCGCCTGATTGAAGAACTCCTGCCGGTCATCTGTATTTTGTTGTACATAGTGTTCGACTGATTCCTTGTCAGACAAAGCCGCCATCGCAGCTTGCGCGACAATGCTATTGGTGTTGTTAATTGTCGAAAAGCGACGCATCTGTCGCGCAGTTTCAGGAGAGGTGATTGCATAACCCAACCTCAGTCCAGCTAGTCCATACACGGCGGAAAATGTGCGGGTTACGATCACACTGCTGTTGTTAACGGAATTATCGATGAAGGACGCGTACATGGAAGATTGCCCAGCATAGTGGTGGTACGCTTCGTCAATCAGGACAAAGACCGTGGATGGTAGCTTCGAGATAAAGTCTTCTAAGCCTTTCCGGGGAGTAATCGATCCTGTCGGGTTATTCGGATTGCAGATATATATCAATGTGGTTGAAGTTGTTATCTTCCCGAGCATAGCTTGGAGATCATGGGCAAATTCGTGAGTTAAAGGTAAAGAGATCACCTCGGCCCCAACTGATCGCGCATAGAACTCGAGAGCTTCAAACGTGGGGGTGCTTTGCAACATCTGTTTCCCTGAGCCCAGGTAGGCATCGCATGCCATACGGAGTATTTCAGTCGAACCGCATCCTAAAACCACCTGCTCCGCATTGAGGCCATGAAAACTTCCGATCTTCTCCGTCAACTCCTCAGCTTGGGTCGTCGGATATCGGTTTACTCGCGTCAGGGCTGCGCGGATTGCTTCAACTGTTCTGGTCGATGGTCCATATGCATTCTCATTATTGTCGAGATGGATCAACCGGTCTGAGTCAACGGATACAGAGCGCTCCAACACGGGTCCATCGAGTGAGCAGAAAGACCATTGGGCAGCCGTGGCAGTAGCTGTGCCAATCCCTAATGAGCGAAGAAAACGCCTTCGTGAAGTCACAACCGTCCTATCTATCCTTCAAAGAGGATCGGAATGCTGAAACGCTGCACATAGGTCATCAATAATTGTGGAGCAGGCGACGAGGAGATTACGACTACTCGAAAAATGGTGCTAGGAACGCGCAGAAAGCTCAATGGCTCTGCGGGTGCCATTGGACTGACCAGCTTGGCCATCGACTGGCCACTTAACCTTTATCTAAAGTTCCGGCGCCATCATCGGTTTCGCATTTCCCACTGGCACTGGCGTTGAGAATGTAGTTCAAGGTCAACTGAGTGCCCGCGCTGTCGACGGTACCTTTGAAAGTAATCGAGTCCCCGTTTGGGCCACTGCCCGCGAGAACGACATTGAGCCCGCTCACGGTGAGTTGAAGATTGGCGTTCCTAAGACAAGGCGAGCCCAGGTTGACGGCACCGGTTAGCTTTACGCCTACGCCTTGGTTGATTACGAGCGTGACGGGGAATGATGCGAAGTTCCGAGAAGAAAACGTTCCATGCCATGTGCCGGTAAGCGGCGGCGGATTCGTCGCCGCTCCACCACCCGCCTGGAGGACAGAACTTCCGGCTCTGCTAAAAGGAACGAGAATAGACATGAGGAGGACGACAGGCACTATGAACTTGCTACTCATAATAACTCTCCTTCAGAAAGCAACTCTGTCGCACGTCACGATCAGTTGATTATCAGGGTTACGTTCGCACTCTGCACCACGCTTCCACTGGTTCCTTTGATCGTGAGCGTATACGTTCCGCTGCGCGCAGGCTTGTTGGCTGTCACTTTCAATGTTGAGCTTCCGGAACCAACAACCGAGGAAGGGTTGAAACTCGAACTGGTTCGCTGAGGCAATCCAGTTAGACTTAGATTCACAGTACCTGAGAAGCCACCTTGAGCACTGATTGTGACGGCATACTGAGTGCTGGAGCCTCGGCTGACCGTTTGACTTGTTGGTGTAACGGAGACGGTGAAGCTTCCCGCGCCACTCACGACGAGAGTTGCGGTTGCCGTGTGTGTAAGAGAGCCGCTCGTCCCTGTGATAGTCAGTGGATAGCTGCCAGCCGGGGTTGAACTGAGCGTGCTAACACTAAGCGTCGATGACCCCGCAGTTGTGATTGATGTGGGATTGAACGTTGCAGTCGCACCCTGCGGCAATCCACTCACGCTGAGACCTACTGTGCCCACGAACCCACCCGAGGGTGCAACGTTAACCGTATAGCTGGTGCCGTTGCCCTGCGTCACCGTCTGGGATGACGGAGTCGCCGATACCGAAAAATCCGGGGTTTGCGCTCCAAGCTGGACAAACCTAGCCACCGACGGCACACCCGAACTGTCGACCAGAAACAGCATGTAATACCCCGGTGGAGCGATGTTTCCGTTCGGCGGTGCGGTAACGGTCAGTGCTCCACTATTCGCCGTAAATGAAAGGCCGACGAAACGCTGATCCATATCGAACGCATGCGTTGCGGCGCCATTCCGAATCAGTGCTACGGAGGCGATATTCGCAGCATCGGGTGTTTGTACCGTGAATGAGTTTCCGTAGCTGACGCTCGCCGGTGAGCTGCTGATTGAGGGCCGAGTTGCCGGGATGGGGTTCCCGCTGGAATCCTTCGTGAACAGGTATGGTGGCTGATAGATCTCCATGTTCTGCTCGTATGTGCCGCGTTGGGGATTCCCTCCGGCCAACCAAACTGTACCGTCCGGCAGTAGCAGTGAAACTGAGTGGTAAAGTCGCGCGTACGAGTTTGCACCAGCGGACGAAAAGGTGTTCGTCGCTGGGTCATAGAGATCTGCATTCAGACTTGCAGTCGTAGTGTCCTCATCATTGAGAGATCCGCCAGTTGCCAGCACCTTCCCGTCTGCCAGAAGCGTCGCGCTCATCTCGATGCGTGGTTGCGACATGTTTGGTCCCCAGTTCCAGGTGGGCGTCGCGGCTCCAAGGTCGATAAGTTCGGTCGTTGCCGTTGAAGGATTGCCACCGCCAAGAATGAGGACTCGAGGATCATAATTATTCGCGGGCGTAAGAGGGAGCAGTACGGATGTACCGTATGTGCGCGAATTGCTGTACTTGGTGGTCGCGACGGTCGTCCACGTTTGCGTAGAGGGATTGAAAAGCCGCGAGGTCGTGGTCGAACCCGAGTAGAACACCTTTCCATTCGGCAACAAGTGCATCCTGGGATATAGAGGCGGTGTCCACGACGCCGCATATGGCCCGCTCCAACCCGATCCGACGGTGTAGATCTCAACCGTACTGTTCGTATTCCCGTTCTCGTCGAGGCCGGAGAACGTCATCACGCGTCCATCGCCCAGAGTGGTTACGGTCGGATACCAGCGTCCGTGCGCCATGTTCTGCACATTCGTGAATGCATTCGTCGCTGGGTTGTAAATTGCCGACTTCAATTCGCCATGGAACGGGTCGTATTGGAGGGTGCCGCTATTGATGAAGATCCGTCCATCAGCCAATGCGACCATTCCGTTGCAAAACATGTCCCAGCTTACAGGTTGCGTGGTGACCGTGTCCGTTTGCGGATCCCACACAGCAGCCTGATAGTTCATGTTTCCGGCAACGTTCCCAGAACCCGATACGATGAGTACCTTCCCGTTATAAAGGAGAGCCACATGGACAGGATTGATAGGCATCGGAGTCGACAGCGTACTCCACTGTCCCTGGATATTGGCCTGACCCGCAGATGATGCGACCAGGGCCAAGAGGAGAACAAGCAGCACGACATGGT
>Ga0207657_10001534_pt1 | contig 24741 bp, 20 predicted proteins | sample KBSC33metaG_FD_184316 | JGI IMG/M metagenome (GOLD analysis project Ga0207657, IMG submission 184316) | Corn rhizosphere microbial communities from Kellogg Biological Station, Michigan, USA - KBS C3-3 metaG (SPAdes) (version 2) | ecosystem: Host-associated > Plants > Roots > Rhizosphere > Soil ... | reverse complement strand
CAACCTTCCAGCAGCAATGTGACCATCAGGAGTGCGACCAGCGGAAGCGCGAGATCCGTGCGCTTACCTCCCTCTTTAAGCGCCTCGACGGGAACGACCTCGGGGTGTATCGGTTTGAGCTTCGCTTGCAGTTCGCTCGCGCTGATTTCGTCGAGACGAGATTCGAGAAACGGCGGATTAACCGCATAGACTTGCGGCACCGCGCCGTCCTTCTCGCCGCCCGCCGGTATGGACAGCCGATAAAAACCAGCGCGATCGTTATACTCGATCGCGGCGATTGCCCGATCCTTCGCCGCGCTGATCTGGACATCACGGGTTTGCTTGTCCGGCTTCGTGAGGCGGAGATTTTTTCCGACGTAGCTCGGCGGCAGCGCCAGCTCTTTGATGCTCCCGACGGCAATGCCCGCGTCCAAGCCGCCGCGTTTGCCCCCAGCGAGGTACTGGGTCAACGACTGGATCAACGGCAGATAAGCGGTTTTCAGCGGCAAATCCGTCCAATCCCGGTCCGCCGCCGTGGCCATGAAAATGACTTTTCCCGCACCGATCTTTTGTTCGACTAATAGTGGATCGCCGTTGGCCAGCGAAATCAACGGTGATCGTACGCCCGCGGTGCGGAAGTAGCCCCATACCCGTGCCGATTTGATCGATTCCTGCAGGATCGCATCGGATAAAAACTGCAGCGCCGGATGGCCGGCGTCGAACTTGCCGATCTTTTCACCGTTGGCTTCCGGAGCGAGTTTTTTTTCGCCCAGTTGGCCGGGCAAATTGCGTGACAATCTTTGATTATAAATTTCCGGCTGAAACTTATCGCCGCTAAAAATCAACAGGCCGCCGCCCGCTTGCAAAAAACTCGGCAGCTTCGCAGTGAAGCTATCGGGGAGTGACCCGACATTGCACAGAATCACAACTTGATAGCTTTCCAACGAGGCGCTATTCAAGCCGTCAGCTAAAATCACAGTGGGAAGAAAAACCGAACCATCGCTCTCTCCCGAGGGATCGAGGGCCCGGCTCAGAAAAAAAGTTTCGCTTTGAATCAAGGATGTCTGTGGATCGCCGTCGACCACCAGAACCTTGAGCTTGTCTTGCGCATCGAGGGTGAAGTTGGTGCTGGAGTTTCCGGCCAATCCGTCTTTTTTGAGGATGATCTGTGCCGCGTGTGCGCCGGGTTGGCCGAGTCGGGTTTGAAAGCTGACGCTGTTTTCCGATCTCGGCGGCACCGTAACGAGCTTCTGGGCGCGATTTTGGCCGTCGATTGTGAGTTGCGCCAGGGCATCCTTGATCTCTCTTTCGCCGAAGTTTGTCACGGTCGCTTCGATCTGCAGGGGCAGATTGGCGCCGACGCCTTGACTCGCCAAGCGGATTTCCCTGACCGTGCCGTTCAGCGGCTGTTCTTTTCTGCCGATATGAATCAACTTGAACGGGATCGACGGATCGACTTGCTTCAAGGCGGCAACGGTGAATTGATCCCAACCCGTAAGCCCCATGTCAGTTACCAAACGAATTTCTTTTTGCCCGGCCGGTTGCTGCAACAACTCATAAGCTTTGCTTAAGGCAAGGTTAAGATTCGCTGTGCCATCCGCAATCTCGATGGCGTCCAGCTCCCTCAAGAGCACGTCCTTTTGACCCTTCAGTCGAAACGGTTCATCAGCTGATAAATTGGTCGGAATGATGGCGGCTCGATCGCCCTCGCTCAAGGCCGAGATCAATAGCCGCGCTGCGTCTTTCGCTTGCTTGAAACCATTGCCGTCACCGCTCCAGGTCATACTGAGTGAATTGTCGAGGAGCACGACGAGCGCAACCGGCCCGCCGCCGGCGAAAAGTCCGGCGCCTGTCTGGAAGATTGGATTGGCCAGAAGGAGCGCGAGAAGCACGATGGCCAAAGTCCTAAGCGCCAGTAAAATCCAATGCCGCAGACGATAACTCCGCGAGATACGTTTTTGCGAAAGCAAGATAAAACGGACAGCCGGAAACCGAATGCGTTTCAATTTGCGCCGGTTGAGGAGATGAATGAGGACCGGTAACGCCGCCGCCGCAAGGCCGAAGAGAAAAATCGGATAAAGAAAAAAAAGCGACATCAGCGCTCGCAGTTCGAGAATGAAATCGCGTGAACGAGACTTTGCTTTTTCGTCATGACGCCGCTGAACGCTTGCGCCAAACCCGATCGGTGCCAAGCATCCAGAGGCCGCATGCCAGGCGCTCCTCCGACTGCGCGTCGATGCCGAATGGCGATGCTATCTTTCTGCGCAGTTTGCCTGAAAGACACTAGCCTCTCCAACTGAGATAGCTGGCGAGCGCGCGATCGAGAGGGGTGGCAGTGGAGATGACTTGGTAATCGATGGCGCTATCGTGACACTGCTTGCGAACGTTCCCGATGAACTCCTGCACGACTTGCTGATACGTCGAGCGGATCGCGCGCGGGTCGGCGATGACTTGCAGATTTGCCGCTTCCAAATCCTCGAACAGAATGTTGCCCTCGAAGGGCAAGTCGAGCTCGGCCTGATCGAGTAAGTGAAACACGATGACATCATTGCCCTTGAAGCGAAAATGGCGCAGTCCCTTGAGGATCGCGTCTGGATCATCGAGCAGGTCGGAAACCAGAACGATCAGCCCGCGCCGCCTTACCTGGCCGGCGATGTCCTCGAGAATTTTACCGACATTGGTGTCGCCGCCGGGACCGCGGTTTTCCAGCGCATGCAGAATCTGCGTCAGATAATCGCGCTTCGCCCGAGGCGGAATGAATGCTTCGACGCGGTCCGAAAACGTGACCAGTCCTACGGAGTCTTGCTGTTTGAGAATCAAATAGGCGAGGGATGCGGTCAGCGTGCAGCCGTAATCGAACTTGCTAATGCCATCGGACGCGTAATTCATAGAGGCGCTGGCGTCGAGCACCAGATAGGCACGCAAATTGGTTTCATCCTCGTACTCTTTGATATAGTAGCGGTCGAATTTTCCGAGCGCTTTCCAATCGATGCGGCGGATTTCGTCCCCCGGCGAGTACTCGCGGTGCTCTTCGAACTCAACGCTAAAGCCCTTGGCGCGGCTCCGGTGCACACCCGACATCAACCCTTCGACGACCCAGCGGGCGCGCAGCGCGAGGTTCGAGATTCCCGCCAGCACTTTGGGATCGAAGTAGTTCTTATCGTGGGTCGCCATTGGATCCGATCTCACGCCGCGGATGGAAGATGGAGCATCGAGGATTGCCATACTCCATCCTCGATGTTCTATCCTCGAATTTGTACCACCGGCGGATAAGGGAATCCAGCAAGCGTTGCTGCACTCGTTGAGCTTGCGCTCGTTCTGCGATGCCTGAAGTTTTTACTTGCCGAGCTTACCGTCGCTCGACGGTTTTACTTCGGTGAGCAGGCGGCCGATGATATCGCGCGAGGACAATCCTTCACCTTGAGCTTTGAAGTTGGGCACGATGCGATGGCGCAGCACGGAAGGAGCAAGGGCTTGAATGTCTTCGATGGAGACCGCATAGCGGCCCTGCAGGATCGTGCGCGCCTTGGCGCCGAGAATCAGATATTGGGATGCGCGCGGGCCCGCGCCCCATTCGACGTAGTCCTTCACGTACGGTGAGGCATCCGGGCTCTGAGGGCGCGAGCGTTGAGCGAGCGCGACGGCGTAGGAAACGACAAACGGGGAAACCGGAACTTTTCGCACCAGCTCCTGATAATGCAAAATTGCCGCCGCGTCGAGAATTTTTCGCGGCGCGGGATTATTCGTCGAGGTCGTCTGCATCACGATCTGCACTTCGTCTTCGAAGTTGGGATAGCCGATTTCGATGTTCACCATGAACCGATCGAGCTGCGCTTCGGGAAGAGGATAGGTGCCTTCCTGCTCGATGGGATTTTGCGTCGCTAAGACAAAAAACGGCAGAGACAGCGCAAACGTGCTGCCTCCCGCGGTGACTTTGTACTCCTGCATAGACTGCAAAAGCGCGGCTTGAGTTTTCGGCGGCGTCCGGTTGATCTCGTCCGCCAGCAGAATGTTGGTGAAGATCGGTCCCCTGAGAAACTGAAAGCTTCGTTTGCCGGTGCCGGCGTCTTCCTGCAGGATGTCCGTTCCGGTGATGTCCGAAGGCATCAAATCGGGCGTGAACTGAATCCGATTGAATTCGAGATCCAAGATTTCCGCGAGGGTGCTGATCAAAAGCGTTTTTGCCAATCCGGGAACGCCAACCAGTAAACAATGCCCTTTGGCGAATAGCCCGATCAAAACTTCCTCGATGACGTGATCCTGGCCAACAATGACTTTGCGGATTTCGCCAAGCATGCTGTCGCGCTTGGCAGCGAACTCTTCAATTTCGGCGATTTCGTGCTGCTGTATCTCGGGTAACTCCATGACGTCCCTTCTGGCTAATTTCTGCTCGCGCCCAGTCTCTCCAGCGCCGTTTTGGCCGAGCGGGCTTTTTCCTGATCTCCGAGCGCACTGTAGGCATCGCCCAGCAAGCGATAGATGAGCGGGTTGAAGGGATTGATCTGAATCGCTTCCTCGAGCGCGGCCCGAGCTGCTTTGAAATTCTTCTTGGCGTGCTCGGCCCGACCCAGCTGCACATAGACATTGACGTTATCAGGGTCGATCTCGAGAGCTTGCTGAAACAGCGGCAAGGCGTCGTCAGGACGATTGCTCTCGACCATGATACGGCCGAGCTTGTACAGAATCACCGGTGAACGCGGGCTCGCCTGCAAGGCGCGCTGGTATTCATTGGCCGCCGCCGATGCGCGTCCCTTGGCGAGCAGCTGATCGGCGAGATAGGTCCGGTTCCGGGCCACCGCCGACTGGATTTCTTTCAGCTCCACGACTTCCTCGTCTTCGCGTTGATCTTTTTTGACCTTGAGCTTACGCACGCGGCTGCCTTCGATTTCCTTGAGTCCTTTGCTTTTGAGAAAGTCTTTCCATTTGCTTTCGAAGTTGTCGAAAGACATGCCATACACCTTTTCGATGGCTTCCGGCGTGGGCTTGTCGTTCAAGGTCGCGAGCAATTCGCGCACGCCCTCGCGCCCCTTGCTCTGGTTGATGAAGTCGACGGCCGAGGCGGCCTCGGCATAAGCGAGCTGGACTTGCTCCGGTGTTTCCAAATAAATGAGCGAGGGTTCCATTTTTTTGAAACCGACGAATTGATTCTTCTCCAGAGCATGGACGAGCAAGGTCTGATTGGCGGGCGTGAGATAATCCTCGGCGGCATCTTTCGCGGGCGCGGGCTTGCGCCAGCGCGTCTCATAAAACCGCGCCATGCCTTCGTGCAGCCAAATCGGCGCCTGGTTGTTGCTCAGGGCGACGATCGCATAGTGCTGGTATTCGTGGCTGAGGGAATCGAGCCAACGGTAGCCAAAGCTCAGCGCGCGCGGTGAAATGAGCATTAGCTTATTGAACTTGCAGATGCCGACGGCGCCGGTTTCCTCGATATCACGCAGCGACAGAGTGGAAATCGCATTGAAGCTGGTCGCATCCGGCGCGATTTCGACGCGGACTTTTTCTTTTGGGAAAAAGCCGAGCTCGGCGCCGGTCGTTTGATAAGTTTTCTCGAGCGTGTCCAGCGCGTAAGGGACAAGAATGCCATCGCGCTTTTCATCGGCGAAAAGCACGAAGTGCGCGCTCTCGAACGGCTTCAGTGACTTATGAACGTCGAGGGTCAGCTGGCTGAAAAGCTTTAGGGCCTGGCGTCTTTGGTTCGACGAGTCGATGGCGAGCGCCCGATCGAGAATAGCTAAAGCCTCGGCGTAGCGTCCTTGGTAAAATTTGACTCGAGCGTCGAAGTCCAAAGCGGCGGCGGATTTTGGCTGCTCCTTGAGCGCTTTGGCGGCAAATTCTTCCGCCTGGGCAATCCGTCCGGCATCGAGCAACTCTTCGCCGGCTTTAAACTTCGGATCGGCTTCGGCACCGAAGGAGCCTATCGGCGCCAAAACACAAAGCAGAACAACCAGGCCAAGCCACAGCGCGAAGTTCGACGCCTGGCACCAACGACCCGACGACCACGGCCAATAATTGGAAAAAGCTCTACGGCAGGACACCAGGATCACTCGGAAAGATTTTTGAAGTAACGCTCGATCTGATCTTTCATTTGCGGCGGCACGCCGTGCTTCAATGACTCGAGAATTTCTTCGCGGAAGTTGCGCGGCGCCTTATATTCGTCTTTCCCCGGAAGGCGGAACTTTTCGGTATCCAAACCGCTGAAGCCGTTTTCTATGTTGAAGTCGGGAAACTGCGGCATGCCGGGAAGCGGCATCATCGAACCGTAGGGGAGAAACCGGCCCTGACGGAACAGGCGAGTCATCGGCATATTACCGATCTGCCCGCGCTGCGCCATTTGCTGCATCGACGATTGCATCTGTTGCTGGGACTGTGACAGGCGATCGAGAGCGGTTTGTTCCGGTGGCACCGCGCCGCGGGAATCCAATTGACCGAGACGCTCGTGGGCGCCGCCCATCGAGCTCCCGGCCTCACCAATATTTTGCACGATTTTGGGGTCGAGCTGCGGAAACAGCTGAAACAGCGACTCCAATTTTTCATGCAGCTCGTTGGTTCGCTCTCTCAGCACATCCTGCCGATTGGCGAGATCCCGGAGGTCGCGTTTCTCGGCATCCGACAACGCCTGCCCCGGCTGGTTAAGCATGGACTCCAGCTCCGATTTAATGTTGTCGAGGCTCTTCTCGGCCCGCTGAGCTCGCGCTTCCTGGGTTCGGCTGCGGTTTTTCGCGAGCTCCTTGCGCGCCCGGCCGTCTCCCTCCTTATAGCCGGGAAAGTCTTTGTTGCTGAGCTTCGCGATCAAATTTTTCAGTAGCGAATTCATGGTCGCGTCATCGAGATTGGTCAACAGGCTGGGATCGTCGGGCCCTTCGCGATCGGGAAAAAGATCGGTGAGCTGGCCCAACTCTGCAATGGCTTTCTCAAGAAACCGGTCGAGCTTGTTTTTCAACGCGGCATCGCGCTCGGTCAACGCGGCATTGTTCATGCCCTCGGTCTTCATCAGGATTTCCTGCTGCTCGCGGGCGATCTCCTGAAGCTCACTGCTCTGGCGCTGCATCTCGCCTTGCATGCGCCCCATACCGGAGGCCATCGTGGAGCGCTGGGCATTTTGTAACGCCGCAACCATCTGCGCCATCTGATTGAACAACTCTCGCGCCAGCTGCCGAGCGCCTTCGATGTCTCCCTCCTTGAGTTTTTTTTGGATCTCCTGCAAGGCCCGGAACATGTCATCGAAGCCGAGACCCTGCATATTCTCCGCGTTCATGAAATCATCGGGCATCTGCTGGGCGAGTTGCGACAATGCCTGCTGCAAGCTTTGCAGCGTGTTGGCCAGATCCGAGATCTGTTTCATAATCGCGTCCAGGTTTTTGTCGCCGCTTTGCAGCTTTTCCAAAGCGTCCATCAGCCGTTCCTGATTGCGCGTCAAGTCTTGCGCAGTGGAGGCCAGTTCCTGAGCTTTCAGTCTCTTGCCGATGTCTTCGGACAACAGCGACATGCGCTCGAGCTCGCCAGCGATCTGATCATGGGCTTTGAGCTTATCCTCTGAGCTCGCCGCCTGTTCTTGTTTTTTCAACAGCTCATTCTGGGTGTATTCGAGATTGCGTTTGAGTGCCTCGAGATCGCTCCATGTCGCAAAGTCCGACATGCGATCTTTCTCCGTTTGGCGCATCACGTCCTCGGTTCGTTTCAGCGCCTCCGCGAGGTTCTGCTCGAATTTCTTCTCGTTCTCGAGAGGTACGGCCGGCTTTTCTCCGGGTGCAGGTCTCTCGAGATGGTCGGCCAAAAGATCGACCATGCGATTGTTCAGATCGCGAACCATGTCGGCGACTTGTTGGTGCTCGCCTTTGAGATTTTTCAACTTCAGCCGAACTGAGCGAGAGGTGCCGATTTTCGGGCCGGAAATGGTGTCGTTGTCGAACACTTGCAGGAAAAATACCGCTTCCTCACCCTCGCGTAATGCCAACTTGCCCAAGTCCCAGTTATATTGATCACGCATGATGAGGCGCTTGGATTCGTCTTTTTGCAGGATGATCTTATCTTCACGATCGCCGACTTTCGTCACGAGCGCAATTTCGCCGATGCCAAAATCGTCGCGCGCGGTGTATTCCAGCGCTAGGGTTTCGTCGCCATTGATCTCCAAATCCTCAGTCGGTCGAAGCAGATCCACGGTGGGAAAACCGTCGGGCTTGACGCGAAGCTGATAGGTGATCGGTGTGTTGCGAAATCCGTAAGCGTCTTCGACGCGGATGCGGTAAGACTGGGCTTGAAACAGAACAAGGGTCGCTTGGAGCTTGCGCCCGTCGATTTTGAGCGGGAGCTTTTTGCCGTCGTCCATTTCAATCTCAGCCCTGACGAGGTCCTTGGTCGCGACCGCATCGAGACGGACCGTCGAGCCTTTGAGTCCCTCGATGCTGCCCTCCGGCACGGAAACCGAACCCAGGCCGCTATAAGCCGGCGGATAGAGGACAAGGTGCACGTTCGCGATTTCCGGCGGGTCGACCGCTTCGGCCGTGTAGGTATTAGATGAGAAAGGACCGGTGACCGCACGATAATGAACCGTCTTTGCCAGGCGCGCGAACTTGGCGCTGAACTTTCCCGCACCAAGATTTTCCATCGCAACATTTTCCACGCCGATCAATTCACCTTTTTCGTTTGCGCCGCTCCACGTGATCAGCTGTAGGGTTTGGGGCAGCGCGCCGGCGGTCATGGCTTCGATCGTCAGCGGCGCGCCGCGAACCAGACGAACACCTTTGGGCTCGATCTCAATGCTGGTTTTTGTCGGCGGTAAATGAGCCAGCGGGTCCGTCAGCATGCCAAAGGTGCCGCTCACCCAAGAAGGATTCAACAGAACCATCGCGAGCACCGGCAGGGCGACAAAACCGAGAAGGCGGATCCCGGATTTCAAGCGGCGCGTATCGAGAAGGTCAGCGACCTGAAGATCGGCAATTTGTTTACGCGTGACGCGTAACAGTGCCAAGATCATCGAGGCCGAAGCACCGGCCGTCTCACGCTGCTCGACAACCTGAGGATAAAGCTGAAGCGAATTGATGAGGTTGTTGCGCAGCCTGGGTTGCTTCCGTTCGATATAGAGCGCCGCCGTTTCCGGCGAAAAACGACGCAGAAAATGGAACAACGTCCAGCCGATCGCCGCGAGCAGCACGGCGCCGGTCAAAACGCTGTAAACGAGCGGCGCATAAGGAAAGAAGTTTTTGAGCTCAGCGACGCCGGGTCCGAGTGCCAGAAGCACCAGCGCACAGATCGCCGTAACACACACGCCCTCGACGGCGCGGAGCAGCTTGAATCTCCGCGTGAAGCGGTTCAGAAACCGCGACAGATACTGATATTCTTCTTGTCCCATGGCGCGAAAATCAGCGTCATCTTATCCCCGTTAATAAGGGTTGTCTATGCCCGCGGCGCGTCATCTGCCAAGTGGCAAGAGCGAATCGCTTGTGCTATGCAACCTGGATGAATGAGAGCCGAAGAGAAAGGAATTGAACGCGAGCATGGATAATATCGGGAGCGAAATTTTCGAGCTGCACGAGGGACATGAAGACGAATTTGGCGAGGACGGCGATGAGATGCTCATGGATGAAGATCATCCGATGTGGCGATCGGAGCGGATCACGCTCAATTCGGTCGGCATCGATATCGGCTCTTCCACTTCGCACCTGATTTTTTCGCGCTTGACGTTGCGCCGCCAGGGTGTCGCGCTGTCGAGCCGGTTTGTCGTCATCAATCGTGAAATCATTCACGAGTCGCCGATTCTGTTAACGCCTTATGTTGACAAGACCACCATCGACACCAATCAGCTGGCCGATTTCATTCATGAAGCTTACCGACAGGCCAATCTCACTCCGGAAGATATCGATACTGGCGCGCTGATTGTGACTGGCGAAGCGGCGAAAAAGAAGAACGCCGAAGCGATTTCGGCGCTGTTTTCCGCGGAGGCGGGAAAATTTGTCTGCGCTACCGCCGGTCACAACCTGGAAGCGATTCTGGCGTCCTATGGTTCTGGCGCTGTCCACATGACCTATCATGAGGGCGGAGATTTTACCGTAATGAATGTCGACATCGGCGGTGGCACCAGCAAAATCGCCATTGTTCAGGCGGGCAAAGTCATCGATACGTGCGCGGTGGAAGTCGGCGCGCGGCTCGTCGCGATGGATGAGAACGGCGTCATCAACAGACTCGAAGATACGGCGCTAAAAATCGCCAAAATGGCCGGTATCGATTTGAGTCTCGGCGGCAAAATGACCGAAGACGATAAAGACAAGTTCGCCAAGGCGCTTTGCGACTCGCTTTTCGAAGTCATGGAGCGAGGTCCGCTCTCGCCTCAGGTCCAAGATCTTCTGCTGACGCCTAATATCGAGTTCAAGGATCCGATTCACGCCGTGATGTTTTCCGGCGGCGTGTCTGAGTTCGTCTATGGTTACGAAAAACGCAATCTTGGCGATCTCGGCGTGCAGCTCGGGAAGAAGGTCCGGGCCAGAGCCAACCAGCTGAACGGCGGCAACGTCCCTTTGCGTCCCGCGGAGGTGCGCATTCGTGCCACGGTCATCGGCGCTTCGCAGTACACCGTGCAGGTGAGCGGCAATACGATTTATCTTTCGCATCCCGATCTGTTGCCGCTGCGCAATTTGCAAGTGGTCACGCCGCAATTCGAGCAGCGCGAAACGATCACAGTGGCGGACATACGCGATGCGGTGACCCGAGCATTGCAGCGATTCGATGCCCAGGATACGGAGCGAACGGTGGCCCTGGCGATTCGCTGGGAGCTCGGACCGTCGTATCCATTGATTCGGACCCTGGCGGAGGGCCTGGTGAACGCCATGAAAGACCATATCGATCAAGGTCAGCCGTTGGTATTGGTATTCGATGCCGATATCGCCAAGCTCATGGGCAATATTATCGAACGGGAGCTGATTCCCGGCGCCGGTATCATCTCAATCGATGGCATCGATCTGAAGGATTTTGATTTTATCGATATCGGCCAGGAGTTGCCCGATGCCAAAGCGGTCCCTGTAGTCATCAAATCATTGATTTTCCGCCATACCGAGCATGGTCGTGGTCACACCCATCACGCGCATTGAAACGAAAACCGAGGATGGAGGATTGCGAATGGAAGATGGAGAGAACAAATACTTATCAGCGCTAATCAGGTGAAGTTACATTGACTTTGCAGAGGTAATTTAATAGTTTGAATTATCACGTAGTTGCGGGTGCTTAATTACTATGGAAGAAGCGAGCGGACTGCAGAATTTCCTGGAAATCGTGACCAAGCCCGACAATATTCCGATTGTCGCGATGCTGATTCTCGTGATTTTCTTCACCTGGTTGGGGCTGCGTGAAGCATTCAGAAACGATAAATTGATCGAAGAAGGCAGAGAGGACGAAATCCCCACCGACATGTGGAAATAATGAGGATATGGCTGGCGCTTCTGGCCGTCCTCATGGGGGTTGCTGCTTCTGATCCTGCCTACAGCGCATCCCTATCTCGCGACGACCCGCGATGGCAGCAGGCGCGCGGCGACTTGGCTGACGGTAAAACCAGCGAAGCTAAGGCAGAATTTGAAAAGCTGCTGGCGGAATATCCCAGCAACGCTGATCTGCATTTGTTTCTCGGTATGGCATTGCTTCGATCGAGGGATCCCCGCGGAGCCGAGGCTGCAGCGAGAAAAGCAATCGCTTTAGATCCGCAACATGTCGATGCCAGAACGTTTCTGGCATGGATCGAACTGGAAGTGCGCGGCGATGTGGATGCGGCGATCAGCGAATACGAAAAGGTTATCGAGCTGCATCCCGAACTGCCGGAGGCGTACAGTAATCTCGCGGTGGCGCAAAAGCGCAAGGGGCAACTCGATCGCGCAGTCGAAAACCTGAACCGGTCTTTGGAACGAAAACCCGATTTTGTCACCGCGCTCACGATGCGCGGCGGAATTTTAGCCGAACAAAACAAATGGCCCGAGGCGCGCCGCGATTTCGAGACCGCCCTGAAGCTCGATCCGCAAGACGACGGCGCGCTTTACGGCATGGCGCAAGCGATGCGCGAATCGCGTGATTACGCCGGCGCTCAACAGGCATTGCGCGCGCTCGTTCGACGGTCGCCAAACTTTGTTTACTGGCTCGAGTGGGGCAGAATAGGATTGATTCGTTATTGGTGGGTGCTGTTGTCGGTGGCGGTCGTTGTCGCGCTTAGAGGGCGGATCATGAAAGGAAGGATCGAAGCGAATGGCTGAAGCTAAGAAACGCAAAGGAACAGCGCTCCTGGCGGTGATGAATGAAAGCTGCTCGAGTTGCGCCGGTTCGCCCATCTGCGAAGCCCATTGTCCGGTGGATGACTGCATCAATTTGGTTTATGAGGAACTCCCCGGCGGCGGTTTGAAGCCCTACCGTGTATTCGTCGATAACGACAAGTGCATCGGTTGTCAGATGTGTTACAGCGATGATTTGACCAAGGTTCAGCAGCACAAGGAAACCGGCGAAATTTTTTACGAATATGCCAATCGATTCTACGATGCCAATCGAAAGCCCGTGCCGCCGGATGCCGTGCCAAAGCGATTCCAACTGCAATTGATCGGCACCGAATCGGAAGACCGCCTGGATAAAAAGATTTGCCCCTGGGACGCGATTAAAATGTATGAGTTCGATGATGGACTGGTCATGTCCGAATATTTTTACGACAAGACGAAAATTAAGGAAGTCAACGGCCAGTACGTCATCGACAGCGAAGAAAAAGCGCGCCTGGAAGAAAAGCAAAGCGAGCTCTACGAGTAGCTGAGCCGTACGGAGTTAATGATGGCGGAGAAAATTGAAATCATGGAGACAGTGCTGCGTGATGCGCATCAGTGTCTGGTGGCGACGCGCATGCGAACGGAGGACATGCTGCCAATCGCCGCCGAACTCGACGACGTCGGTTACTGGTCGGCGGAAACCTGGGGCGGAGCAACCTTCGACGCGACGCTACGTTACTTGAAAGAAGATCCTTGGGAGCGATTGCGCAAATTGCGAGCCGCGATGCCGAAAACCCGCTTTCAAATGCTTTTGCGCGGCCAAAACGTGGTCGGCTACCGAAACTACCCCGATGATGTGGTTCAGGCGTTCGTCCAACGCGCGGCAGCCAATGGGATCGATGTTTTTCGCATTTTCGATGCGATGAATGACATCCGCAACATGAAAATTGCTATCGAGGCGGCGCTCAAGACCGGAAAACTCGTCGAAGGCACCGTGTGCTATACCATCAGCCCGGTACATTCGGTCGACTATTTTCTTCAGGTGGCCGAAAATCTCGCCGATATGGGGGTGCAGCTGATTTGTCTAAAAGACATGGCGGGGATGCTGGCGCCCTATGCGGCCTACGAGATTATCAAGAAAATCAAGTCGCGCATCGCTCTGCCGTTGCATCTTCATTCGCACTGCACCGCTGGCCTGGCGCCGATGACTTACATGATGGCGATCGAAGCGGGCGCGGACATTCTTGACACGGCGATTGCGCCGTTTTCCCAAGGCACTTCACAGCCGGCGACGGAACAAGTTGTCGCCGCGCTCAAGGGGACGCCCCACGATACCGGCTTGGATCTCAGCAAATTGAACAAAATTGCCGATTACTTTTATCGGATACGGCGCAATTACGCTGAATTCGAAAGCCCGGTCAATAACCAGATCAAAACCGATGTGCTTATTTCGCAGATTCCTGGCGGAATGCTTTCCAATTTGGTCGCTCAGCTGCGCCAGCAGAAGGCTGAAGACAAGCTAGATGCCGTCTTGGCGGAAATGCCGCACGTGAGAGCAGACTTGGGATATCCGCCCCTGGTTACGCCGACGAGCCAGATCGTCGGTTCGCAGGCCGCGCTAAACGTCATGACCGGCAGGCGCTACTCGGTGGTTGCCATGGAAACGCGCAATTACGTGATGGGTCTGTATGGAAAACCGCCCGGTCCGGTCAGCGACGAAATGAAAAAGATGGTGCTTGGCAAAAAAGAGCCGATCACTTGTCGTCCGGCGGATCTTCTGAAACCGGGGCTTCAACAAGCGCGCAAGGATGCCGGCGGTCTCGCCACCAGTGAAGAAGACGTAGTCACTTACGCACTGTTTCCGGAGATCGCCAGGGATTATTTCACTTTACGCGATGGACGGATGAAGACAACAGAGAGTAGGAAGCAGGTCGCACGATAGCGTAGGTGAACCGGCCGGTTCGCTCTGGCTGCGCTGCCGCTCAGATGATTTTGTTCAATGGATACTCGATAATACCCACCGCGCCGTTTTGAATCAGCTGAGGAATCAAATCACGCACCTTCGCTTCCTCCAAAACGCTTTCGACGGAATACCATCTTATCCCCTTGAGATTCGGCGACGGATGCAAAGGCGCCACAGTCGGCGCCGTGATGCTCGGAATTAACTCGACAACTTTTTCCAGATTGCCTTCCGCCACATTCAGCTTAATGCCGACTTTGTTTTCGGCCGAAAGTGCTCCCAATAAGAGCAGCTTGATTTGTTCGATCTTCGCTCGTTTCCAATCGTCCTGCCAAGCCTGCTTGTTCGCAATCAGCTGCGGGCATGATTCCATCAGCTCATGAATGATCTTAAGACCGTGAGCGCGAATGGTACTGCCGGTTTCGGTGACTTCGACAATAGCGTCCACGAGTCCCTCCGCGGCCTTCGCTTCGGTGGCGCCCCAGGAAAATTCTATTGTCACAGGAATGTTTCGTTCGGCGAAGTAGCGCTTGGTGAAGTTGACCATTTCCGAGGAAACCCGCTTGTCCTTGAGGTCTTCGATTTTCTTGATCAGGGAGTCTTGGGGCACGGCCAAAACCCAGCGGGTCGGGCGAAAGCTCGTCTTCGAATAGACCATTTCACAGACCACATGGACATCCGAATTGTTTTCGAGAGTCCAATCCTTGCCGGTAATAGCCACGTCCAGAGTACCCATTTCGACATAACGGGACATCTCCTGTGGACGCGCCAGACTGCAGCGAATACTGTCGTCGTCAATAGAAGGAAAGTAACTACGGCTCGTGGTGGAAATTTTCCATCCCGATTTTCTGAAAAGCTCGATGGTCATTTCCTCAAGGCTGCCCTTGGGAATGCCGAGCTTTAACTCTTTGTTGGCCTGCATGGATGTATCAGCTGGTGAGCGGTTATTTGCTTGTCAGCTAGCGCCTGAAACAAATCCCCCTCTTTCCCCCCTTTGCGAAAGGGGGATTAAGGGGGGGATTTAGTGCGCGTCTTCACTCTTTCGGTAGCTTCATGGCAATGCAAATTTCAATCGGCTTGGTTAGGATTTTTTGTAGACTTCTTTCGGGTCGAACACGCGCTCGGCGATGATTTTCCAATCGTCGTCGGCGTGCTGGCGGTAGAAACAACTACGATAACCTTCGTGGCATGCGGCGCCGCCCACCTGATGCACCTGTAACAAAATGGTGTCGTTGTCGCAGTCGATGAAAACATTTTTGACTTCTTGAAAGTGACCGGATTCCTCGCCTTTGAACCACGGCCCTTGGCGCGAACGGCTGTAATAGTGTGCTTTGCCGGTTTGCTTGGTCTTCTGCCAGGCTTCCTCGTTCATATAGGCAACCATCAGCACATCGCGCGAATCAAAATCCTGCACGATGACGGGAACAAGGCCATTGCCCTTCTTGAAATCGATGTTTTCTGACGCCATGCAGCAGGTTCCTTGTGAAATTGTTTAGCTAACATGAATGTCGGGAGGCTTCAACCAATCGGAATCAACGTTTGCCTGGCGGGCGATCGCGGCGTTTCGCGAGCGCCGGAATTTCTTCGATTTTTTCCGGCGGCAACATTTTCCAGTAAATTCCCTTGGGGCGCGAAAAGCGGGGCTTGATCTCGATAAGTTCTGCCGGTGTTACAATAGTGTTGAGCGGAATATCGTGCTCGGTCATGGGGATTTGTTCGTCAACGATTTGCAACGGATGCACTGAGGTGACGATTGCCGTTTCGTGGCCGATCTTTTTCTCCTCTACGAGCAGCGCAAACTCCAAATCGGAGTAGCCGCCGCCTTTGCCGACACGGGCGCCGCGGCGATTGACTGCCACCGAGCCGCAGACCACAAGATCGATCTTTTTCAGTTCCTTCAATGTCACTGGACGGCCGTGCTGCGCCGCGCCTTTGATCGATGAGGCGGCATACGGCGAGCAACTGAGTTTTTTAGGATCGAGCTCGATGAAAGGTTTCTCACTGCGCAGACGCGGCACCGCCATATACACCGTCTTGCCTTCTGCCAATGCTCTTTGACGAATGGCGCGCTGGGGCGAGTCGGGATTGATCTTCACGACTTTGGCGGTGCGCCAGTAGAGCGCATCGGCTAAGACCCTAGCGCAGGCCTCCGCGCCGCCGAAATTAGGAATTCTTCCTTCAACCCCGGGAAAACGAGCAACACGGTTCTCTTTCAAACTCTCCCACACAACGCGCCGGATGGCGTCTTTGGTCCGCATATTGATGCCCCCAATTCACTACGATCGAGAGCCAATAACAAGAACGTTGATGTGCGATTCGTAATTGTGCCGAGGGTTGCAAGTTTGTTCTCGAATCAGTCGGGGTATCCTGAGGCGGAAAGATTCCTCGCTTGGGTCGGAATAACATTCCGCGCATTCATCTTATGCGTCCCGCCACAGAATCGATCCGGTTGAGGCTTCATTGACTGACTATAAAACCGAGTTGTAAGATCTTTCTTGATGGTGGATTTTATCGTCGTGTATGTCACGGCCGGATCGGGGGCTGAGGCTGAGAATCTTGCCCAGACGCTGGTTAGCGAGAGGTTGGCAGCATGCGTGAACCGTATTCGTTCCGTGCAGTCGACCTATCGCTGGCAGGGTCAGATCGAACAAAGTGATGAAGAATTGCTCATTATCAAGACGCGCAAAGAGCTTTTTCCCGCGCTCGAGAGGCGCGTGCGCGAGCTGCACAGTTATTCGGTTCCGGAAATCATCGCCGTGCCATTGCTCGCCGGTAGCGCAGGATATCTTGGCTGGTTGGGTGAGCAGGTCGCTACGGGCGCGGGCTCGATTGATGACGACGTTCGAACCGTTAAAGAAGTCTCTGCTGGCGGGGTTATTTATCGGCGCAATGGCAATGATCATGAAGTAGCCCTCATTCATGTGCGCCATCGCTGGGGCCTCCCGAAAGGGCACGTGGAGGAAGGCGAGCGTGATGACCAGGCGGCGCTTCGGGAGGTTCGCGAGGAAACGGGATTGGAAGGCAAATTGATTCGAAAGCTAGGGGAAATTCGCTATTCGTTTCGCGACAAAAGCCAAAACGATGAGCCGGTGCGCATTAGCAAACGAGTTCACTTCTTTCTTTTGCGCTATTTGAAGGGGGACGTGCGCGATCACGATCATGAGGTCGACGATGCGCGTTGGTTTCCCATCGAACAGGCGATCAAGCTGCTCAAATTTGCAACGGAACGGAAAATGGTGCACCGCGCCGCGGCGATACTCAGCTCGCGCTTAGGCCAGCCACGGCCGGCGCGGGCGCGTGAAAATAATTAACCGCTAGTTTCCCCGTCGGATTCTTCCCGATTCTCCCGTTTCATGTTATGCAGAGATGGTTCGAGTTCTGCAGGCATGGACAAGACGTCATCGGGCTTCGTTTTTTCTGTTCCATATGAAATTGCCGTGGTCCGGCCGCTGCGCCAGACGTCGCCGGCCGAGCGCGATTCCGCCCTGCGCGATGCGCACTTCAATGTGGAGCTTATTCCCCAAGACCTGGTCTACATCGATCTGTGCACGGATAGCGGTATCAGTTCCTCGAGCACCCGCCAGCTCGCCGCCACCGCCGCGCCGTCAGAGTTGGAGCCCGGAATGGGATTAGCCGGCGAAGGCAGCCGTGCCTTCGCCGCACTGGCCGATGAAGTGCGTCGCGTTTTCGGTTTTTCTTATGTGGTAGCAACGCCGCAGGGGCGAGCGGCAGAGCGCATCTGGACAAAAATTCACGTCAAACCCAACACTTTCGTAGTAGGAAACCTCCTGTTTCCATCCACCCGTGTTCATATCGAAATGAATGGCGCGAAGGTGATCGACGCTGCCGCCGAGGCGGCCTATGATTTGACCTCCGATGAACCCTTCAAGGGCAATCTGGATGTTCAAAAGCTTCAACGCGCGATCGAAGAAAAAGGCGCGGGCCACGTCAGTTGCATCTATGTCGAGCTGAGTGACAATGCCTGCGGCGGCCATCCGATATCATTGGCCAATCTCCGGGCTATCAAGGAGATCGCCGCGGCGCACCATCTCCCGCTTTTTCTCGACGCATGCCGGATTCTGGAAAACAGCTACCTGGTTCAACAACGTGAGGCCGGATATCAGGAGCGAACCATCCTTGAGATCGTGCGCGAAACCTGCGATTTGGCCGACGGCGGCACCCTGAGCGCGCTCAAAGATTTTTTAGTCTCTTCGGGCGGACTTATCTTAAGTCGGAGCAAAGAGAGCTATCAGAAAGCTTCGATGCAGGCTTTTCTCGACGGCGCGCAGCTGCCGGGCTTAGCCATGATGCAACTCGCGATTTCGCTGCGCGAGATTTTTGCCGCGGATAACTATGTCAAAAGCCGCGTCGAACAAGTCCGTTATCTGTGGCAACGATTAAAGGATCGTATTCCCGTCGTGAGTCCCCCGAGCGGGCATGCTGTGTTTCTAGACGTCAAAGCCTTTTTGCCGGATTTGAATTCCGCTGAATTCCGCAGTGAAGCTTTGGGGGCGTTTTTGTACCGGTACGCGGGGATCAGGGTCACTAAAGGCCCGCCGCCGGCGCCGACTCAAGCGGCGCGCGGTATGGAACTCCTCCGGCTTGCCATACCCGCGCGTAAATATCTTAACGCGCACTTGGATGACGTGGCGGAGGCGCTTTGCTACGCCTACTCGAGGCGCAATGAAATTACCGGGCTGAGACGCAGCGAAGATCCCGCGCGCTCAAAATACGAACCGGGGTACTTTCAACCGCTATGAATGACCGCGCCATCCAATCCGTTGCTTCAACTCCATACCGCCACATCGGGCAAATTTTTTTTCAACGTGTTGCCGAGCTTGACGACCGCCCGTTCATCAGACTCCAAGAGAGCACCGGACCCGTGGACATTTCCTGGCGTGAGTTTGGCGCGATGGTTGGGAATATTCTCTTGGCCTTGTACGGTCTGGGTCTGGCGCCGGGAGACGCCATTGCGATTATCGGTGAAAACAGCCTCGAGCGGCTCTGTGCGGACTTGGCGACATTGGCCGGGGGATTTCCCAATGTGGTGATTTCACCCGCGATATCGGGTGGCATGCTGCTCAAAGTGCTCGACCATTCACGATGCCGAGCGGCGTTTGTTCAAAGCGAAATCGACGCAAGCCGACTCCTCAACTTAAAACAAGAGCTGTCCGCATTGGAGCACCTGTTCGTGATGAACGGAACCGCCGCATCGTTGCCCGACACGGTTCCGTTTCTGGAGTTGCTGGAACAAGGCCGCAGTTTCGATGCCGCAAGGCTGAAAGAGATTCTCGAAACGGTGCATGCGCAGGATCTGGCAACCATCATGTATACCTCCGGTTCCACCGGTGAACCGAAAGGCGTCATGCGCACCCAAGATAATCTTTTATCGAACATTACGAACGGCGGCGAGGTGAACATCAGCAAGCCGGATGAGTTGTTCGTGATTGTTCTGAGCCTGAATCATCTGCTCGGCAGGTTTGGTTTTCTAAAGAGCGCTATTACGGGCAGGACGACGGCGATCGTCGAATCGACCGAACTGAATCTCGACCTCGATGTCATTCAGAGCTTGTCGGGAACCGCAATGGCTCTGGTACCTCGGGTCATGGAGCGAATCTGGAAAGACCTCCTCGATCGAAACGATCATCGAAAGCTCTGGGAGACAGTCGAAGCCCTCGATCAACAAAAAGCAGCTGGACGGCTAGGCGAAGCGGACAGCAAGAAATTGGAAGAGTGTATCACCGTTCTGCGGGAGGCCGCTCGCAAAGCGCTTGGCGGGCGCATGAAGTATATGGCGTACAGCGGAGCGGCCATGCCGCCGCGAATTATGCGCTTCTTTGAATTGATCGGCATCCCGCTGTTGGGATCCTACGGCTCGACCGAGTGCGGTGGCGTGACCCTTTGCGGCATTGGCGAGAATCGCCCCGGCAATTTAGGCAAACCGTTTCCCAATGTCGAGGTTCGCATTGCCGCGGATTCGGAAATCCTGGTGCGCGGTCCGACGGTTTCGCCGGGTTATTTCCTGAACCCCGAGGCCACCTGCGAAGTGTTCGATAGTGACGGCTGGTTTCATACCGGTGATCTCGGCGCGTTGGAGCCCGACGGCTCGCTACGGATTATCGGCAGAAAAAAAGACGTTTTCTATTGCGCGGACGGATCGAACATTTATCCCGCTTTTATCGAGTTGCAGCTGGAAAATGAAACATTCATTCGTCAAGCGGTCCTGCTCGGCGATCGTCGTCCATTCATCTCGGCATTGATCGTTCCTGAGCGCCAGCGCATCGCCGATGCTCTGGGTCTATCAGCTTTGGCTATGACAGAGAGCGATGTGCGATCTGCATTGCGGAGCCAGATCGAGCGGGTCAACCGCCGTTTGGAACATTATGAGCAGATCTGCAAATTTCTCGTGATGAATGAAGACTTTCCCACCGAAGTGCGTAGCATTAATGTGTTTCAAAAGATTAAAGTCGACCGCAAGGTGGTGGCTGAGCGGTATCGGAAGGAAATCGACGCGATTTATTCCGGCGCTTCCGAAGGAGAAGGATATTGAGTTCAGTCGCATTGATCACGGGCGGTGGAAACGGCATCGGCCGGGCGGTCGCGCAGCGCTTCGCGCGCGCCGGCATGACCGTCGTCATCGCGGATTACGACCATGCCGCAGCCGAGCAGGTGCGCGGTGAAATTGTCGAGAACGGGGCCCAAGCGGATGCCTTGTCGGTTGACGTCACCGTCGCACGCGAAGTGATGGCGCTCGTCAGCGATGTGGCACAGCGCTTTGGCCGAATCGACACCTTGGCCAATATCGCCGGCGGCAGTTTTTACACAAAAAGAATCGAGGATTTTACCTGGACCGAGTTCAAGCGTGTTATCGACACCAACTTGAAGGGCACCTTTCTCATGTGCCGCGAAGTCGCCCGGCTCATGCAAAAACAGCGAGCCGGACAGATTATCAACACCGCATCAAACTACGGCGTCACCGGATCGGCATTTCGCGCGCCCTACTCGGCAGCAAAAGCCGGGATTGTCGGGTTTACGAAGAGCTTGGCCTTGGAGCTCGCGCCGGATGGAATTCGCGTCAATACGGTGGCGCCGGGACCCACGGACACGCCGCGGGTGATGGAAAAAGAGACTCCGGAGGCGCGCCGGCAGCGTTGGCATTCAGCGATCCCTCTCGGCCGCACCGCTCAACCCGAAGACCTGGCGGAACTGTACTACTTCCTGACGACGCCACAGAGCGCAGCGATCACCGGGCAGTTGTTTCACTGTAATGGTGGGTTGATTTAATGCGGGTAAAAGCAATTCAAATACAGAGAAAACGAATCAAAACGGAGAATTGTCGGGGCGATCGGCGATCGCCCTCATCGTTCGGGAGAATTCGCGGAGGGGACGCGCAAACGAATGATGCAGTTAAAAGATAAAGTTGCGGTGATCACCGGCGGCGCCCAGGGCATCGGCCGCGCCATTTGTCTGGGCATGGCCCGCGAAGGCGCGAGCGTTGTGGTCGCAGATCTACAGGCTGACAAAGCCAAAAGTGTGGTGGCTGAGCTCCAGGTGATTGGAGCTGAGACGATATCTGTCGAGGTGAATGTTGCAAACGAGATCTCAGTGAAACGGCTCGCTGAACAAACCTTCGAGCGTTTTGGCCGGATCGACATTCTGGTCAACGACGCAGGGGTTTACTTGAAGGCGCCGGTGGTGAACAAAAACGAAGCAGACTGGGATCGCACGATCAATGTAAACTTAGGTGGCAATTTTCTTTGCGCCCGGGCATTCATCCCCTCTATGCGCCAACAGAAGAGCGGCAGAATCATCAGTCTTGCGTCCTCCATCGCCCATACCGGCGGACGAGAATTTGCCGACTATGCCGCCTCCAAGGCGGCCATCATCGGTTTCGTCAAGGCGCTGGCGCGTGAGCTCGGGCCCGAGAACATTACCGTCAATGCAATCTGTCCCGGCTCGGCGAATACCGATATGCCACGCCAGCACCGGACCGAGGAAGAGACGATGGCGCGTTTGCGCTCTACCCCTTTGGGGCACGTGCTCGAGCCCGACGATATCGCCGGGCCGATTATTTTTCTCGCCAGCGATGCTGCCGCCTATATCACCGGGCAAGTCTACAACATCAATTGCGGCACCGTGATGATCTGATTGATTAAACACTCTTAAAGTGTCACGCTCCGGGCCCAACACTGCGCTGCTTTGGGCAACTGATCCAGGAGAGCATCGATGGCAAAAAGTCAGTCAAATTTTGGTTTTGTAGAATGCGCCGATCTCATCACGGAGCAACACTACGCCCGTGCCTTGAAATTTTTTCAGCTCGCGGTCAGTCGTTTTCTTGAATCGAAGAGCACGCCGAAACGAACTGAAATTGCACGACAACTCCTTCAGATCGGTACTGTCTTGGAAGAGACTCTCAAAAAAGCTTACGGCGACCGCTGGGAACAGGAAATCCCGCAATTTACCGATGAGCAATCCGAATCGAGCTGTTCCTTCTGCGCAAAAGCAGAGCACGAGGTGCGCCGCCTGATCGCCGGTCCTGCGGTACAGATTTGCAATGAGTGCGTGGATCTCTGTAGCGGCATTATCGCGGACGAGCCGGAAAACAAAAATGCCGTCTCGCGGCGCAAGCAAGAGGGCCTTTGCGGAATCTGTATGGAGGCGCGGGAACCCGACGAACTCATTTTTTTGCCCCATGCCGCTTATATGTGCCCGCGTTGTTTGGAAGAGCTGCAGATCGTGCGCGACCGCCACAACGAGAAATAGCACTTCCATCAATCGAAAGGACAAACGACGATGGTCTACGACTGCTGGCGCGGTATGGTGGGGATCATCAAACCGACCAAAGGATCGGGCTCATTGGTCGAGTTGATCAAGCTGCTGCCCGAAGGGATCGGCGTGATCCCACTCTTTAACAATGTCCGCCATGGCAAGATCGAAGAGTTTCGCGGGGCAATTCCGGCTTACGAAGAAAAAATCGCCGAATTGGCGCAAGACAAAGTCGATCTGATCCATCCCGCGGGAACGCCGCCTTTCATGTTGCTCGGTTATCAACGCGAAGCGGACCTGATTACGAAATGGGAAAACCGGTTTGGCATTCCGATTTTCACTTCGGGGACCAACCAAATTGCCGCAATGAAGGCGCTCGGGATAAGGAAATTTGTTGGTATCGGCTATGACTTTGACGATACCACGATCGTGGCGCGCTACTTCACGGACGCCGGGTTCAGGGTTTTATCATTGGAAAAGCTGCCCGGTCCTTGGGAAGAAGTGGGCCGACTCTCATCGAAGGACATCTATGACCAAGCGAAAAATCTGTTTTTGCGCCATTCCGACGCGGATGGGATTTATTTTCAGGGCGGTAAGCTGCGCATCCTCGATATCATCGAGCCGCTCGAGCAGGATCTCGGTGTCCCCGTTATTCATCCCGGGTTAGCGCAATGTTGGGAAATTCAAAAGCGGCTGCATGTACGGCAGCCGATCGCAGGGTATGGGCGGTTAATCGCCGAACTGCCATGAATCAGTTGCCCAGGCACACACAGACAAAAGTCTGCCTGTAGCGAGCGCCGCGCTTGACGATCTCACTCAGTCGACGGGAAAAATTTTTCTTCCGGTGCCTTCCTCTTCGAGGCTGATGGCTTTCGTCGGACAGATTTTAGCAGCGAGCACAATCTTTTCGTCGCCGTCGGCCTTCGGATCGATCACTTCCGCGATCATTTTCGCGTCGAGCCTGAACACTTTGGGCGATGCCTGAACGCATTTCGCGTAGCCTTCGCACTTGGTTCGATCAACGGTGATTTTCATGGTCTCCTCGGTTATGGATTGTTGCGGTAGTGGAGTAATGGATATTGGGTCCAAAACTTGGAGGGCGCAATTAAAGCGGTTCCTTAGTTGGTTGTATTAGACCGTATAACTTGGCCACATTGTCGCGATTAAGTTTCCGCTTCACGGCGGGATCAATTCCTGCGCAATTGCGCTCGACCGTGGCTTGCGAATTGGGCCAGGTCGTCACGCCGTGCGGATAATCGCTCGCCCAGAGAAAGTTATCGGCGCCGAAGACGGGAGTTGTCAGCACACCGGCGCGGTCATCTTGATAAGTAAAGAATGCATTGCTCTTGAAGTATGCGCTCGGCGGTTGCTTGTTAATGTTTTTTTCGGCGTCGTAGGTGCTGGCGCGGCCGAACCAATAATCGACTTGCTGCACCAGATTGGCGACCCATCCGACATCGAACTCGGCGCACACAACTTTGAGTCTCGGGTGGCGGTCAAAGACTCCGGACAGGATCAGATTGCCGAGGAACTGCTGCGCGGGAGCCTGTTTGTTGGCGAGACCGAGGCTTTGCTTTTTGGGATCGACGTCGCGCGGACCTTCGTAATGTTTGCGTGCAACGCCTTGCGTCGCGCTGGTGTGCACATTGACGATCATGCCGGTTTCTTCCAACGCTGCCCATATGGGCTCGTATTTCGCTTCGTAATAACCGCTGTCTTTAATTCGCGTTGGAATTTGCACGCCGCGGAAACCGGCCTTGGAATACTCGCCGATATCCGCGACCGCATGCTCGATGTCCAAGATCGATAAAATTG
>Ga0207657_10001533_pt1 | contig 24742 bp, 27 predicted proteins | sample KBSC33metaG_FD_184316 | JGI IMG/M metagenome (GOLD analysis project Ga0207657, IMG submission 184316) | Corn rhizosphere microbial communities from Kellogg Biological Station, Michigan, USA - KBS C3-3 metaG (SPAdes) (version 2) | ecosystem: Host-associated > Plants > Roots > Rhizosphere > Soil ... | reverse complement strand
GCGCCGGATCGTGATCGTCGCCGCCGGCACCTCCTACCACGCGGGCGTCGTCGGCCGCTACATCATCGAGGAGTGGGCGCGGGTGCCGGTCGAGCCGGACATCGCGAGCGAGTGGATCTACCGCAACCCCGTGCTCTCGAAGGACACGCTCGTGATCGGGATCTCGCAATCCGGCGAGTCCCGCGACACCGTCAATGCGATCAAGCTCGCCAAGGATCTCGGCGCGCGCCGGCTTGCGATCACAAACCTGATGGGGTCGCAGATCACGCGCGAGGCGGAGGCCGTGCTCTACACGCGCTGTGGCCTGGAGGTCGGCGTCGCGGCCTCGAAGACGTTCACCGCGCAGGTCGCGCTGCTGGCGCTGATCGGCCTCAAGCTGGCGCAGGTGCGAGGGACGATGGAGCCCGAGGAGATCGAGTTCATCCTCGACCAGCTCTACGAGCTGCCGCAGAAGATCGAGCAGTTCCTCGACGGCGACCATCCGGTCGAGGAGATCGCGCAGCGCCACTTCGAGAAGCCGTTCTTCCTCTACCTCGGGCGGCACATCGGCCTGCCGGTCGCGCTCGAGGGCGCGCTCAAGCTGAAGGAGATCTCCTACATCCCGACCGACGCCTACTCGGCCGGCGAGATGAAGCACGGGCCGATCGCGCTGCTCGACGAGGGCACGCCCGTGGTCTGCGTGGCGACCGACCAGAAGGTGATCTACGACAAGGTCGTCTCGAACATCCAGGAGACGCGGGCCCGCGGCGCGCACGTGATCGCGATCGCGACCGACGGCAACGAGGACATCCAGCACCACGCCGACGACGTGATCTACGTCCCGCGGACGCCGAACTTCCTCCAGGCGTCGCTTGCCGTGATCCCGCTCCAGCTCCTCGCGTACCGCATCGCCCGCCTGCGCGGTCTCAACGTCGACCAGCCGCGCAACCTGGCGAAGACCGTCACGGTGGAGTAAGAACCCCAGCATGGGTTTGACCGAGCGGCTGGCTCGGGGGTGCGCGGCGCGGCCGCGGCTGACGCTCGCGCTGTGGGGCGTCGCGGTGCTCGTGGCCCTCGCACTCGTGGCGACCTCGCTGCACGGGCTGAGCTCGCAGGGAAACGTCGAGGGGAACCCCGAGTCGACGAGGGCCAAGGACGCGATCGCGCGCGCGTTCCCGGGCGTCGTCGCGAGCGAGAAGCAGGACGTGATCATCGTGAGCTCGCGGCGGTACAACCTGCTCTCGAATTCCTTCCGGAGGGTCGGGAAGCAGCTCCGAACGGCGCTGGAGGAGACCGGCGTCGTTCGCCACCTGCGGGTCGTGGCGGAGTCGCCTGACGGCCACGCGGTGCTGGTCTCGCTCCTGATCAGCAGCGACTCCGACGCAGCGAAGGTCGAGCAGGTCGTGGAGCGGGCGAACGGCGGGGACTTCGAGGTCGGGATCACCGGCTACCACTCGACGGGCTACGACTTCGGCAAGCAGTCGCAGACGGACCTCGAGAAGGGCGAGCTCGCCTTCGGCCTGCCGGCTGCGCTGATCGTCCTCGTGCTCGTCTTCGGCGCCGTCGTCGCCGGCCTCGTGCCGGTGCTCATGGCAATCCTCTCGATCATCGTCGCGCTCGGCCTCGTGGCGATCATCTCCCTCGAGTTCTCGCTCTCGGTCTTCATCGTGAACATGCTCACGGGGATGGGGCTCGCGCTCGGGATCGACTATTCGCTCTTTGTCGTGTCCCGCTACCGCGAGGAGCGCGGGCACGGGTTGACGAAGGAAGACGCGATCGCGCGCACCGGTGGGACCGCCAGCCGCGCCGTGCTGTTCAGCGGCTCGACGTTCGTGGTCGCGCTGCTGGGGATGTTCATCGTCCCGACCTCGATCATGCGGAGCCTCGCGCTGGGAGCGATCCTCGTCGGCATCGTCTCCGTCGCGGCGGCACTGACGCTCCTGCCCGCGCTGCTGAGCCTCGTGGGTGACCGGGTCAACTCGTGGCGAGTCCCGTACCTCGGCCGGAACCTCGGCCGTGCAGACACGGCCGAGGGCCGCTTCTGGAAACGGATCGTGGACGCGGTGTTGCGGCGGCCGGCGCTCTCGCTCGTCGTGTCCGTGGGCGCGATGCTCCTCCTCGCCTCGCCGATCTTCGGCCTCCACATCGGGGCGAACGGCGTCAGCACGCTGCCCTCGAGCCTCCCGTCGAAGCGGGGCTACGACCTGCTCCAACGCGCCTTCCCCGTGCAGAACCCGGAGCCGGTTCGGATCGTGGTGGTCGGCGGCGACCCGACCATCGTCCACGACGATCTCGTGCGGCTCGACCGCCGCCTGGCCGCACAGGCGAGCTTCGGTCCCGGAACGATCCAGCCCGTCACGGAGGGCGTCGCGCTGCTCACCTCGCCGGTGCGCGGAGACCCCGTCGGCGGCGCCGCCGTCGCGGCGGTCCGCGACCTCCGCGCGAACGTCATCCCGTCGATCTTCGACGGCAGCGGGGCGAAGGTCTACGTCGGCGGCGTCACCGCGGAGAACGTCGACTACTTCGACGCAGTGACGAACCCGACGCCCTACGTGCTCCTGTTCGTGCTGGGGCTCAGCTTCATCCTGCTCACGATCGCGTTCCGCTCGATCGTCGTGGCGCTCGTCTCGGTTTTGCTCAACCTGCTCTCGGTCGGCGCGGCGTACGGACTGCTGACGCTCGTCTTCCTCGACGGGCACGGCGCGGGCCTGTTCGGCTTCCAGCACACGCACGTGATCGACGCATGGGTGCCGCTCTTCCTGTTCTCGGTGCTGTTCGGCCTCTCGATGGACTACCAGGTGTTCCTGATGAGCCGGATCAAGGAGCGCTACGACGTATCCGGCTCGACGCACGATGCGGTCGTCGGGGGCGTCGCCACGACGGCGCGGATCATCACCGGCGCGGCGCTGATCATCGTCGTCGTCTTCGCGGGCTTTGCCGCGGGGAAGCTCGTGATGTTCCAGCAGATGGGCTTCGGCGTCGCGATCGCGCTGCTGCTCGATGCGACCGTGATCCGCTCGGTCGTGCTGCCGGCCACGCTCGCGCTGCTCGACCGGCGCAGCTGGTACCTGCCGCACTGGCTCGACTGGCTGCCGCACGTCGAGGTCGAGAGGCCCGTCGAGGCGTCGCCCGTCGCGGACGTCTGAGGCCGCCCGGGGCGTAGAGAGGGCATGTTCGGCCTTCTCGCTCTCGCACTGGCCGTCTCACCGGTCCACTTTCAAGCCGGTACTGGCTGGCACGTTCGCTCGCAACCGGCGCATGCGTGCCCTGGCGTCTCTGCGAGTCGGTGCGTCGAGTCCTGGGGCTCGGCCTCGACCGTGCGGTACCGGGACTGCCCGGACTGCGTGCCTCCGCACCGGACGCTCGGGAGCCTGCCGGCGAACGGGATCCTCATCCAGCTCTCGAACGCTCGGGAGCGTCCCGCCCGCGCGCCGCTCGGCCGCTGGCCGGTTCGGATCCGGCGGAAGGACCTGATCGCAGGCGGCGGCGAAGGTATCCCTCGGCACGTCGGGTACGGCGAGTGGTTCGTCCGCAGCCACGGCGTCGAGCACTACCTGTGGGTCTGGTTCGGACGCTCCCACCCGACCCGGCAGCAGCTCGCCCGCGCGAACGCCGAGCTCCGCAGGGCGCGCTAGTCGAGCTTACGGCGGAGCTGCTTCGTCTGGGAGCGGCGCCTCTTCTGCTCGAGACGGCGCTCGCGGGACGCTGCGGTCGGCTTCGTCGGCCTGCGCTTCCGCTCCACGCGGAGCGCGTCACGCAGCGCGGCGACGAGACGCTCGACCGCGAGCTCGCGGTTGCGCGACTGGCTCCGCTCGTCCTGCGCCACGGCCCGCAGCACGGGCCCGGCGCGCGCGACAACGCGCCGCTTCTGAATGTCGGTCAGCGCGCTCGAGGCCTCGACGTCGAAGACGGCGACGACTCGCGTCTCGGACTTCTGCGCGTGCTGGCCTCCCGGCCCGCTCGAGCGGGAGACCTGCAGCTCCACCTCGGCCAGCGGCAGCACGACCGAGCGCGTGACGCGAATAGAGTCTCCGTCCATGGCCGCGATTCTGCTCGACGTGGACGGCGTCCTGCACGTCTCCGGCCACCCGCTGCCCGGCGCGGCCGACGCGGTGAGGCGCCTCCGGGAGGCCGGTCACCGGCTCCGCTTCGTCACGAACGCGACGACGCGCTCGAAGGCGGACCTCGCCGCGGGCCTGCAGGGGATGGGTATCGAGCTGGAGGTCGGGGAGGTGCAGACCACGGCCGACGCGGCCGTCGAGGCGCTGCGCGGCCGCCGTGTCCTCGCTCTCGTCATGCACGGGATCGTCGGCGACCTCGAGGGAATCGAGCTCGTCGGCGACAACGTCGAAGCCGTCCTGATCGGGGGCGCGGACGACTCGCCCGAGACCAACCTCGTCTTCTCGTACATGAACCTCGCCCGCGCGTTCCAGGAGCTCGAGATGGGCGCCGATCTCTACTGCCTCCACCGCAACCGCTGGTGGCAGACGCAGCGCGGGCCGCTGCTCGACTCCGGCTGCTACGTCGCCGGGTTGGAGTACGCGGCGCAGACCGCAGCGACCGTGCTCGGCAAGCCGAGCGCCGCGTACTTCGACGCCGCCTGCCGCGCGCTCGACGCCGAGCCTTCGCTGACCTGGATGGTCGGCGACGATCTCGAGACGGACGTCGTCGGGGCGCGCGGAGTAGGGATGCGCGCGGTGCTCGTGCGCACCGGCAAGTTCCGGCCCGACGCCGTCGAGACGGCGCGGATCAAGCCCGACGGGATCGTCTCCTCCATCGCGCATCTGCCGGAATGGCTCGAGGAGCACATTGCGTGAGCGTCCACGTCGGCACCGACCTGATCGAGATCGAGCGGATCCGCCGCGCGCTCGAGCGCTACTCGCGCTTCCGCGAGAGGTGCTTCACCGAGGCGGAGCGCGCGTACTGCGACTCGCGGCCGAACCCGGCGCAGAGCTACGCGGGCCGCTTCGCCGGTAAGGAGGCCGTAGGCAAGGCGCTCGGCTTCGGCGTCGCCCGCGCCTTCGCGTGGCGGGAGGTCGAGATCGTCGGGCGGCCCAAGCCGGCGGTGCACCTCTCCGGCCGGCTCGCCGAGCGGGCAGCCGCACTCGGTGTCGGCTCCGTCGACCTCTCGATGACGCACTCGCGCGAGCTGGCGCAGGCGGTCGCGGTCGCCAGCGATGGCTGAGCTCGAGCCGCTCTACACCGCCGAGGAGATGCGCGCCGCGGAGGCGGGCCACGACGTCGACGCGATGATGCAGCGCGCGGGAGCTGCCGTCGCCGAGGAGCTCATGCGCCGCTTCCCCGACGCCCGGCGCGTCGCGCTCCACGCAGGCGGCGGCGCGAACGGCGGCGACGGGCGCATCGCCGCCGAGATCCTGCGCGCGCAGGGACGCGAGCTCGTCGACGAGCGCCCGGAGGTCGTCATCGACGCGCTCCTCGGCACCGGGATGAAGGGCACGCCGCGCGAGGAGACGGCGCGCCTCATCGAGGAGATCGACGCAGCCGGCGTTCCGGTGCTCGCGGTCGACATACCGTCCGGTGTGAACGCGTCGACGGGAGAGGTCGCCGGCGTCGCGGTGAACGCCGACGTCACCGTGACGATGCACGGCCCCAAGGTCGGGCTCGCGGTCGCGCCGGGCCGCTTCCTCGCCGGCGAGGTGGCCGTTGCGGACATCGGGCTGGAGCCGGCCGAGACCGAGCACCGGCTCGTCGCCCGGGAGATCCTGGCCGAGGTGCCGCGCCGCTCCCCGCGCGACAACAAGTACACGGCCGGGCACGTCCTCGTCGTCGGCGGCTCTCGCGGCTTGACCGGCGCGCCGGCGCTCGCGGCCCGCGCTGCTCTCCGCGCCGACGTCGGCTACGTGACGATCGCGGCGCCCGCCGAGTCGCTACCTGTGCTCGAGACGCTCGTGCTCGAGGCCGTGAAGCGCCCGCTGGACGACGTCTTCGAAGCGGCGGCGAAGGCGAAGGCGCTCGCCGTCGGACCGGGACTGGGGCGCGAGGAGGAGGCGAGGGCGCTCGTCCGCCGCCTGCTCGCGGAGGTAGAGCTGCCGGCGGTGGTCGATGCGGACGCGCTCTTCGAGCTGGAGGCCGGCGAGTGGCCGGCGCCGCGCGTCCTCACTCCGCATGAGGGCGAGCTCGCGCGCCTGCTCGGTCGTGAGTCGAAGGAGGTCGCGGCGCACCGGCTCGCGTCGGTGCAGGAGGCTGCGGACCGCTACGACTGCGTCGTCGTGCTCAAAGGAGAGGACTCGCTCGTCGCGGCACCCGGCCGCGGCGTCCTCGTCTGCGCCCTTGGCTTGCCGTCGCTCTCGACCGCGGGCACGGGCGACGCGCTCACCGGCATCATGGCCGCCTTCCTGGCGAAGGGGATGGAGCCACAACGCGCGGCGGCAGCGGCCTGCGCTGCGCAGCAGCTCGCCTCGCACGAGGCGTCGCAGCGCTACGGCCTGGTCGCGAGCGACGTGATCGAGGCGCTGCCGCGCGCTCTCGCGCGAGACTAGACGCATGCACCGGAGCGAGATCACGATCGACCTCGGCGCGATCCGCCACAACGCGAAGCGGCTGCTCGAGGCGCTCGGCGGAGCCGAGCTCTGGGCCGTCGTCAAGGCGAACGGCTACGGCCACGGCGCGACCGATGTCGCGCGGGCGGCTCTCGACGCCGGTGCCTCCGCTCTCTGTGTCGTCACCGTCGCCGAAGCGGTAGAGCTCCGGCAGGAGCTTCCGGAGGCCCGAATCGTCGTGATGTGCCCCACCGACGAAGTCGCCGAGGCGCGCGAGGCTCGGCTCGAGCTCGTCGTCTGCGGCGGCGACGAGATCCCGGACGGGATCCCGGTGCACCTGAAGCTCGACACGGGCATGCATCGGTGGGGGCTCTCGGAGCTGCCGGAGCCGCGGGACAACGTCGTGGGCCTGATGAGCCACCTCGCCACCGCGGACTCCGACCCCGCGTTCGCGCAGGAGCAGATCGAGCGCTTCCGCGCCGCGACCGAGCAGTACTCGCACCTCACCCGCCACGTTGCGAACAGCGCCGCAGCGCTGCGCCTCCCGGAGTCCCGCTTCGACGCCGCCCGTTGCGGCATCGCCCTCTACGGGATCTCGCCGTTCAACACCGATCCCGCGGAGGACAGGCTGCGGCCGGCGCTCTCGTGGCGGAGCCGGCTCGCGCAGGTGCGCCTCCTCCAGCCCGGAGAGAGCACCGGTTACGGCCGGCGGTTCGTCGCTGAGCGGCCGACCTGGACCGGGATCGTGCCGGTTGGCTACGCCGACGGGTTCCGGCGCGACATGACCGGCACCGAGGTGCTCGTCGAGGGCGAGCCGCGCCGGGCCATCGGCACCGTCTCGATGGACGCGGTCGCCGTCGAGCTCGACCGCGAGCTGCCGGTCGGGACGCCCGTCACGATCGTCGGCGACGGCCTGCTGGTCGAGCGCCACGCCGAGGTGGCCGGCACGATCGGCTACGAGATCGCCTGCGGGATCAACTCGGATCCGGCCCGCGCGCGCCGTGTCGTCGTCGGCTGACCGTTTCGCCCGCACGGCGCAGCGCGTCGCGGCGCAGCAGGACACCCGTGCGGCGCGCCTCGCGCAACAGGTGCGCGACTTCCTCCAGCCGTGCGGCGACGAACGCGCCCTCGACGTCGGCACCGGCGCCGGCGCGCTCGCGTTCGCACTCGCGCCCCTCGTGCGGGAGGTGGTGGGGCTCGACCCCGTGCCCGAGCTGCTGGAGCTCGCGCGGCGACGCACCCAGCCGAACACGGAGTTCGTCGAGGGAGACGGGGCGGCGTTGCCGTTTCCGGGCGCCAGCTTCGACCTCGCCGGCACGCACCGCACGCTCCATCACGTCGCCGAGCCCGAGCGCGTCGTCGCCGAGCTCGCGCGGGTGACGCGGCCGGGCGGCCACGTGCTCGTCGTCGATCAGCTCGCGCCCGACGACGTCGCAGCGGCAGCCACGCTGCACGAGTTCGAGACGGTCCGCGACCCCTCCCACACGCGCCTGCTTGCGAACGGCGAGCTGCGGGAGCTCTTCGCGGCGAACGGCCTCTCACTCCTCCGCGAGCACCGGGAGGACGAGCACCGCGCCCTGCCGGCCTATCTCGACCTCGCCGGCTGCGAAGGCGAGCGTCGCGTCCGCGCCGAGGCGCTGGCAGCCGCTGACCCACGCGTCCTCGACGCCGCGGTCGGCTGGTACCTGCTCGCGCGACGCTAGTGGCCGGTGACGCCGCCGTCGAGGTTGGCGAACGCCTCGCGGAGCTGCGCGCGCTCCGCATCGAGCTCCGTGAAGGAGAGCATCAGCCGTCTGTCCCCCTCCGGGGTCAGCCGCAGATGAGCGACCCGCGCATCCCGCTGCGACTGCTCGCGCTCGATCAGCCCTGCGCTCTCCGCGCGGCGCACGAGCTCGGTCACGGTGCTCTGCGCGAGCTGCATGCGCTCGGCCAGCTCCGTCACGGTCGACTGCTCGGCCCCGTCCGGGGCGCCCTTGATCATCATCAGGAGCGTGTAGCGCTGCGGCGTGAGCCCCGACTGGCGGGCGATCTTCTCGCTGCGCCGCAGGAAGTGCCGCAGGGCCGACCGGAACTCGGCGACTGCGATGACGTCCTGGGTGGTTGCCTCAACTTGTTCGACCATGACGCGATTCTAGGGAGCTTTTGGCATGCGCGAAAGGACACGCGTGAAGAAATTCGGCATCGCGTCCTGCAGAGGGGCGATGGGACCGTAGAACCAGGGCACCGTCGTCTCGCCTTTGCCCTCGTCGAGTGAGCGGAGAACGTGGGCCGCGACGTCCTCCGGGCCGATCACGACGCGCTGCACATGCGACGGCAGCCAGCGCTGTGGAAATCCCTCCGTCTCGGTGAAGCCGGGCTTGACCGTGTGCACGCGGATCCGCTCGGGGCGCAGCTCGGCCGCGACCGTGCGGGAGAAGGCGAGCTGGGCGTGCTTCGAGGCGGAGTACGGCCCGCTCGGGGGCCCGGCGACGACGCCCGAGACCGAGACGATGTTGACGACATCCGAGGGCGCGGCCGCGCGCAGGCCCGGCAGGAAGGCGCGGAGGCACCACACGGCGCCGAGGTAGTTGATCCGGATCAGCCGCTCGATCACCTCGGGATCGCCGTCGAGGAAGCGCGTTCGTCCGGGAATCCCGGCGTTGTTGACGAGCAGGTCGATTCGCGGGTGCCGCTCGAGCACGCGCTCGGCGACGGCCTCGACCGCCGCCCGGTCCGAGACGTCGCAGGGCTCGGCCTCGCCGCCGAGCTCCTCCGCAACCGCCTCCAGGCGCTCGGCGCCGCGGGCGAGCAGGACGCAGAGGTCGCCGCGAGCCGCGAGCAGACGCGCGATCTCCACGCCGATGCCCGAGGAGGCGCCCGTGACGACCGCGACCCGGCCCACGGCGTCCACCCTATCTCTAGGATCGCGGGCTATGGCCGGACCCTTCGAGGGCAAGCGGGGCCTCGTGCTCGGCGTCGCCAACAAGCGCTCCATCGCGTGGGCGATCGCGCGGAAGCTCGCCGAGGGCGGCGCGAGCCTCGCCTTCACGTACCAGGGCGAGCGGATCGAATCGAGCGTGCGCGAGCTGGCCGCCTCGGTCGACGCCCCGCTCGTGACCGAGTGCGACGTCCGCTCCGACGAGGAGGTGGCCCGGGTCTTCGGCGAGGTCGGGGAGGCCTTCGGCGGCGAGCTCGACCTGCTCGTCCATTCGGTGGCGTTCGCGGCCGCGGAGGATCTCGAGGGCCGCTTCACCGACACGCCGCGCGACCGCTTCTGGCTCGCCGTCGACGTCAGTGCCTACTCGCTCGTCGCGTGCGCGCGGGCGGCGGAGCCGCTGATGGAGAAGGCCGGGGGCGGCTCGATCCTCACGATGACGTACCTCGGCGGCGAGCGCGCGGTGCCGCACTACAACGTGATGGGCGTGGCGAAGGCGACCCTCGACGCCTGTGTCCGCTACCTCGCCTGGGATCTCGGCGAGAAGAACATCCGCGTCAATGCCGTCTCGGCCGGCCCCGTGCGGACGCTCGCCGCCCGCTCGATCGCCGGCTTCACGACGATGGAGGAGACGGTCGAGGAGCGTTCTCCGCTCCGTCGCCACATCACCGCTGACGACGTCGGTTCGGCGGCCGCCTACCTGCTCGGCGACGGCGCTGCGAACGTGACGGCGACGACGCTGTACGTCGACAGCGGCTACCACGCGATGGGGCTATGAAGCGTGGTTAACGTCTCGACCGCTGCGTGAGGGACGCTCGCCCGCCGAGGATTGGCTAGGAGGCGGAGATGGGGTGGAGAGCGGCGAGCCGCGCGAGGGTCCTGCGAGCCTCGTTCGGCGTAGGTACTGCCGGCCGAGGTTGTTCCTCGAATGACATGTCCGGGTGGAACGAGTCCCGCCCGACAATCCGCCCGCCGTTCACGAGGAGCACGGATCCCTCACCCACCTCCCGCTTGCGGAGCTTGACTGACGAATACTCCTCGACCAAGTCCAGCGCGGCGCGCGTCGACGCGAAGAAGAGCTCCTGTGTGGAGGTGCCGATCCACAAAGGGCGGCCCATCCCACGAGCAAGCAGTAGCTCCTCGCGGCCTTCGTCGAGCCAGGCCGTCGCCATCGAACCGACCAGTCGCTCGAGCGCGTGGGCGGTGCGTCCCCGAGACTGCTCGGCGAGCGCGAAGATCAGCTCGGAGTCGACGGTCATGCTGGGCTCGGCACGCGCGATGCCGTGGGCTGCGAACAGCTCGTCGTCATTGGTGATTGTGCCGTTGTGTATCCCGACGACCGCTCCGTGGCGGATCGGATGGTTGTTGGCCAGGACGCGGGGATGGCCCTTCGTGTAGTCCCGGACGTGTACGAGGAGCTGTGTAGCGGTTTGGGGCACTTCGATGCGGTCGAGGAACTCGCTCGCGCCCGTGCGCTGCTTCTGCACCGTGACCTTCGAGTCGTTGCCGCGGTACGCGAAGCCCACTGAGTCCGCCCCGCGTTCGGCGATGCCTGCGAGCAGTGCGCGGGTCGCCACCGTCCGATCGACGGTGCTCTCAAGAGAGAGGCTGTATCCGGCGATCCCGCACACGGGCCGACCTACCGTGCCACTGGATTCGGTGAGTCCGCCTTCTGGAGGGGCGAGGTCGTTGTCATCGCTCTCATCAGACGCCGCTCGCGCCGCAGAGGGCCCGCGGTTTGCGGGCCCTCTCTGCGTCGAGCCGAGGCCCTTATGCCCGTGCGAAGCCGTTCTTGTGGACGAGGACCTCTCCGTCCGTGATCTTCGGCGCATTCGGAAGTGCCGTCTCCAGCTTCTCCTCGCGCACCCAGTCGGCTGCGACGCGGGTCGACTCGTCGGCGTGCGCCGAGGTGTCGAACAAGCCGATCGAGCTCATGACGCCGTTGCCGGCCTCGATGAGGTAGTAGCCCTCGAAGCCCGGCAGGTTGCTCAGGCGGGGGAGCAGGGTCTCGTCGACCTTCTTGGTCAGCTCGTCGGTGCGATTCTGGTCGACACCCTCGTAGCGTCTAACGGTGGCATGCATCTGGTGCTCCTGACTGTCACGGTGCTGGGTGGAGAACCGGCTCTTTAGTCCTCCCAGTGCACTTAGGCCCGATCTGACAGTCGAAGAGGGAATCTCGGAGCCTCGACGGCTTCCGTGTGGGACTTCGCGCACCACGCACTATAGCACCTTTCTTGACAACGTAGCGATACTGCTTTACGTTCTCCTACGTGATCCCTTTAGGAGGCGGCGATGTGCCCATTCTCGGTCACCCTGCAGAACGTTCCGGATCCGGAGCTGGGCCCCCTTCTGATTCGGCTCGCCCAGGCAGGATTCCACGACCCGATCATCACGCCCGTCGGTGCCGATCGCGCCTCCGACGATACGGCCGCTCCTGCTGATGGGGGGACGCCCGATCTCCCGGAGGATTGGCGGCTCGTGCGGGAGCGGGAAGGGCAGTCGTACCGGTGGCCCGACCAGCGGGAGCGCTACTCCCGCTACCGCGTCTTCGTCGCCTCCACGCGCGCTGAAGGCGCTGTTCACATCGGACTTGGCGAGACGGTTCGCAAGAACAAGTGGGGGCGCGACCGAAAGTACTTCGTCGCCTTCCTGAGCAGCGGATCCCCGCAGCAGCCGCTGGCCGAGTTCGTCGCCGCTGACGACTACGAGGAGACACGCGAATTCGTCGCGGTCATTCGTGGGAGCGACGGGGGCCGGCGTATGTACGGCGCCGGCGACGCCCTTCCCCGCGTCTACGAGGAACGCTTTCCAACTCAGATGTACAGCGAGCGGGTCGTCTTTCCGGGCGTCTGGAACAAGGTTGTCGTAGTCGCGGGCGAGGACGACGCGGCGACGATGCTCAACCACGCGCTGATCCAGGGTCGGCGGCGCTACCGGAGGTAGGGCAGGGAGGGAAGTTGTAGGCCAGCTATTCGCTCGCACTTGGCGACGAGTCGATCCATCTATGCGCTCACGGACGCGCGAAGGGAGAGGCCGGCGCGCCAGGCGACTGCGGCCAGGAAGATCGCAGCGCCGGTAACGACGCCGAGCGTGCCGCCGGCGAGCGTCACCGCGAGTGCTTGCGATCCCCCTACGCCGGCAGCGATCAAAGCCGCGGCGCCGGCCCCTACTTGCGTCGCCGCCCCCGCGGGGCCGATCGGCACCGCGGCCGCCGCCGCGCCCGCGCAAAGCAAGAGCAGCGCTAGCGGGAACGAGAAGCCGACCCCGAGTGTCCCGAGTAGGAGGAAGGTTGCGAGCGCGCGGAGCAGCCAACAGGCCGAAACGAGCGCCCACGCCTCTGACAGGCATCGCTTCGAGGTGGTGCGTGGACTCAGCCAGCGGCCGAGCCGGAAGCGCAAGGCGCGCTTGCTTCCGGCGAGGCGAGGCAGGGCGACCAGCAGCCCCGCGGCAGCAGCGCCCGCGACAGCGATGACCGTGAGCCCCGCCCGCACGCCGATCCCGCCGCCCAGTACGGCGGCTGCAGCGGCGAGCGGCGCGAGTGCGACGGAGTCGATCAGACCAAGCATGACCAGCGAGAGACACAGTGCGCGGACGCCGGCGCGACAGCCTGGATAGCGGCGAACGACGGCGACGCGCATGGCGTCGTCGAAACGGCCGGGGAGCACGACACCGGTCAGGGCGGCGCCGCCGTTGCCGGCGGCAAGCGCGAGCGGCCGAGGCCGCTCGTCCGCCGTGAAAAGCCGCCCCCATCCCCACGCCTTGAAGCCCTGAGCAAGAAGCAGCAACATGCAGACCGCTACCAACACTCCGGGCTGTCCGCCCGACAGCGGCCAAGGGCTGGTGGCGAAGTGCCGCACGGCAAGGAACGCGAGCACGACCATGGTGGCTCCGGACCCCGCGGCCACCGACCACCGGCCCCGGCGTGAGCGACGCAGCCGTACGAGCGCGGCGACGAGCAGCAGGTACCTGCGTTCGAGCACGAGCGGAGCAGCGACCCCGGCCACCGCCAGTGGCGCGGCGACGAGCGCGGAGGGACGCTTGATCTCGGCATGAGGATCGGGCGTCACCGGATCAGAACCAGCCGCGCCGTTTGAAGAAGGCGAGGAGGATCGCGAGCGCGACGAGCTCGGTGCCGACGCCGACCCCGACGAACGCTTGCCAGTGTCCGATGTGGCCGGTGAGCCAGTCGAAGTTCTGGCCGAAGAAGCCGGTCAGCCAGCTGAGCGGCAGAAAGATCGTTGCGATCACGGCCAGCTGCTTCATGACTGCGTTGAGCCGGTTGGACACGGTCGACAGGTAGACGTCCATCGCGCCCGTCAGCAGGTCGCGGTAGCTGTCAATGAGGTCGCTGATGCGGATCAGGTGGTCGTAGATGTCGCGGAAGTAGTGCTCGTCCTCCTCCGTCAGTCCCGGCAACTGTGCGATCCCGCCCCGCAGACCGGCGAAACTGTCGCGCTGCGGAGTGACGGCTTTGCGCATCCCGACCAGCAGGCGCTTCATCCGGAAGATCTCCTGCAGCTGCGCATCGCTCGCCCGTACGAAGATCGCGTTCTCGAGCTCGTCGATCCGGTCGTCGAACTCAGCCAGGATCGGAAAGAAGCTGTCGACAAGACCATCGACGATCCGGTACAGCAGGAGCGACGGCCGGTCGATCGTGTCGTCACTTTGCTGGTAGCGCCGCCTGATCTCCGCAAACGCCGGGCAATCCTCGCGATGGACAGTGACCAGGAAACGCTCGCTGTAGAAGCAATGCACCTCGACCAACCGATCGCGGTCGGACGCGGCGCCGTAGACGACCAAGAAGACGAAGTCGTCGTAGTCGTCGATCTTTGCGCGTTGGTCGAAATGCTCCGAGTCCTCGACAGCGAGCGGATGAAACTCGAAGGCGTCGCGCAGGATCTCGAAGTCGTCCGGTCCGGGCCGATCGAGATCCAGCCAGAAGAAGCTGCCGCCTGCGAGCAGCTCAGAGACGGTCTCGCGGTCGAAGTCAATCTCCCTGTCACCCCCGTCGTGACTGACGTGGCAGACCGAAGCGGCTCTCCGCGGCGAGAGCGTGGGGAGCACGTCGCTCGTCGAGTTCCCGGCCATGAACGAGACCCCGGTACGCCTACATCGGTGACCGGCGCCGCGTCCGCAACCTGAAGAGGACGCTGGTGAAGATCCCCAGCAGCCAGCCCAGGACTGCAGCCGCGAGGATGATCCAGACCAGCGACGCGTGGCTCGTGCCGACGACCCAGCTCAGCTTCACTTGTCGCGTATTCGCGACGACGAGCGCAATCAAGACGACGAGCAGCGCGACGAGGCCGACCGCCCAGGTGTAGAGGGCGGTACGGCGGCCGTGGCGTCGCAGACGGTCGCCGCGTGCCTCGGCGGGTGCGGCCGGGGGTGGCGTCTCAGTGTGGCGCGATTCGACTTGCATCTTCGATCCTCCCTCGTGGACAGCGAGATCGACCGCGCGCGGCGGTCGGCCTACGGCTCCGGCCTGTGCTCTTGAGGGCGGATCTTTGCGGGGCCGGAACGCTTCTGGCCCCGCGTGGTTCACGGCGCCGGGTGCTGCGGAGCCGCAAGGACAAGGGTAGCGCGCATTTGCGCCGACGGCGCCGCGCTACATTTGGGTTCGATGCCGTTGGACGAGGTCCGGCACCTACGTGTTCTGATCGCGAACGAGAAGCGCGAGCGCCTCGAGCTGCTCGCCCAGGTCGTGGCCGGGCTGGGGCACGAGGTGATCGCACGCGAGATCTACGTCAAGGAGGTCGGCGCGGTGACCGCCAGAGAGCGGCCGGATGTCGCGCTGGTCGGGCTGGGCCTGCACTCCGAGCATGCGCTCGACCTGATCACCGAGATCGTGCGCGAGGCGTCCTGCCCCGTGATCGCACTACTGTCGGCCAAGGACCCCGCCTACGTCCACGAAGCCGCCAAGCGGGGCGTGTTTGCGTACATCGTGGAGGACACCCCGGCAGAGTTGCAGAGCGCGATCGACATCACGCTGCAACGCTTCGCCGAGTACCACAGCCTGCAAGGTGCGTTTGGTCGTCGGGCCACGATCGAGCAGGCGAAAGGGATCCTGATGGCCCGCCATGCTGTCGACGCCGACCGAGCATTCGAGATGCTGCGCGACCACTCGCAGCACAACGGCCACAAGCTCATCGACATCGCCCAGGCGATCGTCGACAGCCACCTCCTGCTGCTGCCGCCGCTCGTAGAACCAGGCACCCCGCCCGCGCCGGCGCAGTAGACGCCCGCAATGGGCGATACCGACTCCGTGGTATCCTCGACGGCTGTGGCGCCTTAACTCTCGGCGCTGCGAGGCAGGACGCGGCGCCGAATAAGCGGCACCGCACAGAGTCCACCCTCAGCAAAGCGGGTTGGAGCAGGATCTCGACCGACCTCAACAACCTGGTCGGCGTCGTCCCTTCGACCCGGAGGTTGTCATGGTGGAGATTCGCGTCGCCGTCACAGACGCCACGCGCATACACGGGCTCATGAGCCGTCTCGGCCGACTCTTCGACCACTCCTCGGTCTGGTTCGACGGAGCGCGGGGAGAAGTTCGCGTTCGTTCCGAGTGGGAGTCCCGGTCGGTGGTCGCGGTGATCGACGCCGTCCAGTCGTGGCTCGAAGCCGACGGTCTAGGTTCGGCCAAGCTCTCGATCGGCGATCGCTCCTACACAATGGTCGGGCCGGTGGCCCTCCCGGTCTCGAGTGGACGGGCCGCATGACCGCGCTCACGCCGAAGGCCTCGACGAGGGCTGCCTGATGGGCCTGCCGCTCTCCGAGGTCCGCGACGCTAGCTGCCCGGTCTGCGGCGCGCCGCCCGGATGGGACTGCATCCGGATCGACGCGCACGGCGGCGGCGGGAAGAAGCGGGCGCGGGTACATCAGAGCCGCGTCCAGGCCGCTGGTCGGAAGCGGTCGTCAGAGGAGCTGACGGAGTGCCGCCCGACGAGGGTCGTGCTCGCCGAGGCGATGAAGGCCGTACTCCAAGGCCATCCCGAGAAGCCGATCAAGCTGGCCACGAACCCCGTTGAGGATCTGTATGTCCGGGCGGTGTACCTGGTCGACGCCTTCGCCCCGGAGACGTCGGCCCCGGCGCCGGCGTTCATCTCCAGGCCTGCGGCGGCGGCCGGCGCTTTCCGCCGTGCGATGGCCTGATCCCGCTACGGTGTGGTCAGCGTCCCCGTGTTCTGACTCCCGCACGAGCCCGCCGTCTGCCGTTTCGGGGGAGTCACGAGAGGGAGCGACATCATGCGAAAGGGCCTGAAGCGGGTGCTCGACCGGCTGCGCACGGCCGCCGGGAGACTCGGCAAACCGACGTCGGTGCGCGGCGGTCTGCAGGTGCCGCAGCGGATGCAGGCGCTCAGCGCGTCGACGCGACCACGGCCGGCGCGTTAGCCCATGCGGACAGCCATCGTCTCCACGTACCCGCCGCGCGCCTGCGGTATCGGCACCTTCTCAGCCGACCTGCGAGCGACGCTGACAACCACGGGCACGACCGCCGATCTCGTCGCGGTCGTGCACGAACCGTCGAGCCCACAACGTCGAGGCTTGCTCGCGACGATTGCGCAGGCAGTGCGCGGCGACTATGTCCGGACCGCCCGGATGCTCGGGCGGCTCGATGTCGATGTCGTGCTGCTCCAGCACGAGTACGGGATCTTCGGCGGCCGCGACGGGGAGTACGTGCTGTCCTTTGCGCAGGAGCTGGCGCAGCCGCTCGTGGTGACCCTGCACACGGTGCTGTCGGAGCCCACACCGCACCAGGCGGAAGTGCTGACGGAGCTGTGCGCCGAGGCGGAGCTCGTGATCGTGATGACGGACACGGCGCTCCGATTGCTGGTCGAGTCGGGCGCGTGTCCGAGGGGGAAAGTCCGTGTGGTGCCACACGGAGCGCCGGCGCGGATCATCGAGCGGGCCGCGAGGAATCCTCAGGAATCGCGGTCTACTTCCGCTGCCGTCGGCGATCCTTTCCGGCTCTCGACGTTCGGGCTGATCTCGCCCGGTAAGGGGCTGGAGACGGTGATCGAAGCGCTGCCGGCGATAATCGAGCGGCACCCGGAGACCGTGTACACGATCGCCGGGCGCACCCATCCGGATGTCTCGCGCCGGGAGGGGGAGCGGTATCGGTTGATGCTCGAGCGGCGCGTGCTCGAGCTCGGGCTCGGCGCCCAGGTCGAGTTCGACGATCGGTTCCTGTCGATCGACGAGCTCGCGGGTCTGCTCGCTTCGACCGATGTCTTCCTGACGCCCTACGCGAGTCGGGAGCAGATCGCCTCTGGCGCGCTCACCTTCGCAATCGCTGCGGGCTGCGCTGTCGTCTCCACCCCCTACTGGTACGCCCAGGACATGCTCGCTTCGGGAGCCGGGCTTCTCGTGCCGTTCCGCGATTCGGAAGCGCTGGCCAACGCCGTCTGCAGCTACATCGAGCTGCCGGACACGTTGATCGCGGCACGCACCGAGGCACAGCGGATCGGTTCGACGCTTGCCTGGCCGGCCGTCGCAGAGGCCACGGCTCGTGTCTTGCAGGAAGCTGCCGAGCTTGCGCCGCAGCGACGGCCCGCCGGTGTCGCCGACCTGCACCTGATGAGCTTGCGGACCGACCATCTGCTCACACTCGCCGACGACGTCGGCATCGTTCAGCACGCGCACGGAATCATTCCCAACCGCAGCAGCGGCTACTGCGTAGACGACGTCGCACGGCTGGCGGTCGTCTCGCTCGCGCTTGCAGAGCGCGGCGAGGAGCCGATCTGGACGTCGAAGCTCTACCGCGCGCTCGCCTTCCTTCAGGCGGCCGCTGAGGAGGGGGGGATGCACAACTTCATGGGTTACGACCGTCGCTGGCTCGACGAGCCGCACGTTGGCGACCATGTGGGACGCTCGATCTGGGCTCTGGGGGACATCCTGGCCACGGCCTGGATCCCTGCCGTCGTGCGACCGGCCGGCGATCTCCTCGACCAGCTTGTCGCCACGCTCGGTGATGACGTTTCCCTGCGAACGGCGGCATACGCCGTCCTCGGCCTCTCCCGACTCGACACGGACCGGCTCGACGCGGCTGCTCAGATGCACCTCGAACGACTCGCCGAGCAACTCGCCGACGCCTACGAGCGCACCTGCTCGGAGGATTGGTGCTGGTTCGAGGACGAGCTCAGCTACGACAATGCGCGGCTGTCGCAGGCACTCCTCACCGGGGGCGGTGCGCTCGGCCGGCCGGAGCTCACCGAGATTGGTCTCGAGTCGCTGCGGTGGCTTGGCGACGAGTGCGGGCTCGACCGGAACACGCTCCGGCTCCCCGGTCACCGCGGCCGCCGCCGAGGCGAGCCGGCGCCGGGCGCCGGCGACGAGCAGCCGCTCGAGGCCGCCGCGCTCGTCGAAGCCGAGCTGAGTGCCTTCGCCGTCACCCACAAGGCCGAGCACGGAGTCCGGGCGATTCGGGCGTTCGAGTGGTTCCTCGGGCGGAACCGCCTGCAGAAGCCGCTCTACGACTTCGCGACGGGCGGCTGCAGCGACGGGCTCGGCAGCGAGGCACTGAACGACAACGAAGGCGCAGAGTCGACGCTCTCCTTCCACCACGCGGCGCTGCTCCTCGACGGCGCCGGCGTCCGGGCAGCCGACCGCGAGACGGCGCTCGAACCGGCCGCATGACCGCCGCCGAGCTCTTCGAGCGCCACCCCCGGAATCCGATCCTGACCGCCGGCGATTGGCCCTATCCCGTCAACGCCGTCTTCAACCCGGCGGCTGCGGCCTCCGACGGCAAGACCGTCTTGCTCGCGCGGGTCGAAGACCGACGAGGGATCTCACACCTCACGGTGGCCCGCTCGGCGAACGGCGTCGACGGATGGGCAATCGAGCCGGAGCCGCTGCTCGCCCCTGCCGACGGAGTCGCCAGCGAGCAATGGGGGTTCGAGGACGCGCGGATCGTGTGGGTCGAGGAGCTCGAGCGCTGGGTGATCACCTGCACCGCCTACGGCCCGGCCGGGCCGGCTGTCTTTCTCGCCACGACGGAGGACTTCGACACAGTCGAGCGCCACGGCGTGGTCAAGCACCCCGAGGACAAGAACGCCGCCCTCCTGCCGCATCGGATCGACGGCCGCTGGGTGCTGCTCCATCGTCCCAAGACCGAGTTCGGCGGCGGGCACGGCGAGATCGTGCTTTCCCGTTCGGATGACCTCGTCGGCTGGAGCGCCCCGGAGCAGGTGCTCCAACCCCGCGCCGGCGCCTGGTGGGACTCGCTACGGATCGGCATCGGCCCACCACCGCTCCGCACCGAGCACGGTTGGCTGCTTCTCTACCACGGCGTCAAGGACACCGTGGCCGGAGACATGTATCGCGTGGGTCTTGCGCTGCTCGATCTCGACGAACCGACCCGTGTCCTGCGACGCTTGCCTAGCTGGATCCTCGCGCCGTTCGCGGACTACGAGCGAACGGGCGACGTCCCCAACGTGGTCTTCCCGTCCGGACTGCTCCACGACGAGGCCAGCGATGAGATCCGCCTCTACTACGGTGCCGCCGACAGTTCAATCTGCCTCGCCACCGCACGGCTGCGCGACCTCATCGACGTCGTCCTCGCCGCACCACGCGAGCCGTAACCGTACTCACTCAGTCCATCGTGCCACACCTCGGGTGCTCATCTCGCGACTGCTTCCGATACCGGCGGTAGAGGCGGGGCAGTAGTGCGCTCGGGTCGAGCAGGAACTCGTCACGTTCGATGTCGATCCACGCGTCCGCGTCACCGGGGGCACACCGTTCGGCGCCGACGAATCCCGCGATGGCCGCGACCGCTGGTTTTGGTGAGCGGTCGACTCGCCAGAGTCCGAAGGTGCGCTCGTGTGGAGCGAGATCGAAGGGCGGCTGCTGCCACAGCGCCGGGTCGTAGTCGGAGTAGCACCAGAGGAACGCGCCGAGACAGCCCGCGCGCCGGAGCCCCTCCAGTGCTGCGGTCGTGTGTGCAGCCGCCGCTTCTTCTTCGACCAGAGGCGTCGCCCAGGCGCTCTGCTCGTGCGAGTAGCCGCGGCGGTAGGTCGGGAGACCGAACTCGCTGAACAGGACGTCACGACCTTCCCCGAGCCAATACGTCATGCGGGCCAGGAACGGGAGCAGCTCAGCGTCGGTTGCACCGTCCGCCCAGCGAGCGTAGATCGGGTAGCCGTGCATCGACAGGAGATCGCACGCCCGGGAGGCTTCCTGCGGCCCGAGCCGGCGATCCTCTTCGAGGTCTTCCATGTGTAGTCCGACCGTGACGAGCGACGTCTCGTCGGCCCCGCGGATCGCCGAGCTGAGCCGGGCGAGCCATGCGCGCGCCGATGTCCTGTTGGGCGGGACGACACAGTTGGAGTTCTCGTTGCCGAGGTCCCACGCCCAGACCGCCTCGTGCCCGGCGAGGGCGGCGGCAGCCTCCGCTGCAAAGAGGACCTGAGCATCTCCAACGGCCGGATCGCCGTACCAGTTCCGCAGCCCTCGTCGGACGACGGCGCCACCGGAGACGACCCGGAAGCGGTGATCTCCGTCCGAGCCTCCGAGCGCCCAGGGAGGGATCCAGTTCACTCCGCTCATGTGGCCGGTGAAGAGGGTGGGGACGAGCGCGAGTCCGAGTCCGGCAGCGAGGTCGGCGACCACGAGGAGCCGCGCGAGCATCTCGCGGTCGACGAGGCGCGGGGTCGGTTGGAAGTCTTCCCAGGTGAGGAACACCCTCACGGAGTCGAGACCGCTAGCGGCGATTCGCGCAAAGTCGGCTTCCACCTCCGCCGGATCGAAGCTCGACCACCAGCCCATCGCGCTCGACGCCGGCCAGTAGTTGACACCGACCCGGAACAGCTCCGGTCGGGACCCCGGGCTCACCGAACGGCCTCGATGCCGGATGCGTCGCGGTGGAGCGCGACGACGTGCTCATAGAGGGCGACGTAGTCGTCCACCATCCGCTCGATGTCGAAGCGTCCTTCCACCGACGCGCGCACGGCGGCGCGATCGAGCGAGCTCGACGCGTCGACGGCTGCAACGGCCTCCTCCTGGGTATCGACGAGGAACCCGTTCTCGCCGTGGCGGACGATCTCCACCATCGAGCCGCGTCGCGTGGCGATGACCGGCGTCCCGCAGGCCATCGCCTCGACGACGCTGAAGCCGAACGGCTCATCGAAGTTGACGAGATGAAGCAATGCCCGCGCGCCGCCGAGCAGGCCGGCGCGGCGGTCCGGTCCGACGGGGCCGACGTAGCTCACGCGCTCGCCGTCCAGCCGCGGTTCCACCAGCTGCTCGAAGTAGCCCCGGTCCTGGACGATCCCGGCGATCACGAGCGGCATACCCGCGCGCTCGGCGACGTCGATGGCCTCCACTGTTCCCTTGTCCGGATGGATTCGCCCGAAGAACAGGAGGTAGTCGCCCGGCTTCTCCTCTAGCTCGAATTCGGCCAGGTCGATGCCGTGGTGGATCGTGGCGACGTAGTCGAGGCGCTCGTGCCGGTCGGCGTCGCTGATCGCCACGTAGTAGCCGCTCTCGTTGTACTTCTCGAACACGGGAACGATCTGCTCCGACGAGAACCCGTGGATCGTGGTCAGGACCGGGGTGTCGACCAGGCCGCTGTAGCTCAGCGGCAGGAAATCGAAACTGTTGTGGATCAGATCGAACTCGCCCGCACGCTCGAACACCGTCGAGATGTGCAGCGCCTCCCAGGCCTTCGCATGTAGCGACGAATCCTCGGAGTAACCGGTCGGCGCCGTGCCAACGAGGCGAGCGGTCGTGACGGAGTCGGCAGTGGCGAACAGGGTGACGTCGACGCCGCGCCTGACGAGGCCCTCGGTCAGGAGGGAGGCGAACTGTTCCCAGGGACCGTATTGCCGCGGCGGCACCCGCCAAGAGATCGGCGCGAGAAGCGCGATCCGCAAAGTCATGGCGCGAGAAGACGGAGCGCCGCCCAGGAGCTGCCGCCTTCAGGAGACATTCCCGATGCTCCTAGGCCGGTTGCGACAAGGGCAGAGGCACGTTTCGTAGCTGCTCGGCTTGGGCCAGCGCGGCGAGCTTCGCCAGCGACTGTCTCTCGATCTGGCGGATGCGCTCACGGGTCACGTTGAAGACGAGCCCGATTTCGTCGAGCGTGCGCGGGGGTTCGCCGTCGAGGCCGTAGCGCAGCTCGAGCACCCTGCGCTGCCGGTCGTCGAGCGAGTCGAGGCAGTCCGCCAAAGCCGCGGTGCGGGAAACGCTCTGCGCCGCATCCTCGGGGAGGGGCAGATGCTTGTCGGTCAAGAGGTGTCCGAGCTCGAAGTCTCCGTCGTCACCGACCGGAGCCTGCAACGACACCGGCGTCTGCCCCCTCTCCAGGATCTGCTCCACGTCCTCCACCGGTAGACCCATCTCCCTCGCGATCTCCAGGGGTGTCGGATCGCGATGCAACTCCGTGCGCAAGCTCCGCTGAGAGCCGAGGACCTTGTGGAGCTTCTCGACGACGTTCACCGGCATGCGGATCGTCCTCGCCTTGTCCGCCAAGCCTCGAGTTATCGCCTGCCGGATCCACCAGGTCGCATAGGTGGAGAACTTGAACCCGCGGCGGTGGTCGAACTTCTCGGCCGCCTTCACCAACCCGATCGTCCCGTCCTGGATCAGGTCCAGGAACGGCAGCCCCCGGTTTCGGTAGTTCTTCGCGATCGACACCACGAGACGCAGGTTCGCCTCGACCATCTCCTGCTTCGCGCGACGATCGCCGCGCTCGATCCGCTTGGCGAGCTTCACCTCCTGCGCCGCCGTCAACAGGCTGACCTTGGAGATGTCCTGCAGGAAGAGCTGCAGCGGGTCGAGGTCGATCGCCTCTGTGGGTTCGACTCTCACTAGCCGACCGACCCTTCCATCTGGAGTTGGATCAGGCGGTTCATCTCGACGGCGTACTCGAGCGGTAGTTCCTTGGTGATGGGCTCGACGAAGCCGCTCACGATCATGGCGCTCGCCTCGGCTTCGGTGAGGCCGCGCGACATGAGGTAGAAGAGCTGTTCCTCGCCGATCTTGGAGACGGTCGCCTCGTGGCCGATGTCGACGTCGTCGGCGTCGATCTTGATGTACGGGTAGGTGTCGGAGCGCGACTGCTCGTCGAGGATCAGCGCGTCGCACACGACCTTGGACTTGGAGCCGCCCGCGTTCTTGTTCACCTCGAGCAGGCCGCGGTAGCCGGCGCGGCCGCCGTTTTTGGAGATCGACTTGGAGGTGATGACCGAGGTCGTGTTCGGCGCGACGTGGACGGCCTTGCCGCCCGCGTCCTGATGCTGGCCGGTGCCCGCGAACGCGATCGACAAGACCTCGCCGTGCGCGCGCTCGCCCATCAGCCAGATCGCCGGGTACTTCATCGTCAGCTTCGAGCCGAGGTTCCCGTCCACCCACTCCATCGTCGCGTCCTCATAGGCGACAGCACGCTTGGTCACGAGGTTGTAGACGTTGTTCGACCAGTTCTGGATCGTCGTGTAACGGCAGCGGCCGCCCTTCTTGACCACGATCTCGACCACCGCTGAGTGCAGCGAGTCGGTGGAGTAGATCGGCGCCGTGCAGCCCTCGACGTAGTGGACGTAGGCGCCCTCGTCGACCAGGATCAGCGTCCGCTCGAACTGGCCCATGTTCTCCGCGTTGATCCGGAAGTAGGCCTGCAGCGGCATCTCGATCTGCACGCCCGGCGGCACATAGATGAACGAGCCACCAGACCAGACCGCGGAGTTGAGCGCGGCGAACTTGTTGTCGTTCTGCGGAATGATCGTCCCGAAATACTGCTTGAACAGCTCCTCGTGCTCCCTGAGCGCCGTGTCGGTGTCGAGGAAGATCACGCCCTTCGCGGTCAGGTCCTCCTGCAGCTTGTGGTACACGACCTCCGACTCGTACTGCGCGCCGACCCCGGCGAGATACTTCTTCTCCGCCTCCGGGATGCCGAGCTTGTCCCACGTATCCTTGATGTCCGCCGGCAGATCCTCCCACGAGTCCGCCTGACTCTCGGTCGGCTTGATGTAGTAGAAGATGTTCTCGAAATCGATCTCGTTCAGATTGCCGCCCCACTGCGGCAACGGACGCGCCAAGAAATAGTCCAGCGACTTGTGCCGGAACTTCCGCATCCAATCCGGCTCGTCCTTATGCGAAGAGATCGCATCGACCAACTCGTGCGACAGCCCACGCCCGGACTTGAAAAAATAGTCCTCGGTGACCGAGAACCCGTACTTGATCGCGTAATCGGAGCCGATCCCCTGAACGATCTCTGTCTCGGTCTGTGCCATTACGCCTCGGTCCCTGCTGTGGCCGGAATGAAGGGGTCGTAACCCTCGGCCTCGAGCTGCTGGGCGAGCTCGGCGCCGCCGGACTCCACGATACGCCCACCGACGAACACGTGGACGTGGTCGGGCTT
>Ga0207657_10001532_pt1 | contig 24744 bp, 22 predicted proteins | sample KBSC33metaG_FD_184316 | JGI IMG/M metagenome (GOLD analysis project Ga0207657, IMG submission 184316) | Corn rhizosphere microbial communities from Kellogg Biological Station, Michigan, USA - KBS C3-3 metaG (SPAdes) (version 2) | ecosystem: Host-associated > Plants > Roots > Rhizosphere > Soil ... | reverse complement strand
CCGTTCAGATATTCGGACGAATGAAATTTTCGGACGAAAGGACGGATCTTGCTGATAACTTCGGCGGCCTTGTCGAGATCGGCCTGCTTGGTCGAATTGGGATCGAGGCCGAGATAGTTCAGCGCTGCCGGGAGAATATCGTCTGCGGAGTCCAGCATCTGCACGCCGCAATCCTTGAACTTGGCGATGTTCGCTGGATCGAACACCGTGGCCCACGACGTGATCTGCGCGTCGGCTCCAAGCACCTTCTGCACCGCCTTGACGTTGTAGCCGATGCCGGTGGTGCCCCACATGTAATTGACGGCGTAGACGTTGCCGGGATCGTAGATCGCGAGCTTCGCCGTTACTTCCGGCCACGCGTTGGCGAGATTAGGCAGCTTCGTCTTGTCGAGTTTCTGGAAAATGCCGGCGCCGATCTGGCGCTGCAGGAAATATGCGCTTGGCACCACGACATCGTAGCCGGATTTGCCGGCCAGCAGCCGCGTTTCAAGAGTCTCGTTGGCGTCGAAGGTGTCGTAGACCACTTTGATGCCGGTCTCCCTGGTGAAATCGTCCAGCACGCCGGGCGCGACGTAGTTCGACCAGTTGTAGAAATTGACCGTTCGCTGCTGCGCGGGGGCAACCGTTGCGCCCGTGATCGCCAAGGCCAATCCTGCAAACCATCGCACCGCATGACGTGCCGCCAATTACACCTCCTTCTTATAAATCTAGCGATGAACCGCGTGCGCCAGCCGCTCCAGCGCAGCATCGAGCGTCGCATCGTTCTTGGAAAAACAGAACCGCACCACCGACGTCACCGGGTCGTCTTCGTAAAACGCCGACACCGGAATCGCCGCGACTTTATGCTCCGTCACGATGCGGCGGCAGAACGCTTCATCGGTCTCGTTCAAGCCGAGCGGCGAAAGATCGACGGTGAGGAAGTACGTGCCCTGCGAGGGCAGCACCGGAAAACCAAGACTCGCCAGCCCTTTCGTCAGCCGGTCGCGGCTGCGCGCCAGTTCCTTGCGCATGTCGATAAAATAGCCGTCCGTCTTGCCGAGGCCGTAGGCAACCGCGACCTGCAAATTCGGCGCCGTGGTGAAGGTCAGAAACTGATGCACCTTGGCCGCCACGCGCAGCAATGGCGGCGCGGCGCAGACAAATCCGATCTTCCAGCCGGTCAGCCCGAAGATCTTGCCCGCCGATCCGACCTTGATGGTGCGATCGCGCATTCCCGGAATCGAAATCAGCGGAATGTGCTTGCGGTCGTCGAAGATCACGTGCTCCCAGACCTCATCGCAGATCGCGATGGTGTCGAACTCCTGACAGAACCGCGCCAGTAACTCGAGGTCTTCGCGCGGATACACCACCGCCGCCGGATTGAGCGGATTATTGAACAGCACCGCCTTGGTCTTGTGATTGAAAACCTTGCGCAGCGCTTCTTCGGTCAGGCGCCAGTGCGGTGGCTCCAGCCGCACCAGCCGCGGAATGCCGCCGGCCTGCCGGATGATCGGAAGGTAGGAATCGTACACCGGTTGAAACACCACGACTTCGTCGCCAGGCTCGACCACGGCGAGGATCGAACTGGTCAGCGCCTCGGTGCCGCCCGACGTCACCATCACTTCAGTCATCGGGTCGAGCGTGAGATGATGCCAATGCGCGTAGTGAGTGGCGATGGCCTGCCGCAACTCGGGAATACCCATCATCGACGGGTATTGATTATAGCCATCCACCACGGCATCGGCGGCGGCGCGGCGGATGTCCTCCGGCCCCGGCGCATCGGGAAAACCCTGGCCGAGATTGATGGCGTTGTTGTCGCGCGCCAGTTGCGACATGGCTTCGAACACGGTGACGGGCAGATTGGCAAAGACCTCGTTCATGATGCCGTCAGCCGCCGGTCTTGATCGGCAGTCCGGCAGCCTTCCAGGCGATCATGCCGCCTGCCAGGTGCTTGTCGTAAGGAAGACCCGCGGCCTGCACGGCCAACGATATCTTCGCCGAGCGATTGCCCGAGCGGCAGGCGAACACCAGGTCCCTACCCTGCAAGTCGGGAATGTCGGCGGGATCGAAACTGGACAGCGGCAGCACCACCGCGTCGGGATAGGCTTCCACGGCCACTTCATTCGGCTCACGGACATCCACCAGAAGATATCGTCCCTCGCGCACGCCGTGCGCGACCTCATCCGGCGCCAGATCCTGCACCCTGAAATTCTGCTCGGCCACCGAAAGTCTCCCTAACGCCTGTCATGCAAACGCGCCGCGCGCGGCCGACAAACTCGCCCCTTGCGCCGGGAAAATCAAGCGCCTGACGCGATTTAGCGGTGCTTTCAGATAGCGACCTGGGTGCCCACCTCGACGGCCCGGCCGGTCGGAATCTGGAAGTAATCGGTGGCGTCGTTGGCGGTGCGGCTGAGCGCGATGAACAGATGGTCCTGCCAGCGCGGCATATCGGAATTGGCGGCCGGCTTCAGCGCCCGCCGCGACAGGAAGAACGACGTCGACATGATGTCGAACTGCCAGCCGAGCTTGCGCGCGATGGCCAGCGCCTTCGGTACGTTGGGCGATTCCATGAAACCGAACCGCAGCGTTACCTTGGAGAAGGTCGCGCTGATCTCCTCAAGCCGCACCCGCTCGGCCGGATCGACGCGCGGCGACGGCGCGACCTGGATGGTGAGAATAACATTCTTCTCATGCAGCACTTTGTAGTGTTTCAGGCTATGCATCAGCGCTGTCGGCGCGCTGGTCGGATCGCTGGTCAGGAACACCGCGGTGCCGGCAACCCGTTGCGGCGGCCGCTTCTCCAGCATGACCACGAGATCCAGCAGCGGAAACTCCAGCTTGCGCGATTTCTCGAACAAGAGCCGGCTGCCGCGACGCCAGGTCATCATCAGCAACATCACCAGCGCGCCCAGCACCAGCGGCACCCAGCCGCCTTCGAACACCTTCAGCAGGTTGGCTGCAAGGAATGTCAGGTCGAGAAACAGAAACGGTGCAATCAGCGCGGCAGCGGCGATCATCGACCAGCGCCAGACTTTCCAGATCACGACGAAGCCCATCAGCGCCGTCACCACCATCGTTCCCGTGACCGCAATGCCATAGGCCGAGGCCAGCGCGCTCGATGAGCGGAACAGGAACACCAGCAGCACCACGAACACCAGCAGCATCGCATTAACGCGCGGAATATAAATCTGGCCGGAATGCGCCTCCGAGGTGTGACGGATTTCGAAGCGCGGCAGCAGGCCAAGCTGGATCGCCTGCCGCGTCAGCGAATAAGCGCCGGTGATCACAGCCTGGCTGGCGATCACCGTGGCAAGGGTCGCAAGCACAACCATCGGCAACAGCGCCCAGGCCGGAAACATCAGGAAGAATGGGTTCGCAATCGCCGTCGGATCACTCAGCAACAGCGCACCCTGCCCCAGATAGTTCAGCGCGAGCGCCGGCAACACCAGCGCCAGCCACGCGGTCTGGATCGGACGCTTGCCGAAATGACCGAGATCGGCGTAGAGCGCCTCGGCGCCGGTCACGGCGAGAAACACCGCACCCAGCGTCACGAAACCGATGACGCCGTGGTGAATCATGAACGTCACCGCATACAGCGGATTGAACGCCAGCAGCACCTGCGGATGCTCGACGATCCGTGGAATTGCAGCAATCGCGATTGCAGCAAACCAGACGCACATCGTCGGCCCGAAGAATGCAGCGACGCTCGCCGTACCACGCGACTGCACCGCGAACAGCAGCACAAGGATCAATGCCGTCGCCGGCACCGCGTAAGGTTCGAAGGCGGAGGTGACGATAGTCATGCCCTCAATCGCCGAGAGCACGGAGACCGCGGGCGTGATCACCGCGTCGCCGTAGAACAGCGCGCCGCCAATCATACCCAGCAGGACAATCTTGCCGGTGCCCGACCCCACCGCGCGTTGCGCCAGCGCCATCAAGGCCAGCGTGCCGCCCTCGCCATTGTTGTCCGCACGCAGAAAGATGACGACGTATTTGAGCGTCACCACCACGATCAGCGCCCACAGGATCAGCGACAGCACGCCGAGCACAATGTAGGGCTGAAGCTGGCCCGCAGCCCCTCCGGCCGCCGTCATCGCCTCGCGAAACGCATAGATCGGGCTGGTGCCGATATCGCCGTAGACCACGCCGATGCTGCCCAGCATCAGCGTTTTGAAACCAACGGTTGAATGACTATCACGCTCTCCCTCACCCGCCGGGTCAGCAGCGGGGGCAGCAACTTCGGTCGACATCGGGGGTTCGCCTCAAAATGCTACACTGCACCATGGCAGAGCGGCGCGCGTTATACCCCCAGGGCGGGGCCGGCGTATAGCCGATTTCTGGGCCTGGATATGCAATTTTGGGGGATGCGCACCGTGTCAGATCGTGACCTGTGTGCCGACTTCCACCACCCGCCCGGTCGGAATCTGGAAATAGTCGGTGGCGTCGTTGGCCGAGCGGCTCAGCGCGATAAACAGGCGGTCCTGCCATTTCGGCATTTCCGATTTCGCCGCCAGCTTGAGCGAGCGTCGCGACACGAAGAACGATGTCGACATGATATCGAACTGCCAGCCGAGCTTGCGCGCGATGCCGAGTGCGCGCGGCACGTTCGGCGACTCCATGAAGCCGAAGCGCAGCCGCACCGTCGCGAATTTCTCGCTGATGCTTTCCATGTGAACGCGCTCGAGCGGGTCGACGCGCGGTGTATGTGAGGTCTCGATCGTCAGGATCACGTTGTGCTCGTGCAGCACCTTGTTGTGCTTCAGGTTATGCAAAAGCGCTGTCGGCACGAAGTTAGGGTCGCTGGTCAAAAACACCGCGGTGCCCTTGACCACGTGCGGCGGTCGCTTCTCGAGGCTCTTGATGAGATCGAGCAGCGGGACTTCGGTCCGGCGGGTCTTCTCGATCAGCAGAGCGGCACCGCGACGCCAGGTCCAGATCATCGCAACCATCATCAAGCCGAACAGCAACGGCACCCACGCGCCCTCCAGTAATTTGAGAAGGTTGGCGCTGAAAAATGCGATGTCGATCACGACCAGCGGGAAGACCAGCAGCGCCGCCTTTGCGGCACTCCAGTTCCACAGCTTCCAGACGACAATAAAGCCCATGATGCCGTCGGCAACCATGGTGGTCGAAACGGCGATGCCATAGGCCGATGCAAGACCGCTCGACGTGTGAAACAGTCCCACCAGCAGCAACACACCTACCAGCAGCAACGTATTGACCCGCGGCAGATAGATTTGCCCTGCGTGTGTCTCCGACGTGTAGCGAACCTCGAACCGCGGCAGCAGCCCAAGTTGCACGGCCTGACGGATCAACGAATAGGCGCCGGTGATGACCGCCTGGCTGGCGATCACCGTTGCGGCGGTGGCCAGCAGCACCAGCGGCAGCAACACCGGTTCAGGCGCCATGCGGTAGAACGTATTTTCAATCGCCGACGGATGCGCCAGCACCAGCGCCCCCTGCCCGAAATAATTCAAGAGCAGCGCCGGAAGCACCAGATAGAACCACCCCGACTGAATCGGCTTGCGGCCGAAGTGACCGAGATCGGCGTACAACGCCTCGCCTCCCGTCACCGCGAGAAACACAAGCCCCATGGTCACAAGTCCGATGACACCATGGTTGAGCATGAAATAAATCGCGTACCACGGGTTGATCGCAAACAGGACTTTCGGATCATCGCTGATGTGAAGCAGTCCAAGCACGGCGATGGTGACGAACCACAGCACCATTACCGGACCGAAAGCCGTCGCGACACGCGCGGTTCCCCGGCTTTGCACCGAGAACAACAGGATGAGAATGAAGATCGTCAGCGGCACGACGTAGTTTTCGAGCGCCGGCGCCGCGAGCTTGAGACCTTCGACCGCCGACAGCACCGAAATTGCCGGCGTAATCATCGAATCGCCGATGAACATCGACGCCCCGACCACACCAAGCGCGAGCAATAGCCAGCTTCGATGCCCGACCGCGCGCTGACCAAGCGCCATCAGCGACAGGGTTCCACCTTCGCCGTTGTTGTCGGCCCGCAGCAACAGCAAGACATACTTCGCCGTGACGACGATAAACAACGACCAGAGAATGAGCGAAAGCACACCGAGCACGACGGCCGGCGTCGGGGGTCCACCCTGCGCAGCGTGGCTTACGGCTTCGCGGAACGCATACAACGGCGACGTACCGATATCGCCGAATACGACGCCGATGCTCCCGAGCGTGAGTGCCCAAAAGCCAGTCGTGACCGGGGCCTCGCCTGGGGCGTCGGTCGATGGTTCACTCACAGCCATGATGAAGGAGAACGCTCTTCAGATGAATTTGATCCGGGCTATGAAGCACGCGGCAACACGCGTCAACGTCTCGACCATAGCACTCTCAACGCCGCAGCCTGCAACCTATCGCAAAGGCTGGACGCAGAAAAGGAGTTGACACCATCAAGGTTTTAGATTGGGCGGCAACGGCGGGTCTTCACGCATCAGCGTGATGGTCACACGGCGGTTTGCCGCGAGCGACGGATCGTCCGGGAACAATGGCATGCTGTCGGCCTTGCCTGACACGGCAAACACGTGGCTCGGCGGCAACCCTTCCCGTTCAAGAATTTGCCGCACGGCGTTGGCCCGGTCGGCTGACAAATCGAACGCATCGTAATCGCTGCGTGTGGAAACAAAACCGGTTGCAGTGTGCCCGACGATCGACACCCGCAGCGGCGTCGCCTTGAGCGGCGCCGACAGCTTCTGCAGCAAGCGCCGCGTGCGGTCGTAGGGTACCTTGGAACCCTCGGCGAACATCGACCGCCCGTCCTGATCGATGATCTCGAGATTGAGACCTTCCTTGGTTTCCTCGAACATCACGTGCTTGGAGATTTCCGTCAGTTCCGGCATGTCCTGCAATGCCTGGCGCAGCGATGCCGAGGCGAGCGCGAACTCCCGATCGGTTTTCAACCGCGCGCCGGCGATCTTGCTGCGGTCCTGCTGGTCCGGCGTCGGCGTGTTGGACGCTTCATCGGGCGGAATGTGATCGACGTTCTTCAGCCTCGGACGTGTCGGCAGCCCGTCGGATTCGATCATGCCGGAAAAGCGCGATTCGGTTTGCACGCCAAAAGCGTCGCGCATCGAGCCGGCGACGATCTTGAGCTTCTGCTGATCCTGATTGGAGAACGCCACAAGCATGACGAAGAAACTCATCATCAAGCCCATGAGATCGGCGAAGGTCACGAACCAGCCGTGCCCCCCTCCGTGCGCATCGCCGCGTTTCTTCTTGGCCATCGGTCTACGCGCTAAGCCGGCACCGGCTCACCTTCTTCGTGGCGATGCTTCTCGGGCAGATAGGCCAGCAGCATTTCGCGAACCAAGGTCGGACTTTTGGAATCCCGGATCATCAGGATGCCGTCGATGATGAGCGTGCGGTTGGTTTCTTCATCGAGCAGCTTGCCGTGCAGCTTGTCGGCGATCGGCAGACAGAACAGGTTGGCGACCAGCGCACCATACAGCGTCGCCAGCAGCGCGGTGGCCATGAACGGACCGAGCTTCGAGGGGTCGGTCATGTTGGCGAACATCTGCACCATGCCGATCAGCGTGCCGATCATGCCGAATGCCGGCGCACAGTCGCCGATGGCGCGATAGATCTTGCCGCCCTCGTCGAGATGCATGAGGAAGTTGTCGCGGTCGCGTTCGAGATTGTCGCGAATGAATTCCAGGTCGTAGCCGTCGGCGACGAAGCGGATGCCCTTGGCGAGGAACGGATCGGCAGCCTCGACTTTCTCGAGTCCCACCGGTCCCTGCTTGCGGGCAATCTCGGCGATCCGCGCCAGTTCGTCGACCAGGTCGCGTGCGGACAGCCGGCTCATGGTGAAGGCGAACTTGGCGCCGAGCGGCAGGCCATGAATGATCGCCATCAGCGGAAAGCGGATCAGCGTGGCGGCGATCGAACCGCCGAAGATGATGATCATCGCATGCTCACTGATGAACATGTGCAGATCGCCACCCATGAAGATCATCACTGCGACGACGATGATGCCGGCAAGAAGGCCAACGCCAGTGGTGATATCCATGGAGAACTCCGACGCACGCAACTGGCCGCCTGGCTCGGCGGCGTAGCCCATTCTGAGCCACGTCACGACCCTAGCGGCTGCGCCATTAAAGACGCGTAAAGGTTAAGCGCCGAGGGAACCGTGCGAGACGCAAAATAGGCATGACGGTGTCGACCGCTGCTCCGCGGGCTTTGAAAAGTCGCGCGCAAACAGGCAGCTGCGCCGTTAACGCGCCGCTAACCATAACGACCTCAACGCGATCGTGGGGGGCCTCAGTGAATCTCGGAAGAGCGGGCCAGCGCGTCCTTCAGCTTCTCGAGCGAGAACGATGAACTGCGCGCGATGTCCAGAATCGGCGTCTCGCGACGACCGCAAAGTTCGGCCGCCTCCGGCACTTTCGCCGCCACGTCGAGCGGCACCACCACCGCGCCGTGACGGTCGGCATGGATCAGATCGCCGGACCGCACCGGCATCCCGGCGACGCGAATTTCCCCACCGAAGCCGGCGACATGCACATAGGCATGCGACGGTCCGACCGACCCGGCCAGCGCCTGGAATCCCGGCGCCCATTGCGGGATATCGCGGATCGAGCCATCGGTGACCACGCCAAGGCATCCGAGCGCCTTGTGGACGGCGCTGTTGACCTCACCCCAGAACGCGCCGAATCCGGCTTCGCGACCGTCGATGTCCTGAATGACGCTGATGCGCGGACCGGCACCGGTCCCGACATACTGATAGTACGCCAGCCGCTGTGCCTGTTGCTCGGCTGCCGGCAGGCCGGATGGTGCGGTAGCGCGGATCGTCGCGGTGCGTGCATAGCCGACCATCGGCGGCAGATCGGGAAACGGGCAGACCAGCGGCCGCGTGGTGAAGCCAACCAGTCGCCGGTAAGGCGCGACGACTTCGAGCGCGTTACAAATGGTGGGCGTATCGTACTTGGCGAGAGCTTCGAGGACGGCGGGCGGCAACGGTTCGGTCGCGTGATTGGTCACGTCTTGTTTCTCCTGTTACGGCAGCGGGTTGCGGCCGCTCCTTATCGCATCAGTTGAGGCGCGGCGGCCGCTCGTCCTCGTCAGGCTGGGTTGCGGGCGCTACAAACGGCGATGCCGGCTCGGAGGTGGCAGGCGTCAGCGGAGACGTTTCCTGCTTGGCGAATTCCCGCTCGTGATTGCGGTAGGATTTCCAGCCCAACGGCAGGCTCAGGAGATAGAGCACCGAGCCAACCGAAAGAATGTGCCACGGATAACCGATCAGCAGCGCGACGGCGAACACCACCGCGACGAACACCGGCAGCACCATTTCGGGCGCCACGCGCCAGCGTGCAGTCTTGCCGGAGAACACCGGCAGTCGCGATACCATCAGGAACGCCACCAGCAGCGTAAAGAACGCCGTCAACGTCGCTGGCGGCATCGGCACGCCGAGAAACCCGAGGTAGATCGGCAGCAGCACGGTGATCGCACCGGCCGGCGCCGGAACGCCAGTGAAGAAATTGGCGGCGAACGGCGGCTTGTTGGGGTCGTCCATGGTGGCGTTGAAGCGCGCGAGCCGCAGCCCGCCGCTGATGGCGAAGATCATCGCCGCGATCCAGCCGACGTTGTTGAGGTCGTGCAGTTGCCAGAAATACAGGATCAGGCCCGGCGCCACGCCGAAATTGACGAAGTCCGCGAGGCTGTCGAGTTCGGCGCCGAACCGCGACTGTCCCTTGATGAGGCGCGCCACCCGGCCGTCGACACCGTCGAGCACCGCCGCGAACACGATCGCCGCCACCGCGAGCTCCATGCGGCCTTCGGTGGAGAGGCGAATGGCGGTGAGGCCCGCGCAGATCGCCAGTAGGGTAATGACATTGGGTACCAGCATCCGCACCGGGATCGGGCGAAACCGGCGGCGGCGCAGTTCGGGATAGCGTGGGTCGATCGGCGTTTGCATGCTCTCAATATAGCAGGGGAACCCCTGCCCCGCCATTGGGCGAAAGGCATCAGGGTCCGCTCAAAAGAGGCCTCAGTGGGTGCGGAACGTCGGTCCGCCGTCGTTTGGCCGCAAATCCGACAGCACGGTTTCGCCGGCCACCGCCGTCTGGCCGACCGAGACCATCGCGGTGCTGCCTTCAGGCAGGTAGACGTCCAGCCGCGAGCCGAAACGGATCAAGCCGAACCGTTCGCCTGCCCCGATCAACTGGCCCTCGCGCACGAACGACACGATCCGTCGCGCCACCAAGCCGGCGATCTGGATGACGCCGATGCGTCCATTGGCCGTCGAGATCACCAGCGAATTGCGCTCGTTGTCTTCGCTCGCCTTGTCGAGTTCGGCGTTGACGAACTTGCCTGGACGATAGGCGATGCGATCGATGCGGCCGGCCACCGGACTGCGGTTCACATGGCAATTGAACACGCTCATGAAGATCGAGATGCGCAGCAGCGGCTGGTCGCCCAGCCCCAACTCCGCCGGCGGCAGCGCCGGGGCGATCAGTGACACCCGCCCGTCGGCGGGCGACACGACGAGACCTTCCCGCACCGGTGTCACCCGCACCGGATCGCGGAAAAACAGCGCGCACCACACGGTGAGCAACGTGCCGATCCAGCCCAGCGGCCCCCAGATCCAGAACAGGACCAGACTTGCCAGCGCAAAGCCGCCGATGAACGGATAGCCTTCCGGATGGATCGGCGGAATTTGGGCGCGGATGGAATTGGCAATGGACATCGGCTGATTCGACTCTGGTTGATCTCGCGGGCTCTTGTAGCAGAAAACAGGCGGCTATTCCGCGGCAGCGGTCGCGACGTCGTCAAGCGGCGGCGGTTTGCGATTCGGCGCCTCGTTGTCGTCCGCGACCTGGGCCAGCCGCTCTCGCGCCGCCTCGGCCTCGCGCTGCCGGTTCCACATGCTGGCGTAAAGACCGTCGGCCGCCAACAATTCGGTATGGGTTCCGCGCTCGGCAATCCGTCCTTGATCCAGCACGATGATCTCGTCCGCGCTGACGATGGTGGAGAGCCGGTGCGCGATCACCAGCGAAGTGCGGTTTTGCGACACCCGTTCCAGCGCCTGCTGGATCTCCTGTTCGGTGTGGCTGTCGAGCGCCGAGGTGGCCTCGTCGAGCACCAGGATCGGCGGCGCCTTGAGCACGGTGCGGGCGATGGCCACGCGCTGCTTCTCGCCGCCGGACAGCTTCAGGCCGCGCTCGCCGACTTCGGTCTCATAGCCCTTCGGCGAGCGGCGAATGAAGCTATCGATCTGCGCCAGCCCGGCCGCCTCTTCCACTTCGGCATCGGTTGCGTCCCAGCGGCCATAGCGGATGTTGTAACGGATGGTGTCGTTGAACAGCACCGTGTCCTGCGGCACCATGCCGATCGAGGCCCGCAACGACGCCTGCGTGACGTCGCGAATATCCTGACCGTCGATCAGGATGCGGCCGCCGGAGATATCGTACAGCCGAAACAGCAACCGCGAGATGGTCGACTTCCCCGCGCCGGACGGCCCGACGATCGCGACCGTCTTGCCGGCCGGCACCTCAAAGCTGAGGCCTCTGAGGATCTGGCGTTCCGGATCGTAGGAAAACCAGACGTCATCGAAGCGGACGTTGCCGGACGCCACGGCAAGCGGCTTCGCGCCGGGCCGGTCCTTGACCTCGGGATTGCGCGACAGCACCCCGAACATCTTCTCGATGTCGATCACCGCCTGCTTGATCTCGCGATAGACCATGCCCATGAAATTCAGCGGCTGGTAAAGCTGGATCATCATGGCGTTGACCATGACGAAGTCGCCGACCGTGTTGGTGCCGTTGCGCACCCCGATGGCGCACATCAACATCGTCGTGGTCAGACCCGCGGTGAAAATGATCGCCTGCCCGGTATTGAGCACCGCCAGCGACGTATAGGTTTTGACACTGGCGTGCTCATAGCGCTCCATCGAACGATCGTAGCGCGTGGCCTCGCGCTGCTCCGAGCTGAAATATTTTACAGTCTCGTAGTTCAGCAACGAGTCGATTGCCTTGGTATTCGCCTCGGTGTCGGAATCGTTCATCTTGCGGCGGATTTCGATCCGCCACTCCGTCGCGATGTAGGTGTAGTACATGTACACGACGACGGTGATCATGGTGGCGAGCACGTAGCGCCAGTCGAATTGCCACAACAGCACCGCCATCAACAGCGCGACCTCGACGATGGTCGGCACCAGTTGCAGGATCACCATCCGCACGATGACTTCGATGCCGAGACGGCCGCGCTCCAGCACGCGCGTCAGGCCACCGGTCTTGCGCTCCAGATGGAAGCGCAATGACAGCTCATGCATGTGAACGAAAGTGAGATACGCCAGCTTGCGCACCGCATGCATCGCCACCTTGGCGAAGATGCCATCGCGCCATTGCGTCAGCACCGCCATCAGCACGCGCATCGCGCCGTAGCTCGCGGTCATGATCAGCGGCGATGCGATCAGCCACAGCATCCAGTTCGACGACTGCACCGGCGCGGTGTCCGCGCCGGTCAGCGCATCGATGGCCCATTTGAAGGTGAACGGGACCGACAGCGTAGCGAGCTTGGCGAGCAGCAGCAGCACCAGCGACCACACCACCCGCATTTTCAGGTCGGCGCGGTCGCCCGGCCAGATATAGGGCCACAGGTGCACCAGCGTACCGGTCAGCGTCGCCTGCCCGACGACCTTTTCCGCCGACGGTACCGGTTCGTGTTTCAACGGCGAATCGACATCAGCCATAAACGGTGCCTGAAATGGACGGCGCGATGCCACGCTGCCGCGATTGCTTCTGGAATCGGTGCATATTCTGCTGTCATATAGAGAGTCTGCGCACCCGGCGCACCCTCGGTCGCGAATTCTTTGCGCCTGACGCCAATTTGATAGATGGATTTGCTCCGCGGGGCCAGCCTGCCGCGATCCCCGTCTTGACGCCTTCACCCGGCGATGCCACATCGATCTGATGACTGACATCAAAACCGTCTGCGTCTATTGCGGCTCAGGCCCCGGTACCAATCCCCACTTCGTCGCAGGCGCCAAGGCATTCGGAAAGGCCCTCGCCGAGAACGGCGTCGGCCTGGTCTACGGCGGCGGCTCGATCGGCCTGATGGGCGCGGTCGCCTCATCCGCGCTCGATCACGGCGGCCGGGTGACCGGCATCATCCCCGACTTCCTCACCGCGCGCGAGAATGCGATGACGCGCGCGCAAGAGATGATCGTCACCCACGACATGCACGAGCGCAAGCGCCTGATGTTCGAGCGCTCGGACGCGTTCGTCGCGCTGCCGGGTGGCGTCGGCACGCTAGAAGAACTGGTCGAGCAACTGACCTGGCAGCAGCTTGGCCGCCACAGCAAGCCGATCCTGTTGGCGAATATCGATGGCTTCTGGGAGCCGCTGCTGGCGCTGCTGGCGCATATGCGCGCCACCGCATTCATCCGGCCGGCGCTGGCTGTCGATGTTCTCAAGGCCGAGCGGATCGACGACATCCTGCCGATGCTGCGCTCCGCCGCCGCCAAGGTACCGGAAGCCGATAAGGAACTGGCGCCAAGCGTGGCGCGGCGGCTGTAGCCATCCGGCTGCTCACTCCTGCGGAAACGTCACCGCCTCGATGCGGTTACCGTCGGCATCGATAATGAAGGCCGCGTAGTAGCGTACGCGATCGTGCGGCCGCAGCGACGGCGCACTTTCCGACGTCGCACCCGCCGCCATTGCCGCGACGTGAAACGCATCGACCTCGGCGGTGGTTTTCGCGCGCAAGCAGATGTGCGCGCCGCTGTCCGCCGACAGCCGCGGCATTCCGCTGCGCAGATTGATCCACACTTCGGGATAGCTTTTGCCGAACCCGACCATCGCCGGGCGCGTCACCAGTTTCGACAGACCAAGCGGCGCGAAGGCTCGTTCGTAAAAGGCCACCGCCCGCACCAGGTCGCTGACGGCCAACGAGACATGATCGATCATGCGCGGCCTCCCTCACGCAGGCGCGTTGGATTTCACCAGCTTGTAGATCACCGAATCCATCAAGGCCTGGAACGATGCGTCGATGATATTCGACGACACGCCGATGGTCGTCCAATGCTCGCCGGTTTCGTCCTCGCTCTCGATCAGCACGCGCGTTACGGCCTCGGTGCCGCCATTGAGGATACGCACGCGATAATCCACCAGCTTCAGGCCTTCGATATATTTCTGGTACTTGCCGAGATCCTTGCGCAACGCCACGTCCAGCGCGTTGACCGGGCCGTTGCCCTCCGCCGCCGAGATCAGCATCTCGCCTTCGACTTCGACCTTCACCACCGCCATGGCGACGGTGACGCGCCGACCATTGGCGTTGTAGCGCTGCTCGACGTTCACATCGAACTGCTCGACGTGGAAATAATCCGGCACCTTGCCGAGCGTGCGCCGCGCCAGCAGATCGAACGACGCATCGGCAGACTCGTAGGCGTAGCCTGCGGCTTCGCGTGTCTTCATCTCGTCGATCAGCCGATTGAGCTTCGGATCGTTCTTGTCGAACGCGATGCCGGCGCGCTCCAGTTCGGCAAACACATTGGAGCGGCCCGCCTGATCCGACACCAGCACCTGCCGATGATTGCCCACTGCTTCAGGGGTGATGTGCTCGTAGGTCGCCGGGTCTTTCATGATCGCCGAGGCGTGAATGCCGGTCTTGGTGACGAAGGCGCTGGCGCCGACATACGGCGCGTGGCGATCCGGCGCGCGGTTGAGGATGTCGTCGAGCGCCCGCGAGGCCCGCACCAGCGTCGCAAGTTTCTCGTCCGACACCGAAATGTCGAGCTTATCTGCGAATTCCTTCTTCAACTTCAGCGTCGGGATCAACGAGCAGAGATTGGCGTTGCCGCAGCGCTCGCCCAATCCGTTCAACGTCCCCTGAATCTGCCGCACACCGGCTCGCACGGCGGCGAGCGAGTTCGCCACCGCCTGTTCGGTATCGTTATGCGCGTGGATGCCGAGATGATCGCCGGGGATCAGCTTCGCGACTTCGCGAACGGTGGCTTCGATCTCGTTCGGCATGGTGCCGCCATTGGTGTCGCACAGCACCACCCATCGCGCGCCGGAATCGTACGCGGCCTTGGCGCAAGACAGCGCGAATTGCGGGTCTTCCTTGTAACCGTCGAAGAAATGCTCGCAATCCAGCATCACCTCGCGGCCTGCAGCCTTAGCAGCGCTAACGCTGTCGCGGATCGACGCGAGGTTTTCTTCCTTGGTGCTCTCCAGCGCGACGCGGACCTGATACGCGGACGATTTTGCGACGAAGCAGATGGCGTCGGCTTTCGCCTCGAGCAGCGCGGCGACGCCGGGATCGTTCGAGATCGAGCGCCCTGCCCGCCGCGTCATGCCGAACGCGGTGAACCGTGCGTGTACGAAATCAGGCTTCTCCGCGAAAAATTCGGTGTCCGATGGATTGGCGCCGGGGTAACCGCCTTCGACGTAATCGATGCCGAGATCGTCGAGCAGCGTCGCAATCATGCGCTTGTCGTGCAGCGAAAAGTCGACGCCATTGGTCTGCGCGCCGTCGCGCAAGGTGGTGTCGAACAGATAGAGGCGTTCGCGGCTCATGGGGGTGCTCATGTTGCGGTCCCGGACCCGGCGTTGGCAGCCAAGGTCTTTTGCATCGTGGTGTTGGCCAGCCACTCGTCGCCGACCGTGACGCTGTTGCGCTGTTTCGGAATATAGCCGCGCTTGGCGAACAGGCTCTGCGCGGTGTCGCTGGCATCGACCGTGAGATTTGTCGCGCCGCGCGCGCCGGCCAGTTTTTCCAGCGCGTCGCAGAGCATGGTGGCGATGCCCTGCCGCGCCGCGTTGGGATGAACGTAAAGCAGGTCGATATGATCCGCGCCCTTGAGCGACGCGAAGCCGACCGGCACACCATCGATAGTTGCAATCAACGTTAATTGCCTAGCCAGCCGTGCGCCGAATTGCTCCTCATCGTCGGCAGCGGACGCCCACGCCAGTTGCTGGGCTTCGCTGTAGTCGTCGCCCGTGAGTTCTTCGATGCTGGCAATGAAGATCGCCGCCAGCACCGGCACATCGGCAGGCAGCAACGGTCGCAGCGCGGGGGCATTCATCGCGCGATCTCCCATGTCGTCACCTGCTTGCCGTCGGCATCCTTGCCGTCTTTGAGGATGACGCCCATCGCTGCAAGCTCGTCGCGAATGCGATCGGATTCTTTCCAGTTCTTCGCGGCGCGCGCGGAGGTGCGGGCAACGATCCGCTGTTCGATCTCGGCTGGCGTCAGCGGCTGCACGATCACCTTGATCGGCGCATTGTTCATGTGCATTTCGTAAGTTGGCGTGTTGCCGTCACCGGCTCCGAGGGTGCGCTGAAGACTACGCTGCTCGCAACTGAAGCCGAGGAACGCCAGCGCCGCGCGCAGCTCCGTTAATCGCCCGGCCTTATGCAATGCATGCAGCGCAGCGACCATGCCCGATGTGTTGAGATCGTCGGCCAACGGCGCCAGCACGTCGTCGGCGATTTTCGAGGCGGGTTTTACGCCCTCCAGATCGCCATACCAGCGCCACAACGTCTTGTGCGATTCATCGAGAGTCTTCGCAGTCCAGTCGATCGGCTGACGATAATGCGTTCCAAGCATCGTGAAGCGTAGCGCGTCGCCAGGCCAGGCATAACCCGCCCAGCCTTCGCGTAACTGACGGATGGTGACGAAGTTGCCGAGGCTTTTCGACATCTTCTCGCCTTCGACCTGCAGGAAGCCGTTGTGCATCCAATAATTCGCCATCACCGGCGTGCCGTGCGCGCAACGGGACTGGGCGATTTCGTTCTCGTGATGCGGAAAGATCAGATCGAGGCCGCCTCCGTGAATATCGAACACGTCTCCGAGATAGGCCGCGCTCATGGCGGAGCATTCGATGTGCCAGCCCGGACGTCCCCTGCCCCACGGGCTATCCCATCCGGGTTCGTTGTCCGACGATTGTTTCCACAACACGAAATCGGTCGGATGCCGCTTGTGCGCGTCCACCGCGATCCGCGCGCCGGCTTGCTGGTCCTCAAGCTTACGCCCGGACAGCGCGCCGTAGTCCGGCATCGATTGCGTATCGAACAAGACTTCGCCGCCCGCTTCATAGGCATGGCCGCGCGCGATCAATTGCTTGATCAGCGTCACCATATCGGTCTTGCCGTCCGGACGCGGCAGGACAAATTCCGTCGCGCGCGGCTGCACGGTCGGCGGAAGACACCCGAGGGCGCTAACGTCCAATTGAAACTGCTTCTCGGTCTCTTCGGTGACCTTGCGGATCGCCTCGTTCAGCGGCAGGCCGGGGAAGTCGCGCGCCGCGCGTGCGTTGATCTTGTCATCGACGTCGGTGATGTTGCGGACATAGGTGACGTGCTCGTCGCCGTAGACATGCCGCAGCAGCCGGAACAGCACGTCGAACACGATGACCGGGCGCGCGTTGCCGATGTGCGCGAAGTCGTAGACCGTCGGTCCGCAGACATACATGCGCACGTTGGCCGGATCGATCGGCTGAAACAGCCGCTTCTCCTTGGTCAGGGTATCGTAAAGGCGAAGGTCCATAGGTTCCCGTCCCTTGCGGCCGGGCGTCCATTGATCTCAGGATTTTGAGAAAAGACGGCCTCAGCCAGCGAAAGCGCTAGCTAATAATCCCGCAGCAAATGCCACAATCGGTGAGGAGGCCATACATGGTTTCACCATGCGGCAGCCGGGGCGTTTCCGTCAAGGGCCTGATCGGGGGCGATTTTCGCCTGACAATGAGCCCCAGACCCCATGGTTAATCATTTTTAATGTTTTGGGCGTAGCGATGTCGGCAATGCAGCCCTCTCGCCGGTGCACTATGAAATCGATTTTCGCCTTGGTCGCCTTTGCAACTCTGAGCACCGTGTCGATTGCCCACGCCGACAACCGCATTTTCATCATCGCCAACCAGTCGGACGGCTACGGCATCGATGAATGCCTGGCCAAGGGCGAGAAATGCGGGGCATATGCGGCCCGTTCCTATTGTCAGTCGCGGGACTTCGCGGAAGCCACCGCCTATCGGCGCGTCGATCCGAACGAAGTCACCGGCTCGATCCCGAAGACCGCAAGCGCCAGCTGCCCGCGCTCCGGCTGCGCCGAATACGTCGCCATCACCTGCCATCGCTGAGGCTCGCGCCTCCGACCGCACGCCCCGGCCCCGCGCCGCCACACTGGCGCCGCGGAAACGACGTGACGTCGCCGTGAGGAACGGCTAACCAGATTGTTATCGGCGGAGCCATCCTGTGCTGCCGCCGAAAGCCTCATCACGACCGTGAAATGCTATAACGGCGGCACGAATCGTGCGCGAAATCCGCAATAACTCGAACCGGTTCGGCGAGGATCGTGGGTTCTCGCCAAGGCTGGTTCCACCTTGCTCGAAATGGCCGTGTTGACCGAAATATGCCCGCACCGTTGATACCTTCCCTTCTCCGCTGGGTTGTCGCCGGGGCCACATGCCTCGGTGTGACAGCGTTTGCCATGGGAGCACATGCGCAAGGCTACCCGCAGCAGCAGCCCCAGGCGGCTCAAGCCAATCCGATGTGCGTGCGGCTGGAGGCTCAGCTCGCCACCATCGACCGAGGCGATGCCGACCCCGCCAAGGCCGAGCAGGTCCGCCGCTACGAAGACGCCGCCTCCAAACAGCAGCGCGAACTGGAGCGCGTGACAGTCCAAGCCAAACGCATGGGCTGCGACAGTTCCGGTTTCTTCTCGCTGTTCAACGGTCAGTCGGCGCAGTGCGGACCGGTCAACAACCAGATCCAGCAGATGCGCGCCAATCTCGATCAGATGACCACAAGCCTGGAGCGGCTGCGCAACGGCGGCGGCCAGGAGCGCTCCAACCAGCGCCGTTCCGTATTGCTGGCGCTGGCGCAGAATAATTGCGGCCCGCAATATGCCAACGCCGTGCGTGGTCCGAGCGGCCCGGGCGGCTTCTTCGAGAATTTGTTCGGTGGTGGCCACGGTGGCAATGGCGGCGACGACGTTGTCATCCCGCCCCCAACAGCCGGTCCGCCGTCAGGCACTTATCGCACGGTCTGCGTGCGCAGCTGCGACGGCTACTATTTCCCGATCTCGTTCGCGACCGTTCCGAGCCGCTTCCCGGATGACGAGCGCACCTGCAAGAACCAGTGCCCGGCAGCGCAGGCCAGCCTGTTCACCTATCGCAATCCCGGTGAGGATATGAACCAGGCGGTTTCGATCGCCGGACAGCCGTATTCCTCCTTGCCGAACGCGTTCAAGTATCGTCAGGAATTCAACCCGTCGTGCAGTTGCAAGCCGGCCGGTGAAACCTGGGCCGAGGCTTTGAAGAACATCGACGATAAATCGTCGTTGCAGCAAGGCGACATCATCGTCACCGAAGACCGCGCCAAGAAGATGTCGACAGCGCCAAAAACGCCACCGCAGAAGAAGGGCGCATCCGCGCCGGCGACCCCTGCACCCGCTGCGGCCGATACCCAGCCGGCAACCCCGCCTGCTTCGTCGAGCTCCGAAGCCAACGGCAGCATTCGCACCGTGGGACCGAAGTTCCTGCAAGGGCGCTAATACGCCCCAAACGATTCCGTCGTTCCGGGGCGTTAGCTCTTCGCGAGCGGGCGGCGGCGAATAACTTTACCCCTCGAACACGTCCGTCGATGCCTTGCCCGCACGCGACACCAGCGTGTCGTCGGCCTTCGGCATCGGCTTGCCGGGATCGCGAAAGCGGTTGGTGATCGGGTAGCGGCGGTCGCGGCCGAAGTTCTTGCGCGTGACCTTGACGCCGGGCGCTGCCTGCCGGCGCTTGTATTCGGCGATATTCAGCAAACGATCGATCCGCGTCACCACATCGCGCTCGAAGCCCGCTTCGATGATGGCCGCCAACGGCTCCTCGCGCTCTACCAGCCGTTCGAGAATGGCATCGAGGATATCGTAGGGTGGCAGCGAGTCCTGATCGGTCTGATTGTCGCGCAACTCTGCGGTCGGCGGCCGCACGATGATATTCTCCGGGATTACTTCTCCCGAAGGACCGAGCGCGCCCTCCGGCTTCCACGAATTGCGCAAACGCGACAGCCGAAATACCTCGGTCTTGTAGATATCCTTGATCGGATTGAAGCCACCGTTCATGTCGCCGTATAGCGTGGCGTAGCCCACCGACATCTCCGACTTGTTGCCGGTGGTGACGACCATCGCGCCGGTCTTGTTGGAGATCGCCATCAGCAGCGTGCCGCGCGTACGCGCCTGCAAGTTCTCCTCGGTGATATCGCGCGGCAGGCCCTTGAAGGTTTCCGACAGGATCGCCTCGAACCCATTCACGGCATCCGCGATGGGAAGGATTTCGTAGCGAAAGCCGAGCGCCTTCGCGAGTTTCTCCGCATCGTCGAGCGACACCTGCGCGGTGTACTTGAACGGCAGCATCACGCCACGCAGGCGATCCGCACCCAGCGCGTCGACGGCGATGGCGGCGCACAGCGCGGAATCGATGCCGCCGGACACGCCCATCAGTACACCCGGAAAACCATTCTTGCCGACGTAGTCGCGCAGGCCCAGCACGCAGGCGGCATAGTCGCCCTCGTCGCCATCGAGCACCGGCGCGATCGGTCCATTGCAATGCCAGCCGTTCGCGCCCTTGATCCAGCGCAGCGTCGTGATGTTTTCCTCGAACGCCGGAAGCTGCGCCGCCAGCGAGCGGTCCGCGTTCAACGCAAACGACGCGCCGTCGAACACCAGTTCATCCTGCCCGCCGACCTGATTGAGATAGACCAGCGGCAGCCCGCTCTCGGCAACGCGCGCCACCGAAACCGACAGGCGCATGTCGTTCTTCACGCGCGTGTACGGCGACCCATTCGGTACGATCAGGATTTCGGCGCCGGTTTCCAGGAGGCACTCGACGACGTTTTCGTATTCGGTCGATTCCTCCATCCATGTGTCTTCGCAGATCGGCACGCCGACGCGCACACCGGCAATGGTGACCGGTCCCGCAGCCGGTCCGCGTGCGAACACCCGCTTCTCGTCGAACACGCCGTAGTTCGGCAGATTGGCCTTGTAACGCAGCGCGGCGATACGACCTTCGCTCAATAGCGCGCAGGCGTTGTAGAGCTTGCCGCCATCGACCCAAGGCGTGCCGATCAGCATCGCCGGATCGCCGCTCGTGCTTTCGCGCGCCAATTCCTCGATGGCGGCGCGGCAGGCCGCCTGAAAGGCTGGCTTCAGCACCAGGTCTTCCGGCGGATAACCGGCGATGAACAATTCCGGCAGCACCACGAGATCGGCACCGGCGGCTTTCGCCTGCGCGCGCGCATGCCGCGCCTTCGCGGCGTTGCCGGAGATATCGCCCACCGTCGGGTTGAGCTGGGCCAGCGTGATTTTGAATTCGATCGTGGAATGGGTCATGCGCGCATCTAGCCTTGCTGTATCGTTTTGCTCAATTCGCCAGATCCCCGCATCTCACTAAAAGATTCGGAAGATTGCCGTTGCGGCGAGCAGAAGCGTGTCTCCAGAACTGGCCTCGGCGTCGAGGAATGCGAGTGATTTTGTCAATCGGCGGATATCGGCACGGCCGGAAATCCAGCCCCCGGTTGGAACGCCTGCGACAAACTGCGAAGTAAGCGCGATTGTGGCGCACTTTCGACTCGTTGCGGAAACCACGGCGTGGCCGAGAATGGTGTCTACGAAAGTCAGGATCGCAGCACCATGGAGCACGCCGTTGGGGTTTCCGTGCCGATCGTCGCTTGGAAAGCCATAATCGCAGCGACCATCATCTTCCCTGCGCCAGAAGAAGGGGCCGGCTAAACCGATATATCCTTCGGTTTGTTCCAGAGGCTGAAATCCGGCCGGAATGTTGGTCATGCGTTACCACCCTCAATCACCACGGAATTTGCAGCTATTAGATCAGCCCTATGCGTTCAGCGATGGCGAACAGCCAGGTCAAGCCAGCGATCAACAGCGCCACCCCGACGGCGGCCGAGCCCATATCTTTCACCCGCCCGATCTGCGGGTCATGATCGACGGTGAGCCGGTCGGCCAGTTTCTCGATCGCGGTGTTGAGCAGTTCGACGACCAGCAACAGCAGCACGACGGCAATCATCTCAAGCCGTCGCGCCGGTGTCGTTCCGATCAGCCAAGCCAGCGGCAGCGCCAGGATCAGCGCTGCCAGTTCCTCGCGAAACGCCTGTTCCGAGCGAAATGCGAAGGTCAATCCGTTCCAGGAATTGACACTGGCTCGCCACATGCGAACCACATCACATTCCCGCGGCTGCCGGCATCGGCTGCGACTTGCCCGCCCGCTCCTGCTTGAGCAGTTCGGCGATCAGGAAAGCCATGTCGATCGACTGCTCGGCATTCAAGCGCGGATCGCAGACCGTATGGTAGCGGTCGTTGAGGTGCTCGTCGGTAATCGCGCGCGCACCACCGATACATTCGGTGACGTCCTGCCCGGTCATCTCCAGATGCACGCCGCCGGCGTAAGTGCCTTCCGCCGCGTGCACGTTGAAGAACGACTTCACCTCGGAGAGGATGCGGTCGAACGGCCGCGTCTTGTAGCCGGTGGTCGAGGTGATGGTGTTGCCGTGCATCGGATCGCATGACCACACCACAACGCGCCCTTCCCGCTTCACCGCACGCACCAGCGCCGGCAGGCCGTCGGCGACCTTGTCGGAGCCAAAGCGGCTGATCAGCGTCAGGCGGCCGGGTTCGTTGTCCGGGTTAAGCACGTCAATGAGTTTCAGCAACTCATCCGGCTTCAACGACGGTCCGCACTTGAGACCGATCGGATTCTTGATGCCACGGAAATACTCGATATGCGCGTGATCGAGCTGCCGCGTGCGATCGCCGATCCAGATCATGTGGCCGGAGGTCGCGTACCAGTCGCCCGTCGTGGAATCGACGCGCGTGAACGCCTGCTCGTAGCCGAGCAACAGCGCCTCATGGCTGGTATAGATATCGGTGGAGCGCAGTTCCGGATGACTTTCCAGATTGAGGCCGCACGCGCGCATGAAGTTCAGCGCATCGGAAATGCGGTCCGCCAGTTCCTTGTAACGGCGCGACTGCTGCGAGTCCTTGAGGAAGCCCAGCATCCACTCATGCACGCTGCCAAGATTGGCGTAACCGCCGGTCGCGAACGCGCGCAACAGATTGAGCGTCGCAGCCGACTGCCGATAGGCCATCACCTGCCGCCGTGGGTCCGGCATGCGCGCCTCGGGCGTGAACGCGATGTCGTTGACGATGTCGCCGCGATAGCTCGGCAGCTCGACACCGTCGATCTTTTCCGTCGGCGAGGAACGCGGTTTGGCAAACTGCCCAGCGATACGGCCGACCTTCACCACCGGCAGCGCGCCGGCATAGGTCAGCACCACCGCCATCTGCAGCAGCACGCGGAAGAAGTCGCGGATGTTGTTGGCGCCGTGCTCGGCGAAGCTCTCGGCGCAATCGCCGCCCTGAAGCAGAAAAGCCTCGCCGTTTGCGACTCGGGCTAAAGACTTCTTCAAGTTGCGCGCCTCACCGGCAAAAACCAGCGGCGGAAAGGTCGCAAGCTGCGCCTCGACGTCCGTCAACGCCTTGGCGTCGGGATAGGCCGGCATCTGCACCACCGGCTTGCTGCGCCAACTGTCGGGTGTCCACCGCTCGGACATGGTCTTGTGCTCCTGAGAAAAAAAGCCGCGGCGATCGACGCTGCGGTGGCCGGGTTATACACAGGCTGGCGCCATCCCGCCAGTTGGAAATCACCCTTGCAAACCAACACCTTGCGGCCCGGGCGAATCTCGCATTTGCTGTCACCGGTGAGATTTTGGGATCGGCCGTGGCCAGCGATGTAACAGACGACGTCTTCTCCGACGATATCACCATTCCGGCGACCGATGGTTTTGCGCTCGGAGCGACGCTGTATTTGCCGCGCGACGCCAAGAAGCGGCATGCCATTCTCATCAACTCGGCGACCGCCATTCCCCGAAGCTTCTACCGGGGCTTCGCCAGCTATCTCGCGCGGCAGGGATGCGCGGTGCTCACTTACGATTACCGCGGCATTGGCAGTTCGCGATTGAAATCGAAATCCGATCCCGCACACCCGCAATCGCTGCGAGGCTTCGAAGCCTCGATGACCGATTGGGCGGCAAAGGATGTGACCGGGGCCGTCACCTGGATGCGGCAGCGTTACGGCAATGTCCCACTGCTCTATGTCGGGCACTCGTTTGGCGGGCAGGCTTTGGGATTGCTGCCCAACAACACCGAGGTGTCTCGCGCCCTGTTCGTATCCGCGCAGGCCGCCTATTGGAAATTGATGCCCGCGCCCGAGCGCTACCGCGTCTACCTTTTCATGAACCTGCTCGGCGTGCCGATGACACGCCTGATCGGTTACCTGCCCGGCCGAATGATGCTGGGTCAGGATTTGCCGAAAGGCGTGTTCCTGGAATGGACGCGCTGGGTGATGAACGAACGCTATCTGCTCGGCGACCCTACGCTCACCGCGCTTGCCAACTTCCCGAACTACCGGGGCGCGTTGCGCGCGCTGTGCTTCACCGACGACACCTGGGCGCCGCGGCCGGCGGTCGAACTGCTGTGTTCGGGCTTTACCTCAACGACACCCGAAATCATTTCCATTGCCCCCGCCGACGTCGGCGTTGCCAAGATCGGCCATGTGGGCTTCTTCCGCAGCGAACACCGTAACACGCTCTGGAACGCCGCCGCGGATTGGCTCGGCATCATCGAGTAAAGCGCGGCGACCTATTCCGCCGCTTCGCGCACGTAACGCGCGGTCGGGGTGCGCATCGTGACAAGTTCTTCCGCCGAAGTGGGATGCAACGCGATGGTCGAATCGAAATC
>Ga0207657_10001528_pt1 | contig 24769 bp, 24 predicted proteins | sample KBSC33metaG_FD_184316 | JGI IMG/M metagenome (GOLD analysis project Ga0207657, IMG submission 184316) | Corn rhizosphere microbial communities from Kellogg Biological Station, Michigan, USA - KBS C3-3 metaG (SPAdes) (version 2) | ecosystem: Host-associated > Plants > Roots > Rhizosphere > Soil ... | reverse complement strand
GGAGTCCTGCGCCTCGACCGGCTCGATCGCGGGCGCTGCCGAACGGACGTTCTTCTCGAGCCGGACCAGGTCGAGCGAATCATCCGGCTCGTCGCGAGCCATGCGCGGACCGAAGTGCATGACGGATCGCCGATCGTCAGCGCGGAGCTTCCGCCGCACGGCAGCGGGGCAGGGGAGCGGTTCGAGGGGCTAATTCCGCCGGTCGCGACCGGTCCCTGCTTCGCGATCCGCAAGCCGGCGAGCCGGCTCTTCACGCTCGCCGATTATGTGAAGGACAGGATCATGAGCGCGGAGGAGGCTCGCCTCCTGTCGCGCGCGGTCGCAGGGCGCCGCAACATCCTCGTCGCCGGCGGCACCAGCTCGGGCAAGACGACTCTCGTCAACGCTCTCCTCGGCGAGCTCGCTGCCCGCGACGAGCGGGTAATCCTCATCGAGGACACGCGCGAGCTCCAGTGCCCGGCGCCGGACACGGTTGCGCTCCGGACCCGGCCGGGCGCAGTCGCCATGGGCGACCTCGTCCGCTCGACTCTTCGCCTTCGGCCCGACCGGATCATCGTCGGCGAGGTTCGGGGACCCGAGGCGCTCGACATGCTCAAGGCCTGGAACACCGGCCATCCCGGCGGAATCGCAACGGTGCACGCCAACGGCGCGCTTTCAGCGCTCCACCGGCTCGAGCAACTCGTCCAGGAGGCGATACCCGTCGTTCCAAGGCGGCTCATTGCCGAGGCGATCGACCTCATTGTCTTCGTCGAAGGCCGCGGAACGGCGCGCCGGATTGGCTGCCTTGCAGCGGTCGAAGGACTCGACCGCGGCGGGGACTATGAAGTTCGGCCCCTTGTCACGGATCTGCCGCCGGGTTTTTGTCCGCCAACGCATGTAGGCGCAAGCGGATCGAGTAGCTGATGTCCGTTTTCGACCCTGTCTGGACGGCGCTCCGTTAGCGCCTTTGATTGACCCGCGGCTCATTGGCACGCTGATGCACCTGAAGCAGCCCTGGCCTTTCTTCCGCCTCAGCCAGGCTCCCTCTAAAAGTCGATCGTCAGCGTTCCCCGAACCATGTTGTCCTCGCCGCGATTTCCGAACTCGCCGCGGTAGGCGGCGGCCAGGGACACCCTGTGGGAAACGGTCAGCGAGGCTTCGGCGTCGACGATCGCGGCGTCTTTCGCCAAACCGGCAGCGGTGATGTCGAAGGGCGCTCCGCTCTGGAAGGCGAGGCGGCCGGACGGGATGCGGTCGCCGAAGCGGTGCTTCCAGCCGAGCAGGCCCGACAGGCGGAACGGCCCCGCCTGCGCCGTCGCGAGCCGGAGGCCGGCGACGGTGGTGGTGGAATTCAGCGATTCGCTCTCGCCGGACAGGGCGGCCGAGCCACCTGTTTCCGTGAAGTTACCGGAATGAGCCCAGATCTGGGCGACGCTTGCGATCGGCTCGACCGTCAGGCCGCGGAGCGGGACCCGGTAGCCGATCTCGCCGAACGCCTGCACTGTATGGCCGTCACGGGTTGAGCGAAGGCTGTCGGTGAAGCCCGGGAAGGCGACCGAACGCCTCGCCGAAATATCGTTGGACGAATAGCCGAGCCCGGCGCGAAGACCGAAGGCGTGGCTCCGGACCCCGAAATAGCCGAGGACGTGGTAGCTATCCACGGTCCCGGAGCTCAGCCGGTCCGGCATCTTGACGTCGGTGGAGGTGAAGCCTCCAGCGAGGCCGACGCGGGCGCTGTCGCCGATCGCGGTGTCGATCCCGCCGACGACGCCGGTGGTGTCGCGGTCGATGTCTGCGGTCGCTCCGTTACGGCCGTCGGTGTTGCCCCAATTGCCGACCGCCTGGATCCACGCTCCGCGCCGGGAGGCGGGGCCGGAAAGGCGCTGGAGAACCGCGTCGCGCGGGATCCGGCTGTCTTCAACCTGCACGGCCTGCATCGCCGGGTGGATTTCGCCGGACAGGAGATCGAACGCTGCCCGTGCGCTCGAGTCGTCGGGAAGCTGCTGGAGCGCCGAAACGAGCGGGCTGCCGCCGGCGATGCTGTCGAGGCCGCCGGCGGTCGCTCTCTGGTTCGGAGTGAGGGCGGCGGAGGCGAAGGAGCGCAGCTGGGCGAATTCGACCCGGACGCTGTTGGCGGTGTAGACGTCAGTGAAGCCGAGGAAGGCCGAACTCGCCGCGACGTTGAAATCGAACGTGCCGCTGACCCCGCCGGCCGCGGTGAGCACGGTGTAGCCAGTGCCGACCGTAAGCGTGCCCTGCGGGCTGAACAGCATCACCGCGCCCGGAGCGATCGTCGCGGTTCCGGTGACGGCAAGCAGGTCGGAGGATGAGCCCGAGGCGTTGACCACGTAGGTCGATCCGGAATCGAGGATCAGGTTGCCGGCGACGTTCAGGGTCGCCGGGACGCTCTGGGCAACAGCCGCGGTTCCGATGAAGCCGGTGGGTACCGATGCGACCTGCTGCGAGATGCTCCCGCCGGAGAGCACGTGCGTGGTCCCGACCGTGCCGTTACCGCCGAGGCTCGCTCCGTCGTTGATCTGAAGCCCGCCGGTCAATGAGCCGACGCCGCCGACCCCGACGGTGAGGCGGCCGCTTGCCATCACGGTTTGAAGCGCATCGACCCTTCCGGTGACCGTCACTCCAGCACCATCGTCGAAGGTGACGTTCGAGCCGGTCAAGGTTCCGGTGAGGCTCAGCGCGGTCGTGTTGGTCAGGCTGAAGTCGGCGGCGGTGAAATCCGCAAGCTCGGCGATCCGGTTGGCGCCGGTCAGCGACACGTTCCCGAGTGCGGACCCGGTCAGCGTTTGAGCGGTGACCACGCTGGCCGCCGGGTCCTGGGTGACTCCTCCCTGGCTCGAGGCAAGGCTGAGCTGGTTGGCGGCGGTCAGGTCGTGATTGATGACGATTCCATCGCGGCCGGTCAGCGCGATGTTCGCTCCGCTCAGGTCGCCGGAGGTGGTGAGGACGCCGCCATTGGAAGCGAGCGTGAGATTGCCCGTTCCGGCGTCGATCGGCTGCGCGGAGAGAATCAGCGTTCCTCCGGCCTGCAAGGAAATCGGCCCGTTGCCGGTCGAGGTGAGTGAGGCGATTACGAGATCGTTGGAGTCGGCGATCTGCACCGCGCCGCCGGTGAGGGACACCGCATCCTGGAAATCGTTGGCAGGGTCGGTCAGCGTGATCGCGCCCGTGCCGGCGTCAATGGTGCTGACGCCGCCAATTGTCAGCGGGCCCGATTGGGTGATCGCGCCTCCGTTGCTGTTCGCCGACAGGTCGCTGACGACGGTCCCCGACCCGAGGTTCAGATCGCCCGTGCTGTTTGCGGTCAGTGCGAAGACGAAGAGCGGTCCCAGCGAAAGCGAATTCTTGTCGGTGATCTGCGCGAGCCCTGTGCTGGCGAGCGACACCGAGCCCTGGAAATCATTGTCCAGGCTGGTGAGAGTCACCGGGCCGCCCGCGAGGATCAAACTGTTGCCGGCGACAGTCAGGGGGCCCGACTGAGAGACCCCTACGTTGGCGGTGATGGCTTGCAAATTGCCGGCAACGAGCCCGGATCCGAGGTCGATACCGAAACCGCTCGCTGCAGTCAGTGACCCGGTGTCGAGCGTTCCGAATGAGAGCCGGCCGCCTTGAATCGTCACCGAGCCGCCGGTGAGCGAGACAGCGCCCGTGAAATTGTTAGTCGAGTTGGCCAGCGTGATCGAGCCCGTGCCGGCGTCGATCGCGCTCGTGCCGGTAACGGTGAGCGGGCCCGTTTGGGTGATCGCGCCGCCGTTGCTGTTCGCCGACAAGACGCCGCCGACGGTCCCCGAGCCGAGGCTCAGTTCTCCAGTGCTGGTCGCGGTCAGATCGCCGGTCGCCAGCGTTCCGAGGGAGAGCGCATTCTTGTCCGCGATGGCGGACGCGCCACCGGTGAGCGAGACCGTCCCGGTGAAGTCGTTGCCGGTGTTCGCCAGCGTGATCGCGCCCGTGCCGGCGTCGATCGCGCTCGTTCCGGTAACGGTGAGCGGGCCCGTTTGGGTGATCGCCCCTCCGCCGCTGTTCGCCGACAGGTCGCCGTCGACCTTCCCCGACCCGAGGTTCAGGTCGCCCGTGCTGGTGACGGTCAGATCGCCGGTTGCCAGCGTTCCCAGTGAGAGCGAATTCGTGTCCATGATCGCCACCGTGCCGCCGGTGAGCGAGACCGGTCCGGTGAAGTCGTTGCCGGTGCTCGTCAGCGCGATCGCCCCGGTGCCGGCGTCGATCGCGCTCGTTCTGCCAACAGTAAGGGCACCCCCGGACTGAGTGATCGCGCCGCCACTGCTGGTCGCCGCGAAATTGCCGCTCGCGCTGACATCGTTGACGAGAGCGATGCCGTCGCGGCCTGTGAGCGCGATGTCTCCACCGCTCAGCGAGAAGAGCGTGGACAGACTGCCGCCGTTGGAGGCGAGGGTGAGCGAGGCCGCTCCGGTGTCGATCGCCTGGGAAATGTCCAGAACTCCTCCGGCGATCAAGGAGACGGAGCCGCTATTGTTAAGCGTCTGGATCGAAAGATCGTTCGCGTCCTGGACGCTTATGTCGCTTCCGGTCAGGAACAGCGATCCCGCCGAAAAGTCGTTGCCTGGATTCGTCAGGATGATCGCGCCGGTGCCGGCGTTGATCGTCGCATTGAGGGCAACGTCAAGGGGGCCGACCTGTGTGATCGCGCCATTGGTGGAGATATCGAGGGTGGAATTTATCGTCGACTTGCCCAGGACCAGCTCGTTCGAGTCGACGAGACTGACGGACCAGCCGTTGATCGAGACCGCTCCTTGGAAGTCGTTGCCGGTGTTCGCCAACGTGATCGAGCCGATGCCGGCGTCGATCGTGCTCGTTCCGGTGACGGTGAGTGCACCGGCTTGCGTGACCGCACCGCTGTTGCTGGTCGCCGACAGGCTGCCGGCGACGGTCCCCGAGCCGAGATCGAGGGCGCCAAAGCTGGTCGCGGTCAGAGAGCCGGTTGCCAGCGTTCCCAGTGAGAGCGAATTCGTATCCATGATCGCCACCGTGCCACCGGTGAGCGAGACCGCCCTGGTGAAATCGTTGCCGGCGTTCGCCAGCGTGATCGAGCCCGTGCCGGCGTCGATCGCGCTCGTTCCGCCAACGGTGAGCGGGCCCGTTTGGGTGATCGCGCCCCCGTTGCTGTTCGCCGACAGGACGCCGCCGACGCTCCCCGAGCCGAGGTTCAGGTCGCCCGTGCTGGTGACGGTCAGAGAGTCGGTGTTGAGGGTTCCGAGGAAGAGCGCATTCTTGTCCACGATGGCCACCGTGTCCACCGGGCCACCGGTGAGCGAGACCGCTCCTTGGAAGTCGTTGCCGGTGCTCGTCAGCGTGATCCCGGTGCCGGCATTGAAGGTGCTCGTGCCGGTGACGGTGAGGGAACCCCCGGACTGAGTGATCGCGCCGCCACTGCTGGTCGCCGTGAAACTGCCGCTCGCGCTCACATCTTGGCCGAGATCGATGCCGTCGCGGCCTGTGAGCGCGATGTCTCCTCCGCTCAGCGGCGAGAACATCGTGGACAGACTGCCGCCGTTTGAGGCGAGGGTGAGCGAGGCCAGTCCGGTGTTGATCTGATCGAAAGGGTCCAGAACTCCTCCGGCGATCAAGGACACGGAGCCGTTATTGTTAAGCATCTGGATCGAAAGATCGTTCGCGTCCTGGACGCTTATGTCGCTTCCGGTCAGGAACAGCGATCCCCCGCCCAGAAAGTCGTTGCCTGGATTCGTCAGGATGATCGCGCCGGTGCCGGCGTTGATCGTCGCATTGAAGGTTTCGAGAGGGCCGACCTGTGTGATCGCGCCATTGGTGGAGATATCGAGGGTGTTAAATATCGTCGACGTGCCCAGGATCAGTTCGTTCGAGTCGACGAGACTGACGGACGAGCCTTTGATCGAGACTGCTCCTTGGAAGTCGTTGCCCGTGTCGGTGAGGGTAATGTTGTTGGCTGTGGCGTTGAGGTCGGTGGTTCCGGAAACGATCACCGTACCGGACTGTGTAATATCGCTACCGGAAATATCGGTGAGCGAAGAGTAATTGCCGCCGGGAATGACATCCGCTCGAGCCGGTGCCGCTGTTACCGACGCGGCGGACGCCAGGAGGATGATCAGCGCACATTTCTTCCGGCTCGAAAAATCGGCTTTCGACTCAGTGCTCACTTGTTGTCCCCCCGCGAGATTAAGTCCGGATGTGTCGCATGGGCGGCCGCGAAACACTACCGAGATTTATAATCAATAAATTTGCTATTCATTATGCATATATTTGCGTATAATGCTGGTACCTCCAAGGCTTGGGAGACGGCAGCGGAGATCGCGGCGTTCTTCGACGAGGTCGCAAAGCCGGCGAAAGCTCATTTGCGATATGCTGGCGATACGCGGCTGCAGCCAGCGAATGTCCGCTTCTGTAATGGGCCTTGTGTCAAGCTGCCCCGGCCTTTCCTGCCGCTGGTTACTTGCTTCTGTCCGTGGTCAGCTTGGTGCTGCCGCATCATAGGGTCAGAGGAAGCGGTGAGCCCATCTTTCCAGCATAGTTTGTAGAGCCCGGTCTGACAGCTACCGCGGACATTGCGGCTTCACCAACTTCACCGCCGACGGCGAGTGCTTCCTGTTGCTCGATTCGGGCGCGCAGGTGAAGGTCAGCCGATCATACGCGACCTGGTGGTGCCTTTCGTCCATTTGCCGGCTCGCCCGTTAACCTGGTTAAATTCGCGCGGACGGGCCGCGGCGTCGGCCCGCCGATAACTTGCCTAACGTCCGAAGATCGCCGGCCGCCAAGATGGTAGGAAGCGCCTGGGGGAGTGACTCGACCGTCCCGGCACCGATGCCGGGCAAGGAGCATTCCAATGCGTCTCGTACCGATTTTCGTCATGTCCTCGGTCGCTCTGGGCACCGCCGCTGTGGCGGCAGGTCCGCCATCCTCCGTTTCGCCAGAGCTGACCGGCACGGTCAGGTCCGCGCTCCAGGCGATGGTTCCGCCCGGACAGGCGAGCCGGCCGACCGATCCGGATCGCGGTGACGACAATGCCTCGCTGCGGGCGATCCAGCTCGTGTGCGGTCACGACAACCCGTCGGCGACGCGCTCGGCGATCTGCCCGACGCCGGTTTCTCCGGATTAGGACTGCAGCCCGAACGAACTATCTTTGGTTATTGGAACTATCGGCGTCGGGTAGAGAAGCTAACGAAGAAGGCCCGCCAGGAGACTGACGGGCCTTTCCCCTGTTGAACGTTCCAGTGGGGCCAGAACGTGTAAGTCTCATCTACGCAACCAAGCTTGCGCTGCCGTTATTCATTGGTCCGCTCTGGGTGGAATGCGGACGTTCGTTATCCGGGCGTTGCTTGCACCCAGATCCGCATGACACCGCGCCCACCAGCCCATTTAGTTGCCGCGTTTAGGGCTGCTTCCAAGCTGACATCGTCCTCCGGCAATGACGCGTAGAACACACCTTCTCCAGAAGGTTTGCGTCCCCAGCCGCTACCGAAGAACTGACCATCATCGCTCGCCTCCACAATCAGCCACGGCTCGTCGTCAGTCGCTTGGGGCATCAGCTCGCCGGGCGACAAGTAAACAGTTTCGATCATGCACCCGAGTTTCGCAGCGAGTCCAAATGTCTGCAATGGGTCGTTGTCTGCCGCGACCGTTTTGGGTGGAACGCGGACGTTAGCGCGAGAGCCCCAGCGCAAAGAAGCGCCGCACTGCCTCCCTCGGAAATAGCTTGGGCCAAAAGGGAAGCCGCACTCCGTCCTTCGTTACGATGAACGCGCCAACTGCTTCTCGGGACAATGGGGTAACGTTCGCCACTTCGATCCGGTCAATCGCTGAGTAAGGTATTCGGACAGTTGGAGCCCATCGCCGATATACGAACTCGCTCGGCGCGAAGGTGACCCGGAACCGGCTCGCGAAGACAACAGGCAGCAGCGGCAGAGCCGCGGCCCAAAGGAATCCCACAAACCCATGATAGCTGGGCGACTTGAGCAAAAAGTAGGCCTCGACCCACGCCGGAGGGCTGACGATGAGAGCCCAGAAGCCGACTAGCAGAGGATCAGGGCCATAGCTCACTGCTTGTCTCATTCGATTGCTTTGCGTGGGCCGCGGCATGCCGTGCTCGTCACAAGCACAAGTGTCATCGTCGTCATGTCGATACGATGGGCGAAGCGCCGAATGTCCGCAATGGGTGGTGGTGTCAGGTGATCGACGCGACACTTTACCTTGGGCGAGGTGAGGTGAGCGATGGCGAAGAGAAGACAGCGCCGCATGTTCATGGCGCCGGATTCGCCGAAACCGGGCTGGAGTCGCCGGATAGGGACTCAAGCCGAATCGCCTCGATGCCCGATCACTTGGCTCGCCGCCGGCAGCACGCCGGGCGGCTGATCGGGTCCAGCCGAGGAGACAGGCGAATGCACCTCAGGTCATTGAAGAGCCGCGGGCGGTCAGCGCTCCTGGCTTGCGGCATGGCTCTCCTTGCGGCGCGGGCGCGGGCGGCGGGGTCGGGAATGCCCTGGGAGGAGCCGCTCCAGCAGGTGCTCGAATCGGTGCAGGGACCGGTTGCCAAGATCATCGCGGTGATCATCATCATCACCACCGGCCTGACGCTTGCTTTCGGCGACACGGCGGGGGGCTTCAGGCGGCTGATCCAGATCATCTTCGGCCTGTCGATCGCCTTTGCCGCCTCTTCCTTCTTCCTGTCCTTCTTCAGCTTCGGCGGCGGGGCGCTGGTCGGATGAGCGCCGGCAGCCATATCGAGGGCTTCGAGGCGCCGATCCACCGCTCGCTCGTCGAGCCGGTCCTGCTCGGCGGGGCGCCGCGCGGGGTCGCGATCCTCAACGGCACCCTTGCTGCCGCGCTCGGGCTCGGCCTCCAGCAGTGGATCGCCGGCCTTGCGCTGTGGACGGTCGGCCACAGCCTTTGCGTCTTCGCTGCGCGGCGCGACCCCGAGTTCGCCGCGGTCCTTGTCCGTCACCTTCGCCAGAAGGCGCATCTTGGATGCTGAACATCGGCGAATATCGAAGCCGCTCCGATCGGCTCGCCGACCATCTGCCCTGGGCAGCGCTGGTTGCTCCGGGAATCCTGCTGAACAAGGACGGAAGCTTCCAGCGGACCTTCGCGTTTCGCGGGCCCGACCTCGAGAGCGCCACCGAGTCCGAGCTCGTGTCGGCGGCGGCCCGGGTCAACAATATGCTCCGGCGCTTCGGGTCCGGCTGGGCGCTGTTCTTCGAGGCGGAGAGGTTCGAGGCCTCGGGCTATCCCGAAAGCCGCTTTCCCGACGCCGCCTCCTGGCTCGTCGACAAGGAGCGGCAGGCGGCGTTCGAGGGCGGGCGCGACCATTTCGAGAGCGTCTGCCATCTGACCTTGGTCTGGCTCCCGCCGCCGGACTCGCAGGCCGGCGCCGAGCGACTGTTCGTCGAGCGGTCGCGCAAGGCTTCGGGCCGGGACTGGCGCGAGGCGCTCCAGTCTTTCATTTCCGAGACGGACCGCGCCCATGACCTGCTCTCGGGCCTGATGCCCGAGGTGACGGCGCTCGACGACGGGCAGACCCTGACCCATCTCCACTCGGCGATCTCCGGGAAACGCCACCCGGTCGCCGCGCCTTCGACCCCCATCTATCTCGACGCCTTGCTTGCCGATACGCCCCTCGTCGGGGGTCTCGAGCCGGTGCTCGGCGAACTTCACCTTCGGACCGTGAGCCTGCTCGGTTTTCCGGCGCTGAGCAGGCCCGGGATCCTCGATGCGCTCAACCACCAGGATTTTCCGTACCGGTGGACGACCCGATTCATTGCCCTGGACAAGACGGATTCGGCGCGGGCCCTGACCCGCCTGCGGCGGCATTGGTTCAACAAGCGCAAGTCGGTCACTGCGCTACTTCGCGAGATCCTCTACAGCCAGCCGGCCCAGCTGCTCGACAGCGACGCCGACAATAAGGCGGCCGACGCCGATCTCGCGCTCCAGGCGCTTGGGCAGGACTATGTCGCCTTCGGCTATCTGACGACGACGATCAGCGTGACCGGCGCGACCGCGCCTGAAGCGGACGACCGGGTGCGCTCGGTCGAGCGGATCGTGAACGGCCTCGGTTTTACCGCCATCAGGGAGCGGCTGAATTCGGTCGAGGCCTGGCTTTCCAGCCTTCCGGGCCAGGTTTACGCCAATGTTCGCCAGCCGCTCGTCCACACGCTCAACCTTGCGCACCTGATGCCCTTGTCGAGCGTCTGGGCCGGACCCGAGGGGGACGCTCACCTGGGCGGTCCGCCGCTTCTCCTCGCCGAGACCGGCGGCTCGACCCCGTTCCGGCTGTCGGCCCATGTCGGCGATGTCGGCCACATGCTCGTCGTCGGCCCGACTGGCGCCGGCAAGTCGGTTCTCCTTGCGCTGCTGGCGATGCAGTTCCGGCGCTATGAGGGCGCCGCCGTCTATATTTTCGACAAAGGCTGGTCGGCGCGCGCCGCGGTGCTTGCGATGGGTGGTACGCATCATTCGCTCGGGCACTCCGGGGAAGAGAGGGAAAGCGCTCTCGCCTTCCAGCCGCTCCGGCGGATCGACGAGGCGGCGCAGCGAAGCTGGGCTGCCGAATGGCTCGAATCGCTGCTCGCGCAGCAGAAGCTCGAGCTCGGGCCCGAGGCCAGGGAGTCGCTCTGGTCGGCGCTCCTCAACCTGTCCTCGGCGCCGGCGGAGGAGCGGACCCTGACCGGCCTGTCGCTTCTCCTTCAGTCCGCTTCGGTGAGGTCGGCGCTCCAGCCCTACACGCTCGAGGGGCCTTTGGGGCAGCTTCTGGATTCAGCCGACGACAGCCTTTCGATCGCCGATGTCCATTGCTTCGAGATGGAAGCCCTGATGGGGCAAAGCCGAGCGGTCCTTCCGCTCCTCACCTATCTCTTCCATCGCCTCGAGGAGAGGTTCGACGGCCGGCCGACCCTGCTGGTCCTCGACGAGGCCTGGGTGTTCCTCGACAATCCTGTCTTTGCGGCTCGAATCCGAGAGTGGCTCAAGGTCCTTCGAAAGAAGAATGTGTCGGTGGTGTTCGCGACCCAGTCGCTCGCCGACATCGCCGAAAGCAGCATCGCTCCGGCAATCGTCGAGAGCTGCCCCCAGCGAATCTTCCTCGCCAATGACCGGGCGATCGAGCCGCAGGCGCGCTCGGCCTACGAACGGTTCGGGCTCAACGACCGGCAGGTCGAGCTGATCGCCCGGGCCATCCCCAAGCGCCATTATTATTTGCAGTCGAGCCGCGGGAACCGGCTGTTCGAGCTAGGCCTCGGGGCGATCGCGCTCGCCTTCTGTGGAGCTTCGGACCCGGCCTCTCAGCAGCGGATCGAGGAGATCCTCGCCGGCGATGGAGCCGGCCACTTCGCCAGGGCCTGGCTCGAATCGAGCGGGCTCTCCTGGGCGGCGTCCCTGATCGACGATTTCGACAAGCTTCCACAAAGGAAAGGAGAACAGGAATGAAAGCTCTTCGAATGGCACCCGCCTTGCTCTGCGCGACGGCGCTTCCGGCTGCCGCAAGCCTCGTCTTCCCGGCCACGGCGGCGGCCTCGATCCCCGTCTTCGACGCGGCCAATTATACCCAGAATATCGTCCAGGCCGCTCGGGCACTGGAGCAGATCAACCACCAGCTCCAGTCGCTTCAGAACGAGGCGGCAATGCTGAGGAACATGGACCGCAACCTCGAGCGGTTCGATTTCCCCGAGCTGGGGCGGATTACCGACTCGCTCGAGCAGATCGACCGGCTGATGACCAAGGCCGATGGAATCGAGTTCAGGGCCGACCGGCTCGAGCAGCGCTTCGAGGCGATGTTCCCGGGCTCGGTCGAACGGGCGCTCGGAACCGACGCCCGGGCGGCCGAGGCGAAGGCCCGGCTCGAGACTGCTCGCGAGGCCCTCCGGAACAGCATGACGATCCAGGCGAGAATCGTCTCGAATGTTCGCGACGACGCCCGGCTGCTGTCGGAGCTTTCGAAACGCAGCCAGGGCGCTTCCGGGAGCCTCCAGGCGCAGCAGGCGACGAACCAGCTGCTCGCGCTCAGCACCAAGCAGCAGCTCCAGCTCCAGGAGATGCTTGCGGCCCAGTACCGAAGCCAGTCCTTCGAGCAGGCGCGCCAGGTCCAGGCCGAGGCCGAGGCAAAGGCCGCGACCAGAAGGTTCCTGGGGACAGGAAGGGCCTACGGCCCCGCCAACTGACGGTCCACCAGCGCCGGCCGGCCATTCCGGCGCAGCCGCGGGGCTTGTCCTCCCCGGGCCCCGCGGCACCCCCTCCACGAAGGGCATGCGATGAACGACCTTGGAGTCATCGACGGCTTCCTCGCGGCCTTCATCCGCTACATCGACAGCGGCTTTGGCCTGCTCCGTGGCGATGTCGCCTTCCTGACCAGCACCCTGGTCGCGATCGACATCACTCTTGCCGGCCTGTTCTGGGCGCTTGCGCGCGATGACGACATCATCGGCAGGTTCGTCAGGAAGATCCTCTACGTCGGCGCCTTCGCCCTCATCCTCGGCAATTTCTCGGCGCTTTCGGAGATTCTGTTCCGCTCGTTCGCCGGGCTGGGACTGAAAGCAGGGGGCGGTGCAATCGGCGCCGATACCCTGCTTCGCCCGGGCAAGCTTGCAGGAACCGGATTCGAGGCCGCCTGGCCCCTTCTCGAGCAGGCAAGCCAGCTGCTCGGCTTCACCAGTTTCTTCGACAATTTCCTGACCATCGCGATCCTTCTGCTCGCCTGGCTGTTCGTGATCGTCGCCTTCTTCATTCTCGCGGTCCAGCTTTTCGTCACCATCCTCGAGTTCAAGCTGACGACTCTCGCCGGCTTCGTGCTGGTGCCGTTCGCGCTCTGGAATCGGACCGCATTCCTTGCCGAGCGCGTGCTCGGCAATGTCGTCACCTCCGGAATCAAGGTGATGGTGCTGGCCGTGATCGTCGGAATCGGGTCCGGCTTCTTTGGGGAGTTCATCGGCGCGCTCGAGGGGCAGGAGCCCGACATCGGCCAGGCGATGAGCCTCGTCCTTGCAAGCCTCGCGCTTCTGGGGCTCGGGATCTTTGGGCCGTCGGTGGCCACCGGGCTTGTCGCCGGAGCTCCGCAGCTCGGCGCCGGTTCCGCAGCTGGAGCGGCGGGAGCGGCCGCCGGAACAGTCGCGGTGGGAGCGGCCGCTGCGATCGGCGGGGCACGCGCCGGCGGCGGCGCTGCGCTCGGCGCCGTTCGGGCGGGCACAGCGATGGGCTCGGCTGCATCCACCGCCTACAGGCTCGGCCAGGAAACGTCCGGCTCGGCAACGGTGGGGGCCGGCCTTTCAGGCGTCGGCCGGGCCGCGAAACATGCAGCGGGCGACCGGCTCCGCAATATCGGCGGGCTCTCGGCCGCGGCGGAACGCGGCGAGCGCGGCGCTCTTCTTGCAGGAGCCCGGACCACGGGCGCGAGCAGTGCGCCGCCGGTGGCGGGCGCTGCGGAAGCAATGCCCGGCTGGGCGCGCCGGATGCGCTCCGAGCAAAAAGCGCACCATCACCGGCAGATCGCCCTCCACGCAATCCGCGACGGCGATCGCGGGGGAGCGGGCGCCAATCCCGACATCAGCGAAAGAGAGGATCAGTCGAGATGAAGTTCAGGCGAGCCGTTCAGCGCTACGGGCGAACGCCCGAGCCGGTGACCCCCTACCAGCGCGCCGGCCAGGTCTGGGACCAGCGGATCGGGTCCGCCCGGGTCCAGGCCCGCAACTGGCGGCTGATGGCATTCGGCGGCCTGCTGCTATCTGCAGGGCTGTCCGGCGGCCTTCTCTGGCAGTCCATGCAGAGCCGGGTCGTGCCTTATGTCGTCGAGGTCGACAGGGTTGGCGAGGCGAGGGCGGTCGCTCCGCTGAAGGACGGCTACCGGCCAACCGACGCGCAGGTCGCCTGGCATCTCGGAAGATTCGTCCGCAACGTGCGCTCGGTCTCGCTCGATCCCGTGCTGATGCGCGAGAACTGGCTGTCGGCCTATGATCTGGTCGCCGGGCCGGGCGGCCGCTTCCTCAATGACTATGCCCGCTCCGCGCAGCCGTTCCGAAGCGTCGGCGAACGGACCGTCTCGGTCCAGGTCACCAGCGTGGTTCGGGCTTCGGACCGATCCTTCCAGGTGAAATGGATCGAGACCGCCTATGAGCGGGGACAGGCGGCGGGGGTCACTCGCTGGACCGCCATCCTGTCGGTGAAGCTGGTTCCGCCGAAGTCTGCCGACGAGCTTCGGCGCAACCCGCTCGGGCTTCGGATCGACGGGATCGACTGGACCCGCGAGCTCGATCCTTCCGAGCCTTCAAGGCCCTCGCCTCCGCCGGACACTTCCATCCAGCCGCTCGTCAGCCCGGTCCCGGCGTCCGCTTCCGCAGCCGCGATCCGGCCGATGCCGCAAAGGAGTTCCCTATGAAAAGGCTTATGATTCCTGCGCTTGCCGCCCTTGGCCTGTCCGCCTTCCAGGCGCAGGCCGCGGGTCCCGGGTCGGGCGCGTCCCAAGCTCGCGTGCCGGCGTCCCGAGCCGCCCCGGTGCAACCGGCGGTCCCGAGCGGAGCGCTTCGGGCCGGTGCCTCGTCGGTTCGACGCGATTCGGGAGAGGTCCATCCCTGGTGGGACGGGGCGGTCTACCGCCTCGACACTGCTCCAGGCCGGGTCAGCGATATCATCCTCCAGGCCGGCGAGACCCTGATCTCGGTAGCGACGGGGGACACCGCGCGATGGGTGATCGGCGACACGACGAGCGGGGCAGGAGCGGCCCGCCGAACGCATATCCTGGTCAAGCCGGCAGGCGCCGGACTTCGAACGAATCTCGTCATTGCCACCGACCGGCGGGTCTATCGGCTGGACCTTGCAAGCGGCGGCCAGGCGATGACGAGCATTGCCTGGACCTATCCCCGGGACGAGCTGCTCGCGCTTCGAAGGCGAAGTGCGGCCCTTGCCTCCGCCGCGCCGGTCGCAGCGGGGGTCGCGGTCGACCGGCTGAACTTCAACTATTCGATAAAAGGCGATTCGCCCTCGTGGCGGCCTCTCCGTGCCTTCGACGACGGAACCCAGGTCTTCATCGAATTTCCACCGGCAATTGCAGCCGGCGAGGCGCCGCCGCTTTTCGTCATCGCAAGCTCGGGCAAGGCTGAGCTCGTCAACTATCGGGTGCGGGGCCATTATTATGTCGTCGACCGGCTTTTCCCGGTCGCCGAGCTCCGGCTTGGAGAGAAACGCCAGCAGGTGGTGAGGATTATCCGCTCCGACCGGGAAGACCGGCACCGCAGAGGCAGGCCGTGAGCGCGGCCGAAGCGCCAGCCGAGCGAGCCCGGCCGCCGAAGGAGAATCCCGAAGCGCTGGTTCTTCGAGGGCGTCCTCGGCCGGTGATCCGGTTCCGTCGCGGTCTGATCGTCGCGGTCGCCGCAGCGGCGGCCAGCGCGCTCGTCGCCCTCGCCTGGACCGCTCTCGAGCCGGGCTCGTTCACCGGCACCGCGAACGAGCTTTCCGAGCCTGGCGCCATGGCGTCACCGGACGCTCTTGCCGAAATGCCGGCAACTTATGCCGATGTTCCGCAGCTCGGGCCGCCGCTCCCCGGCGATCTCGGCCGGGCAATCGTCGACCGGCAGCGCGAGGCGGACGGCGCTCCCCGCCGGCAGCCCGAAGGCCTCGCTGGGCCGTCGGCAAGCGGGCAGGCTGAGGAGGTGGAGCGGGAGTCGGCGCTCGCCTCGCCGGTGGTCGTGCGCCTTTCGCGGCCTGCCGCCGAACGTCCATCGGCGCCCGACAGTAACGAAGCAGATCCGGGCTCGGCTGGAGGAGTCGGATTGCCTGGAGGCCGGCGGCCCGGGCAGGAGAGCGTCCTGTCCAGCGACGCCCGCGGCGATGGCGCGGTCCTTCGATCGGTTTCGCCCTGGACCCTTGCTGCCGGGACCGTCATTCCCGCAAGCCTGCTCACCGGCCTTAACTCCGATCTTCCCGGAATAGTCGTTGCGCAGGTGACCGGGAATGTTCGCGATTCGGCGACTGGCCGGACCGTCCTCATTCCGCAGGGCGCGCGATTGGTCGGCGACTATGACAGCAAGATCGCGTTCGGCCAGCAGCGGGTGCTGCTCGTCTGGAAGCGGATTGTCCTTCCCGATGGTTCGTCGGTCGATCTCGGCGGCATTCCGGCGACCGACTCGGCAGGCTATTCGGGTCTCGCGGATGGGGTCGATTTCCACGAGTGGCGGCTTCTGAAGGGAGTCGCCCTCTCGAGCCTGCTCGGGGCCGGAACCGAGCTCGGGCTTGGTGGCGATGACAGCGACCTGGTGCGCGCGATCCGCCAATCCGCGCAATCGAACGGCGACCGCGCCGGCCAGGCGATCGTGTCGCGCAACCTCGACGTTCAGCCGACGCTGACGGTTCGGCCCGGCTGGCCGGTCCGGGCCGTCCTCCGAAGGGACCTTGTCCTGCAGCCCTGGAGCGGCTGGTGATGGCACCGATCAGGCTCGGCCGCCTGCCGGACCGGACTCCGGTGAAGATCACGATTGTCGTGTCGCCCGAGCTCAGCCGGGCTCTAAGCGACTATGCCGACGCTTATGCGGCTGCTTATGGGGAAGCCGAGCCCGTGGCGGAGCTGGTTCCGGCAATCCTTGCCGCCTTCCTTCAAAGCGATCGCGGCTTCCTCCGCGGGCGCAGGTCCAGGGCTCCGGCGTCTTGACCGCGGGATCCCCCGGCTGGCGAATCGCCTCGTCGGGATGGTCGACGGCTGCCGTTCATCCATTGGTAACTCCGCTTCGCGAATCCTGCAGCGGTGCCGGGTCTCCGCGAGAGGAACGCTGCGCCCTGCAGGCGGCTTCCCTCGAAGGAGGGAGATTTGGCGAATGAGACGTCTTTCCGACCGCTTCGCGGACCGGGCATCCGCGTGCACCAGCCTGCAGCAGCTCCGGTCGGCCCTGAAGGACGCCTGTTCGCAGCTGGGGTTCGACTATTTCGCGCTCCTGCATCACTCCAGCCTCGAGGGTCCGGACTCCAGCCTTGTCCGGATCGACAATTATCCGGATGAATGGGTGGACGAGCTGCTCGGAGAGGGACTTGCCGCCGACGATCCTGTCCATCTCGCCAGCAGGCGCGCAAATACAGGCTTCGCCTGGGCCGAGCTCGGGAGCATCATCGCTCTTGACCGCCGCCACCGTTCGATCCTGGCGCGAAGCGCGCGCTTCGGACTTGGCGACGGATTTACCGTGCCGGTGAACGTCCCCGGCGAGCCTTCGGGGTCCTGCTCGTTCGCGGTCCGCAGGGGACGAAGCCTTCCCGGGCGGCGATTGATGTGCGCCGAACTGGTCGGCGCCCATGCATTCCGGGCTGCGCGGCGGATCCAGGACCTGCCGCGCCGGCGCGGGCGCCCGCACCTCAGTCGCCGCGAGCTCCAATGCCTTCGGCTGGTTGCGCTTGGAAAGACCGATGTCGAAATCGCGCTCATCCTTGGAATCGCCCACGAGACCGCGCGACAATATGTGAAGCGGGCAAGGGCGGCCTATGACGTCGTCAGCAGGAGCCAGCTCGTCGTCCACGCGCTCTTCGACGAATGGGTGGCCTTCGACGAAATCCTTCCGAAGCGGAGCGGCTGCGGCCGTTGAACCGCGCCGCCCGCCGGGCAGGCGCTCGCTGCCGTGAGGCGAAGACGCCAGTCCCCCGAACGGGGGACTGGGCGGGCACCGTTCCAGCCGCTGTCCTCGTGCGATGGGAGCGGTCGAGCGATTCCTGCCGGACTGGAGGGATGCGGACGCTTATGCTCCGCTCCTGGCGGCCGACCGGCCGCTGCTCGCCTGGGAGTGGCTGCGCCGGGACGAGGCTTATCGAAGGGCGGCCGGGCAAGCGGCCGGGACGGCAGGTTCCTGCGTTGCAGGACCGGGGCGGTGGGGACTCCATGCCTTCGAGCCGCCGGATGCTGCGGTTCCCGACGCGCGGCCCGTCTGGCGGGCGGACGTCCACCCTTATGTCCTTCCGGTGCGCGCAGTCCCGGGAGCGGATGGCGACTCCCTCGAGCTCGAGCCCCTCGCTCCGCTGTGCAGGCTGGTGGAAGGCTCCGCTGGTCTGCAGCATCTTCTGATCTGCGACGGGCTTCGCTCCATCCGGATCGATGTCGTGGAGGGAAGCATCGGCGAGGGTGGGGCCCGCCTCCACTATCTGATCGCCGGGTTCGAAGACGCCGAGAAGCCTTTGCTTACGCTCCGGCGGCTTCTCGCCCTTCGCCGGACCGGGCATTTTCCCGCGTCGCTTCATGCGGCCGGGACGAGGGCTCGCCGTTTCGTGCTGATGCTTCGCGCTTATGACGCTCTCGCCAGCGGGGCGGGCCAGCGCGAGATCGCAGCCTGGCTCCTTGACGGCGATGCGCTTCGGGACCGCTGGCGAGTTCGCGCGCCGAGCCTTCGCTCACGCGTTCAGCGGCTTGTGGGCTGTGCCCGGACGGTGGCGGGAGGCGGCTATCGGGCGCTTCTTGCCGCTTGATCCCGAGCGCCGGATATCCGGGATTGCGAGGTAGGATTTGGTGCATCAGTGCGCTCCGATCAACGGGCCGGATCAACAGGGGGGACGGGCGCTGCTCGGTGCGCCCGTTTCCACTTCCCCCTGGATCGCGGCCTCGAAATGCCCGACGAGAGTCCAGAGGCGGGACTTGGGAACGCGGCTTGCAACCGATGGCGCCAATTTGCATTCTTGCCCCGCTGGCGGCGTGATTTAGCCAGAACGTTCAAGCCGGCCGGGCGGCCTCTCGGATCGGGAGGTCGCCCGTTACCGTCCTGCGCAGGCTCGCCGCCTCAATGCCGCCGGCAGCAGTCCGAATCCGGGGCGGAACGAGCGGGATATCGATTGCCTTGGCCGCGTTTTGCAATCAGATTGTGCCACTGATGCTCGGTCTGAATCCCCCAGGCGGAGTTGCCGCCTGGGCGAACTCAAGGCAGGTGGGAAAATGTCCGAGGCTGTGGATCATGACCAGGACGACCGGCGGCAGGCTGCAATGACGGTCCGTGTATCCGATCGCGATGTCGCGGAAGCGCGACGACTGCTGTCGCTTCTCGCTGATGCAGACTCGGATTCCCAAAGCGGGGCCGAGCCGGCCGTGAAAAACGCCTCCGCCTCGGGACAGTTGCTGGGCCGGGCCCGGGCGATCCTTGCCGCCCGCCGCCGCCGGCAGGCGATATTCAAGCAAACGATTTTCGGCGAGCCGGCCTGGGAAATGATGCTCCTCCTGTACATCGGGGCATCCGAATCGCGCCGGACCATCGGGCGGCTCGGGGAACTGGCCGGGATCTCCAAGTCGACGGCGCTTCGATGGATCGACCATCTCGACCGACAGGGGCTCATTCGCAGGGAGCAGCATCCGACGGACAGGAGAGCGGTCTTCGTTGAGCTGACTCCAAAGGGCAGGCAGGCCATCGACCTGTATCTCTCCGGCACATTTCCGTTAATAGAATAGTGATAACGGAAAACTAATGCTATTTGCCTGCAGACGATGCGGTTCGCGCGGGGCGACCGTGTTGATCTACCCTGGGGGAACATGAACTGATGTCGGCATCCATGCAGAAGGCCGATCCATCGCCGCATTTCCAACTGGAACGCGCGATTGCTCTGCTGAACGAGGCTCTCAATATCATCGACGACATTGCGGATCGGCCCGATATCGGAGCGAGACTGCAACATGTAATCGAGACCTTGCAGGAACGATGCGAGTGATCGCGGGCCATTGAAGCGGTCGGCAGGGGTCGGACGCCCCACGCCCGCGGTCGTGACGTGCGGCAATATCGACCGATCGTCGCCGGTTATTGGACCATTTTGGTCGTAAACTGCTCCAGATCGGACCGAATCTTGACGCGCCGGTTACCTTGCATGGTTACTCGCCTCCCCATCGTTGGTTAGTGGGGCCATTGAAATGATTCACGAGAATGTCAGGGTGGACTCGCCGTCCGCCCGTGCCGATCGGGCGGACGCTGCCAAATCGCAATCTTCACCTACTTTGCTTTCCGATGCTGACCTCGACACCGTGGCCGAGCAGGCGAAGCTCGTCCGAAGGCTCCAGAGAGCGCGTTCGCGGCGGACCGATTTTCTCAGCTCCAGCCTGTTTGGCGAGCCCGCCTGGGACATGCTGCTCGAATTGTTCGTGTCCACGATCGAGCAGAAGCGAGTGACCGTCAGCGCGCTTTGCATTGCCTCGAATGTTCCGCAGACGACCGCGCTGCGCTGGATCGATGTCCTCGTGAAGGAGGAGCTCGTCACCCGGCGTTCGGACCCGCTCCATGGCCGTCGGATCCATCTGGAGCTCACGCCTTCGGCTTATTGCGCGATGCGCGACTATGCCAGGCAGCTTTCGGGCGCGCTGCGCGCAGCGTGAGGCGGCGCATCGACGGCCCATCGTCTGGTTTGGCCAACGGCCTTCCGGACATTTGCGAGCACCGCTCCGGGCGCCTGTCTCGAGGATCGGCGTGCCGCAATATTGAAGGTCAACCCGGCCGTAAGTTTGACTGGTAACAAAAGATAAGTCCGGTATCGGCAGATACCGGAACAATCGGAACGATTCGACAAGGGGCTGCGCGTTGCCGGATCCAAGTCTCGCCGGTGCTGGACAGGCGCCGACCGACGAGCGGCTCAAGGGCCTGGCACGCCACATTCTCGAGGAGAGGGCGCGGCGGCGATGGCATTTCCCGCGCGCGGTCTTTGACGAGATCCCCTGGGAGATGGTCCTTCTTCTCTATGCTTCGGAATCGCGGTCGCTCTCGAAGGCCGCGCTTGTGAACGGAGTCCTCGTTGCGCCGGAAGTGGTGGATCGCTGGATCGATTATCTGGAACGGGAGGGCCTCCTCACGAGATTGCACGATCCCGGCGGGTCGGCTGGTCTGCAGCTCACGTTCGCCGGCCTGGCGTCGCTGGAGCTCTATCTGAGCGACCGACTTCAACGCGCCGGGGAGTTCGAGTCGGGGAGGGGGCGAGAGCGAGCCGGTCTTCCCGGATGGGCTGTTGCGCTGCTGATGCTCGGCACGGCGATCCTGTCCGGCACCATGGGCTGGTCACTGGCCGTTCGGTGAAGGTGCTTCCGCTCCGGGACTCGGAGACGACCGGACGAGGGAAGGCCAGGCGACAAGGCACCGCCAGATTGACTTCTTCTGCCACGGACGGCACCTCGGGCGTGCTCGGTTGAAGGGGAAGTCCATGGGGACACCGGGCAAAGCGCAGCGGTCCGATCGTTCGAGACGGGCGCAGCTGCAGCGCGGCTGTTCCTCGATGAGGTCGAGCCGATGCGGTTCCTGACGAAATTCGCGCTCGCTCTCCTGCTTCCGGGGTTCGTTCCCGCGGAGCCTTATCCTCTGCTCGCGACCGTGAGCTACACCGGCGCCGGGGGGGCAGCCTGGAGCGAATGCCCTTCGCCTTATGTCATCGACGGCGACACGATCCGCTGCGGGGCGGAACGGGTCCGGCTGCTGGGAATCGATGCTCCCGAGCTTCACGGCTGTCCGCGCTACCGCCGCTGCGCCGGCGGGGATCCCGTCGCCTCCCGGCTGTCGCTCCGGCAGGCGCTCTCGACCGGGCCGGTTCGCTACCGGATCATCAAGCGCGACCGCTACGGGCGCGCGGTCGCCGTTGTAAGCGCAGGGGTACTCAATCTGTCGTGCTGGCAGATCCGGCAGGGGCGCGCCGATTATGTCGCCAGGTGGGACGACGGGCGGATCATCGCCCAGTCGTGCTGACCGCCTGAAGCAGGGGGGCGGGGGGCTCGAATTCGGGGGCTGCCCAATATCGTGCCTCTTAACAGCTCCCGCATCCGGGCATCCTCGCCTCGATTCAGCGGGCAATCCGGCCCGTCTGGCCGAAGGCAATGCAAAAGTGGACGACGAGATCGCACGCGCCGCCCGGGCCAAGAAGGGAAGCCCGTTCCTCTCGACGGAGCAGGCGGCCTTCTACCTGGGGCTTAGCGCCCGCAAGCTTCAGCAGATGCGCGCCTCCGGGGCAGGCCCGGACTTTCGCCGCCACAGCCGTTATGTTCGCTATCATATCGACGATCTCGACTGCTGGTCGAAGGGTATCACCGGCAGGGAAACAAGCGATGCCTGACCGGCCGAACTGGCCGGGCACCCTTGCCGGCGAGAGGCTTCGGCGCACTATCGCCGAGCGTCGGGAAAGCCGCCGGCGCCTCAAGCTCCTCGTCCTCGCCGGGCTCGCCGCGGCGCCGGTGGCCGCGATCGCATATTGGAAAGTCCCGGCCGTCCTCGTGTGGAATGCCAGCGCAAGCGCGCCGGTCGGGCTCTATTGGATCAGTCCCAACTCGGCCGTTCGCCGAGGTGACATGGTGGTCGCCCGGGTTCCGCAACCCGTCCGCTCGCTCGCGGCCGCTCGGCGCTATCTTCCGGCCAATGTCCCGCTTGTGAAGCGCGTTGCTGCGGCAAAAGCCGACCGGCTGTGCGCTCGCGGGCCGGACATCCGGATCAACGGCCGGCTCGCTTCGATCCGGCTTGAGCGGGATCCGGCCGGCCGCCCGATGCCCTGGTGGACAGGCTGTGCAACCCTCGGGCCGGACGAGCTATTCCTTTTGACGGACAGCCGCCTCTCCTTCGACGGGCGCTATTTCGGAGTGACCCGAAAAAGCGATGTCCTCGGCCGGGCGCAGCTGCTGTGGGCGCTCTGAAGGCGCTTTGTGCCGCGATCCTGCTGGCCGATCCGATTCCGGCGGCGTCGCAGATCCCGGGCCCTCTCGCCGGAACCCCGCAGGTTCGCCCGGCCGAGCGGGGAATCGACAGATGGAGCCCGCATATCCGGGAGGCGTCGGCCCGCTTCGGGATCCCGGAGGAGTGGATCAGGCGGGTCATCGGCGCCGAGAGCGGCGGCCGGACAAGGCTTGGCGGCCGGCCGATCACGAGTCCCGCCGGGGCAATGGGACTGATGCAGCTCATGCCCGGCACCTGGTTGGAGATGCGCTCGAAGTACCAGCTCGGCCGCGATCCGCACGATCCTCGCGACAACATCCTTGCCGGCACCGCTTATCTTCGTGCCATGTACGACCGGTTCGGCTATCCGGGCCTGTTCGCGGCCTACAATGCCGGCCCGGGACGCTATTCCGGCTATCTTGCCGGCGCCGGCCCACTTCCGGCCGAAACCGTCGCCTATCTCGCCGCACTCGGGCCGGATCGTTCCGGCCACTCTCGCGCGTCGGCGGCGATCGTTGGCGGCGGGAGCCTGTTCGTCCGCCTTTCAAACGCAATTCCACCGGACAGCGGGCAGACGCCTCCGGCTGCAACGGCTCCGGGCTCCGACCCTTCAGTATTTGTAAGGCTCGAGGACCTTTCTCCAGCCGCTCAATGATCCTGGGCGTCGCCTTCCGGCGCATTCTTCCGACCTCTGGCTCTCAGGTGCGGCATTCGCGCAATTCCGAAGGCTGGGACCTGCGCCAGAGGAAAGGTGGCTTTCGCAAGCGGGTGAGACTCACTCGCAGGAGAGCAAGCAATGCGGGCCACGAACAGACAGGACCGATCGCTTCAGGAAGAGGGCCGCAGCATCGTCGAGCGGCTTGGCGGGCGGTGGCTTGGATCGGGCGGCATGTGCCGCTGCCCCGCTCATGGGGATCGTAAGCCGTCGCTTAGCGTGCGCCCGGGTGAGCGGCGGCTGCTCTTCCACTGCTTTGCCGGCTGCGAGAACGGCGCGGTCATCCATGCCCTTCGAAGCCTTGGGCTGCTGACACCCGGACCCTCGAAGCGGGGCAGCGGCGGGGAGGATTCTCCGGCCGATCCGGACCGGGGGAACCGGTGCGCGGCCGCTCGTCTGTGGTCGGCCGCCCGCTCGATCGGGAACTCGCCGGCCGAGGCTTATCTCAAGAACCGGGGTCTCGTCCTTCCCGCATCGGACCTTCGCTATCACGCCCGAACCCCGCTCGGGCGCGGAGCGCTTGCAGTCTTTCGTCCGGCCCTGCTTGCAGCGGTTCGCGATGGAAGCGGCCTGGTGGCGGTTCACCGGACCTTTCTCGACCTCGATCCGGAGCGGCTTTCCGCAATTGGGTCGCCGAGGCGAGCGCTCGGACGGCTGGGGCAGGGCGCGGTAAGGCTCTTCGCTCCAGTGGATGGAATTCTGGGGCTGGCGGAGGGAATCGAGACCGCGATGGCCGCGACCCTTCTGACCGGGATTCCCTGCTGGGCGACTCTCGGGACGGAGCGACTCGCCCGGGTCGCGCTCCCGGCGGCGGTCGGGCGCCTCATTCTCTTCCTTGACAATGATTCCCCGGGCCGCCGGGCCGGGAGATTTGCGGTGAAGGCCCTTGCCTCCACTGGAGTCGCGATCGAGGCGCGCTGGCCGGCGGCTCCGGGAGCAGACTGGAACGACGTGCTGCTCGCCCGGGACCGGGCATGAGCTGAAGGAGAGAGGAGGGGGCGGGTCGCTGGCTGACCGGCGGGGGCGATTGGCGCTCCTGCGATAGCCAGGAGACCGAAATGTCGTTGTAGTGCTTTGGAATCTCGGTCCGGCGCTTCGGCCGCATCCGGACACATATGCGGAGCAAATGGCACGCTCGGCGTCGAGCGAGCTGAACTGGTGATCAACCCCCTGCTCAACGCTTCTCCGGGTGTAGATGGTGCAGTGCTTTTCTTGGATTTCATTTGATATAGGAAACATCCGAGGAACCGCTGGATCTGGTTCCCCCCGTTCTCCGCCTTAGGCAGTCTCGTTGTCGCGGCTAAAGCACGCAAGCCAGTCGGCTGCGGTTCTGGTCGGCGCAGACGACAATTGCTGGATTTTCTGTGACTCTGTCAGATTCACGGAGTTTGAATTTCAAACTTTCCGACTTGCCGTATCGGGACACAGCTGGCTGAGCTACAGATACTGCGAT
>Ga0207657_10001527_pt1 | contig 24778 bp, 21 predicted proteins | sample KBSC33metaG_FD_184316 | JGI IMG/M metagenome (GOLD analysis project Ga0207657, IMG submission 184316) | Corn rhizosphere microbial communities from Kellogg Biological Station, Michigan, USA - KBS C3-3 metaG (SPAdes) (version 2) | ecosystem: Host-associated > Plants > Roots > Rhizosphere > Soil ... | reverse complement strand
GCCGCGATGGGACTTGCGGAATGCCGTGCGCTCAAGCTTGGCGAAATCCTTGAACCAGCGGATCCGCAAGGTTCCGACCGGCTCGATTCCGTCATAGCCGACGACATGCGTGGCCTGAAGGTCGTTGCCGTCGAAGGCGTGGTCGTAGGGCAGACCGGTATCCTCCATGAAGCAAATCGCCCTCAGGGCGAAGATCTGCATCAACTGCTCCATGTTCTTAACCACTTCGACACGGAACGAATTGTGCCCTACATCGCCATTGGCCGAATCACGAATCATGTTGTGCGCCCTCAAAAAACTGAGATAGTGAGGCGTGTGTGGCGTGTCTTCAGCTAGCTGATTCTATCTTCAACCGCTGTTCAATTCTGAAGATCAAAAAATGACCTCGTCTCGCCTGGTTGCCATGCTTGATGGTTGGGTGCGCGAAGCCGTCGCGCGTCACGGCGACAATTGGGCCGCGATCATGGCAGCGCTGGAAGAAAATCTGGACGGACTGGAAAAAGATCAGCGTGCGGAACTTTCCGGCCAGATCGCCTTGCTGCTGGCGACCAGTTCCGATGCCGTCAATTCAGGGCTTCACTGACCTTCAAGCCGGCTCTTTGGAACGCGTCCGTTTGCCGGTGGCGGCAGCGCCGGGCCAGTTGGCAAGCGCGATGGCAGCCACTTCACGCAGCTGCTGCGCGGTCGCGCCGGCAGCCCCCTGGACCGCAAGCCCGTTGGCCATCACCGCGAGATAACGCGCCAATGCGGCGGGGTCGCTATCCTTGGCCAGATCGCCGCTTTTCTTGGCCTGCTCGAAGCGGTCCCGCAGCATGGCTTCTTTCTCGGCCCTGCTTTTCATCAGCATGTCGGGGATGGTGTTGTCGCCGCAGCTGAGGCCGCCCTGCAGCATCAGGCAGCCGGGCGGATTGTTGCCGCCGGTTTCGGCGACGAACTCCGCCACGCCCATCAAAAACGCTTCCGCCACTGCCGCAGCGGTCGGCGCCGCCGCAATCGTTGTCATAAAAGCGATGCGGCGCTGGTCGTAACGTTCCACCACGGCCTTGAAGAGGCCTTCCTTGCTGCCGAAGCAGGCATAGAGGCTGGGCGAATTGATCCCCATGGCCTCCGTCAGGCAGGAAAGTGAAGCCCCTTCATAGCCTTGGCGCCAAAACACGGCCATGGCGCGGTCCAGCGCTTCGTCCTTGCAAAAGGAACGGGGACGGCCCGTCCGCATGGGGGTTTCCTTTTTTTGTACGGATCGGTATATAATTCCCTTGACCTGGGAAGTCCAGAAGAATATCTGTGCCGCTCGTTACAGATATCCGGGATTCCCATGACACATATCGATCTCGCCCAGGCCCAGACTTTCCTTCGTCAGCAAGCCAACGAGCCCGCGCGCAAATTGCGCCGCCAGCTGACCGGGGCAGCCCTGTTCCTCCTGATTGCCGGGGGTTACGGCCTCTATCATGCCAGCGCCAAATCGGCGCCCCAGCCTTCCACCCCCGCGGCCAGCCCGGTGATGGTGGAAGCCCTCAAGCCCCAAACGGTCAAGCCTTTCGCCGAATTCTCCGGCCGCATTCAAGCCGTGGACTATGCCGAGATCCGCCCCCAGGTCGCGGGCCGCATCACCGAGATCCGTTTCAAGGACGGCCAGGACGTGAAGGCCGGCGACATCCTGTTTGTGATCGATCCGCGCCCCTATCAGGCCGCCGCTGCCAAGGCTGCCGGCGATCTGGCCAGCGCCGCCAACAATGCCCGGCTTGCCAAAATCGAGCATGACCGCGGCGACCGGCTGATCAAGGCCCAGGCGCTGGCGCAGGAATCCTTTGACCAGCGCGTCACCGCCGACAGCGTCGCCCAGGCGGCGGTGAAATCGGCCCAGGCCGCGCTGGCGGCGGCGCAGGTGGATGTCGACCGCGCCTTCGTCAAGGCGCCGATTTCGGGCCGCATCAGCCGCGCCGAAATCACGGTGGGCAATCTGGTGGGCTCGGCCACCGCCGCGCCGCAGCTGCTGGCCTCCATCGTTTCCGACAATGGCGTCTATGCCGATTTCGAAGTGGACGAACAGACGTATCTCAACAGCGTGCGCGGCCAAGCCAAGGATCAACCCATCCCCATCGCGCTGACGGTGCAGGGCGACAGCCAGGCCAAGGCCTATCAGGGCGTCATTCAAAGCTTCGACAACCACATCAACAGCGGCTCGGGCACGATCCGCGCCCGCGCCCGCTTCGACAACCAGGACGGCTCGCTCGTGCCGGGGATGTTCGTATCGGTCAGGATGGGCGGCGGAACGCAGGCCGATGCCTTGTTGGTGCCGGAGACCGCCATCGGCAACGACCAGAGCAAGCGCTTTGTCTATGTGGTGGGCCAGGGCGATAAGGCGGAATATCGCGAAGTGAGCCTGGGGTCCACGGTCGACGGCAACCGTGTTGTCACCGCCGGCCTCAAGGCGGGCGACCGCGTCATCCTGGACGGGCTTCAGAAACTGGCGCCCGGTGCGCCGGTGGCGCCGCATCTTGTTCAGTCGGCGCGCAACTAAATAGCGCGCGAGGGGCGCACACATGAATCTGTCCAAATTCTTCATCGACCGGCCGATCTTTGCCGGCGTGATCTCGGTCGTCATCTTCATGGCCGGACTGATCGCGATGACCCGGCTGCCGATCTCGGAATATCCCGAGGTCGTGCCGCCCTCGGTGGTGGTGACGGCGCTATTCCCCGGCGCCAATCCCCAGACCATCGCCGAAACGGTGGCGACACCGCTGGAGGAGTCGATCAACGGCACCCAGAACATGCTCTATATGGGCTCGTCCGCCGCCAGCGACGGCACCCTTACCCTGACCGTCACCTTCAAGCTGGGCACCGATCCCGATCTGGCGACCCAGTTGGTGCAGAACCGCGTCAACCAGGCCCTGCCCCGCCTTCCCGAAGTGACGCGCGCCTTGGGCGTCACCACCGTCAAAAGCTCGCCCGACCTGACCATGGTGGTGCATTTGCGGTCGCCTTCCGGCCGCTATGACATGCTGTATCTGCGCAATTACGCGGTGCTGAACGTCAAGGACCAGCTGGCCAAGATCGAAGGCGTCGGCAATGTCGCGCTGTTCGGCAGCGGCGACTATGCCATGCGGCTGTGGCTCAATCCGCAGAAGATCGCCGAGCTGGGCCTGACCGCCGATGACGTGGTCGCGGCGGTGCGCAAGCAGAATGTCCAGGTCGCGGCCGGCGTGATTAACGGCCCGCCCTACGGCACCCGCAGCCAGCTGCAGCTTCCCATCAATGTCGAAGGCCGCCTCAGCGATCCCGAACAGTTCCGCCAGATCGTGATCAAGAATGATGGCGGCGTGGTGACACGCCTGGGCGATGTGGCGCGGGTGGAGATAGACGCGTCGCAATATGGCCTGCGCTCGCTGCTCAACAACGACCAGGCGGTGGCGATTCCGGTGTTCCAGGCGCCCGGCTCCAATGCCATCCAGATCTCCGACCATGTGCGCGCCACCATGGAGGAACTGAAGAAGAATTTCCCCGAAGGCCTGGACTATTCCATCGTCTACGACCCCACCGTTTTTGTGCGGGATTCTATCAAGGCGGTGATCCACACCCTGCTGGAAGCGGTGCTGCTGGTGGTGCTGGTGGTGATCCTGTTCCTGCAGACCTGGCGCGCCTCGATCATTCCGCTGCTGGCAGTGCCGGTTTCCATCATCGGCAGCTTTGCCGCCATGTTGGCCTTCGGCTTCTCGATCAACAACCTGTCGCTGTTCGGGCTGGTGCTGGCCATCGGCATCGTGGTCGATGACGCCATTGTGGTGGTGGAGAATGTCGAGCGCAATATCGAGGCGGGATTGTCGCCGCGCGACGCCACCTTGAAAGCCATGTCGGAAGTCACCGGCCCGATCATCGCCATCGCCCTGGTCTTGTGCGCGGTGTTCGTTCCCATCGCTTTCATCAGCGGATTGACCGGTGAATTCTATCGCCAGTTCGCGCTGACCATCGCCTTTTCGACGGTGATTTCGGCGTTCAACTCGCTGACCCTGTCGCCGGCGCTGGCTGCCTTGTTGTTGAAAAGCCACGACGCGCCCAAGGACCGGCTTGCCCGGATCATGGACCGCACGCTGGGCGGCTTCTTCCGGCAGTTCAACCGCGTCTTCCATGCCGGATCGGAGAAATACGGCAACCGGCTGAACGGCATCCTGGTCCGCAAGTCCGGCGCGCTGTTTGTCTATGGCGGGCTGTTGCTGGCGACTGTCTTCCTGTTCCGCCAGGTGCCGCCCGGCTTCGTGCCGATCCAGGACAAGCAGTATCTGGTGAGTTTCGCGCAGCTGCCGCAGGGCGCCACCCTGGACCGGACCGAGAAAGTCATCCGCCAGATGACCGACATCGCCAAGCAGGATCCCGCGGTCGAAGGCGCCGTCGCCTTCCCCGGCCTCTCGATCAACGGCTTCATCAACAGTCCCTCCGCCGGCATCGTGTTCGAGACCCTGAAACCATTCGACCAGCGCGGACCCGCGGATTCCGGCATGGCGGTGGCCCAGCGGCTGCAGGCCAAGTTCGCCGGCATCAACAGCGCCATCATCGCCATCTTCCCGCCGCCGCCGGTGCAGGGACTGGGCACCATTGGCGGCTTCAAGCTGCAGGTCGAGGACCGCACCGACCTGGGCGACGCAGCGCTGGCCAAGGTGATGCAGCAAATCCAGATGAAGGCGGCGAAAGAACCGGCGCTGCAAGGCGTGTTCTCCAACTTCTCCATCGGCGTGCCGCAACTCTTCGCCCACCTCGACCGCACCAAGGCGCAGCAATTGGGCGTGGATGTGCAAGGCGTGTTCGACACGATGCAGACCTATCTGGGCTCGGTCTATGTCAACGACTTCAACCGTTTCGGCCGCACCTATCAGGTGATCGCCCAGGCCGACACCCCGTTCCGTTCGCGGCCCGAAGACATCGCGCAGCTGAAGGTGCGCAATGGCGACGGCCAGATGGTGCCGCTGGGCGCCGTGGTGAATGTCAGCGAGACCACCGGCCCCGACACCGCCATGCGCTATAATGGTTTTCGCGCCGCCGATCTCAATGGCGGACCGGCGCCCGGCTATTCCACCGGCCAGGCCCAGGCGGCCATGACCAAGATCCTGGACGAAACCCTGCCCAAGGGCATGCGCTACGAATGGACCGACCTCACCTATCAGCAGATCCTGGCGGGCAACACCGCGCTGCTGGTGTTCCCGCTTTGCGTGTTGCTGGTTTTCCTGGTGCTGGCCGCCCAGTATGAAAGCCTGTTCCTGCCGCTGGCGATCATCCTGATCGTGCCGATGTGCCTGTTCAGCGCCATCACCGGCGTCTGGCTGACCGGCGGCGACAACAATATCTTCACCCAGATCGGCCTCTTCGTCCTGATCGGCCTGGCCTGCAAGAACGCCATCCTGATCGTGGAATTCGCCCGCGAGCTGGAATTGGGCGGCGAGACCACCATCAAGGCCGCTATCCATGCCGCGCGGCTGCGGCTGCGCCCCATCCTGATGACCAGCTTCGCCTTCATCATGGGCGTGGTGCCTCTGGTTCTGTCATCAGGCGCGGGCGCGGAAATGCGTCACGCCATGGGCATCGCGGTGTTCTTCGGCATGCTGGGCGTGACCTTCTTCGGCCTGTTCCTCACCCCGGTATTTTACGTCCTGCTGCGCGCGCTGGAAAAACGCGTGACCCATACGGAGAAAGTGCATCATCATGTTGTCTGAGATCGCCAATGTCCTGGCCCTCACCCTGGCCACCCTGTTCGGCTTGGCCGCGACCCTGAACCTGGCGGCGCCGGGATTCCTGCGCCGGGCCTATGCGCGCTGGCAATTCGCGCGCGGTTTCCATTACGTCGCCGGCACCGCGCTGGGATTCACCGCGCTGTTCCTTGCCGTGCCGCAAACCCGCATCTGGGGCGGGGTGCTGGGCGCGATGGTGCTTTTTGTCACCGTCGTCCTGCTGCTCAACCGCGGGAAATATGCCTATGCCGTGCCGGCCATCCTCCTGATGGTGGCTTTGGCCCCGGCGATGGCCTAATCAGCGACCCGCTCCGTCGCGTATCTCCACCAGCGCGATCTTGTTGACCCCGCTGCAGGCCAGCCACAGATTGCCGTCCGGCGTGCGGTCGATGTTGCGCACCACGCCACCGCCCGAAGGAATCGTCCAGGTCTGGAATTTGCGGGTCTTGGCATCGAAACGCACCAGGGTGTTGGGACTGGTGTTGGATTCGCTGTACCAGACTGCGTCGCCGATGGCGGTGATGCCATAGGGCTGGGACTTGGGGCCGCCGGGGGACGCAAATTCGGTGACGTCTCCGGTCCTGGGATCGAGCCGGCCCAGATAGCCGCGCGAATAATCGGAATACCAGATGATGTCGTCAGGCGTGATGGCGACCCGGCGCGGACGGGAATCCGCATGCGGCAAAACAAATTCACGGATTTGCAGCGTCTCGGGATCGATGCGCCCGACCTTGTTGCTGCCGAACTCCACAAAATACGGCACGCCATGGGAATCGACCACCATGCCATAAGGGTTGGAGCGCGGCGTGGGAGACGAGACAAGCTTGATCTCTCCCGTCTTGGGATTAAGCCGGCCGACCATGTTGGCGTTCTGCGCCGTGAAATAGATATAACCGTTGGGCGCCAAAATCAGCGTGTGCGGATCGCGCGCCGCCGGATCGGGCATGGGATATTCGGTGACCGCGCCGGTCTTGGGATCGAGCTTGCCGATATAGGCCTTGAAGTTGGCGGTGAACCAGACATTGCCGTCATGATCGGCGATCAGCCCATGCGGCCCCGAGCCCGGCGTCTTGAGGGGATATTCCTTGAACGTCTGGGTTTTGGGATCGAAACGGCCCAGCACATTGGCCATCTGGCCGGTGTACCAGGCCGCGCCGTCGGGCGCGACCATGGGATCGTGCGGCCGCGATCCGGCGGTCGGCACATCCCATTCCTTGATCGCGACTTGGACGTTGCCGGAAAGGATCGCGGCGGACGGCAATTGCTTGGGGGGAAAATTCCTGGCCAGATAGTCGATAACAACCGGCACCTGATCCGGCGGCACCTGGGCGCCGGCATTGACCATCATATGCACCACAGTGTCCCAGTCCGCGCGGCTGTGTCCGGCGCCGGTCACCCGGGTGAGCGCGTGGCATGCCGTGCATGCGGTTTCGACAGTGTGTTTTGCCGGGCCTTCAGGGAGAGTCGGGGCGGGTTGCGCGAAAACCGGCGAAGCTATGAAGAGACCGGCGAAAACCAATGACCTGTGCATCATGGCAAACCATCCGCGTCAAATTGGCCGTCGGCCGGACGCTACTCCGGCCCATTTTCAGCGTCAACGCGAGGTGGCGTTGCGGCGGACCATGACGGGACTATGATGCCGCGATGACGACCTTGCTGATGACACATCCAGACTGCATCGCTCATGAGCCCGGCACCGGCCATCCCGAGGCACCGGGCCGCCTGTCGGCGATATTGGATATTTTCAAGGCGCCGGAATTCTCCGCTGTTCTTCGGCGGGACGCGCCGCCGGGCCGCGAAGCCGATATCGCGCGGGTCCATGATCCTGCCTTTGTCCGCGCCGTGCTGGCCGCCGTGCCGGCGGCGGGTCATGCGGCGCTGGATGCCGACACCATCCTGTCACCCGGCTCCGGCAACGCGGCGTTGCGCGCGGTGGGCGCCGTCTCCGCGGCGGTCGATGCCGTGGTCGCGGGAGATGCCGGCAATGCCTTTTGTGCGGTTCGGCCGCCGGGCCATCACGCCGAACCCACCCATGCGATGGGCTTCTGCCTGTTCAATTCCATCGCCATCGCGGCGCGGCATGCCCAGGCCGCGCATGGCCTGAAACGCGTGGCGATCGTGGATTTCGATGTCCATCACGGCAACGGCACCCAGACGGTGGCGGAAAGCGACCCGACTTTGTTTTTCGCATCCAGCCATCAATATCCGCTCTATCCCGGCACCGGAGCGGCAAGCGAAACCGGCCTGGGCAATGTGGTCAATGCGCCGCTCTCCGCCGGTTCGGACGGCAGGGTTTTTCGCCGGGCGTTCGAAACCCGCATTCTTCCCGCCCTGGACGCTTTTGCCCCGGATCTGCTGCTGGTGTCCGCCGGGTTCGACGCCCATCGCGCCGATCCGCTGGCAGGCCTGGAACTGGAAGAGGCAGATTTCGCCTGGGTGACCGCACGGCTTATGGAAGCCGCAAAGCGCCATTGCGGCGGAAAACTCGTCTCGGTGCTGGAGGGCGGTTATGACCTGAAGGCGCTGGCGGGTTCGGCCGCCGCGCACCTCTCGGCCCTGATGGGAAAAGCCTGAGCGATTATTTTTTATCCGTCAGCTCCGCCACCAACGCGCCATTGTCATAGACCTTGCGCAAGGCCTCGGTGATCGCGGCGGTCGAAACCGAGACGGTACGATTCACTTTGGGATCGAAGCCGAAGGAGCCGCCCAGGCTATCGATATTGCCGTCGAAAGCGGCGCCCACCACCTGGCCGCGCGCATCGATCACCGGAGAGCCGGAATTGCCGCCGATAATGTCATTGTCGCTGACGAAATCGAAAACCGTATTGGGATCCACCTTGCCCTGCGCCTGCTGCCAGCGCGGCGCCAGATTGAAGGGAAACTGGCCGGTGGCGCGCTCCCACAGTCCACCGAAGCGGGTAAAGGCGCCGACCGTGGTGCCATTGTCGCTCCAGCCCTCGACCTTTCCATAACTCAGCCGGAGCGAGAAAGTGGCGTCCGGATAGCTATTGGCGCCATAGGCCGCAAAACGGGCCTTGGCCAGTTTCTGCGCCGCCCGGTCGATCGGACCGCTGACGCGGGTCTCGTAATCCTTGCGCACCGCGCGGCTGGCGGCATCGGTGGCCAGCACGAAGCGTATCATCGGATCGTCGGATGCAAGGATGGCTGCCTTGCCGCCTTCCCACAATCTGCGGCGCAGGGCGGGATCGGAAAGCTTGGACTGGGCCAGGCGCGCCGACAGGATCTCCGGCGAATCCTTGCCCAGGAAGGTCTTGGTCGCGGAGGAGTCCGCGGTGAGATATTCGCGCAGCTTGGACAGCCAGAATTCCAAGGTCAGCTGTTCCAGCTCGGGATAGACCGGCGAGGCGTCCAGCAGGCGTTTCTCCAGCAGCGGCAACTGGCTGTCGGTATATTCGGGCAGGCGTTCGCCATTGGGCTTGGCTTTTTCCTCGGCGGCGCGCACCAGGGCGCGCGCATAGCGGAACAAGTCCGAGCCGAAACCGCCGCGGGGCTCCTGAAAACTATAGGCGCCATACAAGGCCCTGAGAGAGGATTGGGCATGGGCGATATCGCCCCAAGGATCGCCGGTTTCCTTGGCCAGCGCGGCATTCTTCGCCACGGCGGCGCGCAATTGCCGGTCACCGGCCCGCTTGGCGGAAATCAGCGCGGGATCGACCAACGCCTTGAGCTGGCCGCTATAGGCCTTGAAGCTGTTCTCGATGCCGAACAAAAGATCGTCGGCAATGCGGGCATGCTCGGCGCTTTCCGAACTGAAGCGGATCAATCGCCCGCGCAGTTCCGAATAAAGCAGCAAGGTACGGGGCAAAGACAGGTCCCGCACGGTTTCCAGCTGTTCCGCCGTCAACAGCCGCTGCGTGCTGCCGGGATTGCCGGCAACGAAAACCGGTTCGCCGTCCTTGGGCGGGGCGGCGCTCCATTGCAGGTGATCCGGCGTCGCAACCGGCGCGCCCTTCTCGTAAAGACGCACAAAGGAAAAATCGAGATCGTAGCGGGGAAAATTGAAATTGTCGGGATCGCCGCCAAAGAAGGCGGTCTGCAATTCCGGCGCCGCCACCAGCCGCACATCGGAATATTTGCGGAAAGCATAGAGCTTGTATTGGCCGCCTTGATAGAGGGTGATCACCTGGCAGCGGTAGAGATCCTGGCGTCCGGCGCAGCCCTCCTTCTCCACCGCCGCGATCTCGGCGTCCCTGGCCTTGACGAATTCCTGACCCGTTTTGCCCGCGGCGGCGTTCGTGACGCGGGCCGTAACGTCCGAAATGGTGGTGAGAATTTCGGCCTGCATGCCGGGGCAAAGCTTTTCATCCTCGCGGCGCGTTGCCGAGAACCCGTCCTTCACATAATCCATCTGGGTCGTGGACAGATTTTGCGCGCAATCGCGCACGCAATGATGATTGGTCAGGACCAGTCCCTGTCCCGAAACCAGGGACGCCGAACAGCCCGAGGAAAGGCGCACCGACGCGCCGCGGACGCGGTCGAGCCAGGCTTGATCGAGGGCGGTATGGTATTTCGCATTGACCGCGGCGACAGGGAAATTGTCGAAGGTCCACATGCCTTCATCGGCCCTGGCCATGGTTGCGAAAAGGGCGGCCATTCCCGCCAGAACCAAAATCGGCAATCTCATAAGACCCCCTCGGCGCCTGCCCGGACAAGCATGCCCGTGCCGGGACCGCTTTGCAAAGCATGTCAGGAAAATATCAGGTTGGGGAAACGCAGCCGTTTCAATCCAATGGGAATTTATCCGGGCGGTGCAAAACCCTCCGGTCCACTGCCTTGTGGATTGTGCCGCAAGGCCCTGCCGCTATAGTCGCGACCGGCGCTTTGGAAACGATCGGGATCGGTGGGCGGGTTGCATCAACTCAAGCGGACCAAAAATCCCCTGCGCCTGCATGGCACCATCGCGCGCGATATCGGCATCGGCATCGTTTCCGGACGGCTCAAACCGGGCCAGATCCTGACAGGTGAAATCGACTCCAGCGCCCGGCTGGCGGTGTCGCGCACGGCTTACCGCGAAGCCTTGCGGATTCTGGCGGCCAAGGGCCTGGTCGAATCGCGGCCCAAGGTGGGAACCAAGGTCAGCGCACAGAAGAACTGGCATCTGCTGGATCCCGATGTGGTCGGTTGGACCTTCGCCAACGAGCCCGATTGGGTGATGCTCAAGAACCTGTTCGAGCTTCGCGATATCGTGGAATCCCATGCCGCCGCCCTCGCCGCCATCCGGCGGAGCGACGCGCAGCTCAAGCGCATGCGCCAGGCGCTGGACACAATGGCGCGCTACACGCTGGCGAGTGATGCGGGCCGCGAGGCAGACAAGGAATTTCACAGCACGCTGCTCGAAGCCACCGACAACGCCTATATCATTTCGCTGACGACAGGCGTGAATGCCGCCGTCGTCACCACCACGATCTTCAAGCAGCGCCTGCGCCCCCTGCGCCGCGACCCGATTCCCGACCACGCACGGGTGCTGCAAGCGATCGCCGCCAAGGATCCGCAACGCGCCCGCAAACGGATGAGCGAATTGATTCAACTGGCGCTGGAGGACACGCCGGCGGTGAAGACGCCGCCCAAATCCAGCAAATCCAAAAAAGCCTGAGTCGCGCCGGCGGCGGGACGGCTGCCGCATTTGCGCCCCAATTCGTTAATCATTCGACGATGGCCAGGTTCCCGGCGCGCAATGACAGGTTGAGCGATCCAAAGCGATGCACGCTTTCAAGGGCTGTTGGAACCCGTATTGCGGATAAGCCAAGGTTTCCAGCGGTTCCCGCTGCTCAAAAAGCTGGCGAAAAGTCCAAGATCTGACCTTGGCCAGCCACAGCCCCACATCGCTGAAATAATTGTAAGAGCTAGTAAAATCCCTGATAGCCAGTCAGGTCTTAACTATGCCACATGCTAGCGTTAACCTCTGTAAACGCCGTCCGCATGAAACGCTTAAGATGGAGGGGGAGCATTTTCGGTATCGATGTGTTGCGCACCACCTCCCTGATCAGGCGGGGAGACAGCCCCCTCAAGTTTCATCGCATAGCCGCCAGACGCCGCGAGAGACAAAAACAGGCCCTCCTGATCGCACCTCTGTTGATCAGCCTGTTCATCTTGACCGTGGGACAAGGCCGCGAAGCCATCAGCAAAGTGAGCAAGGAAAAAATTCTTGCCGCACTGCAAGACCCGCTTTCCCTTTTTACCGACCGTTCACCCGGTGAGCGGCGTGTTGGCGCGCTGTTCTCAACCAAGACGGGTCCACACGAACGCGTACTCTCAACCGTACGGGATCGCCCCGCGCCTCCGATTTTGGAATCACTGCCCCCACCGATAGATCAATTCACCGGCCCGCCCACATCCGGGCCGCCCTTTTCCAATACGCCCTTCATGTACCCAGGCCCACCGCCCGGGCCCCCACCGCCAGGGGGACCGCCGCCGGGTGGACCACCACCGGGTGGACCGCCACCGGGAGGGCCGCCGCCGGGTGGACCGCCGCCCGGGGGACCACCGCCGGGAGGGCCACCGCCGGGTGGACCGCCGCCTGGGGGACCACCGCCGGGAGGGCCACCGCCCGACACGATACCCATTCCCGAACCCGCGACCTGGTTGATGGTGATGTTCGGGCTTGTGGCCGCTGGTGCGGCGATGCGCGCGCGCAGGCGGATCTGATATGCGCGCAACAGGCCCTGCCCCATGCGGTACATAGCAGTGATCGCACTGGCGGGCTTGGCCGCCGCGCTGCTGAGGTTGCTGCCACCGGCGTGCGATGGATGCGCCGCGGCTGCGCCGCAAGCCGCCATCGCCACTTCCGTTCAGGCGCCCGCTCCGGGCCCGCGGATCAGCTATCCCGCCGGTGATTATCCGCAGCTCGCCTTGCCGGACGGGCGGCGGGAAACCGTGCGCAGCATTCTCAACATTGCCAAACCGATGCGGTTCGGCGCGTTCGTCTGGAACGAGGAGGGCATTCCCGCCGGCGCGGTCTGGGTGCGGATCGATCTGGCCAGGCAATTGCTGTCCGTCTTCCGCGCCGGTCACGAGATCGGTTCCGCCGTCATTCTCTATGGCAGCGACGGCAAGGCCACGCCAACCGGCAGCTTCACCATTCTGGAAAAAGATGCGGACCATTATTCGCAAAGCTACAACGCACCGATGCCCTACATGCTTCGCCTGACGAAAGACGGCGTGGCCATTCACGGCAGCAATGTGCGCGAAGGCTGGGCCACCCATGGCTGCATCGGCGTCCCATTGGATTTCGCGCGGCTGCTTTTCACCGCCGCGAAAAAAGGCGACCCGGTGGTCATCCTGGCCGCAAAAAAAGCCTGAATTTCGCGGCTTTTGTGCATTCGATAAAATTCGAATTATGGCGTTGGGTTTTTGCTAACCAGCATTGTCTCCACGCATCGCGCAACCGCAACCGGAAAAGCCATTGAATTTGGCGGTTTTACGCGATCGATAAAAGTCTAACGATCTGCTTGCGCCTCTCCTAACCAGATCTCTCCACGCCATCTAAACCCCGGCCGCCAGAAGCTTCCGCAGCAATGCAGAAGCTTGTTCTCACATGATGCTGGACCGCTGGAAAAAGCGGATGTTGGCGGGCCCGGCAATTCTCGCCACGTGTTTCGCCGTGGGACCTGACCAACAGGTGGCCAGGCCTGAAAAAAATCCGCCGACAAATACGCTGCTGGCCGTTGCGACAACGCCAAGGGTTGCGGCCCAGGCTGCGCCTATTACGGAAAACCCGCCAGTCATCACACCACCGGTTGTTGAGGACCCGACCAAGCCGTCATCCGCCGCAACCAGCCCCATAGTGACCGCGGCGCAGGAAAGACCGACCATCGCGGTCACGGCTGCGCCCTTGTCACGCGCGAAGAATTCGCCGCGCATTTCGGCCCAGCCCAATGCGCCGATTGTCGCCGATGTACCGACGCCCACCGTCGCAGCCACCACCGGTCAATCGACCGTCGCGAAAAGCACACCCGCCACCAGGGGCGCGGCCCAGGAAGCCACTCCACCCAACGCGCCGGTTGCCGCAGCCAGTACGGCTGTGGCCGACGCACCGCGGCTGACTTTTGACCGGCGTATTCTCTCAGTCCACAACCGTGAGCGTCAGAATCTCGGCCTGGAGCCGTTGCGCTGGAATCCCGCCCTCGCCCAATCAGCCCAGCGTTGGGCAGAGCACCTGGCGGCCACGGGACGTTTTGAGCATGCCCCGGAAAATCATTCCGCGCCGGAAGGCGAAAATCTGTGGGCCGGCACCAAGGGCTATTTCGCGCCGGAGGCGATGGTGGATGCCTGGATCCGGGAAAAGCGGTATTTCCGGTTCGGCGTATTTCCGGACAACAGCACAACCGGCAGGGTGGAAGATGTCGGCCACTATACGCAAGTGGTCTGGCGCGCCACCACGCAAGTGGGATGCGCGGAAGCCGCCGGCGCAAGCGAGGAAATCCTCGTCTGCCGTTACGGCGAAGCAGGCAACTATCGCGGCGAGACGCCGTTCTAGATCAACCGCCGCCCAAACAAACGCGCCGGCGCGATGGCGTGCTCAGCGTTTGGGAAACTGGGTGAAGACGTAATCCTTCCCGGCCACCTTGGTATGGCAGGCAAAACCGCAGCCGGCGCCCGTGCCCAGAGGCGTGAAATTATCGGATGCGGCATCGTAGTTCAGCTGGCCATAGCCCCATCCGCCGCTGCTGGCGAACCGCTTGCTGTCCTTGGCCATCAGGTCCAGATCGTGCAGCGCGCCCGGCACCAGCGCGGGAAAGCCGTCCGGACTCTTTTTTGTGTTCCAATGGACCTTCACCATTTTGACGCCGTCGGGAAATTTCTTGCCCTCGGCGGGAAGGCCGCTCTGATAGGCGGCGATCATCTCGGGATTGCCCAAGATCACGGCGATAATTTCGCCGGACTGACTGGCGCCGATCATCTGCCACTTTTCGTATCCCTTGAATTCGGAAAGGGCCAGACCATCCGGCACCTTTGCCGTCTCCTTGTTCTGCTGGGCGACGGCCACGCCGCCCAACGCGGCCAGAGCCGCGATACCGATCGCCGTCATGGATAGATGGAATTTGGAAATATGCAGCATGAGACCCTCCACATGTGGGCCGAAAATATTCCGGCCCTTCTCAAAACGGACAATTTTGAAGAATGATGCGACGCTGTGGAATTCTGAGCGCAACGAAGACCGAACCTTCTAAAGTATCGGCAGTCGCGTCAACACTATTGTGACGCACGCCTCCGCGATCTGCCAAACCAAAGAACGCAAATCCCGCACCCACCAGGCTAAACCCTTGAAGCCACGGCACATGCGATGGAACTGGTCATTTCGCAGGCACTGGTTGCCATTACACAGTCAACATGCCTGAATAGATGTCTGGGGCGGGGACATCGCGTGGTTGAGCCTGACCGAGTCTTCGCGAAATGCGCGTGGCGGCTGATCCCGTTCATCACGCTGCTCTATGTCGTGAGCTTTATCGACCGGTCGAATGTCGGGTTCGCGGCCCTCACCATGAACCGGGACCTGGGATTTTCGGGCCGCGTCTACGGGCTGGGCGCGGGGATGTTCTTCCTGGGCTATCTCACCTTTCAGATTCCCACCGCTGTCCTGCTCGCGCGGGTTGGTGCAAGGCGGGTAATCTTCTGCGTCATGCTGGTCTGGGGCCTGGTCTCGGCCTGCAACGCCTTCATGCAAGGTCCTTACAGCTTTTACGTGTTGCGCTTTGCGCTGGGCGTGGCCGAGGGCGGCTTCACGCCCGGGATGATCTTCTATCTGACCTTGTGGTTCCCTCCCGCCTATCGCGGCCGTTTCATCGCCATCTTTTGCAGCGCCATTCCCATTGCCGGAATCATCAGCGGACCGCTTTCCGGGCTTCTTCTGGGCATGAACGGAATTGCCGGTCTGCACGGCTGGCAGTGGCTGTTCCTGATCCAGGGCCTGCCCGCCGCCCTGCTGGCTTTTGTGGTATTCGCAATCCTGCCGGACAATCCCTCCCAGGCGCGATGGCTGAACGAGGCTGAGAAGAAAACCATAGAAGCAAGCCTGACCGCCGGGGCACCGCCGGATCGCAGTGTGCGCCAAGTGCTGCTGGATCCGCGCCTGATATTGCTGGGCCTTTCGGGCCTGTGCTCGGCCATTGCGCTTAATGGGATCAATTTATGGCTGCCGCAGATCATTCAGGCGATGGGTTTCTCCCACCGCGCCACGGGCTTTGTCGCCGCCCTGCCCTATGTCGTCAGCATGGCCGCGATGATCGCCTGGGGCCGCTTAAGCGATGCACGTAACAAACGTATCTGGGATACCGCCCTCACCATGCTGTTTGCGGCGGCGGCGCTTGCCATTGCCGGCTTCAGCACCAACTATCTGGTGGTTCTGGCCGCGCTTTCACTCGCCATGGCCGGCGGCCTGGCCGGCATAGGACCGTTCCAAGGCATGCTCTCCTCCTTCACGCGCGGCGCCGCCGCGGCCAGCGGACTGGCGCTGGTCAACAGCATCGGGACGTTCGGCGGATTTTTCGGACCGGTTATCGTAGGGACATTGAAAGACTGGACCGGCGGCTTTGGACCCGCCATGGCCGCGCTGGCTGGCGCACAGTTATTGGCGGCAATTATCGTGCTGGCGGCGGGGCGAACGCTTACCGCATCTCCTGGATCGCGCCGGACGCCATCTCCGTGACCCGCGCCAGGGCATCCGGTTCGTAGAAGGCGATCCGCGCCTGATAGACGTCGCGGCCAAAGCTTTCGGGTTTGGGAAGATAGGTCGTGGTGCCGTCCGACAGGTTGAGGACCGCGACCGTGGTATCGGCAAACTGCCGTCTCAGATCGATCTGGAACTGGCTGTAACATTCCGCCGGAGTCGAGACCAGAAAGGCTTCCCCCAGCCGCCACACGGTGAAATGAAAATCGCTGTTCGGCCCGTCGCCCACCTGGGCGCGGCGGGCCAGGCTCCGCTCCAGCCGCTCGATGGCATAGCGTTCCGTGGCGGTCGCCAGTTGCGCCTCCAATTCCTCGCGGGAGGGAAAAGGCAGCAGCGGAAATTGGGTGGTCAGGAAACGGCCCGACAGGTGCGTGCTGACATCCGACCGGGGCGTGAGCCGCCAAATTCCCAGCGGCGTACCGGATTCCTGGATGCCTTGATATTCCAACTGCTGGCCGGGCGGAAACATGCCGCTCAAAATGGAAAGCGCGGCATAGCCCAGTTCGCGGCCATTCTGGTCCGCGACCTCGGCCTTGGCTTCATAGCTGCGCCGCGGGGTCAAATCGCCGGACGCGCCATGCATGAACACGCACATGGCGCCGCCGGTGTCGCGCTCCACCACTTCGCGCATCGCGCCGATATAATCGGGCGAGAGCAGCCGGTTGCCGCCGCCCAGGGAAACAGGATGGCAGGCATAGTTGACGATGGTGGCCCTGATGCGGCCGTCGCCATCGGTGATCCGCCCCAGCAGCAAGGTATCGTCGGCCTTCTCCGTCAGGTTCAAGCCGCAAATGTCGCGGCCGCTTGCCGGATCCACGGCATCGCGGTTGAAGGCCAGGCTGCAGCGTCCATAGGCCCAGCTCATCACGCCTTCCGCCAGCGACTTGCGCGCCTGTTCGACAAGGCCAATGCAGATGGGTGCAAGCCCATCCAGGTAAGCCGTGAGCAAATCGCCGCCGGCACGGCCGGCGGTGCGCCGGGTCAAGACCGGCAGGCTGTGGGAATGGGAGGGGTGCAGCATGAGCTGTTCGGGCTTCAGCCCGAATTTCTTGAGGATCGCCGCCCGGATGGCCGCGACTTCGCCATCGTCGGCGCAGCAGGAATCCATGGTGATGAAGACCAGCTCGCTGTCACCCGCCAAAGTCTGAAACACCAGGCAACTCGCCATGGCGGGCCGGTGCACCCCCTCCGCGACATCATGCTGGGCGCTGCCCCAGGTTCGCGAATAGACGCCAACGGGCGGCGTGACCGTCGTGCGCGCCGTGCCGATACGGCCATGAAATTCCGCATGCTTCAATCGGGAAGGGGTGGCGGGCAACATCGATCTATCCATCCTCCAGGCTATTTCTTGAATTCCACAACAAAAACGTCACAAGGCGGACCGGTCAGCGCGCACCGTTGCGCAGGCGGTTTTCCTCGCTCAACATATAGGCCTTCTTGGTTTCGAAATCGCGCGCGATGCCGATGACCATGAATTCCAGGGGCATGCTGCCGGTCGCCGCAAAAGCCCTGCTCTCTCCCAGCGCCGCCGGCACGGCATCGCCGGCATGGATTGCGACACTTTCCCCCCCGATGGTGGCCGTGCCCTCCCCGCCCATCACATAATAGACCTCAGCCATGTCGGGCTTTGTGTTGGGGCCAGCGCTCGCGCCCGGCGGCAGCACCAGATGATCGACATAGGACCAGGTGCTGTAGAAGGTCGAAGGATCCAGGCCACGATGGTACATCGCAGTCCCCCTGCCGCCCTCGAAATTTGCCATCGGCTTGTCCAGGGACTTGTCCAGATTCATATGGATGAACTGGGGGATCGTATCCTTCGGCGCGCCCACCCGCCCGTCATCCAGATTCCAGGCATCGTAGAAATGCGGCAGCAGGCCGACATTGATGTTCATCCATTGCACCGGCTTGCCGGACTGGTTGGTGATGGCGTGGCTGTGGCCCAGGCGCGCCACGGCTCCGCCAGGCCCCTTGAGGATCGAGGTCCGGCTGTCGATGGAATACTCCGCTTCGCCGTCCAGGATGACGAACATCTCCTCGCAGTAATTGTGGAAATGCTCGCCGATGCCGCCGCCAGGGGGCAGCACGCCGCGATGCAGGAAGAAAAGATTGACCCCCAGGTTGAACTGGGCCGAACCCGCGCGGCCGTCGAACAGGGCCATATAGTTCATGGGACCGGAGCCGTTGTGCACCGACGGGTGGGGCGGGTAGTCAGGACCGGCGCCATGCGCGATGCGCTGCGCCAGCGGCACATGGGTGCGCGACAAGGGGCTGGAGGCGCCGTAGGGATCGGCGGGGAATGTCATGCCCGGCACCTGCGCGCCGGCCATCATCGGCATCAGCGCCAGCAGTCCGGCAATCACTATTGCCCTTCTCATGCCATCCCTCCCCGCGATTGTTTGACTCTTTCTATCACAAAAAAAGAGGTGCGGCTGGCGGTCAGGGGAACCGCCAGGCTGCACATTGTGGTGCGTGGCAAAATTGGCCGCCGGGCCAGCCTCGCTCCCACGTCGCTATTTTATGCGTTGACGTCCCATTTTCGGCGCTTTGTCGGCCGGTTTGGAACCCTTGGATCCGGAAATAATGCCGGGCCATTTCGGCGCCGTGGTAATATCAATCAGCGCCAGGTTCACCAGCTGCGCCATCGCTTTGCGCGCAGCGGCCGGGTTTCCTCCCTCTATCGCCTTGAAAACCCTGCGGTGATCGGGAACCGGATCGCGCTTGAGGGGCTCATGTCGCTGCTTGAAGATGGTGGACCAACTGACCGCCGCACTGATGCTGGATGTCATGGACGCCAAAAACGCGTTTCCGGACGCCTCCAGCAACGCGGTGTGAAACTGCTCGTCGGCGTCGCGCCACTCTTTGGTGGTTGTCTTGTGGCGCGACATCACGTCAAGCGCCGACGCCATCACCTTGATCTGTTCGGCAGTGCGGCGCTCGGCGGCAAGAGCGGCGGCCTCCGGTTCGACCATGTTGCGCATTTCAAACAGGCTATAGACCAGCGTGTAGTCGGGCTCGTTCTGAAAGATCCAGGACAGGACGTCCGGATCCAACAGATGCCAGGCCGCACGATCATTGACGCGGGTACCGGCCTTGGGCTTGGAATGCACCAGTCCCTTGGCCACCAGGATGCGAACCGCCTCGCGATAGGCCGACCGCGATACTTTGCGCTGATCGCTGGCCTCCACCTCGCCTTCCAGGACCATGCCCGGGCGCAGTGTGCCGGAGACGATCATCACGCCAAGATCGCGCGCGATTGTCCCGGGTATTCGCAGCTTAAGAGACGGAATTTTCACGACAGAACCACGGATAAGCGCCCATTTTACAATTCGCATAGGTTGGCTTGACCTGCAAGCGTTTGACGATCGTGCCGTACGAGCGCACCATGCGCGGCAGATCAGGAAAGCCGACGCCAACGGCGCCGGCAACTGCCCCATGGCGCGCAATCTGCATCGTGGCGCCGCGGTTGCCGGTCGCCAGCCCGGATCGCCAACTTCGCGATTGCAGACCCAAATCTGATGCGCGTTCCAGATCAAGCCGCCGTCATCTGGCTTTCGCTGCCAAAACGGCCGCTTCGTGGCGCCGGCCAGCGCCGCTATATTGTCTGAGTTATTGTGCTGACATCCCGGCTTGCAACCGAAACTGCCCGTTGCGGGCGCTCATTTTTGCGATTCCGGAGCCTTTTTCATACCCCTGTTCAAAGTTTCCATTCTTAACTTAGAGTGATTGACGGGGGATCATCGGATTGAAGAAGCGATCGCGGACTGCCGCACGGCGCAGACGGGCCCCGCCGCAATTGGCCAGGCCCGGGCCGGCTTCCATTCCCACGCTCGCGGATGTGGCGCGGCATGCCGGTGTGGGACTAAGCACCGTGTCGCGCGTCTTGCGGAACCGGGGATCCTTCTCAACACAGGTGCAACAGAGCGTCATGGCCGCGACCCAGGCGCTGAACTATATGCCGAACCGGATCGCCGGAACCCTGGCATCCATGACGTCCGATCTTGTCGGCATCATCGTCCCCTCGGTCGGAAACGCCGCCATGCCGGATGTCCTTGCCGGCGCGCTCGGCATATTGGAAGAAAGGGGCGTGCAATCGATCATCGGCGCCACCAACTTCGATCCTCTGCAGGAAGAAAGACTCATAGACGAACTTTTGAGCTGGCGCCCGCGCGGCATTCTTCTGGCAGGCATCGAACACACGGAGCGTGTCAAGAATATTCTCAAAAACAGCAGGACACGTGTGGTGGAGCTCATGGATACCGATGGCGCGGGAATTCAGGCTGTCGTGGGCTTTTCCCACCGCCAGGCGGGGCGGAAAAGCGCCGAACATTTGCTGGAGAAAAACTATCGCCGGATCGGATATGTCGGGCACAGTATCAGCACCGATCTTCGCGCAGGCAAGCGGCTCGACGGCTTCCGGTCGGCGCTGACCGACAACGGAATAGCCCTCGCCGCCGAAGAAGTCGGCACGCGCTATAACTCAAGCTTTGAAGCGGGGCGCAACGGGCTGGCAAACCTGCTGAACAACGGGACAAAACTCGATGCGGTCTATTTTTCCAGCGACAATCTGGCAATCGGCGCTTACTTTTATTGCCTGGAAAAAGGCATTTCGGTTCCCGGCGACCTTGCTCTTTTCGGCTTTAACGGCCTGGCCATTTCCGGTCTCATCCCCCACCCGCTTTCCACGATACGCTCGCCCAGGAACTTGATCGGCCAGACAGGCGCCAGGCTGTTGCTGGAGGAAACCCCGCAGGTTCAAGTCGTCGATCTTGGCTTTGAGTTGATCGAAGGCAGTACCAGCTAGCGTAAGGGCTCCATCCCGCTGGCGCGCATGGCGTCTTTTGCTTTTTCCGATCCCAGAAAAGCGATCAGCTTCCCGGCCTCGCGGCTTCTATCGGACCCCGCAACACGCGCCGCCGAGAACACCGAGATATATTGGATCTCCGCCGGAATCGGCGCGACGAAATCGGTGCCGGGCACATGGAGCAACTCGCTTACGGGTTGAATGGCGATTTCCGCATCTCCCCTGGCTACCGCGGCAATGCCGGCATTCGAGCTCTTGGGAAGAACCTCACCCGCAATTCCCAATTGCGGAAACAGCTTGGTGGCCATGTAAATGCCCGTCGTGCTGCTGGGATAGGTAATCGACTTGGCATGAAGCAGCGTATTCCTGAAGCCTTCGACCGTGCTGATATCCGGCTTAGGAGCCCCAGCACGGACCGAAAGGCCAATCGGCGTCTTGGCCAGGTCGATGTCGGAATGGGCGGCAATCCTGTTTGCCGCTATGAGATCGTTCAGGCCCTCCCGCGACAGGATCACGAGATCGGCAGCCACGCCCCGGCCAAGCTGCGCCCCAATGGTGTCCGGCCCGGCCCCCTGGGATTTTCCCAGTATCACCTCGACGGATAGCCCGCTGGATTTCTCGAATGCCGGCAGCATTTCGCGCAAGGGCGCTGCGAAGCCCCCCGACGTCATCACCCTGACCTGAGCCAGCGCGCTTTGTGGAATCAGCGCCGACACGCAAAGCGCCATGGCGGCGGATGCAAGAATCTTCCAAAATCCCATCATGCGCTTAACCCCTTGCGTTCATCCCTGCCGGATAGCGCTTCATATCACAAAGGGGCGGTCCTGTTTACAGCGTTCCCGCGCTGCGCATGCGGGCGACCGCGCTCGCCACGTCGTAGGACCGAAGGGCATTGGCCGTCACATCCCGGGCGGTCAACAGGGCCCGGCGGATCTCGCAGAAATCCTCTTCAAAACAATCCTGGCATTTGGCCGGGGCGATCTCGTTGGCGCAAGGCGCCAGCGCCAGGGAGCCATCGGTTACGCGCACGACATCCGCGAAGCTGATCTGTCCCGCCGGACGCGCGAGCCTGAAGCCGCCTTTGCAGCCGCGGTGGCTGATCAGGATTCCGGATTTGCGCAGCACCAGAAGAATGGCTTCGAGGAATTTCGGCGAGACATTGGCGGCCCTGGCAATTTGCGCGGTGCGCATGGGCGGCCGATCGCCATTGGCCGCGAGAATCAACACGGCCCTCAGGGCGTAATGCGAGCGTTGCGACAGCATCGAGCCCTCCATCACCGATGTTGATAGAAATGTCTTCCAAAAAATTCCGGGGCGGCGACTGAGCCGGCCCCGGCAAGTTGGGGGAAGAACGGACTGTTCAAGCCGGATTTACTTTCCAGGTTGATAGATCTGGTCGAATACCCCGCCATCGGCGAAATGGGTGGCCTGGGCCTTGGCCCAGCCGCCGAAATCCGCATCGACCGTGGCCAAGGGCAGGTTGGGAAATGTCTTGCGGTATTTGGCCAGTATCTGTTGATCGCGCGGGCGATAGAAATTCCTGGCTTCGATCTCCTGCGCCTGGGGCGTGTAGAGATAATTGAGAAATGCCTCGGCAGCCTTGCGGGTGCCGCGCTTGTCGGCATTGACATCCACCAGCGCCACGGGCGGTTCGGCCAGGATCGAACGGCTGGGATAAACGATCTGGTACTGGTCGCCGTCCGGCTGTTTCAGCGCCAACAGCGCTTCATTCTCCCAGTTCAGCAGCACATCGCCCAAGCCGCGCTTGGTGAAGGTGACGCTGGAGCCGCGGCCGCTGGAATCCAGCACCGGCACATGCTTGTAGAGATCGGCGACGAACGCCCTGGCCGAATTCACATTGCCGCCCGGCGCCTTTTCGGCATAGGCCCAAGCCGCCAGATAGGCCCAGCGCGAGGCGCCGCCGGTCTTGGGGTTGGGCGCGATGACCTGGACACCTGGCTTCACCAGGTCGTTCCAATCCTTGATCTGCTTGGGATTGCCCTTGCGCACCAGGAACACAATGGTGGAGGTGTAGGGCGCCGAGTTATGCGGCAGGCGCGCCTGCCAGTCCCCCGGCAGAAGCTTTGCCTTGCTGGCAATGGCATCGATATCGGCGGCCAAGGCCAAGGTCACCACATCGGCCTGAAGCCCGTCGATCACGGCGCGGGCCTGCGCGCCCGAGCCGCCATGGCTGGAGCTCAGCGTGACCTTGTCGCCGGACTTGGCATGGCCGGTGGCAAAGCTGGCGCCCAGCGTCTGGTAAAGCTCGCGGGTCGCATCGTAACTGGCATTCAGCAGGGTGACATCGGCAGCCTGGGCCGTAGCCGCGGTGAAAAATGCCGCCGCCATGACAAGGGAAAATATGCGTTTCATTCCACACTCCGGAAAAACCGGTCCCCGGCACAGCGCCGGGGACCGTTATTCCAATCTAGAACTGATACCGCAGCGTTGCACCAAAGGTCCTGGGATCAGCCGGCAGGCCCGCGATCAGGCCCGTGCTGCCGGGCGTCACCAGCAGCTGCTCGAAGTAATCCTGGTCAAAGGCGTTGCGCAGCCACAAGGAGAAATCGATCCCCAGGTTGGTGCGGATGCCGAGGCGGATATTGTGCAGCGAGTAACCGTTGACGTCGGTGTAAGCCGAGCGCGATGCGTTCGACGAGAATTTCGAACGATAGCTGGCGTCGTAGCCGATATAATATTCCCCGCTCTTGCCCCAGAATTCCGCCGGCAGCGCATATTCCGCGCCCCAGGAGAAGGACCAGTTGGAAATACCCGGCAGCCACTGGCCGGAGACGTTGCAGCTGACCGGGCTGAGGGCGCCGGGGGTACCGGCAGCGCCGGGAACCTGCGTGCCGGTGACGGTGGTGCCGCCCGACAGTTCCGGCGGGCACGGCGCGTCGACGAAGGTCACATATTTGTGGTCGTTGAAGGTGCCGTTGGCATAGGCGCTGACGCCTTCGAAGGGAATGACCGAGACTTCCGCTTCAAAGCCGCGCACCTGCACCTTGCCGGCATTGGCGAGATAGCCGCGCACCAGGCCCAGATTTCCGTTGTTCACATTGGCCTGGTAGTTCTTGATCACGGTCCAGAAGCCGGTGAGGTTCACGGTCAACCGGTTGTCCCAGAACTGCGACTTGAGCCCCAGTTCATAATCACTGACGTCTTCCGGCTTGATCGTGGTGGCGGCCAGGATCGGCGCCCCCGCGGCATTGACGGGGATGCCGTTCAGATTGATGCCGCCGCTTTTGTAGCTTTTGGCATAGGTGGCGAAGGCCATGATATTTTCTTCAATTTGGTACGACACGTTCAAATCATAGGACACGTTCGACTTGGCCAAGGTGGGTGCGTAGAAGATCGGCGTGCGCGCATCGCGCTGCGCGGCGATCCACGGGTCGCTGGCGAACGGGCCGGTGAAGGAGACCAGTTGGCGCGTGCCGTTTGAAGCGGTGCCGGTGACGACCGAACTGTAATAGCCGGACTTTTCGTCATAGTTGAGCCGGATGCCGGGCGACACGGTCAGGGCGTCCGTCACATGATAGTTGAGCTTGCCGAACAAAGCCGCGCTGGTGTTTT
>Ga0207657_10001526_pt1 | contig 24794 bp, 25 predicted proteins | sample KBSC33metaG_FD_184316 | JGI IMG/M metagenome (GOLD analysis project Ga0207657, IMG submission 184316) | Corn rhizosphere microbial communities from Kellogg Biological Station, Michigan, USA - KBS C3-3 metaG (SPAdes) (version 2) | ecosystem: Host-associated > Plants > Roots > Rhizosphere > Soil ... | reverse complement strand
CTCCGCCGCGCGCTTCGCGCGCTGCAGCTCCGCCTCGACCTCTTTCGCGAGCTCGGCGAGCTCCTGCAGGATGTCGATCGCCTGGTCGGGGTCGTCGGTGCCCTCGAGGCGCGTCCGCGCCTGTTCAAGCCGCGCGAGCAGGTCCTCCGCCCGGTTCAGTGACTCTTCAGCCGTCATGCCGCCTCCCGTTGTATACGACCAAGGATCCCGTTGACGAGGCGAGCGGCGTCCTCGGACGCGTACCGCTTCGCGAATCCGACCGCCTCGCTGATCGCCACTTCCGCCGGCACCTCACGCGTGTCGAGCTCGTGGACTGCCACGCGCAGCGCACTCCGCTCCACCGCCCCGAGGCGGTCTGCGGTCCACCCATCCGACGCGGCGGTGATCCGCTCGTCGAGCTCGACCGCGCGCGCAGCAACAGCCTCGGCGACGCCGCGCGCCCACGGATCGATCTCGCCGGCGTACTGCGAGCCGATCTCCTGCGCGGAGAGATCCCACTGGTAGAGGAGCATCAACGCCTGCCGGCGCGCCTGCCTACGCGAGAGCGCCATCTGCGGCCCTCAGCGCATCGAGCGTCGACGTCGAGTAGTCGCCGCTGCGAAACGGCTCGCTTGCGAGCACGATGAGCGCGAGCTCACGCGTCGTCGGCACGCCTTCGACAGCGGTCTCGCGCAGCGCCCGCTCGGCGCGCGCGATCGCCGCATCGCGCGTCGTGTCCCACACGATCAACTTCGCGATCATCGAGTCGTAGAACGGCGGAACCACCGAGCCGGACTCCACGAACGTGTCGACACGCACGCCGGGGCCTTGCGCAGGCTGGAATCGCGCGATGCGCCCCGGCGAGGGCCGGAAGTCGTGCTCGGGGTCCTCGGCATTCAGACGGATCTCGATCGCGTGTCCGCGGCGCGGCGCGCGCCCCGTCACCGAGAGCGTCTCGCCGGCGGCGATGAGCAGCTGCTCGCGCACGAGGTCGATGCCGGTGCACATCTCCGTCACCGGGTGCTCGACCTGGAGCCGTGCGTTCAGCTCGATGAAGTAGAAGCTCCCGTCCGGCCCGAGCAGGAACTCGAACGTGCCCGCGTTCCGATAACCAACTGCGCGGCACGCGCGCTCGGCGGCCGCTTCCATCTGTTCGCGCGTCTCGTCGGTGAGCGCGGCCGACGGCGACTCCTCGATCAGCTTCTGGTGGCGGCGCTGGATCGAGCATTCGCGCTCGCCGAGCGTCAGCACGTTTCCGTGCGTGTCGCAGATCACCTGGATCTCGACGTGCCGTGCCGGCACGAGCGCCTTCTCGACGTACATCGTCCCGTCGCCGAACGCAGCCTCGGCTTCGTTCGACGCGGTGCGGTACGCGTCCTCGAGATCGGCGGCGTCCGTGACGAGCCGCATGCCCTTGCCGCCGCCGCCAGCGGTGGCCTTGAGGAGCAGCGGGAACCCGACCTCGGCGGCGACGCCACGCACATCGTCGAGCGACGTCGCACCCTCCGTTCCGGGCACGATCGGCACGTCGGCGGCGCGCATCGCCTGCTTCGCGGAGATCTTGTCGCCCATCAGCGCCATCACGTCGGCCGGCGGGCCGACGAACACGAGATCGTTGTCGACGCATGCCTCGACGAACGCCGTGTTCTCGGCGAGGAACCCGTAGCCGGGATGCACCGCTTCGCAGCCGGTCGTCTCTGCGGCCGCGATCACGCTCGGGATGCGCAGGTAGCTCTCGGCGGCCGTCGGCGGCCCGACGCGCACCGCGTAGTCGGCCATCCGAACGTGGAGCGCGTCGCTGTCCGCGGTCGAGTAGATGGCGACCGCTTCCACTCCGAGCTCGTGCAGCGCGCGGATGACGCGAACCGCGATCTCGCCCCGGTTCGCGACGAGGACACGCTTGAACATCAGAGAATTGGTGGTCCGGCGACCGGCTCGAGCTCGAACAGCAGCTGGCCGTACTCGACCGGCTCGGCGTTGCCGACATGGATCGCGCGCACGACCGCCTCGATCTCCGCCTTGACCTCGTTCATCAGTTTCATCGCCTCGAGGATGCAGAGTGTCTGGCCGGGGCCGACGGCGTCGCCCTCCTGCACGAACGGCGCCGCATCCGGCGACGGCGCCCGGTAGAACGTCCCGACCATCGGGCTCTCGACGCGGATGAGCGCGTCGTCGCGGGGTGCGACCGCGGCCTGCTCCGCGTCGGCCGACACCGGTGGCGCGGCGACGATCGGGACGGCCCCCTGCTCGGCCTGGCGGCGAACGCTGACGCGCATCCCGTCCTCTTCGATCGTGATCTCGCCGATGCCGGTCTCCTGGACGATGCGGACGAGATCGCGGATCTTCTCGGCCCGCGCCCGGTCGACCCCGCGCGCAGCGAGTGACTCCTCCCCGCCCGACCGCTCGCGGATCGAACGCAAGAGGGCCTCGGCCTCCTCGCCGAAGAGCGCGAGCAGCAGGAGCTCCTCCTCACTCGATGCGAGCCCGGCCGCCTCCTCGCGGATCTCGGACAGCTCTACCGGCTCCTCCTCGGCGAGCGCGCTCTCCTCCGTGCGCAGCTCCACCGCCCGCCGCACTCCGGCATCGATCGGGCCTGGCGTCCTGCCGAACCGTCCCTCGACGAGCTCCCGTAGCTCGTCGACCATCGTCGAGTAGCGGTTCGCGGTGAGGACGTTGATCAGCGCCTGCGACGCGACGATCTGACCGATCGGCGCGGCGAGCGGCGGCGAACCGACCTCGTCGCGGACCTTGATCACCTCGGCGAGCACCTCGTCGAGCCGGTCGCCGGCAGCCTGCGAGCGCAGTTGCTGGTCGAGCGCGGCGACGAGGCCGACCGGCAGCTTCTGCTGCGCCGCGCGCACCGCGATCCTCGGCGCGAGCGGCGCGACCGGCTCGTCGCCGATGTGCTCGTCGACCAGGTCGGCGGCGGCCCAGAGCTTGTCCATGTCGATCCCCGGCGAGAGACCGAGGCCCGAGAGCGCCTGCGCGGCCGCCTCCGCCGAGACCCGGTGCATCGTCAGCGCGACCGGGTAGACGCACGCCGCAAGGACGTCCGCGCCCGCGCGTGCCGCCTCGATCGCTGCGGCCAGCGCATTCCCTCCCGCGCCCTGCGCGTAGAGCCCGACCGGGAGCCCAGAGACCTCGCGCAGCTCGGCGACCAGCTCGCTCGCGCGATGCGGCTGCAGCAATGCCGCGGGATCGTTCAGGAGCAGCCGCGCCGCACCGAGCTCGGGCAGGCGCTTCGCCGCGTCGACGAGCGCCTCGTGCCGCCCGCTCCCGTACAGCAGGCCCGCCTCGAACTCGCTCTTCGAGGCGACGATCGCCTCGGCCGCTTCACGCAGGTTGTCGACGTCGTTCAGAGGGTCGTGCAGCCGGAAGACGTCGATGCCGCTCTGCGCCGCGGACGCAACGAAACGGCGTGCGAAGTCGCGTCCAACCGGGCGCGACCCGACGAGGAACCGGCCGCGGAGCGCAAGTGCGAGCGGCGTCGACGTTCGGGCCTTCAGCGCGCGGATCCGCTCCCACGGGCTCTCGACGCCTCGCCGGACCGCGTTGTCGAAGACGCCGCCGCCGGACACTTCGAGGTACGCGAAACCCGCTCCGTCGAGGAGCTCCGCGAGCCTAAGGAGATCCGCCGTGGGCATCAGGCCGGCCAGCGGTTCTTGGCTCAGTACCCGGATCGTCGTGTCGACTAGCCGCGGCATGGCAGGGGACGATACCCTGCTCCAGATGGCGAACCCCAGCGAGTGGGTGCGGTGCGTGGAGTGCAAGCACGAGTACGAGCTGCCCGCGCTCGGCGAGGAAATGGGGTGCCCGATGTGCGGTGGTGTCAGCTGGGTTTCGACGCGGATCGCAGCCGCGCCGCTGCCCGAGCCGCGGTACGAGACGCAGAAGAGCTGAGTCTCCCGCAGGGGAAGCCCGCTCCCCGCAGAAGAGCGTCTAGCCGATGTCCACGATGTCGCCCGAGCTCGCGCTCGTCGACCCCGAGCTGCGTGCGGATGCGGTCGCGAGACTCCCACCGATCTACGCGAACGCGTTCCTCGACTTCCCGGCGCTCCCGGTCGAACCCCGGCCGGCACCGCGCGCTGCGGCAGCGCCGCGCGCCTCGGCGGCGCTCGCCTACCTCGCGCTCGCGCTCGCGCGGACGTTCGTCTTCGAGGCCGCCGTCTTCGCCGCGGTCGCCGTGGTCGTGCTGCTCATCAGCCTGGTCGGCTAGGCCCCGCTCCCGTACGGCACAGCACCGGCTTAGGATCAGCGTGTGCCGCGTTACCGGATCGTCGACAGCGCCCGGCTCCGAGCTCGGGATCGTCGAGGATCCGCGTGATGCGATCGAGTTGGGCGAGATGGCTCGGCTGCCGGAGGGCGGCGAGGCCGAGGTGATCGACGTATACGACGATGACGAGCACGGCCGCGAGGGCGGCGTCAACGCGACCCTCGCTGTCGACACCATCTGAGGCAGCCGGCTAGGCCCGCTGGATGTAACGCTTCTCGCGCGGGTCGACCTTGAGCTTGTCGCCCGTGTTCACGAACAACGGCACTTGGATCACTGCACCCGTCTCGAGTGTCGCGGGCTTGGTCACGTTGGAGACCGTGTCGCCCTTCACGCCCGGTTCGGTGTCGGTCACCTCGAGCACGACCGACGACGGCAGGTCGACGCCCGTGGGATCGCCGCCAACGAACATCACCTGCACCGACGACGACGGCTGCATGAACGGCAGCTCGTCCTCGAGCATCCCGTGCGGGATCGACAACTGCTCGTACGTCGTCTCGTCCATGAACACGACGTCGTCGCCCGAGTCGTAGAGGTACTGCATGCTCTTCTGCTCCGTCCGAACGCGAGCGAACTTCTCACCGGCCCGGAACGTCTTGTCGACGACCGACCCGGCGGACAGCGACTTCAGCTTCGTCCGGACGAACGCGCCGCCCTTGCCGGGCTTCACGTGCTGGAACTCGACGATCCGCCATGTTTGGCCATCGAGCTCGATGTGCATCCCGTTCCGGAACTGGTTGGTGGAGACGACCTCGGCCATCGGCGCCGGAGCGTAGCGAACAGCCGCTACTTCACCTCTACGAGGTCCTTCCGGAAGCTCGTGAGCACGTCGACGCCGTCCTCGCGGACGATCGCCATGTCCTCGATCCGAACGCCGCCGAGACCCGGCAGGTAGATGCCCGGCTCGATCGTGACGCAGTGGCCCGCTTCAAGCGTGTCCGTCGACTCCGTCGAGAGCCGGGGAGCCTCGTGCACTGCGAGGCCGACGCCGTGACCGAGCCCGTGGCCGAAGTTGTCGCCGAACCCGGCAGCCGTGATCGGGTCGCGTGCGATCGCGTCTGCCTCGATGCCGGTAATGCCCGCCTTGATCCCTGCGACCGCCTTCACCTGCGCGTCGAGGCAGACGTCGTATGCCCGGCGAAGCTCATCCGGGAGCGTCCCACCCGTCGAAAACGTTCGCGTGCAGTCGCTGCAATAGCCGTCGACCCGCACACCCCAGTCCACCGTCACGAGTGAGCGCTTCTCGACGATCGCGTCCGTCGGATGCGCGTGTGGCAGCGCACCGTTCTGGCCGGAGGCGACGATCGACGGGAAGGAGAGCTCGTGCGCACCGTGCGCATGGAGCAGCTCATGAAGGCGCCACGCGAGCTCGAGCTCGCTGCGGCCGACCCATGTCTCCGCGGTCAGCGCCTCGAGCCCACGATCAGCGATCCGCGCGGCCTTGCGGAGCTTCGCAACCTCCTCCTCGTCCTTGATCGCGCGCACCGAGTCGACGATCCCGCGCGTCGGGACGAGCTTCGCCTTGCCGGCCGTCAATCGTTCCCACTCGAGGTACGGCAGAACGTCCGCCTCGAACTGGACCGTGCCCTTCAACTTCTCACCGACGTCGATGGTCAGCGCGCGCTTGGTCATCTCGACGCTGACGCCGGCGACCGACTGCGCCGCTTCGGCGTAACGGAAGTCGGTGTACAGAGTGGTCTCGCCGCCGGGCTGCACCAGCAACGCGGCGTTCGAGCTGTCGAATCCGCACAGATAGAAGACGTTGGTCAGGTTCGTGACGAGCAGCGGCGTTTTGAGCTGCTCTCCGAGCGCTGCGAGGCGCGTCATTGCTCCACCTTTCCCGCGAGAAACTCGAGCGCCTCGCGATATCCGTCCGGGCCTTTGCCGAGCACGCGATGCGACGCGACCTCGGCGACGACGCTGAAACGTCGCCATTCCTCCCGCTTCTCGATGTCGGACAGATGCACCTCGACGAGCGGAACCTCCAGCAGTTCGAGCGCATCCCTGATTGCCCAGCTGTAGTGGCTCCACGCGCCGGCATTGACGATGACCGCGTCGACATTGTCGTACGCGTCGTGGATCCATTCGATGAACTCGCCCTCGCTGTTCGTCTGACGACAGCGAGCAGTGATGTCGAGTGACTGCGCCCAGGCGTAGATGCGGCTCTCCAGCTCGTTCAGGCTGACGCCGCCGTACATCTTCGGATCACGCCGCGAAAGCACGTCGAGGTTCGCGCCGTTCAGGACGAGGACCTGCATCAGTGATCTCCCCGGTGACATTCCTGGATCGCTGGGTCGCCAGCACCAAGCGGTGCAACGACGCAGGTCGCGGGGATAGTGGTCACTATCTCCGCGACCGAGGACGCGGCAGCGCGCCGTGTGCTGACGGGCCAGGGGCCAGGAGGTGTTGCCGGGGAGATCACTTGATGAGCGTATCCAGCGCGGCCCTGACCACGTCCGCAGGGCGCGCTTCGACCCGTGGGCCGTCCTCTCCGAGCAGAACGAGGTTGATCGCTTCGCCGCTGCGCTTCTTGTCCCGAAGCAGAGCCTCCCACGCCCGGTCGCGGTCGACTGCGACCGGCTTCGGATCGAGCTCGGCCTCGACGTCGCGCGTGTCGCGGCCGGAGAGACGGAGCGCCGCCACCAGGCCCAGCGCGACCGCGTCCCCGTGCGGCAGCTCGAACGCCGCCGCAGCCTCGAGCGCATGGGCGAATGTGTGCCCGAGGTTGAGCCACTGACGAACGCCGCGGTCGTGCGGGTCGCGCAGACAGAGAGCTGCCTTGTAGGCCGCGGCGCCCCGCACGTCCAGCTTCGCTCCGGCGAGCAGGCGCGTCTTCACGAGCTCGGCACGCCCTTGTCGTCGCTCACGCTCCGGCAAGGTCTCGAGCAGCGTCTCGTCGATCACGACGCGCGCCGGCCAGTGAAACGCGCCCACGAGATTCTTGCCCTGCGGAATGTCGATCGCGGTCTTGCCGCCGATCCCCGCGTCGACCTGACCGACAAGCGTCGTCGGCACCGCGACCCACGGGACGCCGCGGAGGTACGTCGCGGCTGCGAAGCCCGCCGTGTCGGTCGCCGAGCCGCCGCCGAGCGCGACGATCGTCCCGCCGCGGTCGAGCGTGAGCTCCGACCAGAGGTGTTCGACGAACCGCAGCTGCTTCGCCTCTTCACCCGGCGGAAGCTCGTGCGTCGAGACAAGCCGGCCGCCGAGCGCCTCTTGGGCGCGTGGTCCGTGGATGCTCATCACGGTCGAATCGGCGACCAACGCGACAGGTCCGTCGCCCGGCACGAGCTCCCCGAGGCGCTCGAGCGCGCCGAGCTCGTGGTGGATCCCGGCCGCGGCGAGGATGACGCCGTCGACGTCCACTGCGGTCGCGTCGGCTACACCGCCGTACATCGGCTGTCGCTCGTCATTCAGACGCCGGAACGAGACCTCGTCCTGTGCGAGCGGGCGATCGCTCGCCTTCACCCGCTCCCACGCCTCGTCGACGTCGACGTCGAGCACGACGGTGAATGCGCGCTCTCTAAGCGCAGTCCGGATCGGGGCAGACTTGATCGACCCGCCGCCGAGCGCGAGCACCGCCGGCTCGGAGGCCGCGAGCAGTTCGCATGTCCGCGGCTCCTCGACGGCGCGGAACGCGTCTTCGCCTTGCGCAAACAGCGTCGGGATATCGACGCCGAGCTCGTCATCGACATCGACCGACCGGCGGCCGAGGCGCTCGGCGACGAGCGGCGCCAGCGTCGACTTCCCGGCGCCCATGAACCCCGCGAGCGCAAGGTGCCGGTCGAGCGCGTTCAGCGCCATTCGATGCGCTCGCAGTAGGCGCGATGCGCGGCGACGAAGTCGCCGACGGCGTCGCCGCCGAACTTCTCCTTGGCAGCGACGGCCAGCTCCCACGCCACGGCAGCCTCCGCGACGACCGCGAGCGCCTCGACGGCCGCCACGTCGGAACGCTCGACGAGCGCGGTCGCTTCTTCGCCGGTGGCCAGGTCGACTGAGGCGAGCGGCTTCATCAGCGTCGGCAGCGGCTTCATCGCAGCGCGGACGACGATCTCCTCGCCGTTCGACACACCCGCCTCGATGCCCCCGGCACGGTTGGACGTCCGGCGGCGCGCCGTGTCGATCTCGTCGTGCGCCTCCGAGCCACGCAGCGACGCCAGCGCGAAGCCGTCGCCGATCTCGACGCCCTTGACGGCCTGGATCCCCATCACCGCGGCGGCAAGACGCGCATCGAGCCGGTCGTCCTTCGTCGCGTACGAGCCGAGCCCCGGCGGCACACCAGTCGCACGCACGTCGACGATGCCGCCGACGGTATCGCGCTCGCTCCGCGCCTCGTCGATGCGCGCGCGCAACCCGTCCTCGTCGACGGCGGCGCCGTGCACGGAGATCCCGATCTCCCCGAGCAGCGCTTTCGCGACGGCACCCGCAGCGACGTGCACCGCGGTGTGCCGCGCCGACGCACGCTCGAGCGCGTTGCGCACGTCGTCGTGGCCGAACTTCTGCACGCCGGCGAGGTCGGCGTGCCCGGGGCGGGGCAGTGTGACCGGCTTCGTCCCCTTGCCGGTCGGCTCCCCTTCAGGCGGCCACGGCGCCATCCCCCAGGTCCAGTTCTTGTGGTCGCGGTTCCAGACGACGAGCGCCAGCGGCGTCCCCAGCGTGCGGCCGTGCCGGAGGCCCGCCAGCACGTCGACCGCGTCCTGCTCGATCTGTTGCCGCGGCGACCGGCCGTACCCCGCCTGGCGCCGCGCGAGGTCCGCGTCGATCGCGGCGCGGTCGAGCGTCAGGCCCGCAGGCAGCCCGGTCACGATCGCAACGAGCGCGGGGCCGTGGGACTCGCCGGCTGACGACAGTCGGAGCGACATGGGGTAACCCTAGAGTGCCGCGTGATGGCGCTGGCCCTGCAGATCCTTGCGAGCGGGTTCGCCGCCGGTGCCGTCTACGGGCTCGTCGGCGTCGGCCACTCGGTCGTCTTCCGGCTGACCGGCGTCGTGCACTTCGCGTTCGGTGAGCTGATCGCGCTCGGGGTGTTCACGACGCTGCTGGTCGCGGCGGGCTCCGGGCCGGTGTCGCAGACGAGCGTCGGCGGCGGCCGGTTCCTGATCGCGCTCCTGATCGGCCTCGTCGTCACCGCCGCCGCGAGCGCAGGCTCGTACTTCCTGGCGATTGAGCCGTACCGCGCGCGCGGTTCGACGATCGGCTGGGTCGCGGCGTCGCTCGCGGTGGCGTTCACCGTCCGCACGCTGCTCGTCGTCTTCTTCGACCGTCCCGCGTATGTCTTCCCGGATCCGCTGCCGTTCGGCGTCTGGCGGCTCGGCGGCGCGACGATCCAACAGCGCTCGCTCGTCGTCGCGGGAGCGGCGCTCGTGCTCGCTGCGATCGGGGCGTGGCTCCTCACGCGAACGCGGTTCGGCCGCGCGCTCGAGGCGATTGCACAGGACTTCGACGCGGCCCGCGTGGTCGGCCTCCCGGTGACGCGCCTCGTCGGGGTCGCGTTCGCACTCGCGGGCGCGTGGGCCGGGCTCGCGGCGATCCTGGCGGCGCCGTCGGCGGCGTTCGATGTCGACGCCGCCGCGCGATACGGCCTGTACGGCCTCCTGGCGGCGGTGATCGTCTGGTTCGAGCCGCGGCGTGCACTCGTCGTCGGCGTCGCGATCGGGCTCATCCAGGCGACTGTCACCTCGGCGCACGTGGGCAGCTCCGAGCTCGGGCCCGCCTATCGCGACGTCATCCCGTTCGTCCTCGGGCTCGGGCTGCTCGCATTCCGCGCACGACGCACCACCGAGGCCGTCGAATGAGCGCGCTGGCGGCATTCAGCGAGGCGGCGCGCGAGACGCGTCGAACGTGGCACCGCCGCGCATCCCTCGCGACGGCCGCATTCGCCGTCGCGGCTTTCGCTCCCTTCGTCTTCGGCGACTCACGGCTCGCCGACCTCGCGGGCGGCCTCTACCTGGCGGTCGCAGCGACGGGGCTCGCGTTCGCCGTCGGCGTCGGCGGACTGCCGTCGCTGGCGCAGGGTGCGTTCGTCGCAGCCGGCGCGGTCGTATCGGCGCGGCTGCTCCAGGTGGGTGCGCCGACGGTCGTGGCGGCTCCGCTAGGCGCTGTCACCGGCGCGGCGTCGGCCGCACTCGTCGCCCTTCTGTTCGTGCGGCTGCCGCGCGCGGGCCTCGCAGCCGCGACGTGGATCGTTGCATGGCTCGTCGCCACTGCACTCGGTTCGCTCGGCTGGTTCTTCGGCGGGACCGAAGGGCTCGTCGTCACCGCCGGGCCGTCACCGGCCGGGCATTACGAGCTCGCGCTCGCGCTGACCGCGCTGGCCGGAGTCGGCTTCGCCGCGTTGGCCCGTTCGCCGCTCGGGCTTGGTCTCGCCGCCGCTAGGGACCGCCAAGCTGCAGCGGCGGCGTGCGGCCTCCCGGTGCAGCGCCTCCGAGTGACGGCGTTCGCGGTGTCGGGCGCGGCAGCAGGCTTGGCCGGAGCACTCGGCGTCGAGCTCGCCGGGATCGGCGACCCATCGCAGTACGGGCCTTACCTCTCGTTCAAGCTGTTCGTCGTCGTCCTCGTCGGCGGTGCGGTCGCGCCGCTCGGCGCCACCGCGGGTGTGATCGTGCTCGGGATCCTGTCGATCGCCGCCGAGGCGATCGGCTCCGTGGAGAACGTCGCGCACGCGCGGTCGCACGCCCTCCTCGCCGCGATCATGCTGCTCGGCGTCGTTTCCTTGGGATGGGACGGGCTCGTGCGGCCGGTGCGGCGGCGGTTCCCCCTCGGCCGACAGTCCCGCACGGATGCGCCCGAGCGACGGGGCCTGACGGCGCGGAACCTGATCAAGCGGTACGGCGTCGTCGCCGCGGTCGACGACGTCTCGCTCACGCTCGAGGCGGGCACGGTGACGGCGCTGGTCGGGCCGAACGGCTCCGGCAAGACGACGGTGCTGCGCCTGCTCGCCGATGCGGTGCGTCCGGACGCCGGCACGATCGAGCACGACGGTGTCGCGCGCACGCTCCAGGCGACCGCGGTGTTTCCGACGATGACCGCGCTCGAGCATCTGCTCGCAGCGGCGGGCCCGGAGCGCCGGCACGGCGGCCTCGTCCGGTCGCTGTTCGCAACGCCGAAAGCGCGGGCGGAAGAAGCCGAGTTCGTGGCGGCGGCACGGACAAGCCTCGAGCGGGCGGGCGTCCCACCGGACACAGCCGCGTCCGACCTGCCGGTCGGTGAGCAGCGCCTCCTGATGGTGCTGACCGCCGCAGCCTCGGGAGCGACCACGCTCCTCGTGGACGAGCCGTCCGCCGGAGCATCGCCAACGGATGCCGAGCGCATCGTCGCCACCCTGGCTCACCTCCGCGACGACGGCCGGGCGATCCTCGTGGTCGAGCACAACCTCGGCGTCGTCGAGCGCATCGCCGACCGCGTGGTGGAGTTGGACGGCGGCCGCATCGTGGAGACTTCGTGATCGTGCGCCGCCTCGCCCTGCTCGCGGTCGTCGCCCCGCTCCTCGTCGGCTGCGGCGGCAAGCACGACGCGACCGCGACCAAGCATCTCTCGGTCGTGGTCAACGCGCCGTTCTCGAGCACGCCGTATCTCGGGCAGGCGATCGAGAACGGCACGAGGCTCGCCGCCGCTCAGGTGAACACGATCGGGATTCGGGTCGGCGAGGAGCACTACTCGCTGACAGTGCGCACGATGGACACGGGCCTCTCCCCTGCGCGCGCAGTGGCGAACGTTCGCCGAGCAGTGTCGGACGGAGCGATCGCGATCGTCGACGAGGGGACCGGCGTCGACGCTTCATGGCGCATCGCTGCCCGCCGCGGTGTGCCGATCTGCATCGTCTTCGCCGGCGGTCACTCGCTCGTCAACGCGGCGACAAGGCCCAACGTCTTCCGGATTGCGCCGACCGACCACGGTGTCGCGTTCCGTCTCGCCGAGTACCTGATCCCGAAGCACCTGAAGGTCGCGCTGCTGCACGACGACTCCGACTACGGAACCGCGGGAGCGAAGGAGCTGAGGCGTGCGTTCGTGGGCGACCCCGGGTCGGTCGCGATCGACGAGACGCTGCCCGCCGACGCGCTCGACCTGTCGCCGCAGATCCTGCGCGCGCGGCGCGCGCACGCGACGGCGCTCCTCGTGTGGGGTCGGCCGGCGACGATCGCGTCCGCGATCACGGCCGCGCGCTCCGCCGGCTGGGACGTGCCGGTCTACACGCCGCCGACCGGCGCCGACCCCTTCGTACGGCAGCAGCTGGCTGACCACCCGAAGTGGGTCGACGGGCTCACCTTCGCGGCGGGCCGCCTCACGGCCGAGGTCGGCGCCCAGCCGTTCACCGGGTTCACGGCGCGCTACGTCGCGGCCTACGGCGTCGATCGGGTCGGGGTGCACACGGCGGCCGGAGCCGCCGTCACGGAGCCGCCCGAGACGCCGATGTACGCCTACGACTTCGTGAATCTGCTCGCCGCGGCGCTGACGAAGGCCGGGTCGACCGATCCCGCGAAGGTCACAAAGGCGCTCGAGGAGGTGACGGTCGAGGGCGCGAACGGCGACGAGCGGGCGTTCAACCACTCGAGCCACGAGGGCGTGGTCGACGACGATGTGTACTTCGCGCGCTTCCACGATATGACGTACACACCGGTGAAGGACGACCCACTCTCCGCAACTCTCCCGACGATCCCCCAGACGACGCAGTGATCCGGATCGTCGCCGCGACCGCCGCCGCGCTGGCGTGCGCGGCAACGGCGCACGCTGCAGAGCGCATCGCTCTGCCGTCGCCGATCGCTCCCTTGTCGGCGCAGCCGCCGCTCGCGGGCGGAGCGAGAACGTCCGCGGAGAACGTGGCGCACTCCATTTCCGCCGCGACCCGCGTTGCGGTCGCGATCGACGAAGCCGGAACGCCGTTCGCGGTGACCGCCACGCAGCGTCTCGACGTGCGCGGGCTCGGCGACTACTTCTTCACGATCGGTGCGCCGGTGCTGGCGGTGAGAGCACCCGCGGAATCCGAGTCGGTGCCCGGCATGCGGACCGGCTCGATCATCTGGGCGGGCTTCAATCCGGGCGAGCGCGTGCTCGTCGCCCGTGCGACCCTCGAGCCGGCGAAGGCCGTCACGGCGCTGCCGCTCCGGATTCGGGTGAGCGGTGACACGATCACCCTCGAGAACGCAACCGGCATCACGGTCGGCGCGTTCACCGCCGACGCGCCGCGCGCACCGCTCGTCGCGTACCTGGCGCGGCTCCGCGGCGAAGTGGCGCACGGCAGGACGCCGTTGCAAACGAGCGTGCCGCTTGCGTCGGTGCCGGCCAACGTGCGCCTCACCGTTGCGGCACGGCTTCACGTCACCGGCACGATCGGCCGTAAGCGCATCGACGTCCAGCTCGCCAAGCGAACGCAGATCCACGGCCGTGGCCGGCTCGACCTGCGCGTCGAGCCGGTCGAGCAGGTCGACGAGGTCACGGTGACGAGTGGGCGCGCGCTGTTGCGTGAGGCGATCCGGGCGACGCTCTCTCTCGCGCGGTCGAACCAGTACGAGGAGTTCCTCGGGAACCCCGATCCTGCGGGCTCCAGTCGAACGGTATACGTCTACCGAACGGCGAGCCCGCCGCACGCGGCGCCGATCGCAACGATCGGCCGCCACCACCGGACCTGGGTCGAAACGGCGCTCGTCGTCGCAGCGCTCGCCGCCGCGCTCGTGGCGGGCGTGGCGCTGTGGGCTAGATCCTGATCGCGGCCCGCATCGTCTCGACCGGCGGCTCGAGGCCGGTCCAGAGCCGGAAGCTGGCAGCGCCCTGGCGGACGAGTGCCTCGCGCCCGTCGACGACCTCGCAGCCCGCGCTCCGCGCCGCGGCGACGAGCGCCGTCTCAGCCGGCCCGTACGCGAGGTCGACGACGGTTTGCCCGGCGACCGGGTGGACGAGCAGCTCGTCGCGGACCGGAGTCGCGTTGACGATCAGGTCGCAGCCGGTCGCGTCCGGCGGCCACGCGCCGCTCCGCGTGAACACGCGTGTGTCGTCCGGGAGGCTCGGGGAGAGCGCCGTCGCCGCACCGCCGCCTCCGATTAGGCACGCGCGCGTCGCGTCGATGCCGGCGAGGATCTCCTTGTCCGTGTTGAAACCGGCCACCCGGCCGTCACGGAAGACGAGCGTGTTCACCGCGTCGCCGTCGGCCTCGTCGCACGCCGCGACGACCGACTCCTTGAAGGGGATCGTCACGTTCGCGCCGGCGAAGCCGAGCGTGCGAAGAGCCGCGACCGCGGCCACGACGTCGTCGACGTCGAAGGCGTCGTAGCGCCAGTCGAGCCCGCACTCGGCGAACGCCGCGTTCTGCATGCGCGGCGACAGCGACTGCGCCACGGGCCGACCGAGGAGCGCAACGTGCACCATTCAACAGCCGTAGCCGTGCGCGCACAGGTACTGCTGGAACGCCGTCGCGCTGGCCGTGAAGAAGTGGTGGCGCTTGTCCGGCTTCGCGACGAAGTAGAGATAGTCGACCTTCGCCGGATGTGCCGCTGCGCGGATCGAGGCGAGGCCGGGGTTGTTGATCGGCGTCGGCGGCAACCCGGTGTGGAGCCGCAGGTTGTACGGCGTCGGGTTCTGGAGCTGCGACTCGTGGATCGACTCGGTGCCCGGGATGTTCAGGGCGTAACGGAGCGCGGCGTCGATCCCCAGCGGCATCCGCAAGTGGAGGCGGTTGTAGATCACAGCCGCGATCGTCGCGCGCTCGCTCTCGACGACCGCCTCACCCTGGATCAACGATGCAATCGTCAGGACGTCGTACGATGTGAGGTTCTTCGAACGCGCGTACGACATGTTCACCGACTTCCAGTTCGCGCAGAACGCCTTCACCTGCTGCGCGACGAGCTGTCTCGACGTCGTCTTCGCGAGGAAGTCGTAGGTGGCCGGGAACAGGAATCCCTCGACTTTTGCCTGCTTGTGCGGAGCAAAGCACGGGATGACCAGAGACTTCGTGGCGCGGACGTAGGGCGCGCGCGCGAGCGCGACCGGCTTGCCACGCTTGCGCTCGGCGATCTTGGCGACTGCGGCAACACGCTCGGCCATCGTGCTCCGTGTGAAGCCCTCGGGAAAGACGATTCGGAACGGCTTCGGAGCCGGCGGCAGCGCGACGGTGGTCGGCGGCGCCGTCTTGTGGCTGCGCGGCAGTGCGAGGGCGACCGCGACCACGGCTGCGGCCACCGCGAGCACGGCGACGACGAGCGCCGTCACGCGCCGGCGGCGAATGTGCGCCGGCGTCACGTGCGGCCGCCCTGCCATCGCTCCAAGAAGCCCGCCAGCAGATGCGCGGCCGCTCGGGCGTCGTCGCCGTCGGCCAGTACCGAGGTGAACCGCTCGTCGAAGGTCTCGACCGGAACGGTGATCGCGCCACGCAGGCGCTCGACGAACTCCTCGGTCGCGCGCGCCTGCTCGCCGTGCTCGCCGCGCAGCGTCAGCGGCATGCCGATGACTACGACCTCGGGCTCCTCGGCGGCGATCACTCCCAGCAGCTCTGCGAACCCATCGTCGGTGGTGGCGCGCTGAATCGTCGTCATCGGCCGCGCAAGCGTGCCGGTCGGGTCGGACACGGCGACGCCGGTCCGCGCGGAGCCGAAGTCCAGTGCCAGCACCTTCAAGAGATCGCGGCTAGGAGCCGATCACGGCCGGCCTCGAGCGCGTCGCGCACGGCGTCGACGTTCTTGCCGCCTGCCTCCGCGAGCGTCGATCGGCCACCTCCCCCGCCGCCGATGATCGGCCCGAGCTCGCGCACGATCTTCACGGCGTCGATCGCGGCGAGCGCGTTGTCGAGATTCACGACGAGCGTGACCTTTCCCTCGTCGGCGGATGCGAGCACGACGGCCGAGGCGTCCTCGCGCTGCCGTACCTGGTCGGAGAAGTCCCGCAACGCGCTGCCGCGCGCGCCGGTCACCTCGGCCACGAAGACGCCGCCCTGACGGTCCTGCCACACGATGTCCGGCCCGGCTGCCTCGGCCTTCGGCTTCTTCGCATCGCGACGAAGCCGCTCGATCTCGGATTGGATCGCGCTCAGCTCGCGGCTCCGACCCTCGAGGACACTCCAGGCCTCGCCGGCAGTGACCGCCTCGATCCGTCGCGCGCCCGAACCGACCGCCTTCTCGCTGAGGATCACGAACGGGCCGATTTCCGCCGTCGAGCGGACATGCGTTCCGCCGCAGAGCTCGCGCGAGTAGTCGCCGATCTCGACGACGCGAACCTCGTCGCCGTACTTCTCACCGAACAGCATCATCGCGCCGAGCTTGCGCGCCTCTTCGATCGGCGTCACGTACGTGCGCACCGGGATCGCCTCGAACACCTTCTCGTTCACGATCCGCTCGACGCGGTCGCGCTCTTCCGGCGATAGACCTGAAGGATGGGTGAAGTCGAACCGGAGCTTGTCGGGCCGCACGGCCGAGCCGGCCTGCTTCACGTGGTCGCCGAGAACATCGCGCAGCGCCTGATGCAGCAGGTGCGTCGCAGTGTGGTTCGTCATCGTCGGGAAGCGCTGCGACCAGGTGACGATCGCGCGCACGCGGTCGCCGGTCGCGAAGCCGGCTCCTTCGAAGAGGAGCACCTGATCGTCGCCGATCTTGTACGCCGCACGAAGCACTGCGACGGCGCCGCTCTGTTCGTGCACGAGCTCGCCGCCGTCGGTCACCTGGCCGCCGCTCTCGGCGTAGAACGGCGACTCGCGCAGCTTGCAGAGGAAGGTCCCGTCGCCGAGATCCTCGACGGCGCCCGCCTGCGTCAGCACATCGAGCTTCGCGTATCCGACGAACTCCGACTCGAAGCCGGCGCCGCCTGCGAACTCGGCGGCGCGCTGCAGGTCGCTCTTGTCGCCGCCGGCGCGCGAGACGACGCGGTGCTCCTCCATCAACTCGCGGAAGCCGTCGATGTCGACGGGCTGGCCGCGCTCCTCCGCCAGCTCCTGGGTGAGCTCGATCGGGAATCCGTACGTGGCGGCGAGCGTGAACGCGTCCTCGGCGTCGATCGCTGGGCGCCCGGACAGGTCGTCGAACACGCGCTGCCCGCGCACGAGCGTTTCGGAGAAGCGCTCCTCTTCCCCGCGCCAGACGCGCTCGATCTCGTCGGCATGCTCTGCGAGCAGCGGGTACGCCTCGCCCATCTGCTCGACGACGACACGGGAGAGCCGATGCGAGTCGTGCAGGCCGATCCGGTTCGCCTGGTGGATCGCGCGACGGAGCAGTCGGCGGCAGATATAGCCGCGGCCTTCGTTCGACGGCTCGATCCCCTCGGCGATCAGGAAACTCGCCGCGCGGCCGTGGTCGGCGAGCACGCGATGCGCCCGCAGCGAGATCTCACTCTCGCGGTACGGCACGCCCGATTCCGCTTCGATCCAGTCCATGATCTCGCGGAAGCCGTCGGTGTCGAAGACCGAGCTCACGTCCTGCAGCACGCAGGCCGTGCGCTCCAGGCCGTTTCCCGTATCGACGTTCGGCGTCGGTAGGTCGACCAGGACGTTGCCAGGCTGCAGGTCATACGCCATGAACACGAGGTTGTAGATCTCCATGATCCGGTCGCAGTGGCCCGGCCCGCAATTCGGGTCGCCGCAGTCGTACTTGTCGCCGCGGTCGTAGAAGATCTCGGAGCACTGTCCGCACGGGCCGGTCTCGCCGGACTGCCAGAAGTTGTCCTTGCCGAGCCGCACGATGCGCTCCGGCGGGATCCCTTTCCGCAGCCACGCCGCGATCGCGACCTCGTCCTCGCCGAGGCTGAGGGCGGGGTCCCCCTCGTGCACGGTCGCCCAGAGCCGCTCCGGCTCCAGGCCGAGCACTTCGGTGACCCACTCCCAGGCGAAGTCGACCGCCTCGTCCTTGTAGTAGTCGCCGAACGAGAAGTTGCCCATCATCTCGAAGAACGAGCAGTGCCTCTCGGTGCGGCCGACCTCTTCGAGGTCGGTGTCCTTGCCGCCCGCGCGCAGGCACTGCTGGATGCTGACGACGCGCGGCGACGGCGGCTCCTTGGTGCGCAGGAAGTACGGCTTGAACTGCTGCATGCCGGCGCTGATGAACAGCGTCGAGAGGTCCTCGGCAGGCGGGATCAGCGAGTGGCCGGGCACGCGCAGGTGCCCGCGCTCCTCGTAGAAGCGCTGGAACGCCTCGCGCAGCTCCGCGGTCGTCATCGCCACGGCGACAGTGTACGGAGGGCCTAGAGAGGTACGGACCCTGCGAGCAGCTCTTCGAGCCACGTCTCGCCGCGGAAGTGCTTGTACTGCTCGGCCCGCAGCTCGTCGGCCAGGCGCCCCTTGGGCAGCTCGACATCGTCGTAGGTGATCACCGCGTCCTTCGCGATCGCGCGACCGAGCGTGCAGCCTTCGACGAGACCTTCGGGCAAGTAGCGTCCCGCGCTCATCTCGTCGACCGCGACCGCCTCCCCGTACGTCATGTACATGCCGTAGTCGTCGAGCACCTCCCCCGCTTCGAGGTCGCGCTTCGCGACGGCGCAGACTTCCACGGTCGGACCGCCGAGCGGCGGCGCCAGGTCGTCACCAAACAGCACGACTCGCGCGATCGCGCTCGGGCATTCGAACGTCGGCAGGTGGTACGGGATCCAGAACGGGTACAGCGGCCCCGGCCCCAGCTTGTAGAGGCTCAGGTAGTGCTGCTGCTTCGGATCGTCGTGCTCAGCGAGTACGTACGCCTTGATCAGCGCCGGCCCGACCGTGTAGTCGACGACTCCACCGAGCGCGCGCACCTCCTCGTAGTCCCACAGCGACGCGATGTCCATGATCGAGCCGCCGTACTCGAGACCGCGCGACATCCCGCGCTTCTGCACGGTGAAGCCGGTCGCGTTCGCGACGATCGTCTGCTCGAAGCTGATCTTCGAGCCGTCGGCGAACGACGTCACCATCGCCGGGTTCTGCCCCCACTGCTCGGCGAAGCCGGCCTGCGTGGTCGGGTTGCGGTACGGATCCTGCAGTCCTTTGACGTTGCCGACGACCCGCGGGGTCAGACCCAGGCCTTGCACCCAACGGACCAGGTTCATCTGCAAGCCCGGCTCGTCGCCGTCGGTCGCGGACATGATCACCCCGTGCTCGCGCGCCCGTACGTGCATCAGCGGGCCGATGGTCGCGTCGAGCTCGGCGTTCATGAGCACGACCGACTTGCCGTGCGCAAACGCGTCGAGGCAGATGTGCGCTCCGAACTCGACCGACCCCGTCAGTTCGACGAGCACATCGATGTCGTCCGACTGCGTCAGCAGGTACGGGTCGTCGGTGACAGCCACGCGTCCTGCGGCGACCGCCGCCGACAGCTCCGCCACACTCGCGACGGACGACCCCTCGAGACCCGAGTACTCGACGATCCCGGCCGCGCGCTCCGGCCGGCGGCCGTAGATCGCGACGACCTTCATGCCGGGAACGCTGTTTGCGATCGTGTTGGCGAGGCCCTGCGCCATGAAGCCCGAGCCGATGAGGCCGACGCGGATCAGGCGTCCCTCGGCCTCCCTCGCCTTGAGTGCGTTGTCGACGATGATCACTGGACGGCCATCCGCTGTCGCACCTCGGGCTCGCACTCCTCGAGGAACGCCCAGCCCTCGTCCTTCTCGGAGATCTCGGCGACGGGCAACGGCCAGACGAGCCCAAGCCTCGGGTCGTCGTAGCGCAGCCCGCCCTCGGTCTCGGGCGCGTAGAACTCGCCGACTTGGTAGGTCGTCTCGGTGCTGTCGACGAGGACCTGGTAGCCGTGGGCGAACCGCTCGGGCACGTAGAGCGCCGTGCCGTTCTCCTCGTTCAGTTCGACGGCGATATGCTCGAGGTACGTCGCGCTCTCCGGCCGCAGGTCGACGATGATGTCGACGATTCCGCCGCGCGGACAGCGCACCAGCTTGCTCTCCGCCTTCGGCGGGAACTGGAAATGCATCCCGCGCAGCGTGCCCTTGTAACGGTTGAACGCGAGGTTCGCCTGCGCGATCGTCGTGTTCAGGCCGTGGTCGGCGAACTCGTTCTGGCAGAACGTGCGCGCGAAGAAGCCGCGGTTGTCCTCGCGCCGCTCCAGGTCGATCAGGAACGCGCCCGCGAGCTTCGTCTCGGTGAATCTCATCGCACCCCTCTCGTCGTCGTCACGCCAGAACGAGCTTCCGGCAATGGAATGCCTCGGCGTAGCCGCTCGGCGCCTTGCATTCGATCCCACGCAGCCGCAACGTCGCCAGGAAGGTCTCCTTGGTGAACCAGTGCTTGTCCCGCTGGCTCTCGTACGCATCCCAGATCGCGTCGACCTTCGCATCGACGTGATGCTGCTCGAGCGGCACGAAGACCGACGGCCGGCCGAGGTCTCCGTCCCATTTCGGGATCTCGTACTCCAGGATCAGGTGCGCTCTGAACGTGTTGAGCGCAAGCTCGGCGAGCAACACGTGATCCTGGTGCAGGTCGTCGCGGAAGTGCGTAAACACGACGTCGGGCCGCAGCGTCGCTCCGAGCTCGTCGAAGTACTCCTTGATCTCCGCGCCGACGTACGGGAAGTAGCGCTCGCGGAACGACTCGACGGTCACGTTCGAGCTGCCGGCGCCGGCGAGGAACCTCGCGGCGCCCGCACGCGCCTCGGCCTCGCGCACGTCGCCCGAGCTGAAGACGATCCAGTCGACGTGGGCGCCCGGGTTCGCCTCGAGCAGCTTCAGAAGCGTGCCGCCGCAGCCGATCTCGATGTCGTCGCAGTGCGCGCCGAGACACAGAATGCGACCGGCGCCGAGCGCCGCCGCGTTCAAGAGGGATGCCATGGCCTCAGACGGTTGACGTTGCGGGCTCGCCCGCCTCGTGATCGATCTCCCACACCTTCCACGGCCCGTTCCCTGCCTCGGCCAGCTGCTCCAAGGTCTGCTGGTCCTTGAGCGTGTCCATCGGTGCCCAGAAGCCGTCGTACTTGTTCGCGAACAGCTGGCGCTCGGCGGCGAGCCGCGCAAACGGCTCGACCACGAGCTCCTCGCCGGGATTGATGTAGTCGAAGAGCTCCTGCTTGAACACGAAGTACCCACCGTTGATCCAGAGGTCAGAGCGAGTCGTCTCCCTCATCGCCTTCACGTAGTCGTCGTCGTCGGTCTCGACGAGATGGAACGAGTAGTTCGGCTTGATGCTCAGGAAGCTCGCGACGACGTCACGTGACTTTGCATCGTCGATCAGACGCGGCAGAGGCGCGTCTGTGAGCACATCGCCGTAGTTGGCGAGGAAGTAGTCCTCGCCCTCGAGGTGCGGCCGAACCAGCCGTAGGCGCTCGCCGATCAGCGAGTGCAGGCCGGTGTCGACGAATGTGATCTCCCAGTCCTGGATGTCGTGCCGAAGGAGCGTCAACTCTCTCCCGCCCTGCGTCAGCACGAAGTCATTCGACAGGGCTTCGCTGTAGTGCAGGAAGTAGTCCTTGATCACCTCGCCCTTGTATCCGAGGCAGATCACGAAGCGCGTGTGCCCGTAGTGGGCGAAGTACTTCATGACGTGCCAGAGGATCGGCCGGCTACCGATCGGCACCATCGGCTTCGGGACACGCTCCGATGCTTCGCGCATGCGAAGCCCGAGCCCACCGCAGAAAAGGACAACTTTCACCATCTCCTTATAGCCCACGCCTTCGCAGCGAGCCATTCCGCCCGACTAGGTCCGCCCTGATCTAACGTCCGGGTGGTGAGCGACGCACAGCCGACCGCGAGCGGCGATCGCCTCGGTGAACGCGTCGTCTCCGGCGCCCGCTGGGTGTTCCTCCTTCGGGTCACGTCGATCGCCACGCTGTGGCTGATCTCGGTCGTCCTCGCGCACCTCCTCGAGAAGCGCCAGTACGGCCTCGCCGGGATGGCGAACATCATCGTGACGCTGCTCGTCGTTTTCCAGGATTCGGGGCTCACGGGAGCACTCATCCATCGCGGCTCGAAGATGCGCGAGGCGATCGACTCGGCGGTCGTCTACTCGGCCGTATCGGGACTCGTCCTCGCCGCGGCCTGCCTGCTCGCTGCGCCCCTCGTCGGCCGGTTCTTTCACCAGCACGAGGTGACGAACCTCGTCCGCGGCCTGAGTCTCGTCTTCGTGTTCCGATCGATCTCGCAGGTGCCGCAGGCGATCCTTCAGAAAGAGCTGAGATTCAAAGCGTTCGCACTTGTCCTCGTCACCGGGAGTGCCGTGCAGGTCACGACCGCGATCTCGCTCGGCGCGAGCGGCGCCGGGGCATGGTCCCCGATCATCGGTGCGATCGCGCTGGAGGCCTGGTGCGCCGTTTGGATGTGGCCGGTGTCCGGCGTTCGCGCAGATCCCCGGCGCGCGTCGTGGGGCACGCTGCGTGAGCTCCTGTCGTATGGACGCGGGCTTGCCGGAGCCAACGCCGTGCACACCCTCAACCAGTACGTCGACAACGCAGTGGTCGCGCGCCAACTCGGCCCTGCTCAACTCGGGGCATACACGATCGGCTACCAGGCGGGCAAGCAGACGTTGACGACATTGAGCTTCTCCGCCAGCCAGCTCGTCTTCCCTGCGTACACGAAGCTGCGAGACGACCTGGATCGCTTCCGGCGCGCCTACCTTCGCTCGCTTCGCTTCATTGCGATCTGCGCCTCGCCCCTCGCGTTCGGCCTCGCGGCGGTCAGCGGCACGTTCGTCGACGCCGTGTACGGGACGAAGTGGCACGCGGCCGCGCCGGTCCTCACGATCATTGTTCTCGTGACGCTGTTCTCGACACTCACATCAACGATGGGCGAAGTGATGAAGGCTCTGCGGCGGCCCGGCTGGGTGTTCGCAGTCGCGACCATCCAGCTGATCCTCCTCACGTCCGCGGTGCTGGCGCTCTACTCACACGGCATCGTCGCCGTCGCGGCCGGGGTGGGAGCAGCCACGGTCGTCGTCGGGTTCGTGTCGCTCGTCCTGACCGAGCGGTTGCTGCACCTCGGCTGGCGGACCTGGGTCCTGACGCCGCTCCCCGCGGTGGTTGCCGGGGCCATCACAGGCCTGGCTCTCTTCGGGACCGATCGAGCCGTCGACCAGAGCGCAGCTGTCCGCCTCTGCATCGAAATCGTGGAGGCTCCTCTCGTCTACCTCGTGGCACTTCGCCTGGTCGCGCCGGAGCGCTGCCGAGAGTTCCTCGTCGAGGTGGGGCGCCTGACCGCGCTGTCGAGGTTCTCGGGGTGGTTGCGGCCGCGTCCCGACTAGTCAGGCGGCTCGATCCGGATCGAGCTCGTCGGCCGCGATCTCCGCGCGGATCTTCTCGAGGGCGCGCCGGATCAAGCGCGACACGTGCATCTGCGAGATGCCGACCTGCTGAGCGATCTGCGACTGGGTCAGCCCCTCGAAGAACCGGAGGTGCAGGATCTGGCGCTCGCGGGGGTCGAGCACCTTGAAGCCGGGCGCGAGGACGGCGCGGTCTTCGGAGACTTCGTACTGATGCTCCACCTCGCCGAGCGACTCGAGCGGATCGAGCTCCTCGCCGTCCTCCGAGCCCCCGCCGGTAGAGAGCGAGAGCGACGAGTAGGCGCGTCCGGACTCGAGCGCCTCGAGGACGTCTTCCTCGTCGACGCCGGCAGCCTTCGAGAGCTCCGGGATCGTCGGCGACCGTCCGAGCTGCACGGTCAGCTGCTCGATCAGCTTCGAGATCCGCACGTTCAGCTCCTGGAGGCCGCGCGGCACACGTACGGCCCAGCCGCGGTCGCGGAAGTGCCGCTTGATCTCGCCGATGATGTTCGGTGTCGCGTAGGTGGTCAGCTCGACGCCGCGATCGATGTCGAACCGGTCGATCGCCTTGATCAGGCCGATCGAGCCGATCTGAACGAGGTCGTCGAACTGCTCGCCGCGGTAGCTGTACCGCCGTGCGAGCGAGCGCACGAGCGACATGTATTGCTCGATCAGCTGTTCGCGAGCCTGGAGGTCGCCGTCCTCGTGGTAGCGGCGAAGCAGAACCTTGTCGTTCTCAGCCACGGCGTGCGACCCGCTTCGTCAACCGAACCCACGCCCCGTCGACGTGGATGTCGTCGACCGTCGACTCGAGCACCCGCCGCAAGCCGAGCCCGCCGTCGTCGCCCTCGCGCTCGACCTCGTCGAGGACCTGCGCCGTGAGCGGCCCGATGACCGTCTCCAGCTCCCCGTCGCGCGGCGTCATCCGCACCGTGATGTCGCCGGCGGTCGGATCCGTGCGGGCGAGGATCGCGTCGAGTGCCAGCTCGAGGTCCTCCAGGTTCTCGATCGTGAGGTTCAGGCGGACGGCGAGCCCGCCGAGCACGAGGTGCGCCACGCGGTGGAACTCCGGCGCGCGCGGCAGCGAGAGCGTGATCTCGTCAGTCACGAGTCGTGGCGGTCGCTTTCAGTTCCTCTTCGAGATCGTGCTCGCGCCGTGCCGAGGCCTCCTTCGCCTCGGCCATCGAGGCTGAGAAGCCGCGCCGTGCACGCAGCGAGGCCCAGCCGTGCGACACGCCGGCCGAGAAGCCGGCGAGCTTCTGCACGGGCCGCTTCACCGCGAAGCTGACCGAGCGCACAGCCTCGTCGACCGCACCGACGGCGTCGACGGCGCTGTCCGTCGCGGTATCGAGCTTGTCGAGCTGCGCGTTCACCCGGTCGACCGATCCCCCAACCTTGTTGATAACGGGC
>Ga0207657_10001524_pt1 | contig 24812 bp, 20 predicted proteins | sample KBSC33metaG_FD_184316 | JGI IMG/M metagenome (GOLD analysis project Ga0207657, IMG submission 184316) | Corn rhizosphere microbial communities from Kellogg Biological Station, Michigan, USA - KBS C3-3 metaG (SPAdes) (version 2) | ecosystem: Host-associated > Plants > Roots > Rhizosphere > Soil ... | reverse complement strand
GCACGATCAGCCTGAGGGTCTGATCGAGCCGCGCGCCGTCGATCATCGCCGCGCTCTCGAGATCGCGCGGCAGCGCATCGAAGCCGGATTTCAGCAGCCAGGTGGTGAATGGCGCGACGATCGACAGGTAGACCAGCGCCAGTCCGTAGACCGTATTGAGCAGCCCAAGCCCGGCCAGCGCCCGATAGAGCGGCACCGCCAGTGCCACCGGCGGCAGCATGTAGGTGGCGATCACCGCATAAAGCGACCAGCCGAGCTGCTTGCGCCGCGACACCGCCCAGCCGGCGGGAATCGCGACCAGCAGCCCTGCCACCGTCGCCAGGCTCGCCACCACGACAGAATTGCGCAGCGAGGCGAGGAACGCCTCGCCGGCGCTGTTGGCACCCACGCTGAGCAGCACGACATAACGCGAGAAATCGACATGCTGCGGCCACCAGTGCAGCGGCCGCGCGCTGAGGTCCGCCGAGGACGAAATGCTCATCACGAACAACCACAGCAGCGGCGCGAGGATGAACGCCGCGAGCAGCAGCGCTGCCGCATGGACCAGCACGGTGGCGAGGCGGGAGCGCTGCTCCATCAGGCGACCGCCCCCCGCCGGATCGTCGAGATGTAGATGACCGCCAGCACCGTGACGATCAGCGTCACGATCAGCGCCAGCGAAGCGCCCGAGCCGGCGCGCTGGAACGAGAACGCCTCCTGGTAGACAAGGATAGAGAGGCTTCGCGTGCTGTTGGCCGGGCCGCCTCGCGTCATCACCCAGATGATGTCGAACACCTTGAAGGCCTCGATAGTCCTGAGCACCAGCGCCACCATCAGCGGCCCGGCGAGATATGGCCACAGCACGAAACGGAACCACGACACCGCGCCGGTGCCATCGACCACCGCCGCCGCCTTGATGTCCTTGGGCACCGCCTGCAGGGCGGCCAGGGCAATCAGCGCCACCAGCGGGAAGTTCTTCCAGGCGTCGGCGACGATCAGCGAGCCCATTGCCAGCCCGGGTTCGCCGAGCCACGACCGATAACCCGGCAGCACCCCGATTTGCGTCAGCAGTGCGTTCAACGCCCCGTATTCGGGGCTGTAGATCAACCGCCACAGGGTGGCGTTGACAATGGTCGGCAGTGCCCAGGGCAGGATCATCATCGCCCGGAGTGCAGTCCGGCCCCGAAACTCCTGGTCGAGCAGGATCGCGGCGCCGACGCCCAGCACGATCTCGAGCCCGACCGAAATGAAAGCAAAGATCGCCGTATTGGTCAGCGCCGCCCGGAACGGCGCGCCGCCCAGCGCCTTCTGGTAGTTGGCGAGGCCGACGAACTCCCCCGCCGTGCCGACCAGCCGCGCATCGGTGAAGCTGAGCTGGATGGTGGAGACCAGCGGCCAGCCGACGACGGCGATCATCACCGCCAGCAGGGGGAGCATCAACAGCCAAGCCCGGAGCGATATCCAGCGGGTACTCACTCTGCGCCCGGCTCCTGCTTGCGGGTTGGCCGGCCTTGTCCGGCAGTCACGGCTAGGATCCCCTGGGAGGGAAAGGCCGGGCGACGCGGGGCCGCCCGGCACTGATCGATGTCAGAGGCCCGAATTGTCGACCGCCGACTGCAGCGCATCTTCGGGGCTCGACGTACCCAGTACCGCCTGCTGGATGCCGACCTGCAGGGCCGTCGACAGTTCCTGGTATTTCGGCGTCGTCGGGCGCGGGAACATCAGGGGCAGCGCCACCTTAGCGGCCGCCACCAGCTCTTCCTGGCCCTTCGTCACCGCCGGATCGTCATAGGAGCTGGCCCAGATCGGCAGGCTCAGCTTGGCATAGGCGTTCTGCACCGGTTGGGAGGTCATGTAGGTGATGAACTTCCACGCCTCGTCGGGATGCTTGCTGGTCGTGGTGATGCCAAGGCCCATCGAGCCGTTGACCGCCGAGGCCGTGCTGGTCCCGGTGACGCCCGGCGCCGGCACCACGCCGACATCGCCCGACACCTTGCTCTCCTTCGGGTCCTTGGCGAGGTTGTACATATAGGTCCAATTGAGCGCGAAAGCGGCTTCGCCGTTTTCGAACACGTGGCGCACGTCCTCCTCGAGGAACTCCTTGGAGTTCGGGTTGGTGATGCCGTCCTTCACCGTCTGCACCATGTACTGCAGCGCCTTGAGGCCGCCATCGGTCTGGAACGCCGGCTTGCCGGCCGCATCGAGGAACTTGCCGCCATAGGCATCGACCAGCGTGGCGTAGTCGCAGATCACCGCTTCAGCCTGCGCCCAGCTCCAGGCGATCGGCGTCGCGAGAATGCCCTTGTCCTTGATCAGCTTGGCGTCGGCGGCCAGCTCGTCCCACGTCGTGGGCGGATGGTCGATTCCGGCCTTCGCCAGCATCGCCTTGTTGTAGAATAGGTATTTGGTGTCGAGGATCCACGGCATGCCATAGCGTTTGCCGTCATAGGTGACCGTCGTCCAGGCGCCGGGCAACACGCCCTTGTCCATCTCCGGGGTGACCTTGTCGGTCACATCGAGCAGCACCTTGTTGGTGGCGTACTCGGCCGGCCAGATCACGTCGAACAGCACCACGTCGTAGCCGCCCGAACCCTGCGCCAGCACGGTCTTGTCGTGCAGCCCCTCATACGGCACGAATTCGAGGTTGACCTTGATATCCGGGTTGGCTTTCTCGAAGTCCGCCGCCATCGAGCGCACGTCCTGCTCGCTATAGGCGGCCTGCGCCATGAACAGCGCGTTGATGGTCGTTTCGGCAAAGGCCGGCACCGCCGTCGCCACCCCGGCAAGCGCGGCGACCAGTCCCAGCGACCCACGTAGCAATGAAGACATCCCGCTTCCTCCTGATTTCATCCCGACCTCCCCGGTCGGCATCCACCGCGGCCGGGCCGTGGCCCTTTCGCATCGCGGCGTATCATGTTAAGTCAATTGTCTTGACTTAATCCGTTGACCATAGTTGACCTGCAGCGAGGGTGTCAATGATGCAGCCATTGGAAAGTCGCCGGCACTTCCTGACCGGCACCAACCAGGACGGCACCAGCGCCCACAACCGGCGTGTGGTGATCGACGCGCTGCGCCTGAGCGGCACGCAGTCGCGCGCCGAGCTGGCCCGCGCCACCCGGCTGACGCCGCAGACCGTCTCCAACATTGTCGCCGACCTGCAGCGCGCCGGACTGGTGGTCGCCGGCCCGCCGGTAAAGCTGGCACGCGGCCAGCCGGCGGTGCCCTACCAATTGGTGCCGGACGGCGCCTTCGCCATCGGCCTGCACGTCGAGCGTCATTTCCTGCGGGCCGTGGCGGTGAACCTGCTCGGCGAGGTGCAGGTCAGCGAGGAAATGGCGCTGCCCTCGGGCGGCCCCGCTTCCGGGGTATCGGTCGTGCTCGCGCTTATCGAGCGGACACGAAAGCGGCTGGCGCAGCGCTTTCCCGAGGCGGAGGCGCGTATGGCCGGCTTTGGCATCGCCATGCCCGGCCCTTTCGGCATGGGAGCCGACTATGACGATGAATCGATGATGGGGGCGTGGCGCGCCTATCCGCTCGCCGAAGCCGTGGCCGCGGGTACCGGTGGCGAGGTGCGCCTGCTCAACGACGCCACCGCCGCCACCATCGCCGAAAAACTGACCGGGGCGGCACATGGCTTCACCGACCTCGTCTATATCTTCCTTGGCTACGGGCTCGGTGCCGGCCTGCTGATCGGCGGCGACGTCTACGAAGGCGCCTTTGGCAACGCCGGCGAAATCGGTCAGATCCTGCTTCGCGCCCCCGGCGCCGCCACCGCCGCGATCCCGGCGCCGCTCGAGCACGGCGCCTCGCTCGCCTCGCTGGCGCGGCTGCTGCACGTGCCTCCCGGCGATCCCGGCCTGTTCGATGCCATCGGGGCAGCGCTCAAGCGGGGCGGCCCCGACCTCGAGGGCTGGATCGACGGCGCCGCCCTGCAATTGCGCCGTGCGGTGCAGATCGTCGAAACGCTGTTCGATCCCCAGACCGTGATCCTCGGCGGCGAGGCGCCGCAGGCGCTGCTGCGCCGGCTGGCCGAGCGCATCGAGCCGCTGCTGCCCTCGATCGCCGCCCGTCCGGCGCGCCAGCACGCGCGGCTGATCCTCGGCGGCGGCAATCGCTGGGCGGTGGCGATCGGGGCGGCGACAGAACCAATCTCGCGGGCCTTCGATCCACGTTTTTCAGCCCTGCTCAAGTCCTGACGCGCGCCGGCACCGTGTCGTTTCTACAACGCCGCCCAATAGCTGTCGCGGCTTCCGGCTCTTGCCTTGCACCAGCCCCTTCAATGCGTTAGCAATTCTTTAAGACTTGCCGGCCGGCCGGCACTGCCGGCACCTGGTACCGATATTGTCTACCGGTTTTGCTTTGATGCCTGCTTTGTTATTGAGGCTGCCGCGTGCGATTGATTGGCAAGGGAGTGTCAGGACCATTCGGTGAGCGGCCCGCGCGCGGCGCCGGACGGCTGTCGCCCCGGCGGATCGCCGCCTTCGGTTTCGCAGTGCTGAGCGCCTCGGTCCTTGCCTTCCCCGCCGGCGCGGCAACTCCACCCGCCGCCCCACCGTCGAAAGCCGCCATCGAGGCCCAGCGGCAGGCGCTGTTCGCCAAAATGCTGGCCGATCCCGGCAATGTCGACCTGGCGCTGCAATACGCCGCCCTGTCGTCGGCGGCGGGCGATCTCGAAGGCGCTGTCTCGACGCTGGAGCGGCTGCTGATCTTCGCCCCCAACCTGTCGCGGCTCAACTATGAGCTCGGACGGCTCTACTACCGGCTCGGCGCCTACAACCTCGCGGCGAGCTATTTCACCACGGCGCGCGACGCTCCTGACGCCACCCCGCAAATCAAGGCGGACGCGGCAAGCTACATCGCGGCGGCCGAGCGGCAGGCCTCGGGCCAGCAGCTCGCCGGCAGCATCATGTTCGGCGCGCGCTACCAGAGCAACGCCAACGGCGGTGCCGACAGCCAGTTCGTCGATCTGAATGGCGTACGGTTCGTGCTCAACGACGCGGCCCGGGCCGACCCCGATGCCAATGGCTTTGCCGCCGCCGGCGTGCATTTTTCCGGCGACCTCGCCTCGCAGGGCGACCGTTTCGACGCCGATGTCGGGGTCTACGGCTCGCTCTACGGCAAGCACGGCGAACTCGATACGGCAGCCATCGCCGGCCAGTTCGGACCGGTGTTCGACCTCGAGCGCTTCTCCATCGCCCATTCGAGCCTTGGACTCTACGCTATCTTGGGCGCCGTCGGGCTTGCGGGCGATCCGTACCTCTATACCGCCGGCCTCGGCTCGGTGCTGACGACCGACCTCGATCCGGCAAGCCGCGCCCGCCTGCGCCTCGAATATCGCTACGAAAGCTACATGAACTCGGCCGCCCGCCCCACCGTGTCCGACATGACTGGCGGCCGCATCCGGCTCAGCGGCGATGTCCGTCACCAGCTCAATGACTCGGCCTCCCTCTATGCGGTGGCTTATGGCGAGCGCAAGAATGCGCTGGCGGGAGACGATGCCGACTGGGAAGCCGGCGCAACGCTCGGCACCACGCTGCGCTTCAAGGGTCCGGTTGAGAGCCAGGCGCGGCCTTGGTCGCTCGACCTGTCGGTCGGCGTGCTGCAGCGCAACTACGACGCGCCCGATCCCCTGATGTCGGCGACCGCTCGACAGGATCGCGAGGCCTTTGCGCAGGCCGCCTTGAACGTGCCGGTCGCCGACACCTGGTCGGCCATCGCTACCCTCGGCTACAGCAAACAGCTCTCGACCTACGACCTCTATACCTTCGACAATCTGAGCACCTCGCTCGCCCTGACGAGGAGCTACTAGCCATGACCCGCCTCACGCCGCTGGCCGTTCTCGCCATGGCCGGCCTTGCGCTGCTGCCGGCGCCCGCCGCCGCGCAATCGGTCGGCGTCACCGCCGCCGTGAACCAGACCGCCGTCGGTACCCCGCCGGCCGCGAAGCCGCGTACGCTGGTGCTGGGCGACAAGGTGATCCACAACGAAAGGATCGAGACCAACGGCAAGGGCCTGCTGCAGATATTGCTGGTCGATGGCACCAGTTTCACTGTTGGGCCCAATTCCAGCCTCGCGATCGACTCGTTCGTCTACGACCCCGCCGCCGGCACCGCCAAGGTGGCGGCGACTCTCGGCAAGGGCGTTTTCCGCTTCATCGGGGGCAAGACCTCGAAGAGTCCGGACGGGGCGATCCTCAATACCCCGGTCGGTACCGTCGGCATCCGCGGCGGCATTGGTGATTTCGACTTTTCGGGCCAGCCCGGCATCCCGTTCCACATCGACATGCTGTTCGGTGACAGCATCACCCTGACTGATCACGGCACGACCGTTGGCCGGCTGTTCCGCAGCGGTTATTCGCTGGCCATCGGGCCGGGTGGCAAGGTGGTGGTGCAAAAGACCCCGCCGGGCTGGACCAAGGCCCTGCAGCAGGCCATGGCCGGCCATGGCAACACGACGGGCGGTGGCCATGGCAGCAACGACAACGCCACTCGCACCGCGCTCGCCAGGGCGCTCGGCAGCCCGCTTCCCGGCACGCTGCAGCTCCCGCGTGACGTCACACCGCCCGGCACCCAACTCGCTGGCGCGCCGTCGCTGCCACCGCTGCCGTTCAACCCGCCGGAGTTGACGTCCGGCACCTCGACCTGGGCGGAGATCGACAATTCCTCGCTCGCCGGTGCCGGCGCAGTCTACACCGGCGATGCCTCGGCAAGACTCGATATCACGCCCGACGAGGGCAAACCCCTGAGCGCCGATTGGAGTGGCCGCTTCCTGCTCGGCTATTATTTCGCCCGGGAGGACGGCGGCGGCTTCTTCGCTTTGCGCGATAACGACAACCAGGAACCGGGTGCAGTGGTACCCATCGACCCGATCAAGACCAGCGGCCCTGCCATCTTCAGCGGCCAGATGACCAGCGGCGACGAGCAAAGCTGGCTGCAGACCGGCGTAACCGGCCAGTTCTTCAATACGCCGGCCGGAATCGCCCATGGCGTCGGCGGCACCTTCAGCATCAACGGTCAGAACGTCGACACGCAGCTTCCGGGCAGCGACTCCATCTACGGCAACGTGACCGCTACCGGCACTTTTGGCGGCACGCTGCAGGGTACGAGCCAGGTTCCGCCCTGAGCCCGCCGATGACTCACCCCCGCCACCGTGGTGGCCACCGTAAATGCCGCTGAGCCGACCGACCGGTGCCGGCTGGCGCCAGCGGCTGACGGTTACCGCCCTCGGGCTCGTTGCCATCGCACTGCTGCTCGCCTTCTCGGCGGCCAACCAGCCACTGCTGTCGCATCTGCGCAATCTCGTCTTCGATAGCGAACAACGCCTGCTGCCGCGCCCGGAAGCAGGCGCGCCGGTAACGGTCGTCGACATCGACGAAGCCTCGATTGCCAGGCTTGGCCAGTGGCCGTGGCCGCGCACCACCATTGCCGCCATGGTCGACCGGCTGGGTGAGCTCGGCGCCGTCACCATCGGCTTCGACATCGTCTTCCCCGAGCCCGATCGCACCTCGCCGTCGCTCGCCGTCGGCGCCCTCGAACGGCAAGGCGCCAGAGTCGTTCTGCCGCCCGGCCTCGAACTCGACAACGATGCCGTGCTGGCCGCGGCATTGGCGAAATATCCGGTGGCCGCCGGCATGGCGATCAGCAACGAGACAGCGGGCGCGCTGCCGCCGCCCAAGGCCGGCTTCGCGTATGGCGGCGCCGATCCCAAGACCTACCTCGCCCCGTTCCGCGGCGGCGTTGCCGACCTGCCCATCCTGACCAAGGCAGCGGCCGGCCTCGGCTTCTTCTCCTTCCCGGCCGGCGAAGACGGCGTGGTGCGCGACCTGCCGCTGGTGGCGAGCGCCCAGGGCAACCTCTACCCGGCGCTGTCGGTCGAGACGCTGCGGTTGGCGCAGCGCGCCGGATCGTTCGCCATCCGCTCCACGGGCGCGAGCGGCGAGGCGGACACCGGCCGCCCCGCCATGACCGCCTTCAAGGTCGGCGCGCTCTCCATGCCCACCGGCCCCGACGGCAGCTTCCGCATCTACTATTCCGGCCTGCCGAAGCTTCCCGTCCTTCCAGCCGCCGACCTCCTCGATCCGCTCCGGAGCGCGGCCTTTGCCGACCAGATTTCCGGCCACATCGTCCTCATCGGCACCAGTGCCGTCGGCCTCCGCGACCTCGTTGCCACCCCGCTCAATGCCGCGACGGAGGGCGTGCGGGTGCACGCCGAGATCATCGACCAGATCGTCGGCCAAGTGTTCCTGAGCCGGCCCGATTGGGCGCCGGGGGCCGAAATAGCGCTCGCCGTGCTCTGCGGCCTCATCGTGCTCGCCCTCGAAAACCTTGCCGGGGCCATCGCCAGCACCGTCGGCATGCTGCTGCTGGTCGGGCTGGCCGCGACATTGTCCTGGTGGGCCTTCGCCACCCAGCGCCTGCTGATCGATCCCATCCTGCCATCGGTCGCGGCGCTATTGGTGTTTGCCGTCGCGACGCCCCTGCTGCTGCTCTGGACCGACCGCGAAAAGCGCTTCATCCACGGCGCCTTCAGCCATTACCTGTCGCCCGAACTGGTCGGTCGGCTGGCCCAGCATCCCGGCGCCTTGCGGCTCGGCGGCGAGATGCGCGACCTCACCATCCTCTTTTCCGACATCCGCAACTTTACCGCGCTGTCGGAAAACCTGACCCCGGATGCCCTCACCAGCCTGCTCAACGACTTCCTCACCCCGGCGACCGACGTGCTGCTCGCCGCCGACGCAACCATCGATAAATATATCGGCGACGCCATCGTGGCGTTCTGGAACGCCCCGCTCGACATTGTCGATCATCGCCGCAAGGCCTGCCTCGCGGCGCTCCGCCTGCTCGCCGCGCTCGACGCGTTGAACCGCCGCACCGGCAGCGACCTCCACATCGGCGTCGGCCTCAATTCGGGGGAGTGCTGCGTCGGCAATTTCGGCTCGGCGCAGCGCTTCAGCTATTCCGCCATCGGCGACGCCGTGAACGTTGCTTCGCGCGTCGAAGGCCTCACCCGGCAGTACCACGTGCCGATCCTGGTCACCGAGGCGACGGCGGCGGGCGCCCCCGAACTCGCCTTCCTCGAAGCCGATCGCGTCCGGGTGGTCGGCCGGCAGACGCCGATCCCGATCCACGCGCTCGTGGGCGACGCCGATTATGCCAGGTCTTCGCCATTTGCCGCGCTCGCCACGGCGCATGCGACCTTGCTCGCAGCCTATCGGGCGGGCGCCCACGACGCCGCTGACAGCGCTCTCGCAGCGGCGCTGCGGGTCGCCCCGCCGAGCCTTGCCGGCCTCTACCGGCTCTATGGCGAGCGGCTGGTGGCGTTGCGTCTCGACCCGCCTGCCGCCGACTGGGACGGCGTCTGGGTATTCCGCGAGAAATAGCTCGCCTCGCCCACCGTTTCCCGGCAACGCAAATGCACTATGCTCGCCCCGTCGGGGCCCGGTGGCGGCCGCCACAACCCGGATTGCCGATGTTCAGTTTCGACCGTGATTTCACCCCGCCCGGCCGCTCCCCGGCAATCGCCGAGCACGGCATGGCCGCCACCTCCCACCCGCTGGCGACGCTGGCCGCGCTCGACATCCTGCGCACCGGCGGCAATGCGGTGGATGCCGCGGTCGCGGCGGTGGCGGTGCAAAGCGTCGTCGAGCCGCACATGACCGGTATTGGCGGCGACTGCTTTGCCATGCTGGCCCTCGCCGGTCGGCCAGCCCTCTCGCTCAATGGCTCGGGGCCGGCCCCGGCCGCCATCCGCCTCGACACGCTTCGCGGCAGGAATCTCACGGCGATTCCCGAAACCTCGCCCGAGGCCGTCACCATCCCCGGCGCCGTCGACGCGTGGTGCCAGCTCATCAACCAATATGGGCGCCTGGGGCTGGGCGAGGTGCTCGCCCCGGCCATCGGTTACGCCGAACAGGGCTTCCCTGTCACCCCGCGCGTGGCGCGCGACTGGCACCGCTACGGCAACCGGGTAGCCGGCCACGCCGCCGCAGCACGGCAATACCTTCCCCACGGCCGCGCTCCCTCGGCCGGCGACCGCCTGACCCATCCAGCACTGGCAGCGACGCTACGCGCCATCGCAAGGCACGGCCGCGCCGCCTTCTACGAGGGCGAGGTCGCCGCCGACCTCACGGCGACGCTGCGGGCCCTCGGCGGCGTCCACAGCGAGGCCGATTTCGCCGCCTACCACGCGCAGCCGACCACCCCCATCGCCGCCCGCTATCGCGACTTCACGCTGCTCGAATGCCCGCCTAACGGGCAGGGCCTCGCCGCCCTGATCATCGCTCGGCTGCTCGACGGCTTCGATCTTGCCGACCCCGCCTGGAGCGAGGCCGACCGCATCCATTTGCTGGCCGAAGCCAGCAAGGCCGCCTACGCGCAACGCGACGCGCTGATCGCCGATCCCGATCATACCCGGTTCGAGCTCGCCGAAATCCTCGGCGACACCGCCATCGCGGCGCAGCGCGCCCGCATCCGCATGGACCGCGCCAGCCCGGCGGGCCCCTGGGATTTGCCGGCGCATCGCGACACCGTCTATCTCACCGTCGTCGACAAGGATCGCAACGCGGTGTCGCTGATCAACTCGCTGTTCTCGGCCTTCGGCAGCGGCATCTATGCCGAAAAGTCCGGCGTGCTGCTGCAGAATCGCGGCTGCGGCTTTTCCCTGCGCGAGGGCCATCCCAACGCCCTCGCGGGCGGCAAGCGGCCGTTCCACACCATCATTCCGGCCCTGCTCGAACAGGACGGTCGCCCGGTCATGCCGTTCGGCGTCATGGGCGGCCAGTATCAGGCGGTGGGTCACGCCCACATTCTCAGCCAGATGCTCGATCGCGGCATGAACCCGCAGGCCGCCAGCGACAGCCCCCGCAGTCTCGCCTTCCACGGCACACTGACGCTCGAAACCAGCATCGGCGCAGCGATCGCCGCCGACCTCGAGGCACGCGGTCACACCGTGGCATGGGCCACCGAACCGCTCGGCGGCTGCCAGGCGATCTGGATCGATCACGCGCGCGGCGTGCTGGTCGGCGGCTCCGACCACCGCAAGGACGGCCTCGCCCTCGGCTATTAAGCCTTCCCGCCGAACGCTTATCGGCCCGCACCGGCTTGCCAGCCCCGCGGGCAATGATAGGAGTGGAGGAGGCACTTTACCGAGCGGAGACAACAGCATGGCGAACGGTCTGAGATGGGGCATCCTGGCAACCGGCTGGATCGCCGAGTTGTTCACCAAGGATCTGCAACTGACCGGCCACGAGGTCACCGCGGTGGGCTCGCGTTCGCCGGCCGGCGCCGAGCGCTTTGCCAGGCAGTTCGGCATTCCCCATGCCCATGGCAGCTATGAAGCGCTGGTCGCCGATCCCGAGGTGGACATCGTCTACGTCGCCACCCCGCACCCGATGCACGCCGCCAACGCCCTGCTGGCGCTCAACGCCGGCAAGCATGTGCTGGTCGAAAAAGCCTTTACCGTCAACGCCCGCGAGGCCAGGCAGATCGTCGACCTCGCCACCGAAAAGCGCCTGGTGGTGATGGAAGCGATGTGGACGCGCTTCCTGCCGCACATGGTGCGCATCCGCGATATCGTTGCCTCCGGCGTGCTGGGGGAAATCCGCTCGGTCGTCGCCGACCACACCCGGCACCTGTCGGAGGACCCGGCCCACCGCCTCAACGCGCTTGAACTCGGCGGCGGCGCGCTGCTCGACCTCGGCATCTATCCCATCTCGTTTGTCTGGGACATCCTCGGAAAGCCCGAACAGATCAGCGCCATGGCCCGCTTCAAGGCAACCGGCGCCGACGCGGAAGTCGCCACCGTCTTCCGCCACGCCAACAACGCCATCTCCACGACGCTCTCGACCAGCGACAATCCCGGCACCAATACGGCGATGATCCTCGGCAGCAAGGCCCGCGTCGAAATCGCCACGGTCTGGTACGAGCCCACTTCGTTCCGCGTGCTCGATGTCGACGACAAGGTGATCGAGACATTCGACGGGCACGTCGAAGGCCGCGGCATGCAGTTCCAGGCCGCCGAGGTCGAGCGGCTGATTGTCGCCGGCGAGTTGTCGAGCAAGATCATGCCGGCCGCACAGTCGGTGGCGATCATGGAGACGCTCGACACTATCCGGCAGCAGATAGGCCTCAAATATCCGGGCGAGTAGCGGCTATCGCCCCAGCAGCCGGTCGGCGGCCTCAATGGCAGCGAGCAGGCTGAGTCCGGTGTGATAGCCCGGGTCGAGGTCCGGCGTTGCCGGCACGTGATCGACCGGCCCGGCCTCGGTCATAGTCTGGTAGGCGATGGCCGGCGTGCCGCGCCAGAACTTGCCGAAGAAGGCCGCATCCGCCTTGCGCCAGATGTCGAGCGCTGCCGCGCTGCCGCTGCGCTCATGCAGCAGCGCCGCGGCGCGGATCGTCTCCGGCAGCGACCACCATGGGCAATAGGGGCTGGTCGGCCGTAGCGTCGCCACCGACACCGAGAGGCGGATTCCCGGCCCGGCGAATGCGCTGTGGAACGAGGCGGCGAGGATGCGCTCCAGTGTGTCCAGCAGCCCGGGATCGGCCGTCGCCGGCAAATATTCCAGCGCAAAGCCGACGAACTCGATGCCGTGTCCGACATTGCAGATGTCCTCGCCCGGCACGTCGCGCAGCAATCCGGTCGGCGCATCGAAGTGCCGGTCGATGACGTGGTAGATGAAGCGCTCGGCAAAACCGGTGGCCTTTGCCCGCTGCCCAAGCCGCACCAGCAGCCCCGCGGCGCCGAGCAGGATCATGCGCGGTCCGAAATCGGCGGGTTGCGCGGCAAGCGTGGCTTCGTCCAGCCGCCCGCCCTCCGCCATCAGGAAGCGCCCCGCCTCGATGCTGGCGATTACCTCGGCGAGCGCAGAAACTTGCCGCGGCAGTTCGTCGGGCGCGTAGCGCGCCGCGCCGGCCACCAGCCCCTTGGCGACGAACGCATCCGAATAGGTGAAGATGTCGGCCGGTCGGGCCTGTGGCTGCAGCACGCCGTCGGCATCGGCGTAGACCGGCTGCAGCGACCCATCGTAGCAGAAATAGGCATGGCCATTGCCGGCCCGCAGCGCATCGAGCGCCCGGTAGAGTCGCCGCCCCGCCGCATCGAGCCTTTCCGCCAGCCCCACATCGGTGGGGGCGAAGAACGCCGCGTGGGTTGCGAGGCTCTCGAGTCCCCGCCCCTCGATCCAGCCATAAAGATAGTCCGGGCCGCGCCGCCCGTCGTCCGGCCCGTAGTCTGCGAGGGTAATGCTGTGCTGCTTGGTGTTGAGGAATTCGCCCCTGAGTGGCGGCCGTGCCAGCATCCAGTCGAGCGTGCCGGCATTGGCCGCCGCATAGCGCTGCCGCGCACCGGCATAGAATTGGTTCATTCCTTGAGCCCCGTGCCGGCAATGCCCTGTACGAAATTCTTGCGCAGGATAACGAAGATGGTGACGCTCGGGATCAGCACCAGCGCCGAGGCGGCGCTCAGCCGGCCGAGGTCGATGGTGAACCCGGTCTGGAACAGCGCCAGCCCCACTTCGATGGTATAGGCGTCGCGGGTTGTCGCCAGGATCAGTGGCCAAGCGAACGCTGTCCACGCCTGGAAGAACGCCAGCACGCCGAGCGCCCCCATGGCGCCGCGCAGCAGCGGCAGCACCACCACGAAGAAGATCCAGAACTCCCCCGCCCCGTCGATCCGCGCCGCCTCCAGCAATTCGTCGGGGATCGAATGGATGACGTTCTGGCGGATCAGGAAGATGCCGAAGCTCATCACCAGATACCCGATCAGCATGCCCCAGACGCTGTTCAGCAGCCCGAGCCCCTTCACCTGGAAGTAGAGCGGGATCATGTAGACCTCGAACGGCACGATGGCCGTGGCGAGGATGATGGCGAACAGGAACGTCATCGTCTTCGACGGAAATTTCGCCAGCACGTACCCCGCGATGGCCGAAGTCGCGAGGATCGCGATAGACGAGCTGACGGCAAACACCAGCGAGTTGAACACCCAGCGCAACAATGGCGTGTCCGCCAGCACCGCTTGCACGTTGGCAAAGGTGGGATTGGCCGGAATGATGGTCGGCGGCCAGCGCAGCAATTCCTGCGGCGTCTTGAAGGCGTTGGCGACGAGAAACACCAGCGGCAGGATCATCAGCAGGCCGAAGGCGAACAGGAACACGTCGATGCCCCGATCGACCAGCCGGTCCCTGAGAGGCCGGCGGGCCTCGCGCCGGCGTTCGGCTGCGCGGTCGACAACTGCCTCGCTCATGACCGCACCCGATCGCGCAGCAGCGAGAACTGGATCAGTGTCAACACCAGCACGATGACCAGCAGCACCACCGCCTCGGAGGCAGCATAGCCCACCCGATAATTGCGGAACGCATTTTCCAGCATGTCGAGCACCAGCACGCGGACCTGCCGGCCGGGCGCCCCCTGCGCATCCGAGGCCAGCACATAGGCCTGCGCGTAGACATTGAACCCCGAAACCAGCGTCACCACCGAAACGTAGAGCGTGATCGGCTTCAGCAGCGGCACCGAGAGATGCCAGAACGCCTGTAGTCCCGACGCGCCGTCCAGCCGCGCCGCCTCGTAGAGCGACAGCGGCAGACTCTTGAAGCCGACGAGATAGATCAGGACGCCATAGCCGAGCGCCTGCCACGAGCACAGCACGATGATGCAGACCACCGACAGCACCGGATCGAACAGCCAGGATTGCGGCTCGATCCCGAACAGTCCGAGAAACGCGTTGAGTGGCCCGAGCCGCGCGTCAAAGATCCACTTCCACGCCATGGCGGCCGGCACCAGCGACACCACGTGCGGGATGAACACCGTCGTCTCGTAGAACCCCGCAAAGCGCGAACGGGTGCGGTAGTGGATCAGCGCCGCGATGCCGATCGACATCGGTATGGTGATGAACAGCACCGCAAAGGCGATGATGGTGGTGTTGGTGAGCGAGGTGATGAACAGCCGGTCGGTCAGCAATTCCTGGAAATTGGCCAGGCCGATGAATGGCTTGTTCTTCGACAGGATGTCCCATTTGTGCAGGCTGAGCTGCAGGATATCGGCGATCGGGATCACCCGGACCCAGATATAGATGGCGAGCGTCGGCAGGATGGCGCCCATCGCAAACAGCCAGCGCTTCCGCTTCAGCATGGCGTTCCTCCGCGCTCGCGATCCGATTGTTCGACCTGCCGGCGAGAGCAGTCCCGTTCACAGGCAACCCCCACCCTTGGTACCTCCCCTTGAGAGGAGAGAGGCTATGACCCGCCCGCTCGCGACCAACCTCGTCCCTCTGGCCCCGGGGGCAATTCTGCCCCCCTCCCCCTTGAGGGGAGGGGTCGGGGTGGGGGTTGCTCCATTCCCATCACTGCGGTGAAACACCCCCCTCCGCAGTCTCGCAGAGCCGGTCGTTATTCGGCCAGAATGCCTTCGCGCTTCAGGATCGAATTGGTCTCCGCGGCGGCGGCAGCGAGGTATTTGTCGATCGCCGCGTCGTCATTGGCCAGGGCCGGCATGCCGAAGGCGTTGGTCAGTTGCGCCGCGATGCGGGTCAGCACCTCATCGGCCGGCCCGATATTGGGCAGCGAGAAGAACTTGTAGTCCTTCGGCAGGTCGACGAACGCCGCCAGCACCGGCTTCTTGGCGAGGATGGTGGAATAGTCGAGCCCCAGCCGGTTCGGCAGCCAGCCGACGTTGTCGAGCAGCCACAGCTGGTTCTCCGGCGTGTTGGCCGCCATGGCAAAGTCCCAGGCCGCCTTGGCCTTGGCCGGGTCCGTGGCGGTGACGTAGAGGTTGACCGGCGCCACGATCGAGCCGACGGGCAAGGTCGAAGTGCCGTATTTGAGGTCGGGGGCCTTTTGCGCGATGTCCCCGATCACCCAGGATTCACGGATGAACATCGCCGTCTGGCCGCGCTCGAAGGCGTCGGAATCGGCCGGGCTTTCGACCGCCACCGTCTTGGTGTCGTAGATGTTGTGGAGATACTGCTTGAGCGCGTCATGCCCGGCCTGGTTGGCAAAGCTCGCCTTCCACTTGCCGTCCGGGGTCTGCTCCAGCAAGCCGCCGCCATACTGGAACATGTTGATCCAGAACTTTTCGGCGATGCCCTGCCCGCCGCCCGACAGCCTGAGGCTCCAGCCACTGACCGTCGGCTTGCCGGCGGCGTCGCGCTGCGTCAGCTTTTCGGCATCGGTATCGAACTCGGCCATGGTCTTGGGCGGACCGCTGAGCCCGGCGGCCTTGAACATGTCGGTGTTGTAGTAGAGGGCGCTCTGGCCACGGAACAGCGGCAGCGCCATGACCTTGCCGTTATAGCTGGCGGAGTCGCGGAAGAACGGGTCGAAATTGGCCGCATCGCCGACGAATTTCGCCACGTCGTCCGGCGCCGGCTGGAACAATTGGTTGTCGAGGTAACGCGTCGCGGTGGAAGTGGCGAGCTCGATGACGTCGGCCGCACCGCCCGAAGTCACGCCGAGCGCCACGCGCTTTTCGTGCTCGCGCAGCGTGATCGCTTCGACCTTGACGTTGAGGTCAGGGTGGGTCGCCTTGAGGCTCTCGGCCACGTGCTCATAGAACGGCTGCATCTCCGGATAGCCGCTCCATACCGTGATGTCCTCGGCAAAGGCCAGCGCCGTGCCTGCCAGCAGCCCCGCGCCGAGCACGGAGCCAAAAAGCACGCTGCGGCCGGCGATCGCCAGCACCGCCGCGGATTTCGAGACATGCCTGGTCATGATGTTCTCTCCCTCGTTGTTTGTTGGTCGACGCCGTTTCGTAAAATCTGACGTGCAACCGGTTGCGTGTCAAGTCGACGCCCCCATGGGGCAGCGTGGTCATTCAGGCACGACGCGTGAGGTCGATGGCCGCCGCCGCCAACGCCTCGGCCGAACCGGCGGCGAACGCCGCCGGCATGCCGATGAAGCGGTGCGCCTCATCGACCTCGTAGCCGCCGAAGCGGAATTCGCTGACCGGCGGGATGTAGCCCGGCACGCTCTCCGCGTAGGCGATGACGAACGCCGGCCGATGCTCGAGCGCGGCGCGGATCGACATCCCCGTCTCGGCAAAGATCTCCCCCGGCAGCGCCACGATCGGCACCTCGCCCCAGCGCAGCAGCGCCACCCGCCCCACCCAGGGTGCAAATGGCGGCAGCGGCGCAGTCCTCGCCCACGTGATCCAGTGCCCGAGCAACACCGCCCTCGACGGTGATGCTTCGGTCCGCTCGCGTTCCCATTGGGCCGCCAGCACCGCCATTGGCTCCCGCTCGAGCCGCTCGAACGTCAGACTCACCTCGGTGTCCGCCGCGACCACGCCGGCGCCGGCCGGTGCCTCGGGGGCGGCCATGACGGCCGCGGCAATCGTTCGGCCCACCTGTTCGGCGGCGGCAAAGGTGCGGGCCGGGTTGGCCGCGAGTGTCACCGAATCCTGCGGCTTGTGGCCGTTGTTCGCATCACCGGCGCAGCCGGTGAGGAACAGTGCCACCGCGCCCGGATAGCGCGCCTCGATCGCCTCGCGCACGAAATGTGGATAGTCGGCCGTCCACAGCCGGTTGTCGGCCCCCAGCACCACCGGATGACAGGCATAGGACGTCATCACGGCGATCATCTCGCCATCGGCGCCGCGCACCCGCAGCACCGGCAACGCCGTATCGACCGTTCCCCCATCATGCCGGCGATTGCGGGCAATGTCGGGATCGGCGCCCATGCCGATACTGAGCGTCGCTGGCCGGCGATTGGCCACGGCCTGCTGCAGCGCCGCCACGCACCCATCCTCGAGCCGCTTGAGATAGACCGGATCAGTGCCGCCGGCGGCGCGCTCCTGCATCGACGCCGGCCCGCCGTGATTGTGCACCGCGGCAACGATCACCCGCTCGTGCGGCAGGCCGCAGCGGGCCCGGATGCGCCGGCTCATCGCCTCGTGCAGGCCCAGCACGTCGGCCACCACGATGGCGGTGTCGTCGACGACCAGCGCCCGCGCCGTCAGGCGGTCATGCGCGCCCGTCGCCGGTTCGGTACGGGCGGCAAAGCCCGACATGGCGAGCCCCGGCGACGGCGTGATATCGACAATGGCGGCCCCGGCGCTGGACATCATTCCACCTCCTCACCATTGATCCACACGTTTCGGACGTCGAGCCGCTGATCACCGGGGGCCCAGTCGAACAGCATCAAGTCCGCCGGCGCGCCCGGCTCGAGCCTGCCGCGGCCGGCGGCAAAGCGGCCCGGATTGACCGTCGCGAGCCGCAGGGCCTCGGCCAGCGACAGCCGCCCGAGCCCGATCGCCAGCGCCACATCCTCGTTGAGGCTGCGCGCCGCCGCGGCGAGATACGGCGTTCCCGCCAGGCTCAGCCGCCCATCGGCGGAGAGTTCGACCCGCCCGCCGATCGGCTGCTCGTAGACGCCAGGCGGCATGGCGGCCAACGCCGCCGCATCTGAGACCAGGATCGCCCGCTCCAGCCCCTTGGCGCGCAGCATGACGGTCAGCACGTCGGCGGGGAGGTGATGGCCGTCGGCGATGAAGGTGGCGGTGAGCCGGTCCTCGGCGAGTTGTGCCCAGATGAAATTGGGATGCCGCGCCAGCAGCGCCGCCGCGCCATTGCCGAGATGAGTCGAAAGGCGCGCTCCGGCGTCGACCGCCGCGGTGATCTGCGCCGGCGTCGCGTCGGTATGGCCGAGACTGACGTGCACGCCCTGCGCTGCGACCGCCGCTACGAACGCCGCCGTCTCGGGAAAGTGCGGCGATAGCGTCACGAGGCCGACCAGCTTGCCGCTCGCCACCTGCCAGCGTTCGAATTCGGCCAGGTCGGGCGGCCGCACATGGGCGCGCGGATGCGCTCCGCGCGGTCCGTCCGCCGCCGCCACGAATGGCCCCTCGACATGCACGAACGGCACCATATGCGCGACCAGCGGATCGGCCCGCCGCGCCTCGGCAATCACCTTCAGCCGCCCGATGAGGCCCGTTTCAGGCGCCGTGATCAGCGTCGGCAGGAAGGTGGTGACGCCGAGTCTGGCGAGGCGGCGCGCCGCCGTTCCAACCCGCTCCGGCGTCAGCCCGTCATCGTTGAAATCGATGCCGCCATAGCCGTTGACCTGCAGGTCGACCAACCCCGGCGACAGCCACAAATCTGCCTCCGGCGTCCACCCGCCCTCCGTCACCGCGACAATGACGCCGTCCTCGATGTCGACGGCAATCGGCCGGCCGGTGGCCGGATCCCTGCCGCCGATGGTGGTTCGGCTCAAAGCGCCCTGACCCGGTCGTGAAAGCGGGCGATGAAGCGGGCATTGGCTTCGTCGCCGCCCGGCGCATTGCCGCTCCGCCATACCGGCGGCTCGATACCGCGCTCGACCAGCTTGGCGATGGTGCGGATGACGAGGCAGTTGAGCGCGAAGGCGTTGGCGAAGGTCGAGATCGCCGCCACGTTCTGGCTCATACCCTCGATGCTGACCACGGCATCGCCGATTTCCACCTTGGTATCGATGGCGATGTCGACCAGATCATGCAGATTGTGCCGGGTTGGATGACGCGCCGGATGGTCGGGGGCGGTGTTTTCGGCATGGGCCCGCGAGCTGACCCCGATCAGGAACACGCCGCGCCGCTTCGCCTCGAGCGCCGCATCGATCAGCGCCGCGTTGATGCCGTAGGCGTTGACCAGGATCAGCAGGTCCGTCGGGCCGAGCCGCCGGTCGGCGATCACCACCTTGCCGTAGCCCGGGGTGCGCTCGATCGCCATCGAGCGCAGCGCCCCGTTTGATAGCAGCGTGCCCTCGTCGAGGATGGCGCTCACATGCATCAGCCCGCCGGCACGAAAGAAGATTTCCTGCGACGCGAGGTTGGAATGCCCACCCGGGCCGAAGACATGCACCAGCCGGTCGGCCTCGATCTGCGCCGCCAGCCGTTCGGCGGCCGCATCAAGCGGTCCCCGTTCTTCGTCGAGAATTCGCTGCATGAGCGCGGTGCTCGAATTGAGATACCCCGCGCACAGCGCATCCGCATCGATCTTGGGGCGACGGTCAGACATGAGGATCGGACTCCCGGTCGAGATAAAGCGTGCATGCCTGGTGCGTGCGCAGGATGCTTGCGGGGCAGCTTTCCGCGATCGGCCCCTCGAGCGCCAGCCGCACTGCCTGGCGCTTGGCGGCGCCCGGCACCACGCAATAGAGCCGCTCCGCCCGCAGCAGGCGCGGCACCGTCAGCGTCACTGCCTGCAGCGGTACGTCGGCGAGCCGGGTAAAACCCTCGTCATCGACCTGCTGCTGCCGGCAGACCTCGTCGAGGTCGACCAGCTTGACGTCGAGCGGGTCGTTGAAATCGGCGACTGGCGGGTCGTTGAAGGCAATGTGGCCGTTGACCCCGATGCCGAGGCAGACGATGTCGATCGGTGCCTCGGCGAGCGCTGCCGCATAGGCTGCGGCGACCGCCCGGGCGTCCGGCTCCGGCCGGATCAGATGCACCGCGGCGAATGGCAGCCGCGAAAAGACCCGCGCCTCGAGCCAGTTGGCGAAGCGTGCCGGCGAGCGCGGCGGCAGCCCGATATATTCGTCCATATGAAAGGCAGTGACGCGATGCCAGTCGATGCCGGGCGCCGCGACCAGCGCCTCGAGCGCATCGCTCTGGCTCGGCGCTGCGGCAAAGATCATGCGCACGCCCGCCTGTCGCCCGAGGCGGGCGCGCAACTCCGCGGCGATATCCGCCGCCGCGGCTTCGCCCATCGCGCGACGCGAGCCGAAGCGCCGCACTCGCGGCTGGTCGCGGCTGGAATTTCGCACCTCGGCGACGGTCAACGCTGCCTCCCCACCTGCCAGCGCGAGCCGTCACGCGGCCCGTCCCCGGCACGGTCGGACTATTTGTGCAACCGGTTGCGTTGTCAAGCGGCGCCAGTGCGGGCCGGTGCCGCTCTTCGGAAATGGGCCAACAGATCGAAGGTGAAGGGTTTTGACTTCTTGAATAGGCGCGCTTCCCGGACCGGGAACGCGCTATTTTGCGATGATCACTTCGATGCCGCGCCGCTCGAACTCTCGCGCATCGGCGTCGCTGATGCCTTCGTCGGTGATGAAGGAATGGATCACGTCGAGAGTGCCGAGGCGGGTGAACGAAGTGCGGTTGATCTTGGTGGAATCGGCCACCAGGTAGACATGCGAGGCGGCGCGGATCATCGCCTCCTTGAGCTGCAGGTCGGCAAAGCTCGGATAGGTGAGCCCGCTTTCCAGCGATACCCCGGCCGTCGCGAGAAACAGCTTCCCCACCATGATGTTGCGGAAGAACTCGACCGACCGGTCGCCGCTCAGCGACAGCGTCGGCGCCTTGAACTGCCCGCCCGGCATGTGCACGGCAAACCCCGGCACGCCCCCGAGGATCAGCGCGATGTTGAGCGAATTGGTGATGATCGTCAGGTCGTGCCGGTTGACGAGGCGCGTTGCGATCTCGGTCGTGGTAGTGCCCGCATCGAGGATGATGGTTTCCCCGTCCCCGACCAGCGCGGCCGCACGCTGGCCGATCAGGCGCTTTTTTTCCATGTTCTCTACGTGCTGCAGCGACAGCGTCTCGACCTGGTGCGGCACCGTCTTCAGGTAGGCCCCGCCGTGCTCGCGCGAAATGTGCCCGTCGCTTTCGAGTTTTTCGAGATCCTGCCGGATCGTCGCTTCCGACACGTCGAACGCAGCGCTGAGGTCGCGCACCCGGGCGCTGCCCTCTTCCTGCAGCCATTCGAGAATCTTCTTGCGTCGCGGCTCGGCGAGCAGCCCCGCCAACCCCTCGCTCGACGCCGGCGCGGCGCGGCGACCCGTCCTTGCGCTGCGATGGTCGAGCACCATGGGGTTTTCCATCCAGGCCGCCAGCGGCGACGTACAGCCTGAGGTTTAGGGAACCTTCATGCCGCACGCAAGAGCGGCACCGCACGCACTGCCGGCGAGGGTCGAAACGCGCTTCAACCGGCCCGGCAAACCATAGTCTTGCCCCGCCCCGAAGGGCGAGGCAAGCGGTGCGGAGCCTTAGCTCTTGAGCGCAAACGTCTCGAGATTGGCCGCGTTCTTGGCATCGATCAGCACGCAGTCCATCGAGATCTTCTCGTCGACGCCGGTCTTGCCGTCCTTGAGGAACTTGTCGGCCAGTTCCACCGCATATTCGGCTTCCTTGGCCGCCGGCTGCAGTACGGTGGCTTTCGCCGTGCCGGCCTTCACCGCGTCGCGCATGTCGTTCGAGCCATCGAAGCCGGTGACGATCACGTCGCTGCGGTGGGCCGAGGCTAGCGCCGCGATGGCGCCCATCGCCATGGTATCGTTGCCGGCGATCACGCCCTTGATATCCGGGTGCGCCTGCAGGATCGATTCGACCTTGGCGAAGGCCTGCTGCTGATCCCAGTTGGCGCTCTGCTGCTCGACCATCTTCAGGTCCGGATACTGGTCGAGTACGTCGTGGTAGCCCTTCGAGCGAATGCCGGCATTGGTGTCGGATTCCTTGCCGGTGAGCTCGACGTAATTGCCCTTCTCGCCCATCGCGGCGACGAACGCCTGCGCCCCAAGGGTCGCGCCCTGGTAGTTGTTGGAAACGATCTGCACCGCCGCCACGCCCGTCGCATTGATTTCGCGATCGATGAGGAAGCTCGGGATGCCGGCGGCCTTGGCCTTCTTGATGGCCGCGATAGAGGCATCGGCGCCGGCGTTGTCGAGGATGATCGCCGACGCCTTGGCGGCAATGGCGGAGTCGAACAACTGGTCCTGCTTGGAGGCATCGTCGTCGTGCGAATAGACCTGCGTGGCATAGCCCAACGCCTTGGCCTTGGCATCAGCCGCCGAGGCTTCCGCCGCGAAGAACGGATTGTCGTGGCTCGGCGTGATGATGACGATGAGCTTCTGGTCGGCGGCATACGCCCCGAAGGACATCATGAGGGTAGCGGCGCCCAACGAGAGCACGGCCAGGCGACGTGAAATGTTCATTGCATTCTCCTCCCACTGCCTCGGGATTGAGGCCTAAACCGCAGCAACGGAACTTTCGATTGATCCGTATTGTTTGCGTTTAATGATGATTATCTCTCGGTCGTCTGCGAGTCAACGGCGCTGGCGCGATCTCAGCCCTGTCGCGCCGCGACCGATACCCGCCGCTGCATCTGGTCCAGCACTACGGCGGCGATGATCACCAGCCCCTTGATCACCATCTGCCAGAACTCGGACACGCCCATCATCACCAGCCCGTCGCCGAGCACGCCGATGACGAAGGCGCCGATGATGGTGCCGCCAATGGTGCCGCGCCCGCCCGCCAGCGACGTACCGCCGAGCACAGCCGCCGCGATGGCGTTGAGCTCGAACGTCTCCCCGCTCGCCGGGTGCGAGGCGACCAGTTGCGACGAGACGATCAGCCCGGCTACCGCCGCGCAGAACCCCGAGATCATGTAGACCGCCATGATCACCCGATCGACCCGGATACCGGAGAGCCGCGTCGCCCGCTCATTGCCGCCCACCGCATAGACCCGCCGCCCGAACGGCGTCCGCATCGCCACATAGGCGGCGATCAGCGCCATCACGATGAGGATGACGATCGGGTAGGGAACGCCGAACAGTCGCGCGTCCCCGATCGCCGGAAAGCCCTGGTTGCCCAGTTCCGCCTTGCCGACGAGATTGGGGAACGTCGCCCCGCCCGACAGCAGCAGCGCCGCGCCGCGCGCCACGTAGAGCATGCCGAGCGTGGCGATGAAGGGGGCCACCGACAGCTTGGTGATCAGCACCCCGTTGATTGCCCCGATCAGCGTACCCGCGGCGAGCGAGATCAGGATCAGCTCGAACAGGTTCGGGTAGATGATGATGCCGAACATCGGCAACTGGATGCCGTAGATGATCAGCCCGCCCGCCACCATGCCGACCAGCCCGACGATCGAGCCGACCGACAGGTCGATGCCCGAGGTGAGGATGACGAAGGTCATGCCGATGGCCAGCACCGCATTGATCGCCACGTGCTTGGAGACGATGACGATATTGTCGAGCGACATGAAATTCGGCGCCATCGCCGAAAAGAACACCACGACGAGGATCAGGGCGATGAACGTCCTGAGCTTGAGCAGCACCAGGAGTGCTGGACGGCGGGGAGCGGCGGCAGGGGTTGCGAGCGTCGCGGTGGACATCGGAAAGCTCCTTCAGGCGGCGGGCGCAAGGGGATTGGCAGGCTGGCCGGCGTGCCGGGTCGAGGCGGCGATCAGCGCCTCGTCCGTCGCCTCGGCGGCCGTCAGATCGGCGGTTACGCGTCCGTAGGCCATTACCAGGATGCGGTCGGCGACGGCGTGCGTCTCCTTGAGGTCGGAGGTGGTGAAGATCACCGCCAGACCCTCGTCGGCCAGGTCGCGCATGGTGTTGAACACTTCGCCCTTGGCGCCGATGTCGATGCCCCGGCTCGGTTCGTCGAGCAGCAGCGCCACCGGCTCGGTCAGCAATGACTTGCCAATCACCACCTTCTGCTGGTTGCCGCCCGACAGCGAGGTGATCGGCGTATCGGGTCCCGGCGCCTTGATATGCAGCGTCGCCATGATGCCCTCGAGCAGCGGCCGCTCGGCGGCGCGCGAGATCGAAAACAACCGGGTGAAGCGTTTGAGGCTGGAGAGGCCCAGATTGCCGCCCACCGTCAGGTTCTGCACCAGCCCGTCGCGCTGCCGGTCCTCCGGCACCAGCACCAGCCCGAGCTGCATGCGGCGGGTGACGGGGAGCCTGCCAAGCTCCCGGCCGGCGAGCTTGATCGAACCGGTAACCCCGCGCCTCAGGCCATAAAGGCTCTCGAACAATTCCGTGCGCCCCGCCCCGAGCAGGCCATAGATGGCGGTGATCTCGCCGGCCCGGAACGCCACCGACACGTCCTCGACGGCGCGCGTCCCGTTGGCGCGCGCCATGCTGA
>Ga0207657_10001521_pt1 | contig 24853 bp, 21 predicted proteins | sample KBSC33metaG_FD_184316 | JGI IMG/M metagenome (GOLD analysis project Ga0207657, IMG submission 184316) | Corn rhizosphere microbial communities from Kellogg Biological Station, Michigan, USA - KBS C3-3 metaG (SPAdes) (version 2) | ecosystem: Host-associated > Plants > Roots > Rhizosphere > Soil ... | reverse complement strand
TTCGTCGGGCGACAGCCGCACGTCCATCGTCAGCGTCTCGCCCTCCATCGCCTGCTCGATCACCTCGCCATGCTGGTGCAGCCAGGCGATCGCCCCGCCGTCGCCCGCCCGAAGCGAAATGCTGTGCACGCGCGCGCCAGCGAGCAGGCGTTCGGCGACGGTACGCTGCAAATCCTCGATGCCCTCGCCGGTCAAAGCCGAGATGGCGACCACATCCGCATCGCGCGCGGCATTGGCGAGCACGATCTGATGCGCATCCGGATCGAGCGCGTCGAGCTTGTTCCACACCTCGATGATCGGCGCTCTCTCGCCCGCGTCGGGCCCGATCCCGATCTCGGCCAGAACCGCGAGCACGTCGGCGCGCTGCGCCTCGCTGTCGGGATGCGCGATGTCGCGGACATGGAGGATGATATCGGCCGCGGTCACCTCTTCGAGCGTGGCGCGGAAGGCGGCGACCAATTGCGTAGGCAGGTCGGAGACGAACCCCACCGTGTCGGACAGGATCGTCTTGTCGACTCCCGGCAAGGAGATCTGCCGCATCGTCGGGTCGAGCGTCGCGAACAGCAGATTCTCTGCCATCACGTCCGCGCCGGTCAGCCGGTTGAACAAGGTCGACTTGCCGGCATTGGTGTAACCGACCAGGGCCACCACCGGCCACGGCGCACGCTCGCGCCGCGCGCGATGCAGGCCGCGCGTCTTGCGCACCTGCTCCAGCTCGCGGCGGATCTTGGCCATGCGGTCGCGGATCAGGCGGCGGTCGGCCTCGATCTGGGTTTCGCCCGGGCCGCCGAGGAAGCCGAAACCGCCGCGCTGGCGTTCGAGGTGAGTCCAGGATCGCACCAGCCGCCCCGCCTGATAATCGAGATGCGCGAGCTCGACTTGCAGCCGGCCCTCGGCAGTCGCCGCGCGTTCGCCGAAAATCTCCAGGATCAGCCCGGTGCGGTCGATCACCTTGGCGTTGGTCGCCTTCTCCAGATTCTGCTGCTGGACCGGCGTCAGCGCGGCATCGACCACGACCAGCTCGGCCTCCTCCATCCGCGCCGCGGTGGCGATCTGTTCGACCTGGCCCGAACCGAACAGGGTCGCGGGCTTGGGCTGGCGGATGCGAAAGGAAAGCCGATCGACCACCTCGAGCCCGATCGCGGCGGCGAGGCCCGCGGCCTCCTCCAGCCGCGCCTCGGTATCGCGCAGTCCATTGTTGATTTCGGGCAAAGCTATGACCGCGCGGGCGCCATGGCGCACATCGTCGGTTTCGTCGCGGTTGAAGACACTCATCCGGACAAGATAGGGAGGATGGGCGGAGCTTTCACCCCGCTCTCCCGGCCTTATTCTTCCTCTTCGCCTTCCTCACCGCTCATCAGGTTGAGCGGGTGAAGCGGCTGCACGGTCGAGATGGCATGCTTGTAGACCAGCTGGCTCATGCCGTCGCGGCGGAGCAGCATGCAGAACAGGTCATAGGCCGCGATCTCGCCTTGCAGCATCACGCCATTGACGAGGAACATCGTCACCGGGTCGCCCGACTTGCGCACCGCCGCCAGGAAGATTTCCTGGAGCAATTGCGCTTTCTTGTCGTCGAACGCCTTTTCGACCTCCTGCAAGTCAATCGGATGCGCGGGCATCACGGTCGAGATGGCATGTTTGTAGATCAGCTGACTCTGCCCGTCGCGCCGCAGCAGGACCGAGAAATTGTCGAACCAGGTGATGATGCCCTGCAGCTTGACGCCCTTGACGAGAAACATCGTCACCGGGGTCTTCGACTTGCGCAGCGTGTTCAGGAAGATGTCCTGAAGATTGTTGACCTTGTCCGCCATGGTGGCTGGCCTTCTTTCGTCTTGGCGGGTCATGGGCCCGCTCTGGCGCCGTTCACGGCGTCGTGTTTACCCCCGGAGTGGAGGCGAGCGCCTAATACAATACGCTGCGTTGCAGCACAAGCATGCAGCAGCATTACTGTCCTTTTGTGACAAAGGACCGCTACGGCTTCGGCCTATTCCTCTTCGCCGCGCGGATCGGCGAGGCCCAGGCTCTTCAGCTTGCGGTGGAGCGCCGAACGCTCCATCCCGATGAAGGTCGCGGTGCGGCTGATATTGCCCGAGAAACGGCGAATCTGGACGCGCAGATATTCGCGCTCGAACGTCTCGCGCGCCTCGCGCAGAGGCGTGCCCATGATCGATCGCGCGGCATTGCCGGGCACGATATCGGCCTGACCCGACAGCAATTCGGGCGGCAGCATATCGGTATCGATCCGGCCGATCCGGTCGCCCGGCGCCAGGATGATCGTGCGCTCGATCACGTTCCGGAGCTGGCGGACATTGCCCGGCCAATCATAGGCCTGGAGCGCGGCAATCGCCTCCGCGCTGATCTCGGGCGTCGCAACCCGGCGCTCGGCGGCGTAGCGTGCGGCGAAATGGTCGGCGAGCATCGGAATATCCTCGCGCCTCTGCTCGAGTGGCGGCAGCATCACCGGCACCACGTTCAACCGATAATAAAGGTCCTCGCGGAAACGCCCGGCGGCAATTTCCGCGGTCAGGTCGCGCGCGGTCGCGGAGACGACGCGGACGTCGACCTTGACCGTGCGGGCGCCGCCGACGCGGACGAAACTCTGGTCGGTGAGGACGCGCAATATCTTCGCCTGCGCCGACATCGGCATGTCCGCGATTTCGTCGAGGAACAAGGTGCCGCCATGCGCCTGCTCGAGCAGACCCGGGCGGACCAACTCATTGCCTTCTTCCGCGCCGAACAACTCCTCCTCGACGCGATCCGGGGTCATGCGCGCGGCCGAGACGACCACGAACGGCGCCTTCACGCGCGTCGACCAATTGTGGAGCAGCCGCGCGGCGACTTCCTTGCCCGAACCTGCCGGCCCCGCGATCAGCACGCGGCTGCCCGTGCCGGCGACGCGCTTGAGCGTCGCGCGCACCTGGTTGATCGCCTGGCTCGTGCCGGTCAGCTCCTCTTCCTGGCCGATCTGCGCGCGCAACGTCTCATTCTCGCGCCGCAGCCGATCGGTTTCGGTCGCGCGCCCGACCAGATGGAGCAGGCGCGAGCTTTCGAACGGCTTTTCGATGAAGTCGACCGCACCCTGGCGCACCGCGGCGACCGCGGTGTCGAGATTGCCGTGGCCGGAAAAGACGATCACCGGCAGCGTCGGATCGCGCCGCTTGATCTCGCTCAGCAATTGCAACCCGTCGAGGCGCGAGCCCTGCAGCCACACGTCGAGCAGGACCAGGCTCGGCCGCCGCTCCGCGAGCGCGGCCAGCGTGGAATCGGCATCGCCTGCCGAACGCGGCCGATAGCCTTCATCCTCGAGCACGCCACAGACGAGCTCGCGAATATCGGCTTCGTCGTCCACAACCAGAATATCGAGCGACATGGTTTTTACATGCTCCGGGCAAATTCGGGGGTGCGCTCTTCGGGCGCATCATGGATTGCGACCGCATCGAGCGCGGTCAGGTCGAAATCGAGATGGACGACCGTACCGCCGCCGGGCCGGTCGGCAAAGCCGATCGTGCCCATATGGTCCTCGACGATGCGGCGCACGATCGCGAGGCCGAGCCCGGTGCCTTTGACGCGCGTCGTCACATAGGGCTCGGTCAGGCGGTCGCGCTCGGCAGGCAGGCCGACACCGTCGTCGGCCAGATCGATCAACAGGCGGCCGTCGACGGTGTGGATCGTCATCGCGATCGCGCCGCCCTGCCCCTCACCCATCCTGGCCTCGACCGCCTCGCACGCATTCTTGACGATGTTGGTCAGCGCCTGGCCGATCTGGCGGCGGTCGCATACCATCGTCGGCGGCGGATCGGGCGCGTCGAGGTTGAAGCGGATCGACGGATGCGCGACCTCGTGCAGGAACAGCGAATGGCGCGCCATCTCGACCACATTCTCGCGCCGGAAGAGCGGCTTGGGCATCCGCGCGAAGGAGGAGAATTCGTCGATCATGCGACGGATGTCGCCAACCTGGCGGACGATCGTCGAGACGAGCTTCTCGAACGTGCCGCCGTCCTCGGCAATCTCCTTGCCATAGCGGCGCTGAAGCCGTTCGGCGGCAAGCTGGATCGGGGTGAGCGGATTCTTGATCTCGTGCGCGATGCGGCGGGCGATATCGGACCAGGCGGCATGGCGCTGGTCGGCAAGCTGCTGCGTGATATCGTCGAAGGTCAGGACATGCCCGTTGCCGGCATTGACCACATTCACCGCCAACGTGCGCACGTCGCCGTCGCTCGCAAGCTGCAGCACCGCCTGCCGCTCGCCCGTTTCGAGCAGGCGGTCGAGTTCAGGCACGACGGTTTCCAGCGGTTGGCCGATCGGGCTGATGTCGCCGGTCCGCAGCAAGGCCTGCGCGGAAAGATTGATCAAGGTGATCTCGCGGTCGCGATTGACCGAAATCACGCCAGCAGACACGCCCGACAGCACCGCCTCGGTCAGCGCGCGCCGGCTTTCCAGTGCGCCGGTTTGTTCCTGTAGCCGCCGGGTCATGCGGTTGAACGCGGCGGCAAGGCGGCCGACCTCGTCATATTTGTTGGGCGCGGGCACGCGCGCGGCCAGATCGCCCCCTGCCGCGCGCCGGGCGGCGGCGACCAATTCGCCGATCGGCCGCACCAGGCGATCCGCCACCGCGAACGCGATCCAGATCGCGACGCCGACCGTGAACAAGGAAGCGATCAGCAAAAGCGCGTTGAACTTCAGTTGCAGCGTGCGCGCACGCTGCTGGAAGTCGCGATAATCGTCCAGCGCCAGCGTCGCGCGGGCCGCCTGCCGGATTGCCGCCGGATCCGCCGCCCGCGATATCCAAAGGTAGACCCGCGCTGCCGTATCGAGCGGGATCACCGTCTCCATTCGATCATTCAGGACGCGGATGTGGATTTCCGGGGAATCATATTCCGCGAACTGCTTGGGATCGACCAGCTTCGAGAGCGGCCTCTTGTCGAGGTTGGCGTACCAGATCGGATATTCCCTGCCTTCGGGCGCGACCCGGATCACCGCTGCCTGGTCGAGATGCCGGAAGGCCACCTGCTGCGCGAAATAGGGACCCCACCGGGGATCGTCCGCCGCCGCCTTGGAGAGTGAATCGAGCAGGTCATGCCGCATCGCCGCCGCGTCGCGCCACAAGCTCAGCCGATGCTCGTTGATATAGGCGTGGACCACCCGATCCGAATTCTGGAGAACGACCGAGACGCGATCCGAAAACCAGAAGCGTACGCCGAACTGAAACAGCAAAGAGGCGAAGATCACGACCAGCAAGGTCGGCAGCGCCGCGAGCACCGAGAAAAGCGCCACCAGCCGGACATGCATTCCGCCGCGCGCGCCCAAAGGCGAATATTGCGCGCGGCTGCGTGCGACACGTTGCGCGATCAACACCAGCAGCGCCATCGCCGGGACGAGAATACCGACCAGCAATGTTGCCACTATGAACGGAGGGAGCGGCCGGTCCACGCTACCATGGTTGAGGATCGACCAGGTGATCCCGCCCATCAGCAGCAAAGCCGCAATCGCAAGCGGCTCGCCCACGGCCAGGATTTGCCGTGAGCGGAAAATCAGGCTGAGCCGACGCCGCCAGCGCGACGTTGGTCTTGGTGCGCCTTTAGAGGACGGCTTCATCGTGTCTCGGCTACCACATCGATGTGGCGCATGGAACACATATGCCGCACATATGCGGCGAGTTGTTGGGCTATTCGCTTCGTCGTACGGCGGGGCCGACACCCAAATCGGTGAGCTTCTTGCGCAACGTATTGCGGTTAATGCCGAGCAGGCGCGCGGCCTTCAATTGGTTGCCGCGCACCGCCGCCAGCGTCAGGCGCAGCAAAGGTCTTTCGAATTCTGCTAGAATGCGATCGTAAAGCCCGTCGGGCGGCAGCGCATGGCCGTAGCTTGCGAAATGCCGCGCCAGATGCTGCTCGATCGCCTCACCCAGATCGGCGCCGTCGGGGACCGCCGCTACGGCTTGCTGACCGCCGACGCCCAATTGCTGCTCGATCAGCGCGGGCGTGATCACCGCGTCGCGGGTCAATGCGGCCAGCCGCCGCATCAGATTCTCGAGCTCGCGGACATTGCCCGGCCAGCTATGCTGTTCCAGCCGCTCGACCGCTTTTGCGCTCAATTGCTTGCGCGGCAGGCCGTCGGCCGCGGCGCGATCGAGGAAATAGCGTGCGAGTTCGCCCACGTCGGAACCGCGCTCCCGCAGTGACGGCAGGCGCACCGGCACCACGTTCAGCCGGTAATAAAGATCCTCGCGGAACTGGCCGTCGGCGATCAGCCGCGGCAATTCCTGATGCGTCGCGGCGATGATGCGCACGTCGGCGCGGATCGCGCGCGCGCCGCCGACGGGTGAGAATTCGCCCGACTGGAGCACGCGTAGCAGCCGCGTCTGCGCCTCCATCGGCATGTCGCCGATTTCGTCGAGGAACAGGGTTCCACCCTGCGCCTGCTCGAACCGCCCCTGCGTGCGCTGCGCCGCGCCGGTGAAGGCGCCGCGTTCATGCCCGAACAATTCGCTCTCGATCAGCTCGCGCGGGATCGCGGCCATGTTGACCGCGACGAAGGGTGCGCCCTTGCGGGGGCCGAAATCGTGGATGGCGCGCGCGACCAATTCCTTGCCCGTGCCCGATTCGCCCAGCACCAGCACGGTCAGGTCGTTGGAGACGACGCGCGCGATCGTGCGATAGACCTCCTGCATCGGCGGCGAACGGCCGATCAGCGGCAAATCCTCCCCAGCCGGCGCGTCATCCTCCAGCCCCAATGCCGGTCCGCGCGCGAGCGCATCCTCCACGGCCTGCGCCAGCTCGCCCAGATCGAACGGCTTGGGCAGATAATCGAACGCGCCCTGCTCGGTCGCGCGCATCGCGGTGGTGAACGTATTCTGCGCCGACAGCACGATGATCGGCATATGCGGATGGTCGGCCAGCAATTCGGGCACCAGATCGAGCCCATTGCCGTCGGGAAGCACGACGTCGGTCAGCAGCACCTGCGGCCGGAACGTCCGGATCGTGCGCCTAAGGTCGGCGGCGCTGGCGGCGGTCTCGACGGTATGGCCCGCGCGGCGCAAGGCTTCGCGCACGACCGTGCGGATCGCCGCGTCGTCGTCGCACACCAGGACACGTCCGCCCATCTTCACTTCCTCGGCGCGCGCGGCAGCAGCAGGCGGAAAACGGTGCGTTCCGGATGCCCCTCGCGCGCATATTCGACCAGCCCGCCCTGATCCGAGACGAGCTTCTCGACCAAGGCCAGCCCGAGCCCGCGCCCGTCGCGCTTGGAGCTGACGAAGGGATCGAACAGATGCTCGGCGATCTCGAGCGGCGCGCCCGGGCCGTCGTCGATCACGCATACCTCGATCGGCAATTGGCGGCGCCCGTCGCCACCATCGGTGAGCCTGCTCATGCCATGGCGATAGGCGGTCGTGAGCGTGACCGATCCGCCCGCCTCTCCCAGCGCCTCGACCGCATTCTTGATCAGGTTGATCACGACCTGGACGAGCGAGTCCCGATGGCCGAGGACGTTCGGCAGGGACGGATCATAAATCTCCTTGAAAACCACAGTATCGCCGAAACCACGCGACGCGACGTCACGCGCATGATCCAGGATGGCATGGATATTCTGCGGCTCCAGCACGAGCGGGCGCGTATCGGTGAAGCCCTCCATCCGGTCGATCAGGGCGGCGACGCGATCGACCTCGTCGCGGATCAAAGTGGTCAGCGCACGCGCATCCTCGTCGGCATTGGCCTCCAGCAACTGCGCGGCCCCGCGAATGCCCGAGAGCGGGTTCTTGATCTCGTGGGCGAGCAAGGCCGCCGCGCCCGCCGCGGCGAGATTGCCGCCCGCGCGCCGCGCGATCGGGCCCGAGATCGGGTGCGTGTGCAGGGCAACGACGCGCCAGCCGGGCCAGTCCGGCAATGGAGCCGCCATCAAATCCGCGCGCAACGATCGGCCACCGGGAAGGTGCATCTCCAGGTCATAGGCCACGAACGGGGTCTCTGCCGGCATCGAGCGCAGATGATGACCCGTCGCGGCGTCGATCGGCATCCCGACGATCACGCTGCGCGACAGGTTGAGCAACGTCTCGGCGGCGGCATTGGCATCGAGAATCACGCCGCCTTCATCCACCACCAGCAAAGGCGTCGGCAGCGCCGCGAGCAAAGCCTCCGCCGGCGCCGGGCGCGCGTCTCCCCGCGCGCGCAGCCGGGCTAGGCGGCCGCTCGCGTAGTCCATGGTTCGTAAAATTCGGCGAGCATGCGCAGCACGGTGGCTGCGTCAGGCACCTGGTTGACGCGATTGCGGAATTCGGCCGAGCCGGGCAGGCCCTTGGTATACCAGCCGATATGCTTACGCGCCATGTTGACGCCGACCTCCTTGCCATAGAGGTCCAGCATCTCGTCATAATGCGCTGTGATCGTGCGATATTGCTCGTCGATCGAGGGATCGGGCCGCCGTTCGCCATATTGCAGCCAACGCATCACCTGCGCGAGCAGCCACGGCTTGCCGTAGGCGCCGCGGCCGATCATCACGCCATCCGCGCCCGATTGTTCGAGCGCGGTGTCGGCATCTTCCAGGGTGCAGATATCGCCATTGACGATCACCGGGATCGAGACCGCATCCTTGACCTTGCGGACGAACGCCCAGTCGGCCGAACCCTTGTACATCTGGCAACGCGTGCGGCCGTGCACCGTGATCATCTTGACGCCGATATCCTCGGCCACGCGCGCCAGCTCGGGTGCGTTCAGGCTCTGATGGTCCCAGCCCATGCGCATCTTGAGCGTGACGGGCACCTTCACGGCCTTCACCGTCGCCTCGATCAGCGCCCGCGCCAGTTCGGGTTTGGCCATCAGGGCCGATCCCGCGTCGCCGTTGACGACCTTGCGCACCGGGCAGCCCATATTGATGTCGACGATCGCGGCGCCCTTGTCTTCGGCGAGCTTGGCCGCCTCGCCCATCTGCTCGGGCTCGCAGCCGACCAACTGCATCGACACGGGATCCTCGCTCGGATCCCATAATGCCTTCTGAATCGACTGGCGCGTCTCGCGAATCGCCGCCTGGCTGGCGATCATCTCGGTCACGTTGAGGCCCGATCCGTACGCGCGCACGCGCCGCCGGAACGGCAGATCGCTGACGCCGGTCATCGGCGCCAGGATCACCGGCGTTTCGATCGTCACAGGTCCGATGTGGATGGGCTTGAGCCGGGTCACGCGTTACTTTGCCTAAAAATCAGGCAGGCCCCTACAGGTTTAACCGCCATCCCGCAACCAGCGCGCGGCGGCGGCATCGTCGGAGGCGCGCGGTTCGACCCATCTTTGCCGCCCGTCGGCGAACGTTTCGCGTTTCCAAAAGGGCGCCTGCGTCTTCAATCGATCGATCAGGCTGGCGCAGGCATCGAGCGCCGCGCCGCGATGCGTGGCGGCGGTCGCCACGAACACGATCGGCTCGCCCGGAGCGAGCGCGCCATGGCGATGCAGCACGACGACGCCGAGCAGATCCCACCGCTTCGCCGCATCCGCCGCGAGCGCCTCCATCATCGCGCGCGTCATCTCGGCATGATGCTCAAGCAGCAATTCGGTCAGGCCATCGTCGCCACGAACGATGCCGGTGAAGCTCGCCACGCCGCCCCCGCCCAGCGCCTCTACCCGCGCCAGTTCGGCGCCCGCGTCGAACGACTCGGCCTGAAGGCGGACATGGATCATCCGCCCGTCACCGGCGGGAAGATCGCAACTTCACGCGCGCCCGCGACGGGCGCGTCGAGATCGACGAACGTCTGGTCGACCGCGGCGCGCAGGCGGGATGTGTCGCGAAGCGCCGATTCGTGGCCGGGGCTGCGCGCGGCGAGCCAGGCGATCAGGCCGCGTACGTCTCTCACCCCGGCTGGCGGATCCAAGTCTTCATGGCCGGTGCCGATCTGCTCGCGCACCCAGGCGAAATAGAGAATATTCACGTCAATCCATATGCTTGAGGCCGACGCGCAGATAATCCCAGCCGGTCACGGCGGTCAGCCCGGCGGCGCTCCACAGGCAAAACAGCCCAGCCCACCCGATCCAGGCCTGACCCGGCAGCGCACCGGCCAGAATCAGCGCGCCCAGCGAGACGAGCTGAAAGGTCGTCTTCCATTTGGCGAGCTGACTGACCGGCATCGATACGCGCAATTCGGCAAGGAATTCGCGCAGGCCGGAAACCGCGATCTCGCGCACCAGGATGATCAGCGCGGCAATGGCGGCGGGCCCGTCGATCGCGCGCGTGAACAGCAGCATCACGATCACCGTCGCGACCATGATCTTGTCCGCGATCGGATCGAGGAAGATGCCGAGCTTCGAGACGGTCCCCTGCGCGCGGGCGAGATAACCGTCGAAATAATCGGTGATCGCGACCAGCACATAGAGGCCGAAAGCGAGCGCATAATCCCACGCGCTCGGGTGCCACAGCAGCAGCACCATCACTGGCATCGCCACGATACGCGATAGCGTGAGGATGTTGGGCAAGGTCAGCATCGGCGCGGACCCTAGCGCGGGTTAGCGTGCAATGGGAGAGGCGTTGCGTTCGTGCAGCAATACGACGTCGCCGCGGATCAGTCCCTCGCGATACGGCCTGAAGCCAAGCTTCTCCGCCAGCCGCAACGACGCGGCATTGGTCGGATCGATCATGCAGACCTGCCGCCCCGAACCGAAGTGCCGTTCATACCAGGCAAGTGCGGCATCCATCGCCTCGGTCGCATAGCCCCGCCCTTCGGCCCATTGCGCGACCATCCAGCCGCACTCGGGATAGGGATCGAAATCCGCGCCAAGGCCGCGTTCGAATCGCGCCAGCCCGACATTGCCGACATAGCGCCCCGTCCCCTTCTCCTCGACCGCGAACAGGCCGAAACCGAAGCAGACCCAATGGCCGATATAGCGCATGATGCGCGACCAATTCTCCTGCCGGTCATAGACGCCGCCGACGAACCGCATGAAATCGGGATCGCCGGTGATCGCGATCCGATCGTCCAGGTCGGAGGGGTGATTCTGCCGTAGAATCAACCGCATCGTCTCCACCACGGGGTCGTTGCGGACAGCCGGATCAACTGGGTCCGAAGTGGGCTGTTGGAGTTCGCGCATAGGATCGTCTATGAGCCCTGCCCGTGAGTAAGACCAGCGACGCCTGCGCCTGTAAATGACCGCATCATTCCGGCTTTTGGGCGAGCGCCGATTCTTGCCTTTGTTCGCGACCCAGTTCCTGGGCGCCTTCAACGACAATCTGTTCAAGCAGGCGATGGTCCTGTTCGCGACCTATTCGATCTATTCGGACGCCAAGAAGGAAGCCGCGTTCAGCGCGATCGCCACCGGCCTCTTCATTCTCCCTTTCTTCCTGCTGTCGGCTCTCTCAGGGCAACTCGCCGACAGCCATGACAAGGCCCGAATCGTCCGCATCATCAAGACCGCGGAAATCGCGATCATGGTGGTCGGCGCCGCCGGGCTGCTGCTTGGCTCGGCCGGCCTGGTCGTCGCCGCGGTCCCGCTGATGCTGGGCGCGGTGCTCGCCATGGGCGTGCACTCGACCTTCTTCGGCCCCATCAAATATGCGATTCTGCCGCAGCATCTGACGCGCGAGGAGGTTCTGGGCGGAACCGGCCTGGTCGAAGCCGGGACCTATATCGCGATCCTCGCGGGCACGATCCTGGCAGGTTTCATCAATGCGCAGGGTGCCGCCTTGATGGTTCTGGGCGTGGCCGGGATCGGCTGGCTCACCGCGCGTGGCGTGCCCCCGGCGCCGCCGCCAGGCGAGAAGCCGCCGATGGACCTCCACATCGTGCGCGCCTCGATCCAGCTCGTCTCGGCGACGCTGCATATCCCGCGCCTGTTCCTGGCGATTCTGTCGATCAGCTTCTTCTGGATGATCGGCGCGGTGCTGGTGATCGAATTCCCGCCGCTGGTGAAGAACGTCTTCACCGCCGATAAACAGGTCGCGAGCCTGTTCCTCGCCATCTTCTCGATCGGCGTCGCGATCGGATCGGTGCTGGTCAACCGGTTGCTCAACGGCCGCGTGTCCGCGCGCTACGCGCCCGCTTCGGTGCTCGGCATGGCGGTCTTCGTGCTCGTAATGGTGGTCGCGGCCCAGCAATGGACCCCCGCCCTCGACGGCAAACTCTACAACCTCACCCAGTTCGCGCATCATCGCGACGCGCCGTTGATCGCGTTCGGCTTGCTGGGTGTCTCGGTGACGGGCGGCATGTTCGTGGTGCCGCTCTACGCCTTCCTCACCACCACGGTCGAAAGCGACCATACCGCGCGCACGGTCGCCGCCAACAATATCGTCAATTCGGGCGCGATGGTGGTCGGGGCGGTCGGGGCGATCGTCTTCGCCAATCTGGGCTTCTCAGTCGTGGAAGCCCTGCTCGCGGTGGCGGCGATGTGCCTGGGCGCCGCAATCCTGTCGTGGCGGCTGCACATTGCCTGCGACGGCATCGATTGCCCTGACAAGCTGCGCGAAAGCAACCCGCCGCGCAAACGCTAGAGCCGCGATTTCCGAGTCGCCGAATGATACATCCGGCTCGAAATCGCTCTAATCGTCAGCCGATAATCAGCAGCACGACCAGGAAGCCCAGCATCCAGGCGCGCACGAACAGACGCACCTCGTCCGAGCTCAACGCGAAAAAAGACGTGGAAGCGGGCTGCGCCAGGGCCATGATCGGCCAATTAGACGATCGCGCCGCCCGCTTCACGAATATTCGGGGTTAATGCCCCCGATCAGCCTTTCTTGCGGCCGAACAACGCCGCGAATGCACCCGCGATCACGCCGATCACGCCGGCGCCGGCCGCAACCTGCTTGGCCGAAACCGGTGAGGACTTGGACGCCGCCGGCGCGGTCGCAGCTGCGGGCGCAGCCGCCGGTGGTGCAGCAGCAGCAGCTTTGGGGGTAGCTGCGGGTTTGGGAGCAGCGGCAGCCTTGGGAGCGGCGGCGGGCTTGGCAGCGGCCTTCGCCTTGGGCTTGGCGGCCGCCTTCGGCTTCGCGACGGCTTTCGGCTTGCTCGCGGCCTTCGCGGCGGGCTTGGGTGCGGCTGCCGTCTTGGCGACCGGCTTCGGTGCGGCTTTGGCGGCGGCCTTGGGCGCGGTCTTGGCGGCCGGCTTGGCCGCTGGCTTGGCCGCGACCTTCGCGGGGGTCTTTGGAGCGGCGGCCTTGGCGGCCGGCTTCGTCACGGCCTTGGCCGCGGCGGGTTTGGCCGCGGTCTTGACCGGCGCCTTGACCGCGGTCGCGGGCTTGGCTGCCGCGGCTGCCTTGGGCTTCGCAGCGGTCTTTGGTTTGGCGGTCTTCTTGGCGGCGGCGGGCTTGCTGCCAGCATTCTTGGTATCGGCCATGCACCTTCTCCGTCCAGTGACTAAGGACAAGGAACCTACACAGGATCGCACGTTTCCGAAACGATTTGGTGCATTATTCTGAACAAGACGCAATATTGACGCGCCTTCGGGGTATTGGTAGCGCTAACAGGTATCCCGTTCACGCGCGGTTCGGGATATCAGCCGCCAAAAGAACACAGTCCTTGGAGGGGCATATGGCAAATTCGACGCTGGGCCGGCTCGCGCTGGCACTTTCCCTGATACCGATGCCGCTATTGGCTGCGGATCCCGTGGTGCCGACCGTTTCGCCGGAGGGTCACCATTATCTCTCGCAACCTTTGGTCTCGTCGATCTTCACCGCCGATCCGTCGGCGCACGTCTTCAACGGCAAGATCTACGTCTACCCCTCGCATGACGTGCCGACCAACATCCCCGATGACGATCTCGGCAGCGAATATGCGATGCACGATTATCGGGTGCTCGAAATGGACCATGTCGGCGCCCCGGTGAAGGTCGGCCCCGTCGCGCTCGACGTGAAGGATGTTCCCTGGGCGTCGAAGCAGATGTGGGCGCCCGACGCCGCCTACAAGAACGGCACCTATTTCCTCTATTTCCCGGTACGCGACAAAAACAAGGACAAGCACGGCCTCGGCACCTTCCGCATCGGCGTCGCCACGTCGAAGAGCCCGATGGGGCCGTTCAAGGCCGAGCCGCAGCCGATCAAGCTCGCTTATTCGATGGATCCGGCGGTCTTCACCGACGACGACGGCAAATCCTACATGTATTTCGGCGGCATCTGGGGCGGCCAGCTTCAGCGCTGGGCGACGGGCAAATTCGATCCCAACGGATCGGACACCGACCTCCACCAGGACGACAAGCCCGCTTTGTCGGGCAAGGTCGCGCGCATGACCCCCGACATGAAGCAGCTGGCGGAAAAGCCGCGCGACGCGGTGATCCTCGACACCAACGGCAAGCCGGTGCTGGGCGGCCAGCACGACAAGCGATTCTTTGAAGCGTCATGGATGTTCAAGCGTGACGGCAAATATTATTATACATATTCGACCGGCGACACGCATTTCCTGAACTACGCGATCGGCAAGAGCCCGTACGGCCCCTTCCATTACACGGGTCACATATTGCAGCCGGTTCAGGGCTGGACAACGCACCACTCGATCATCAAGGCGGACGGCAAATGGTGGCTCTTCTATGCCGACACGCAGATCTCGAACAAAAATCACCTCCGCAACGTCAAGGTGACGGAGCTGCATTTCAATCCAGACGGCACGATCCGGACCATCAACCCATTCGTCGATTGAGGGCCTGATTTTCTATGTTTCTGGGTATCGATATCGGCACGTCCGGTGTGAAGGCGGTCGTGATCTCGGCCGACGGCAATGTCGCCGGCCAGGGCACCGCCGCCCTCACCGTCTCGCGTCCGCATGATCTGTGGTCGGAGCAGGCGCCGGAGGATTGGTGGGCGGCGACCGAGGCCGCGGTCCGCGCGATCGATCCGGCGGTGCGCCGGTCGGTGCGCGGCATCGGCATTGCGGGGCAGATGCACGGCGCGACCTTGCTCGATGCGGCGGACAAGCCGCTGCGCCCCGCCATCTTGTGGAACGACGGCCGCTCTTACGCGGAATGCGAGGAGATGGAGGCGGCGGTGCCGCATCTGCACGCCATCGCGGGCAACCTTGCCATGCCGGGCTTCACCGCGCCCAAGCTCGCCTGGGTGCGCAAGCACGAACCAGCAATCTTCGATCAGGTCCGCACCGTTCTCCTCCCCAAGGATTATGTCCGCCTGCGCATGACGGGTGAAAAGGCGTCGGACATGTCCGACAGCGCCGGCACCTTGTGGCTCGATGTCCAGCAGCGCGACTGGAGCGACGAATTACTCGCGGCGACGGGTCTCAGCCGTAGCCATATGCCGCGCCTGTTCGAGGGGTCGCAGATTGCGGGCATGCTGCGTTCCGACATCGCCGAATTGTGGGGCATGGCTCCCGTGCCGGTGGTCGGCGGCGGCGGCGACAATGCCGCGGGCGCGGTCGGCGTGGGCGTGGTGTCGGACGGCGATGCCTTGCTGTCGCTCGGCACGTCGGGCGTGATCTTCATCGCGACCAAGGATTTCCGCCCCAATCCCGGCCGCGCAGTCCACGCTTTCTGCCATTGCCTGCCGCAAATGTGGCATCAGATGTCGGTCCACCTGAGCGCCGCGGCTTGCATCGACTGGGTCGCCAAGCTGACCGGCGCTGCCAATGCGCCCGAGCTCTTCACCCGTGCCGAAAGCACCGGGCCGGCGCGCGGCAAGGAAGTGTTCCTTCCCTATCTCTCGGGCGAGCGCACGCCGCACAATGATGCGCTGGTCCGCGGCGCCTTCCTCAACCTGGATTATGAGACGACCGCGGGCACGCTCGCGCAGGCGGTGCTCGAAGGCGTCGCCTTCGCGCTCGCCGACGGGCTCGACGCCTTGCGCGACGCAGGCACGCAGGTTTCGCAATTGTCGGTGATCGGCGGCGGCGCGCGCTCGGCTTATTGGGGCCGGATCATCAGCGCGGCGGTCGAAACCCCGCTCGTCTATCTGCGCGGTGGCGAAGTCGGCCCCGCGCTCGGCGCCGCCCGGCTCGCGCAGGTCGCGGTCGACAAGGGCGATCCGGCCGCGATTTGCGCCCCTCCGCCGGTCGAGCGCGTTGTAGAGCCACAGGCTGCCGACATCGATCTTCTGGCGCCGAAAAAGGCGGCGTTCCGCGAAGCTTACCCCCACATCAGCCCGAAAATGAAAGGCCAGTAATGTCCGTCCAACCCAGCTATTTCGCCGATATCGCGCCGATCGCCTTCAAGGGCCCGGATTCGACCGACGAACTCTCCTACCGCTTCTACGACAAGGACCGGATGGTGATGGGCAAGCGGATGGAAGACCATCTGCGCTTCGCCGTCTGCTTCTGGCACACCTTCTCGTGGAACGGCCTCGACATTTTCGGCGCGCCGACCTTCGGCCGCCCGTGGCTCGCAGGCGCGATGGACAGCAAGGCCGCGGCCTGGAAGCGCGCCGAGGGCTTCGATTTCATCAAGAAATTGGGCGTGCCTTTCTATTGCTTCCACGACGTCGACGTGATGGCGATGGCGAGCAACGCCGCCGAGCACACCCAATATCTGGCCGAAGCAGTCGACGACCTCGAGCGGCTGCAGGGCGAAACCGGCATCAAATTGCTGTGGGGTACAGCCAACCTGTTCAGCCATCCGCGCTTCGCGGCCGGCGGCGCGACCAATCCCAATCCCGAAGTGTTCGCGTTCGGCGCGATGCAGGTGCGCCAGGCGCTCGAGGCGACCAAGCGTCTCGGCGGCTCCAATTACGTGCTGTGGGGCGGTCGCGAGGGCTATGAGACGATCCTCAACACCAACCTCAAGAAGGAGCTGGACCAGCTTGGCCGCTTCCTCAACCTGGTGGTCGAGCACAAGCACAAGATCGGCTTCAACGGCACGATCCTGATCGAGCCGAAGCCGCACGAGCCGACCAAGCACCAGTACGATTTCGACACCGCGACGGTGTATGGCTTCCTCAAGGCCTACGGGCTCGAGAATGAGGTGAAGGTCAATATCGAGGCGAACCACGCCACGCTCGCCGGCCACACGTTCGAGCATGAGCTGGCGATGGCCAATGCGCTCGGCATCTTCGGCTCGATCGACGCCAATCGCGGCGATCACCAGAATGGCTGGGATACCGACCAATTCCCCAATTCGGTCGAGGAAATGACGCTGGCGATGCTCGAAGTCTTCCGCGCGGGCGGCTTCAAGGATGGCGGCTTCAACTTCGATTCGAAGGTCCGCCGCCAGAGCGTCGACGCTGCCGACCTGTTCTACGGCCACGTCGGTGCGATCGACGTGATCGCCAAGGGCCTGCTCAATGCCGCCGCCTTGATCGAGGACGGCCGGCTCGATGCGCTCAAGAAGGAGCGTTATGCCGGCTGGGACAGCGCGATCGGCCAGACGGTGGCCAAGGGCTCGCTCGCCGACATCGCCGATCTGGTGGTGGAGAAGGATCTCAATCCCAAGCCCAGCTCGGGCCGCCAGGAGCGCCTGGAGAATCTGATCAACCGCTTCTGCAGCTAAAACTCAAGCCGTCGCCCCGGCGGAGGCCGGGGCCGCAGGAGGCGGCGGAATCGCAAACCAGCAGCGGCCCCGGCCTCCGCCGGGACGACGGTTTTTAAAAGGGTCGGTCGGTGCAAGCCGGCCGGCCCTTTTTCTTGGCCTCTTGCCCCGTCCATCGCTCTGGATACGGGCGCGCGCATCCCCATATGCGCGACGTGATCAAGGAGTGGTGCGCGTGACCGACTATCCCAAATTGGGCCTCTATATCGACGGTGAATGGCTGCGCGGCGACGGCCGTGACGCGCAGGCGGTGCTCAACCCCGCGACGGGCGAGACGCTCGCCGAACTTCCCGTGGCTTCCGTCGCCGATCTCGACCGCGCGCTCGCCGCCGCGCAGCGCGGTTTCGAAACCTGGCGCGTCACGCCCGCCGACCAGCGCTTCGCGATCATGATGAAGGCCGCCGCCCTGATCCGCGAGCGCGCCGAGCATATCGCGCGCATCGTCACGATCGAGGAAGGCAAGCCCTTCGCCGAGGCCAAGGGCGAAGTGGTCGCGGGCGCGGGCCTGCTCGAATTCCATGCCGGCGAAACGATGCGCATCTTCGGCCGCGTGATGCAGCGCCCGTCAGGCACAAGATCGATGGTGCTGCACCAGCCGGTCGGCCCGGTCGCCGCTTTCTGCGCCTGGAATTTCCCCGCGCTCAACGTCATCCGCAAGATCGCACCCGCCATCGCCGCAGGCTGCTCGATCATCCTCAAGCCGAGCGAGGAGACGCCCGGTAGCGCGGTCGAGGTGGTGCGGTGCCTCCAGGATGCGGGCCTGCCCGGCAACGTCGCGCAGATCGTGTTCGGCGTGCCCGACCAGATTTCCCGCCACCTGCTCGCCTCGCCGATCACGCGCAAGCTGAGCTTCACCGGTTCCGTACCTGTCGGCAAGCAGCTGATGAAGCTCGCCGCGGACACGGTCATGAAGATGACGATGGAGCTGGGCGGCCATTCGCCCGTGCTCGTGTTCGACGATTGCGACCTCGAAAAGACGCTCGACACGCTCGTCACGCATAAATTCCGCAATGCCGGCCAGGTCTGTGTCGCCCCCACCCGCTTCCATGTGCAGGAGGGGATTTACGAGACATTCGCCGCGGGCTTCGCCGAGCGCACGCGCGCGATGAAGCTCGGCAATGGGCTGGAGAGCGGCACCCACATGGGCCCGCTCGCCAATCCGCGCCGCCCCGACGCGATGGCTGCCATGATCGAAAATGCGCAGAAGGCGGGCGCCAGGCTGCTGGCCGGCGGCGCGCGCCGCGACGGCGGCGGCTTCTTCTTCGAGCCGACCGTGATCGCCGACGTGCCGCTGGAGGCGAGCGCTATGAATGAGGAACCGTTCGGCCCGCTCGCCTTGCTGCGCCCCTTCAAGACGGTCGACGATGCGATCGCCGAGGCGAACCGCCTGCCCTTCGGCCTCGCGGCCTATGCTTTCACCGAACAGGGCCGCCGCCAGAACCGGCTCGCGGAAGAGTTGGAAGCGGGCATGCTCGCCATCAACGGCGTACGCCTGACCTGGCCAGATTCACCCTTTGGCGGAGTCAAGGAATCGGGCTTCGGATCCGAGGACGGTCCCGAGGGCATTCAGAACCATATGATCACCAAGGCGGTGCATATCGTCTGATACTCGTCGCCCCGGCGAAGGCCGGGGCCGCTGGAGATAATAGACCACGTCGTGGCAAGATTCTCCCGCGGCCCCGGCCTCCGCCGGGGCGACGGCTAACGCGCGACCCAGTTCGGATCGGAAAGCACGTCCGTCTGATGCTCACCCACGCGCGGGCTGGGGCTCGCATGCGCCGCTGGCACGCCGTCGATAACCAGCGGCGTCCGCACGCCGGGGATCGTTCCCCCGTCGGCCGCGCCCGATGCCAGATCGAGCCGCATGCCGCGATGCCGCACTTGCGCATCGTCGAACACCTCGCCGATGCTGTTGATCGGCCCCGCCGGCACGCTTGCTTGCTCAAGCTCCGCAAGCAGGTCGTCGCGCGCCCATTCTATCGTCAGCGCCGACAGCGCCCCGATCAGCGCGACGCGATTCCCGACGCGTGCGGGATTGGTCGCAAAGGCGGCGTCAGTGCCCAACTCCGCGCTACCCAGCACTTCGCACAACCGCCGATACTGGCCGTCATTGCCGACCGCGATGATGATATGTCCGTCCGCGACCGGGAACACCTCGTAGGGCACGATGCTGGGATGCGCGTTGCCGAGCCGTTTCGGCACTTGGCCGGAGACGAGGAAGCCGAGCGCCTGGTTGGCCAGCACCGCGACCTGACTGTCCATCAGCGCGCAGTCGATCCACGCGCCCTCCCCCGTTTCGTCGCGGCGGCGGAGCGCGGCAAGGATGCCGATCGTCGCATACAGGCCCGAAAAGATGTCGGCCATCGCGAAGCCTGTCTTGGTCGGCGGGCCGTCGGGATCGCCCGTGATCGACATCGCGCCGCCCATCCCCTGGATCAGGAAATCGTAGCCCGCGCGATTGGCATAAGGCCCGTCCTGGCCGAAGCCGGTGATCGAGGCATAGATCAGGCGCGGGTTGACCGCCTTCAGGCTCTCGAAATCGAGCCCGTATTTGGCCAGCCCGCCCACCTTGAAATTCTCGATCACGACATCGGCGGAGGCGGCGAGCCCGCGCACCAGCGCGCGGCCTTCCTCGGTGGTGAAATCGGCGACGACCGATCTTTTGCCGCGATTGCAGGCGTGGAAATAAGCGGCGGACAAATCGCCGCCATCCGCCGCCGCGACGAAGGGCGGGCCCCAGCTACGCGTATCGTCGCCCTCGGGGCTTTCGACCTTGACCACGTCGGCGCCAAGATCGGCGAGCGTCTGCCCGGCCCACGGCCCCGCCAGGATCCGTGCGAGCTCCAGCACCTTCAGGCCCTCGAGCGGACCGGCCATCAACGCCTCTCCCTGATCGTCAGTGGAGATCGGTAGCCCAAAAATCCGGGAAAGCCACGTGGAGGGTCAAAAACCGAAGCTGGTTTGTGCGGAGGATTTGGCTGGCGCGCCGGGCTCGGGCGCGACGCCTTCCAGCTCGAGCATTCGCGCCTTGGCGTTCGAACCGCCCGGTGCCGAAAAACCGCCGATCCTTCCGCCCGCCGCCAGCACGCGGTGGCATGGCACGATCAAGGGTATCGGATTGCGCGCCATCGCCTGGCCGACGTCGCGCGCCACTTCCGGCCCCTCGCCCAGCGCACGGGCGATCTCGCCGTAGGTCGTGGTTTCGCCCCAGCCCAGCCGGCGCACCAGATCGTAGATTTTGGCGAACAAAGGATCCTGCCGGCCCAGATCGAGCGGCACATGCGCGAAATCGCTCCGTTCGCCCTCGAAATAGCGCGTTATCGCCTGGATCAAACCCGCCATGTCTGCCGAAGGTTCGGCCTCGATCGCATCGGGCAAGCGGCGCAGCAGCGCGCGGTGCGTTTCCTCCGCGCTCGGGGCGGGCAGGCGGAAGCCGGTCACGCCCCGCTCGTTCCACGCCAGGGCCGCAAAGCCGTGCGCCGTCTGGAACAGATGATAGTGATTCATCGCCGATCCCATTGTCTCCGAATATCCGAAATCAGGTCCCGGCGATGGAATTTCAACGTTCGGCTACTCGACCTGACCCCACTCCCCCAGGCTCGACATCTTTCGCCACAGGCCGAGCGAACCAAGGTCGTTCGCGGTTACGAACATCATGAAGCCGAGCAGGACCACGACCCCCGATTTGAACGCCCATTGCTGCGCCCGGGCGGGCAATGGGCGGCGGCGCACCATCTCGGCAAGGTAGAAGAACAGGTGGCCGCCATCGAGCAAGGGAATCGGCAGCAGGTTGATGAAGCCCAGGTTTATCGAGATCAGCGCCATCAGATCGATGAAGGGCACGAATCCCAGCGACACGCGCGTGCCTGAAAATTGCGCGATCCGCAGCGGCCCGCCCAACTCCCTGGCCGAACGTTGGCCATGCGCGATCTGGCCGAAAATGTCGGTGATCATGCGAATGCGGTCGCGCACCGCCAGCACCGATGCGGTCAGGATGTCGCCGACATTGCCGCGCGCATAGGACAGGCCCGCGGGGAGGATGCCCAATTGGCCACTTTCGACCTTGTTCCCCCCATCGTCGACCTGCGTGACTGTATCGCTGACGAGATCGACCGCCAGATCAAGCCCGTCGCGTGCGAAGGCGATATGCAGATCGGCGTGCGGGCGGATCATCAGCATCAGCTCGAGCTCGTCGAACGTGCCGATCGATCGGCCGTCGATGGAGAGGATGCGGTCGCCGGGCTTGAGGCCGCCTTTCTCGGCTGCCGAGCCCTGCGCGACGGCACCGACGACCGGCGCCGTATGCGGCACGCCGTAAGCGGCGAAGAAACCGGCATAGATGGCGACCGCCACCAGAAGGTTCGTGAATGGGCCGGCGGCGACGATCAGGAAACGCTGCCACACCGGCCTGCCCTGCATCGTCTTCGCCTGCTCGTCCGGCGGGAGCGACAGCCACGCCGGATCGGGCTCGCCCGCGGCTCCCATGTCTCCGGCGAATTTCACGAAGCCGCCGATAGGCAGCACCGAAACCTTCCAGCGCGTACCGTGCCGGTCGTTCCAGCCGAACAGCTCCCGTCCCATCCCGATCGAAAAGGCATCGACCTTCACGCCGAACAGGCGGCCGACGGCATAATGGCCAAGCTCGTGCAGGAAGATGAGCGGCGCGATAAGGGCAAAGAAGCCTCCTATCATAGCGAAGATAGTCAGAGCCTGATTCATCGTCCGCTTGGCCTTGGTCCCTGCATCTTCGCGTGACGCGCCGGGCGCATCGTCGTGAAGCGGTTCATTTGCTCGAGACGGCCGCCGGACGCGGCGCAGTCCCGTCGATCAGGCTGCGGAACGCGATTGAACACCCATCCTTAAGCGATGCTTCGACAGCAGCGCGGACGATCGTTTCTTCCGGTCCGAAATTGCCTGATTGAAACCTACGCCACACCCGCATTGCCACAGATCGCCGGAGCATGGGTCAAAGACCGGCTGATCGCGGCGGAATCATTTTTCCGGGTTACGCAGCGCAGGTAAAAATTTTGCTATCCCCACGCGCCGGCACGAAAAAGCCCCGGAAAGCCTGCGCTGTCCGGGGCCGAAATCTGGTGGGCGCAGCAGGGATTGAACCTGCGACCCCTGCCGTGTGAAGGCAGTGCTCTACCGCTGAGCTATGCGCCCAAGAGCCTGATCGTCGAAGGCCTGAAATCTGGCTCTCGTATATCGGGACCGTGGTCTCGGCGGGCCGGTTACCGGGCGGGACCCTATCTGTCCAGCCTTAAACCCGCCGACCTAATTCACCGAATCCTTGAGCACCTTGCCTGGCCGGAACTTCGGCTGGCTGGTCGCCTTGATGTTCATCGGCTCGCCGGTGCGCGGATTGCGTCCAGTGGACGCCTTGCGGCGGCTGACCGAGAAATTGCCGAAGCCGACCAGACGCACTTCGCTGCCCTTCTTGAGCTGAGCGGTGATTGCTTCGAGCAGACCTTCGACGACACGCGCCGTATCCGCGCGCGGCAGCCCGGTTTGGTCGGCTACGACCGCAATCAGCTCTTGCTTGTTCATGAATCCCCTTTCCGGCCAGCCTGCTACCGACGAACGCGCGAGCGGCCATCTAAAGCCAAGCCGACCGGGGGAGTCAAAGGAAACCGATCGTTTTAATTCTGATCAGTGGCGCGCGATGCTTGCCCCCGGATCGGTCCCGATCTGGCCGATCGCGGGCTCGGTCGCGAGCTCGTCCGTCTCGGTCCATTCGATCGGCACCACCGGCGTCACCAGAGCACGCGCCAGCACCTCGTCGACATGCGCGACCGGCACGATCTCGAGGCCTTCGAGAATGTTGGCCGGAATGTCGGCCAGGTCCTTCTCATTCTCCTTGGGGATCAGCACCGTCGTGATGCCGCCACGCAAGGCGGCGAGCAATTTCTCCTTGAGGCCGCCGATCGGCAGCACGCGGCCGCGCAGCGTGACCTCGCCCGTCATCGCGACATCGCGGCGCACCGCAATGCCGGTCAGCGTCGAGATCATCGCGGTCACCATGCCGATACCGGCCGACGGACCATCCTTGGGCACCGCGCCCTCGGGCAGGTGAATATGGAGGTCCTTCTTGGCGAAGATGCTTGGCTTCACGCCGTAAACCGGCGCGCGGGCGCGCAGGAACGACCAGGCGGCCTGGATCGATTCCTGCATCACCTCGCCCAGCTTGCCGGTCGTCTTGACCTGACCCTTGCCGGGAACGGTGACCGCCTCGATCGTCAGCAACTCACCGCCGACCTCGGTCCAGGCGAGGCCCGTGACCGCGCCGATCTGATCCTCTTCCTCGGACACGCCGTAACGGAACTTGCGGGTCCCGGCATAGTCGCCGAGATTCTCCGCATTGATCTCGATCCGCGTCTCTTTCTTTTCGAGGATCTTGCGCAGCGCCTTGCGCGCCAGCTTGGCGATTTCGCGCTCGAGCGTGCGCACGCCCGCCTCGCGGGTATAATAACGGACCAGGTCGCGCAGCCCGCTTTCGGCCAGCGTGAACTCGCCGTCCTTCAACCCATGCGCCTCGATCTGCTTGGGCAGCAGGTGCTTGTGCGCGATCTCGACCTTCTCGTCCTCGGTATAGCCTTCGAGCCGGATGATCTCCATGCGGTCGAGCAAGGGCTGCGGCAGGTTGAGCGAGTTGGCGGTCGTGACGAACATCACGTCCGACAGATCGATGTCGATCTCCAGATAATGGTCCTGGAACTTGCTGTTCTGCTCCGGATCCAGAACCTCCAGCAGCGCGGATGCCGGATCGCCGCGATAATCCTGGCCGAGCTTGTCGATCTCGTCGAGCAGGAACAAGGGGTTGGACGTGCCCGCCTTCTTGAGGTTGGTCACGATCTTGCCCGGCAGCGAACCGATATAAGTACGGCGATGGCCGCGAATCTCGGCCTCGTCGCGCACGCCGCCCAGCGACTGGCGCACGAATTCGCGCCCTGTCGCCTTGGCGATCGAGCGGCCGAGCGAGGTCTTGCCGACGCCCGGAGGGCCGACCAGGCACAGGATCGGGCCCTTCAATTTGTTGGTGCGCGCCTGGACCGCCAGATATTCGATGATCCGGTCCTTGACCTTCTCCAGCCCATGATGATCCGCATCCAGCACCGCCTGCGCTGCCGGAATGTCCTTCTTGATCTTGGACTTCTTGCCCCAGGGCAGGCCCAGCAGCACGTCGAGATAATTGCGCACCACCGTGGCTTCGGCCGACATCGGCGCCATCGTGCGCAATTTCTTGACCTCGGCCGTCGCCTTGGCGCGTGCTTCCTTGGACAGCTTGGTGTTGGCGATCTTCTGGGTGAGCTCGGCAACCTCGTCGCCGCCGTCGTCACCGTCCGACGTGCCCAGCTCGCGCTGGATCGCCTTCAATTGCTCGTTCAGATAATATTCGCGCTGGGTCTTCTCCATCTGGCGCTTGA
>Ga0207657_10001515_pt1 | contig 24882 bp, 22 predicted proteins | sample KBSC33metaG_FD_184316 | JGI IMG/M metagenome (GOLD analysis project Ga0207657, IMG submission 184316) | Corn rhizosphere microbial communities from Kellogg Biological Station, Michigan, USA - KBS C3-3 metaG (SPAdes) (version 2) | ecosystem: Host-associated > Plants > Roots > Rhizosphere > Soil ... | reverse complement strand
CCGCGATCGAGCGCGGCGCGCGAGGAGAATTCATACATGATGACGCTGTATTCAGGGACGACCGATCCGTTCAGCCAGCGCTGCCGCATCGTGCTGCACGAGAAGGGCATGGACTTCCAGATCATCGACGTCGACCTCGACCACAAGCCCGAGGACCTCGCGGTGATGAACCCCTACAACCAGGTGCCGGTGCTCGTCGAGCGCGATCTCGTACTGCACGAGTCGAACATCATCAACGAGTACATCGACGAGCGCTTCCCGCACCCGCAGCTGATGCCCGCCGACCCGGTGATGCGGGCGCGCGCGCGGCTCTTCCTGCACCGGTTCGAGAAGGAGCTCTTCATCCACATCGACGCGCTCGAGGGCGGCAATCAGAAGCAGGTGGACAGGGCGCGCGTGCAGGTGCGCGACTCGCTGCTGCAGATCGCCCCGGTGTTCGCGAAGCACAAGTTCATGCTGGGCGACGACTATTCGATGCTGGACGTGGCGATCACGCCGCTGCTGTGGCGGCTCGACTACTATGGGGTGCAAATGCCGAAGCAGGCGGCGCCGCTGATGAAGTACGCCGAGCGGCTGTTCTCAAGGCCCGCGTTCTCCGAGGCCCTCACCTCCGCCGAGCGGGGGATGCGCAAATAGGCATCGGCCTTGCATGCAGGGCGCTGCGGGTCAACTTTTCGGGGTGTATCGTAAAGCAGCCCGACACCGTGCCCTCGCGCTGCGAGTACGCTCCGGCGTCTGCGTCGTGTTGTCTGCAACAACGCAGCCAGCCGATATCGAGACGTAAAGGCCGCATTCTTGACCGGCGGGGAGCCGAGCGTAATATTTTTGCCATGTCAGAGCAGTCCGCCAAACCGTATCTCGTGCGCGCCATCTGCGAATGGTGCGCCGACAACGGCCTCACGCCGTACCTCGCCGTCCGCGTCAATCCGCAAACGCGCGTTCCCGCGGCCTTCGTGAAGAATGGCGAGATCGTCCTCAACGTGAGCCCGACCGCCACGCGCAAGCTGACGATCGACAATCAGTGGATCCAGTTCACGGCGCGCTTCAACGGCTCGTCGCAGGAAGTTGCCGTGCCCATCGGCGCGGTCATCGGGATCTTCGCGAAGGAAACCGGATACGGCTTCTCGTTCTCGGCACCCGACGATCCCGTCGCAGCCCTCGCGGGCAGCGGCAATTCGCGCGATATCGACGGGCGGCTCGGCGAGCCTGCGCGCAGCAAGCGCCCGTCACACCTGCAAGTCGTCAAGTAAGGCGTCGCCGTCCAGCGCGCGCGTGCCATGGGATCATGGCGCGCGGTCGTGCACGTCCAGCGCCGGCATAGCTCAGCTGGTAGAGCAGCGGTTTTGTAAACCGTTGGTCCCGGGTTCGAATCCTGGTGCCGGCATTCCCGCGCAAGTCGGCTCCCTCATACGTCGTTGACGGCAGGCGTCGCGACCCAGCTGCCGTCGATGCCGCCGGGAAGCATTTGCCCGACGTCCTCGCCGACCTCCTTCGCGATCAACGCATTCAACTTTGCGTTCATCGCTTCGAGGACATCGGCATGCCGGGCGCCCTCGAGCGCGAGGTTTCGCCGCTCGAGTGGATCCCGGTCGAGGTCGAAGAGCTCGACGTCGTTCATCTTGAAGAGGGCATCGACGCTCGGCGGCAGGTTGTGCTGCTTCGGCGAGAAGTAGCGCGCGAGCCGGTAGCGGCCATCGAATACGCTGCGAATCGCGCCGCGTTTGCCGAGGTCGGGGCGAAGCACGCCTTCCTTGGCCGACGCCTTGAGCTTGGCTTTGCCGTCCGGCTGCTGCATCACCTCCACGACCTTCTCCATGAAGTCGCCGTCGATGTACGCGAACATGTTGTAGCAATAGAGGGCGCCGTCGCGCACCGCGGTGCGCGAGGCACGCTCGGGCGCAGCGAGCAGCCCCGAGAAGTCCCTGCCCGGCAGCTCCTTCGTGATCGACGATTTCTTCTCGGCGCTCGCCGACGTCAGCCCGACGAGGGTCGGTGCGATGTCGAGGTGCGACGTGACCGCCTTGCAGCGCCTGCCTCCCGCATAGGCGGGGTGGACGACGATGAGCGGAACGTTGTTCTGCTCGCGATACGCGGTGGCGCCCTTCGAATGCATCCTGTGCGCGCCGTCGAGGTCACCGTGGTCGGCCGTCAGCACGACGATCGTGTTGGCCGCGAGCCCGAGCGCATCGAGCTCGTCGAGCAGCGGCATGACGTTGCGATCCACGTCGCGCAGGCAGTTCAGGTAGTAGTTGTGCCGACGTCGCCAGCGCCAGTCCTCGTTCGCGATGTTGCCGACGAGCGCGTCGTGCGACTTGAGATAGTCGCGATGCGCCGGCGGCCGCCCTTGCGCATCGAGCGCGTCGCGATAGGTGGCGGGCAGGTCGAACGTCCATTGCTTCGCGTAGAGCGGATGCGGCGGCTCGGACCGGATGTGACCGAGGATATTGCGGTTCTGCACGCGCTCGCCCGGCCGATCCGTGTCGATGAACATGACGTCGTGCGGATTGACGAGATTCACTGCCAGGAACCACGGCTTGCCCTGTGCAGCGAGCTCGTTGCCGCGTCCGCGCAGCCAGTTCACGGCCATCGCCGAGATGAGGCCGTCGTGCAGGTAGCCGCCGCGGTCGTGCGCGATGATGTCGCCGACGCCGAAGTAGTCGGAGAAACCGTAAGCCTCCATCTCCTTGGTGAAGATCTTCGTCGGCGTGCCGAGGTCGTTGACGGTCTCGAATTCCTTCGTGAGGTGCCACTTGCCCTTGTACGCGGTGTAGTACCCGGCCTCGCGCAGCAAGTCGCCGATCGTGCGCAGATCCGTCGACATGCTCTCGATCCACGGGAAGTTCGTGTTGTCGAACATCCGCGTGTGCTGGATGTGCTGCCCCGTATAAAGCACCGACCGCGACGGCGTGCAGACGCAGGAATTGATCTGGTGATTCTCGAAGACGGTGCCGCGCTTCGCCAGACGCTCGTGCGCAGGCAGATGGAAATCGCGCGGGAGCTCGCCGGGACGGAACTGCCGTTCCTGGTCGTTCAGGATGAACAGAATGTTGTACGGCCCGGCGGCGCGGCCCTGCGCGCCGGCAGGCACGGCCGGCGTCGTTGCCGCGACCGCCGCGGTGCTCGCGAACGCTTCGCTTCCGATGGAAGCCGCGAGCGCGCTCGCGCCCATCGCCTTCAATGCGTTACGCCGTCCCGCCTGGATTTTCTCCGGCTTCCGATGTCCCATGGCTCGATGACTCCGTTGCGATCCGCGTGCTGCAAACGCATGCCGGGACCCAGGTAGGGCGCGACGTAGGATCGGCCGTCCAGATACCACGAGCGAAGGCGGCCGCGCAAGCGCCGCCTGTCTCGCGCGAGCGCGAGTTCTACTTCGTACGCTCGGGCGACGTTAAGCTCGGCACGCGGTCGCGCGCGAGCGCAGCGACGTCATCCCGTGTAGTTGGAGCAGGTGATGAATGCGCTTGCCGGGCCGGGAAGCGCGCGACCTCGTCGAGGACCTCGAGTCGCTTTGACCGCGAAATACGGACGTATCAGGGCGGGGCTGGAGTTCCTCGGAAATCCAGCCCCGCCCCGGATTTGCCCGCCTTTCGGCTCCGGCCTCGCATCTCGCGCGCTTCGCGCGCTAGATGCGGCCCATCACCATGAGGATGATGAGAATCAGCAACACGAGCCCGAGCCCGCCGCTCGGCCAGTAACCCCAGCCCGAGCTGTAGCCCCAGGTGGGCAGCGCCCCGAGCAGAAGAAGAATGACGATGATGAGAACGATGAGCGAAACCGACATGACGACCTCCATGCAGCCAGATCATGGCGTTGCGCCGACACGGCTGCCGACGCTTGCCTCCCCGGCCGTGTAAGAATTACGTACGAGTCGATCGGCGGCGCTGACTCGCGCTCGTGCTTCATCGTGGAAGCCCCTGCTGCCGCCTGCTTCGCGTACGTTGACTAGCAACCGATATGCCGGGCGGCCGGCGGAGATCGACCCATGAATCGATTGGATTTCAAGGACCGGCGCGCCATCGTGACCGGTGGGGCGGCGGGCATCGGCCACGCGATCGCGAGGCGGCTCCTCGAGAGCGGCGCGCGCGTCGAGCTCTGGGACCGTGACGCGCGGGCGCTCGCCGAAGCGCGTGCTTCGCTGGGAAGGGGTTGCGATACGCAAGTCGTCGACGTGACCGATGCCGCGGCCGTCGACGCCGCCGCGGCGAAGGCGAGCGATGCGATGCACGGTGTCGACGTCCTCGTCTGCTCGGCAGGCGTCACCGGACCGAACACGACGTTGTGGGACTACCCCGTCGACGCGTGGCGCGCGGTGTTCGACGTCAACGTGCACGGCCTTTTCCTTTGCAATCGCGCGGTCGTGCCGATCATGCGCCGCGCGAATTACGGGCGCATCGTCAACATCGCATCGGTCGCGGGGAAGGAAGGCAATCCCAACGCGTCGGCGTACAGCGCGTCGAAGGCGGCGGTCATCGGATTGACGAAATCGCTCGGCAAGGAGCTCGCTGCCACCGGCATTCGCGTCAACTGCGTGACGCCGGCCGCGGTGCGCACCGCGATTTTCGACCAGATGACGCAGGCGCACATCGACTTCATGCTGTCGAAGATCCCGATGGGGCGCTTCGGCACCGTCGACGAGATCGCCGCGCTCGTCTGCTGGCTCGCGTCCGAGGAATGCGCGTTCAGTACCGGTGCGGTGTTCGACGCGTCGGGGGGGCGGGCGACGTACTAGTGGCCTGTAACCGGGAAATCGGTAGTGTCTGGCTCGCTCTCCGGCCCGATCGCTGCGTTGGCGCTGCTTGCAAGGGGGCCTGCCATTGCTGCGCAGCGCCGCCTTGCGCTCGGGCCGGAGGCGTCGCCATATCACGGTCGTTCACGACCGATTTCCCGGTTACAGGCCACTAGCCGCCAACGCGCAGCATGATCTTCCCGATATGCTTCGACGACTCCATCAGCGCGTGCGCGCTCGGCGCATCGGCCAAGTCGAACGTGTGGTCGATCACCTGCTTCACCTGACCCGATTCGAGCAGCGGCCAGACCTTCTCGCGCAATTCGCTTGCGAGCTCCGCTTTGCGCTGCGTCGGACTCGCACGCAGCGTCGATCCCGTAAGCGTCAGCCGCTTCAGCATCATGAAGCGCAGGTCGCATTCGACGCGACTGCCCTGCAGGAACGCGATTTGCGACAGCCGTCCTTCGACGGCGAGGCATTTGAGGTTGCGCTCGACGTAGTCGCCGCCGACCATGTCGAGGATGACGTCGACGCCGCGCTTGTTCGTGATGCGCTTCACCTCGTCGCCGAAATCCTGCGTCTTGTAGTCGATCGCGTAGTCGGCGCCCATCTTCACGCAAAACGCGACCTTCTCCGGCGTGCCCGCCGTCGCGACGACCGTCGCGCCGAACGCCTTCGCGAGCTGGATCGCGCAAAGCCCGATGCCGCTCGTGCCGCCGTGCACGAGGAACCACTCTCCGCGCGAAAGCCGCACGCGATTGAACACGTTGTTCCACACGGTGAAATAGTTCTCGGGCAAGCCCGCGGCCTGCTCGAGCGTCCAGCCGTTCGGAATCGGCAGGCACCACGACGCCGGCGTCGTGCAGTACTCGGCGTAGCCGCCGCCCGGCGTCAACGCACACACGGCATCGCCGACGTTCCACGCGCGCACGTTCTCCCCGCGCGCAACGACCTTGCCGGCGACTTCGAGACCGAGGATCGGCGAAGCGTCGGGCGGCGGAGGATAGCTGCCCGAACGCTGCAGACAGTCGGGCCGGTTGACGCCGGCATAAGCGACTTCGATCAGGACTTCGTCGGCGCGCGGCTTCGGCACCGGGCCATGCGCGATTTGCATGACGCCGGGCGCGCCCGGCTGCGCGATCGCGACATGACGCATCGTTTCGGGAACGGCCATCGCCCACCTCCTTGCGGTTCAGAGGCCGATTCTACGTTCCCATCCTCGACGCGCCACCGAACGGCGAGCGAAGGATGCGGCCACTAGACGCCGAGGAACCGATGCATCGTCGCGTGATCGTCGCGCAACGCGTCGACGCTGGCCTGATGCACGATGCGCCCGGTCTCGAGGATGTACGCCTCGTCGGCCACCGCGAGCGCGCTGTACAGGTTCTGCTCGACGAGCAGGATCGCGTAGCCCAGCCCGCGCAGCTCGACCATCGTGCGCTCGAGATGCTGCACCATGACCGGCGCGAGGCCTTCCGACGGCTCGTCCATCAGCAGCATCTCGGGGTCGAGCGTCAGCGCGCGTGCGACCGCGAGCATCTGCCGCTCGCCACCCGACAGCTGATGGCCGCGGTGATGCCGCCGCTCGCCGAGTCGCGGAAACAGCTCGAACAGGCGGTCGACGTTCCATTGCGAGCGACGCCGTGCTCCGCGCCCGAGCATGGTCAGGTGCTCGGTCACCGTGAGCGACGCGAACAGGCGCCGCCCCTGTGGCACGAGTCCGATGCGTCGCTGCGCGATCTGGTGCGGCGACAGTCCGCGCAACGATCGCCCTTGAAACGCCACCGCGCCGTCGATGACGTGCGGCGGCTGCATGCCCATGATCGAGCGGATGAGCGTCGTCTTGCCCATGCCGTTGCGACCGAGCAGCGCGACGATGCGGCCCTTCCCGACGCGAACCGACACGCCGCGCAGCACCTGCGCATCGCCGTACGCGGCGTGCAGGTTCGCGACGTCAAGCATGGTGCCGCTTGCCGAGGTAGACCTCCTGCACGCGTGCGTCCGCGCGAATCGCGTCGGGACTTCCTTCGACGAGCACGCGGCCGTTATGCATGCACGTCACGTGATCGACGAGCCGCAGCGCGAGGTCGATGTCGTGCTCGATCAGCACGAGCGTGAGCGATCGCGGCAGCGTGCCGATCGTCGATGCCATCACGACGCGTTCTGCGGGCGACAACCCGGCGGCAGGCTCGTCGAGCAGCAGCAACGCGGGCTTGCCGGCGAGCGCGAGCGCAAACTCGAGTTGCCGCTGTTCGCCGTACGACAGCGTGCGGGTCGGAGCGCGACGCCGCCCGGCGAGACCGCTCGTCGCGAGCGCCTCCTCGACGCGCTTCGCGTGCTCACCCTTCGGCGCGCTCGCGCCGAGCAGCGAGAACTTGCGCGAATCGAGGCTCTGCACGGCGAGCCGCACGTTCTCCTCGACGGTCAGCGCGGGAAACAGATTGGTGATCTGATACGTGCGGCCGATGCCGAGCGCGGCGCGCCGGTGCGTGCGCAGGCGGGTGACGTCGCGACCGCCGAAGCGCACCGTCCCTTTCGATACGGGGATTTCGCCCGCGATCGCGTTGAAGAGCGTCGTCTTGCCGGCGCCGTTGGGGCCGATGATCGCCCGGCGCTCGCCTTCGCGAACGCCGAGCGAGATGCCGTCGACCGCGCGCAGCGCGCCGAAGCTGACGGCGAGGCCGGCGAGCTCGAGCAGGTTCAGGATTTCTTGATGCCCTGGAACGAGCGGCTGTACGACGCCTGCTTCATGTACGTCTCCGGATCGTATTTCCAGAACTGCGAGACGTTCGGAACCGTTTCGATCGGCACGTTCCAGAACTTGCCGTCGGGCCGCCGCTTCACGGTGCGGATGTAGACGTCGTAGATCGGATTGCCGTAGTCGTCGAGCCGGACGGGCCGCCCGAGGGGCGAGTCGTTCAGCACGACCTTGCGGATCGCGTCGAGGAATTGCTTGCGATCCTCGACGTTGCCCTTCACCGCATTCATTCCCGCGACGAGCCACATCGCGCCCGAATACATCGAGAAGCCGTAGAGCGAAGGCAGCTTGCTGAACGCCTTCTCGTACTCGGTGACGAACTTCTCGGTCGCCGGCGCCGTGCTGCCTTCGCAGAATTGCGCCGACGAGATGATGCCTTCGCATTCCTGGCCGAGCGTGCGGATCACCGACTGGTCGGTGAGGTTCATGCAGCCGAGCATGGGAATCTTGCCCTTGAGGCCGAAGTTCGCATATTGCTGGATGAAGCGGTTCGCGTCGGCGCCCGTTTCCATCACGTACACGACGTCGGGCTTGGCACTCTGGATCTGTGCGAGGTACGGGCTGAAATCGGCGGTGTTGAGCGGCTGCCAGAACTGCTGCACCACGGTGCCGCCGAGATCGCCGAACGTCTGGCAGAAGCCGCCGCACTGCTCGTAGCCGAACGTGTAGTCCTGCGAGATCGTCACGGCCTTGCGGTAGCCGAGCTTGTGATAGGCGTAATCGGCGAGCGGACGCGGCATCTGGCTCGCCGAATAGCCGGCGATGCGGATCACGTTCGGAATGCGCTTGCGCTGCGTGAGGTCGTCGGCGGCGATGATCGGGATGAAATACGGCACGCCGTTGCCCTTGACGTATTCGGCGACGGCGAGGCCGGTGTTCGCGAGCAGGTCGCCGATCAGCATGTGCACGTTGCGCTGCTCGACGAGGCGCCGCGCCTTCTGCAATGCGGTGTCCGGATTGCTGGCGTCGTCCTCGACGATGACCTCGATGTCGCGACCGGCGACCTTGTGACCGTGCTGGTCGAAGTACAGGTTGAAGCCTTCGACCATCTCCTTGCCGCCGGCGGCGACGACGCCGGTGAGCGGCGCGAGCAGGCCGATGCGAATCGGTCCCGATTGCGCCGATGCGACGCGCTGCCACGGACCGATGCCGGCCGCGGCATTCGCGGCAACCACGGCGCCCACGGATTGAACGAATTTACGGCGATCCATGCGAACCTCCTCCTCGTTGTATGACGTCAAGACTCCTTGCGGGATGCGCGTCGCGCCAGCACGGCGCGGCCCCACCCCAGCAATCCCTCCGGCGCGAAAATCATGGTGACGATGAACATGAGACCGAGCACCATCGGCCAGCGCTCGGTGTAGAAACTCACGACGTTCTCGAGCGCGATGATCACGGCCGCGCCGACGAGGCCACCGAAGAGCGTACCGACGCCGCCGACGATCACCATCAGCAACCCTTCGACCGATTGGGCGAGCGCGACGGTCGCGGGGCTCACGAAGCTGTTGAAGAACGCGTAGAGCGTCCCGGCGAGCCCGGCGAAGAACCCGGACACGGTGAACGCGATGAAGAGGTGCAGCGGCACGTTGTAGCCGAGCGCGCGCATCCGCGACTCGCTTTCGCGAATGCCCTGCAGCGTGAGGCCGAACGGCGAGCGCGCGAAGCGCCACATCAGCCAGGTCATGACGCTGGTGACGATCAGGATGAAGAAATAGAAGACGGGCTGCGGCGACAGCCACGCCGGCGCGACCGTGCCGCGCAGGCCGTTCTCGCCGCCGGTCACCGACGTCCAGCGCAGGCACATGCCCCAGACGATCATGCCGAGCGCGAGCGTGAGGAGGAGGAAGTAGACGCCCGACGTGCGGATCGCGAGCAGCGCGAAGACGACGGCGGCGAGCGTCGCCGCCACGACACCGAGCAGCATGCCCACCCACGGCGAGCCGGCGTTCGTCGTCACGTGATAAAGCACCACGTACGTCGCGATGCCGAAGATCGCGCCGTGGCCGAGCGACACGCGTCCCGCATAACCCGCGAGCAGGTCGATCGACATCGCGAGCGTCGCGAAGATCAGCGTCTCGATCACGAGACTCGTCTTGTAGCCGGGCACGACGAACGGCACGGCGACGAGCAGCGCGGCGAAGATCACGGCGAGGACGATGCGCGTGCGCGACGCCGCGGGCGTGCGGCGCCGTGCAGGTGCCACTGCCTCCCAGCCGGCCTCGCCTTCGGTGGGTGGCGCAGCGCTCATCAGGCCGTTTTTCCAAAGAGTCCGAGAGGACGGAACGCGAGCAGGAGCGCCATCGGGCCGAAGATCACGAAATACGCGAGCTCGGGAAACCACACCTGCCCGAACGTCGCGAGCATTCCCACGAAGAGACTGCCGATCGCGGTGCCGACGAGGCTCCCGCGCCCGCCGATGATCACCACCGCGAGGCTGAACACGAGGATATCGGAATCCGCGGTGGGGTAGAGGGTCAGGAACGCGCCGCCGAGCACGCCGCCCACGCCCGCGAGTGCCGCCCCGACCATGAACGTATAGATGAACACGCGGCGGATGTCGATGCCCATCGCGTCGACCATCTCCGAGTCGTCGACGCCGGCACGGATCAGGGCGCCGAGCCGCGTGTAGCGAAGGAGCAGCGCCAGTGCGATGAACACCAGCACGCTGAAAAGCAGCAGGAAGAGCCGGTACTTCGGATAGACCAGCGTGCCGATCTGCACGGGGCCGCGCAGCGTCTCGGGAATCGGGACGGTGAATGCGTCGCCGCCGAAGATCACGAGCGCCAGGTCGTCGAGCACGAGTGCGAGTCCGAGCGTCAACAGCACCTGGCGCAGCACGTTGCCGCCGACGAAGCGCAGCAGCAGCGTATACGTGAGGAAGCCGACGATCGCGATCGCGATGGCGGCGCCGACCAGCGCCAGCGTGAAGCTTCCACTACGGCCGGCAACGACGAGACCGAGATAGCCGCCGACGAGATAGAGCGCGCCATGCGCGAGATTGACGATGCGCATCAGGCCGAAGATCAGCGTAAAGCCGCTCGCGACGATGAACAGCAGCGCCGCGAACGTCGCGCCGTTCAACGCCTGGAACACCGTCATCGACATCGCGGCGGTCTCCGGCGGCTCAGCGAACGGCGTTGCGCTGCGCAACGTACCAGTCGAGGATTCCCTCGCCGGTCCAGAAGAGCACGTCGTCGCGCTCGCGCATCGTCTCGAGCGCCTCGCGGAAGTAGCGCAGGCGATGCGGCACGCCCATGATGTACGGGTGCACGACGAGCGCCATCACGCGCGCCGAGGCGCGCGCGTCGTCGTAGAGTTGCGCGAACTGGTCGAGCGCGCGGTCGCGGTACTCGCGCGCCGGATGGTGCTGGATCAGCATCATCGCGACGTCGTTGCATTCCTGGGTATACGGGATGCCGACGATCGAGCCGCCGCGCGTCTTCAGCACGACGGGCTGGTCGTCGAGCACCCAGTCGCAGACGTACGCGTAACCCTCCTCGGCGAGGATGTCCGGCGTCTCCCACGTTTCGGTGAGTCCAGGACCGAGCCAGCCGCGCGGCCGCCGCCCGGTGCAGCGCGCGATCGCGTCCGCGGTCGCGCGAATCGCCGCACGCTCGTCGTCGACCTTCTGCATGTTCTTCTGCGTGTAGCCGTGGCCGACGAATTCCCAGCCGCGGCTTCGCGCCGCCTCGGCGATCGGCGCGTAGGTTTCGATGCACGCGCCGTTGATCGCGAGCGACGCCTTCACGCCGCAGCGATCGAGCACGTCGGCCAGTCGCCAGAACCCGACGCGATTGCCGTACTCGTGCCAGGCCCAGTTCGGGATGTCCGGCGATGGCGTGCCGCCGGCGGGCGGCGTCAACACCGTGCGCGGCATCGGCTGGTCGATGTCCCATTCCTCGACGTTGACGATCACCCAGACGACGAGCCGGGCATTGCCGGGAAGCTTCAGCGGCGCGCGCGCGACGATCGGTGAATACGCAAGCCGTTCGGTGGGCAGCATCGCTCCGCTTCGGTCGAGATTATTCGCTTCGAGCCGGCGCTGGCCGCGCGCCGAGCTGCGGCAACATCGCGAGGATCTCGCCGGCGGTGAGCACGAAGCCGAACGCCGTGCGAATGCACGCGAGCGCCGCATCGTGGAGCGCCGGCCCGTCCATCGTATCGACGCAATCGCTCGCGACGATCACCGCATAGTCCCTGGAGCACGCCGCGGCGACCGTCGACAGCACGCAGCTGTTGGTATTGACGCCGGTGACGATCAGCGTATTGACGCCGTGCGCGCGCAGGACGAAATCGAGGTCGGTGCCGACGAAGCAGTCGTAACGCTTCTTGGTGTCGACCACGAGGTCGCGCGCATCGTGAAGCCCGGGCATGATCGTGCAGCCCGGCAGCGCCATCAGGTTATGCTTGAGGACGTTGCGTCGCGGGTTGTCCGGATTCTCGGCACGCGTGCGCCAGAACGGGTTGATGCGTATCTCGTCGCTGTCGCGGTAGCGCGTGACGAGGTGCACGATCGGCAGGCCGGCGGCACGGCTCGCGTCGAAGAGACGCCGGTTCGCCGCGACCACGCGTTCGGCGGCGCGGCTTTCGAGCGGCATGGTGGCGACCGCAGGATCGAGATGGCCGCGGTGCAGATCGATGCCGACGATGGCGGCGCGGGGGTGGTCGATGCCGAGGTTCATGTTCGTGTACGTGGCGATGCGGGGTGGTCCCGGCCCGCTGCATGTTAGCGCCCGCGCGGCGTGCGTCAACCGGGCGAGGCTTGCGTGACGAAGCCTTTCATCGGAATGTACATCGGCGGCGAGTACCGGCCCGCGCAGTCGGGACGCACGTTCGCCGTCCGCAACCCCAAGGACGGGAGCCTCGTTTGCGAGGTTGCCGAAGGCGACGCCGAAGACGTCGACACAGCCGTGAGCACCGCCGAGCGCGCACTGCCGCAGTGGGCCGGCTCGTCCGGCGCGCAACGAGCCGACGGCATGCAGCGCGTTGCGGAGCTGCTCGCGCGCCGTCTGGCCGACTTGGTCGAGCTCGAGATCGACCAGATCGGACGGCCTCGCCGCGAGATGGCGGCGCAACTCGCGCGGCTGCCCGAGTGGTTCAGCTACTTCGGTGCCGTGGCGCGCACGCACGAGGGCACGGTGCCGCCGTTTCGCGGCCCCTACCTGAACTACACGCGGCGCGTGCCGCTCGGCGTCGTCGGCCACATCACGCCGTGGAACCATCCGCTGCTGATCCTCGTGAAGAAGGTCGCGCCATCGCTCGCCGCGGGCAACGCGATGGTCGTAAAGCCGAGCGAGCTCGCGCCGATCACGCCACTGCGTCTCGGCGAAGTGTTGCGCGAGGCCGGGATTCCGGACGGCGTCTACAACGTCGTGCCCGGTTTCGGACCGACGGCGGGCAAGTCGCTCGCGGCGCATCCGCGCATCCGCAAGATCGACGTGACCGGCGGCACGCCGACCGGGAAGGCGATCGCCTCGCTCGCGGGTCACAATCTGGTTCGCGTCTCGGCGGAGCTTGGCGGCAAGGCTGCCGTCATCGTGTTTCCCGACGTCGACGTCGAGCGCGCCGTGGCCGCGGCGCTGTTCGCCGCGTTCATCGCGACCGGCCAGACGTGCATTCAGGGTGCGCGGCTGCTCGTGCATCGGTCGATCCACGACGACGTCGTGCGGGATCTCGTGCGGCGTACGAAGGCGTTGCGCCTCGGCGATCCGCGCGACGCGGGCACGCAGATCGGTCCGCTCGTTTCGGAGCAGCAACGAAGCGTCGTCGAGCGTTACGTCGAGATCGGAATCGGCGAGGGAGCGACGCTTGCCACGGGAGGGCGGCGGCCGCCTGGAAGCGAATTCGCGAAGGGCCACTATTTCCTGCCCACGGTGTTCACCCGCGTCGAGCCTTCGATGCGCATCGCACAGGAGGAGATTTTCGGTCCGGTCGTCTGCGTGATTCCGTTCGACACCGAGGACGAGGCGGTCGCGATCGCGAACGGAACGCCTTATGGTCTCGCGGCCAGCGTGTGGACGCGTGAGGTCACGCGCGCGCATCGCGTCGCCGCCGCGCTGGCATGCGGCGTGACGTGGATCAACGATCATCACCGCATCGATCCCGCGTCGCCGTGGGGCGGTTTCGGCATGAGCGGGATCGGCCGGGAGAACGGCCTCGTCGCCTACGAGGACTACACGCAGTTGAAGAGCGTGATCGTCAATCTCGACGATGCGCCGTTCGACTGGTACGCGGACGACACCGGAAGCGCGCGTTACAGCTGAAAACGGTCATCGCGCCTTGCGCGTCCCGCCGCGCAGTGTCGGCGTCTCGCGCGCCTGCCGGAAGACGACGCGATGCGGGACGAGCCACGTCGCGATCATGGCGAGTGCGCCGATCACCGCGAGCGCCGCAAACACGTGCGAAAGGCCGGCCGCGAGCGCGGCGTGGATCGCCGCACGCGCACCTTCGGCGAGGCTCGCCTCGCCCCCGTCGAACATGCCGCGCACCGTGTCGATCCCGCTGACGCCCTCCGCATGCGCGAGGCTGCCGCCGAGGCTCGCGTTCAGCACGGCGCCGAGCGCCGCGGCGCCGAACGTGCTGCCGAGCATCCGCGCGAAGATGTTCGACGCGGTCGCGCTGCCGCGTCGCGCCCATTCCACGCTGCCCTGGATCAGGATGATGAACGTGGTATTGAGCAGGCCCATGCCGAAACCCAGCACGAACGACGCGAGGCCGACTAAAGCCGCGTTCGCCCCCGACGGCATGAGCGCCAGGCCAAGCGACCCCGCGAAGAGCAGCACGCCGCCGATGCGCACGGTGTTGCGCGCGTCGAGCGCACGCAGGAAGCGTCCGGAGAGCGTCGACGCGACGGGCCAGCCGACCGACATCGCGGTCAGCGCGAAGCCCGCGACGATCGCCGAGCGGCCGAGCACCCCCTGCACGTAGATCGGAACGAACGACGTGACGCCGATGATCGCCGCGCCGGCGAAGAGCGAGCACGCGTTGACGCTCGCGACGAGACGCGAGCGCCACAAATCGACATCGATCATCGGCTCGCGCGCCCGCCGCTCGCGTGCGACGTAGAGCGCGAGCGCGACGACGAAGGTCGCGACGAGCGTGAACGTCGGCAGCGACATCCACGGCCACGCGATGCCGCCTTGCATCAATGCGACGAGCAATGCGGCGATCGCGATGCAGAACAGCAGCACGCCGGCGTAGTCGATGCTGTGCGGCCGCCGCGTGACGTTCTCGCGCAGAAAGAGCGACAGCCCGACGATGGTCAGGATGCCGACGGGCACGTTGATCCAGAAGATCCAGTGCCACGAGAACGCTTCGACGATGATGCCGCCGGCGAGCGGCCCGACGATCGCCGCGAATCCCCACACGCTCGAGAGCCACCCTTGCACGCGGGGCCGCTCCTGCGGCGAGTAGAGGTCGCCGACGATCGTCGTGGCGACCGGCTGGATGGAACCGGCGCCGAGCCCCTGCAGCAGACGGAACGCGATCAGCGCGGGCATCGACCAGGCGAACCCGCACAGCGTCGAGCCGACGAGGAACACGGCGATGCCCGCGATCAGCACCGGACGTCGCCCGTAGAGGTCGGCGAGCTTGCCGAACACGAGGATCGTCACCGACTGCGTGAGCAGGAAGCCCGAGAAGACCCACGTGTACAGAGAAAAGCCGCCGAGCTTCGCGACGATCTGCGGCAGCGCGGTGGCGACGATCGTCACCTCGACCGCCGCCATGAAGAGCGCGAGCATCACGCAGCCGAGGACGACCGGGCGCCGCGAGGAAACGTTCATCGGCTCGATTGTAGGCGAGCGCACGATGCGCGCCGGTCAATCCCGCCTGGCCTCGTGCATGTCGAGACGCTGCGAGGTCCGCAATAACGTCGCCACGAGGGTGGCGGCGAGAATCGTTCCGCTCGACGCGACGAACACCGGCGCAGGCTCGAAGCGCTCGAGCATCGCGCCGCCGATCGCGTTGCCGACGCCGATGCCGCTGACGATGCACGTCGCCGACCACGTGAACGCTTCGGTCGCGTAGCGGGCCGGCGCGTACGACGAGATCAAAAGCGTCGCGATCGTGAACGCCGGCGCGATGCAGAGGCCCGCGACGAATCCGACGAACGCGAGCAGGCCCGCCGATGTCACGACGGCCGACAAGGCGAGCGGCAGCGCGAGGAGCGCGAGCATTCGGCGCAATTGCCGCTCGGGTGCAAGCGTGAACGTCATCGCGCCGTAAGCGAGGCCACCGAGTGCGCTGCCCACCGAGTTGATGGCGATCAGCCAGCCCGCGAGCGGCGGCATGCGGGCCTTCGCGGCGAATCCTGGATACGCGATTTCGAGCAGACCGAGACCCACCGTGAGCAGAAACTGCGTCGCGTAGACGGCGATGAGACGCGACTCCGTAAGCGGGCCCAGCAGATGGCGCTCGGCGTGCGGGTCGTGACGCCAGTAACGAAGCGCCGGCGACGCGACGAAGGTCGGGACCGCGATCGCCGCGAACGCGACGGCCGCGCCGAACGCCGCGCGCGGAGACCCGATCGCGAGCAGGAGGCCGATCAACGCCGGGCCGGCCGTGAACGCCAATTCGACGAGAACCGCATCGAGCGCGTACGCCGTCCGTCGCGCACGCTCGTCGTGGAATCGATAGCGCCACATCGTGCGCGTGAGCACGGTAATCGGCGGCGCGAACGCGCCGGCGATTGCGGCCGCGACGTAGATGCCCGCCTGCGGCAGCGCGATCGAGGGCGCGAGCCAGAGGATGAACAGGGCCGTCGGCGAGACGACGCCCGTGGCGAGCAGCGCACCCTTCGCGCCGCGCCGATCGATCCAGCGACCGACGATCGGCGCCGTCGCCGCGGCTGCGCCGAGGTACGTGCCGACGGTGAGGCCCGCCGTCGCGAACGACTCGGTGAGCGCGCGCACGTGCAGCAGCATCGACAGCGTGATCGTCCCGATCGGCATGCGCGCGATCACGGCCATCGCGAACAGGCGCGAGACGTCGGGCAGGCGAAAGAACGAACGGTATTCGGCGACGGCGGCGCGCAGCATCGGGGTCAGAGCGAATCGGGGTCGGAGGCGGAAAGCGCGAATCGGGGTTGGAGGAAAAGGCGCGGCACGGTCGATGCCTGCCGCGGAGAGCCCGGGCGCGCCTTTTCCTTCCGACCCCGATTCGCGCTTTCTGCCCTGACCCCGTGCCTACTTTTCGGCGTAGACGACCTCGACGTTCTCCGGCGCGAGCCACTCGCGCAGGCGCTCGATGAGCGCATCGTCGGGGGTGACGCGCCACGCCTCCGAAAGCTCGGTGTCGCCACCCAGCCGATCGTTCCAGTAGCGAACCGTCACGGGAAGCGGGCCGGGGCGGAACGGCGCGAGGATTTCCTCGAGACGATCGGCCGACGCGTTGCCGTTGCACGCGATGCGCAATCGTCGCGCGAAGCGCTTGCGCAACGCCGCGAGATCGAACACGTCGTCGGCCGCGATGCGAAGGCCCTGCGCTTCGCCGTCGTCGGTGACGCGCTGGCTCACGCGCACGTCCATCACCACGAGCTGATCCTCGCGCAACAGCGCGCGCGCGGCGTCGAACGTCTCGTTGTAGACCATCACCTCGGCGCGTCCCTTGCCGTCGTCGAGCGTGACGAACGCCATCTTGCCGCGCCGGCTCGACTGCACGCGCAGCGCCGTGACGATCCCGGCGACGAGCGTGCGCTCGTTCCTCGGCGCCAGGTTCGAAAGCGACGTGCGCACGATCGCCGCGAGCTCGGCCGCGTGCGCGTTGAACGGATGGCCCGAGAGGTAGAAGCCGAGCGCGCCTTTCTCGTGCACGAGGCGTTCGGCGTCGGTCCATTCGCGCACGTTCATCGTCGCGGGCAGCGTCGGTGTCGCTTCCTCCCCGAACAACGAAACCTGCGATGCGGTCGCCGCCGCCCGCTCGCCGGCGTCGAGCGCCAGTCCCACCGCCGCGAACAGCGTCGCGCGCGAGCGATCGATCGCATCGAACGCGCCGGCGCGAACCAGGGCTTCGACGACGCGGCGGTTGACGAGCCTCTTGTCGACGCGGCGGCAGAAGTCGAAGAGATCGCTGAACCCGCCGCTGCTCGCGCGCGCGGCGACGATCGCCTCGATCGCCTGCTCGCCGGTGCCCTTGATGCCGCCGAGCCCGTAACGGATGCGCTTCGCGTCGACCGGCTCGAAGCGGTAGTTCGACGCGTTGACGTCCGGCGGCAGTATCTCGAGTCCCTGCGCGATCGCGTCGTCGTAGAGCGTCTTCACCTTGTCCGTGTCGTCCATGACGAGCGACAGGTTCGCCGCCATGAACGCCGCCGGATGGTGCGCCTTGAAGTACGCCGTCTGGTACGCGACCAGCGCATATGCGGCCGAGTGCGACTTGTTGAAGCCGTAGCCGGCGAACTTCTCCATCAGCCCGAAAAGCTCGGCCGCCTTCGGGCGCGGAACGCCGTTCTGCGCGGCGCCATCGACGAAAACGTCGCGGTGCTTCGCCATCTCCTCGGGCTTCTTCTTGCCCATCGCGCGGCGCAGCAGGTCGGCGTTGCCGAGCGTGTACCCGCCGATCACCTGCGCGATCTGCATCACCTGTTCCTGGTACACCATCACGCCGTACGTCGGCTCGAGGATCGGCGCGAGCCGTGGATCGAGATACTCGACCCGCTCGCGGCCGCTCTTGCGCGCGTTGTAGTCGGGGATGAGCTCCATCGGCCCCGGCCGATACAGCGCGACCAGCGCGATGATGTCCTCGAAGCGCGTCGGCTGCGCCTGCTTCACGAGATCGCGCATGCCGCGCGATTCGAACTGGAACACCGCCGTCGTGTTCGCCTTGCGGAAGATGTCGAAGGTCGCCGCATCGTCGAGCGGCAGCGTCTCGAGCGAAACTTTGACGTCCGGCTCGAGCGTTCGGAGGTAGCGCAGCGTGCGATCGAGGATCGTCAGCGTGGTGAGGCCGAGGAAGTCGAACTTGACGAGGCCGATCGCCTCGACGTCGTCCTTGTCGAACTGCGACACCGGCGCCTGCGCGCCGGGTTGCACGTACAGCGGACAGAAATCGGTGAGCTTCCCCGGCGCGATCAGCACGCCGCCCGCGTGCATGCCGACGTTGCGCGGCAGGCCCTCGAGCTCGCACGCGAGCGCGAGCAGCTCGCGCACTTCCTCCTCGTCGGCCTCCCGCTGGTCGATCAGCGGCTCGACTTCGCGCGCGTAGATGACGTTCGCCTCGGGCTCGCCCGTGCGACGGCGCAGCGTGACCGTCTTGCCCGGCTGGAACGGGATCAGCTTCGCGATGCCGTCGACGAACGAGTAAGGCAGGTCGAGCACGCGGCCGACGTCGCGCACCGCGGCCTTCGCGGCGAGGGTGCCGAACGTCGCGATCTGCGACACCGATTCGGCGCCGTACTTCTGCTTGACGTAGTCGATGACACGGTCGCGTCCGTCCTGGCAGAAGTCGATGTCGAAGTCGGGCATCGACACGCGCTCGGGATTCAGGAAGCGCTCGAAGAGGAGCGCGTAGCGCAGCGGGTCGAGGTCGGTGATGCCGAGCGAGTACGCGACGAGCGAGCCGGCGCCCGAGCCACGGCCGGGTCCGACGGGCACGCCGTTGCGCTTCGCCCAGTTGATGAAGTCGGCGACGATCAGGAAGTAGCCCGAGAAGCCCATCTGCACGATCGTCTTCGCCTCGAACTCGAGGCGCGCTTCGTATTCGGCGCGTCGGCGCTCGCGCTCCGCGCCGTCGGGATACAGTTGCCGCAGACGTTGCGCGAGTCCTTGCGCCGCCTCGCTTCGCAGATGCTCGTCGAGCGACACGCCGGCAGGCGTCGGAAACTGCGGCAGGTGATTCGTGCCGAGCGGGATCGCGAGATTGCAGCGCATCGCGATCGCGACGCTGTTCGCGAGCGCCTCCGGGAGGTCCGCGAACTTCGCCGCCATCTGCGCCTGCGTCGGAAAATACTGGTCGGAAGTGAAGCGGCGCGGCCGGCGCGTATCCGACAGCGTGTGGCCCTCGGCGATGCACACGCGCGCCTCGTGCGTGCGGAAGTCGTCGGCGGTGAGGAATTGAATCGGATGCGTCGCGACGAGCGGCACGCCGATGCGATCCGCGAGCGCGACGCTCGCCTGCACCAGCGTATCGTCGTCGGCGTGTCCGGCGCGCTGCACCTCGAGCGCATAGCGATCCGGAAACCACGCAGCCCACTCGCGTGCGACGCGCTCGGCAGCCGGCGCATTGCCCTGCAGCAGCGCCTGCCCGACGTCGCCGTCGCGCGCACCGGACAGCGCGATCAATCCCGCGGTGCCCTCGTCGAACCAGCGCCGATCGAACTCCGCGCGTCCGCGATGCTGATGCGAGACGTACGCGCGCGACAGCCATTCGCACAGGCGAAGATAGCCGGCGCGCGACGCGCAAAGCAGCAACGCGCGCGCCGGTTGCTCGGCCTCGCGCTCGTTCGCGATCCACACGTCGCAGCCGGCGATCGGCTTGATGCCGCGCGCGCGCGCCGCGCGGTAGAACTTGACGAGCCCGAACTGATTCGCGAGATCGGTCAGCGCGAGGGCGGGCATCCGATCGGAGGCCGCCGCACTCACCGCATCGTCGATCCGCACCGTGCCGTCGGCGATCGAAAACTCGCTGTGCAGGCGCAGGTGAACGAAGCCGGGCGTCGACATGAGAATGGGGGGTGCGGGCTGCTACAATTCTACCCGCCGACTCCGAGGGTCACGAAGCGAATTCGCGTGCGTGAAATGCGTGCAATCACGATGCGTTCAGCAGCGTTTCGCGCGCGTGCGGCCGCGTGCTCGATCGCGTGCGCGATGCTCGTCGGCGCCTGCGCGACCGCGCCTGTCGCGCCACTGCCCGCACCGCAGGCGCCGCCGCTTCCGCGCAATGCGGAGCCGCCACCGCCGACCGTCAATCTCTCCGGCTTTCCGCTTCCGTATCGGCAAGGGTATGCCGACGGGTGCGCGAGTGCGAAGGGCGCCGAGCGCAAGGACGGCGATCGTTTCGCGGCCGAGCCGAATTACCGCACGGGCTGGATGGACGGCATCGCGCTTTGCCGCAGGAAATAGCGATCAAGCCGGCGACGTCGCATTTCGTCGACGTGCGCGGCGAGCGTCATCACGTGCAGACGTGGGGCGAGCCATCGTCGCCGCGCATCGTGCTCTTGCACGGCTGGATGGACGTCGGCGCGTCGTTCCAGTTCCTGGTCGATGCACTGTCGCGCGACTGGTATGCAATTGCGCCCGATCTGCGCGGCTTCGGCCGCTCCGCGTGGCAGGCACAAGGCTACTGGTTCCACGACTACCTCGCCGATCTCGAGGCATTGCTGCGGCACTTCGTGCCCGATGGGCCGGTGCGCCTCGTCGGTCATAGCCTCGGCGGCAACATCGTGATGGGGTATGCGGGCGCGCGTCCCGATCGCGTCGATCGCGTCGTCTCGCTCGAAGGCTTCGGCATTCCGGCCGAGCCGGCGGACGTCGCGCCGCACAAGATCGCGAAGTGGCTCGACGCATTGGCGAACCCGCCACGGTTCAAGACGTATGGAAGCCTCGAGGGCGTCGCCGACAAGTTGCAGAAGAAGAATCCGCGCCTGCCGCGCGACAAGGCGGAGTTCCTCGCGCAGCGCTGGGCCGCGGCGTTCCCCGACGGTCGCGCGGAGCTCGTCTCCGATCCGCGCCACAAGTTGCCGTTTCCGCACGTGTACCGCATGGACGAGATCTTCGCGATGTGGCGCAACGTGAAGGCGTGCGTGCTATGGGTCGCGGCGGAGGATTCCGAGATCCCGCGCTGGCTCGCGAGCCATCCCGAAGGGGAGGCGGGCGCCGACGGGCTCGACGAAGTGCGACGCCGCGTCGCGCACATTCCCGGCGCGCGGCTCGAGACCGTCGCCGACGCCGGGCACATGCTGCATCACGACCAGCCCGAGCGCGTGGCTGCATTGATCGAGCCGTTCCTCGCCAACGCGTGAGTTTTCGCTTCCACTCGCGCGGCGGCGCGTACGCGGCGCTCGCGCTCCTCACGCTTTTGTGGGGCATGAACTGGATCGTGATGAAGGCCGCGCTCTTCCACGCGCATCCGGTCGAGTTCAACGTGCAGCGCACGTGGCTCGCGACACTCGTGCTGTTCTCGGTTCTGATCGCGCGCGGCGGACGCGTGCGCCCGCGTAACCTCACGGCGATCGTGGTCACCGGCTTCTTCCAGACGACGATCAACTTCGGCGCGTCGACGATGGCGGTCGCGGGCGGCGGCGCGGGTCGCACGTCGGTGCTCGCGTTCACGATGCCGTTCTGGACGCTCCTCATCGCGCGCTTCGTGCTGCGCGAGCGCGTGCGCCGCTTGCAGGCCGCCGCGATCGCGTCCGCGTTCGCGGGCCTCGTGCTCGTCGTCGCGCCGTGGTCGTGGCAGGGCGACGTCGCACCGAAGCTGTGGGCGGCGCTGTCGGGATTCGGCTGGGCGGCCGGAACGGTCGCGATGAAGTACTACCAGCGCGACGCCGAATTCGACATGCTGAATTTCGTCGCGTGGCAGATGTTGATCGGCATCCTGCCGCTCACGTTCCTGCCGTGGGCGCTCGACGTCCCGGGGACGCAGTGGAGCGTCACGCAGGTGCTGCTGTTCGTCTACACCGGCGCGATCGCGACCGCGGGCGGGTTCCTGTTGTGGATGGCGATCCTGCGCGTGCTGCCCGCCGGCACCGCGTCGCTCAACATGTTCGCCGTGCCGGTGGTGGCGCTGGTTGCGTCGATGGCGATCTTCGGCGAGCGTCTCGCGGCCAACGAATGGCTCGGCATCGCGCTGATCGCGGTGGGCTTGGTGCTCATCGTGCTCGAGGCGCGGCTGTCGGGCCGCCGCGCGCCGCTTCCGGCCACGCCGACCCCGGTCGACGGCGGCTGATGTGGCAACTTCTTGACCCCGGTCAAGTCTTATTGCCTAAATGATAATCGTTCTTATTTACAGACGCATTCGCCTTTGCTATGCTCGCCTCGATGAGCCGGCCATCCGGGCCGGCCCGACGACATGGAGATCGCCTTGGACTCGATCCGGTCCTACTCGCTGCGGTGGCTTGCCGCACTCGGATTCGCTGCATTCATGGTCGGCCCGGCGCTGGCCGACGACGTTCCGCTGTTCAAGCTCGTTGCGCGCGACGGTGTTTTCGAACCGGCGACGATCGAAGTCCCCGCGGGCAAGCGCGTGCGGCTCGAAGTGCATAACCAGGGGAAGACGCCGATGGAGTTCGAAAGCCGCGACCTGAAGCAGGAGAAGGTGATCCCGCCGGGCGGCAAGGCGACGTTCTCGATCAACGCGATGAAGGCCGGCGAGTATCGCTTCTTCGACGAGTTCCACGAGAAGACCGGGCAGGGCAAGTTCGTCGCGAAGTAATACGACAGATACCACGCACGCATCATGGGCAACGCTCTTTTCATCGTCTGGCGCGAATCGGCCGAGGCCATGCTGGTCGTCGGCATCCTTTACGCGTGGTTGCGGCAGCGCGCCGACGCCGCGATCGGCATGCGCTACCTGTGGGGCGGCGTCGCGGCCGGCCTGGCGCTCGCGCTGTCGCTTGCGCTCGTCATGCTCGGCATCGCGTCGTCGCTTTCCGGCAACGGCCTCGACTACTTCCAGCTCGCGATGATGCTGGTCGCGGCGGGGCTGATCGTGCAGATGGTGTTCTGGATGCGCAAGCACGGCCGCACGTTCAAGAAGGACCTCGAATCGAGCATGGCCAGGAACGCGCGCGCCGCGAACTGGTGGGGATTGCTCGTCGTCGTCGCACTCGCCGTCGGCCGCGAAACCGCGGAAACCGTCGTTTTCCTCTACGGCCTCGCGGCCGGGAAGGGGGGCATCGCCGACCTGCCGCTCGTGCTCGTGCTCGGTATCGCCGCGGCGTTCGCGACGTTCTGGGTGCTGCAGCAGGGCTCGCGCGTGCTGTCGTGGCGGCACTTCTTCCGCGCGAGCGAAATCCTGCTTTTGCTGCTCGCCGGCGCGTTACTCGTCGGCGGCGTCGAGAAGCTGATCGCTCTCGAGGTGCTGCCCGCGCTCGTCGATCCGGTATGGGATACCTCGCGCCTCCTCGACGACTCGGGACGCGTCGGCGGGTTGATCGCGTCGTTCACCGGCTATCGCGCGCGACCGGCGTTGCTGCCGCTGCTCGTGCTCGCCGCGTACTGGATCACGATGTGGGCGTGTCTGTATCGGCCGCGCCGCGCGGCCGCCGTGACGCCGGCGAGCAAGCCGACGCCTCGCCGCGTCGCAACGCGCCCGGAGCACTGATCGCCGGCGCAGCGGCACGCCTGTCCCGTGCCGCCGGAGGCGCCACGCGCCGACGCAGGGCGCCGCCGCCGCTGACGTAAAATGAGATTGCCGGCCTGTGAGGCCGGCAATTCATTTCTATGACCGCAACACCGCCCGATCTCGCGCGGCTTCGCATCGACCGCAGCCTCGCGCCCATTCGTCGCCGGCGACGTCGGCGGTGGATCGTGCTCGGCGTGCTCGCACTCATTGTCGCTGCGGGTGCGGTCTACTACTTCACCAAGCCGCGTCCGGTCGAGGTACGGACGACGCCGATCGTCACCACGTATCCATCGCAGCAATTCGTCGTGCTGAACGCGACCGGCTACGTGGTCGCGCAACGCAAGGCCGCGATCTCCTCGAAGGCGACCGGACGCCTCGTCTGGCTCGGCGTCGCCGAAGGCTCGCGCGTGAAGTCGGGCGACGTGATCGCGCGGATCGACAATCGCGACGTCGTCGCGCAGGCGCAAAGCGCCGAGGCCGCCGTTCGCGCAGCGCGCGCGAACGTTCAGCAGGCGGCCGTCGAGCGCGACAACGCGGCCGTCGAATATCGCCGCAACGAGGAGCTCGTCGCCAAGAACTTCATCTCGCGCTCGGCGCTCGACACGGCGAAGGCCCGGCTCGACCGCGCGCAAGCCGGTGTCGCGAGTGCGCAGGCGAATCTCAACGTCGCGCTCGCGAACGCCCGCAACGCAGAAGTCGCCGTCGACTACACGCAGATCCGCGCGCCGTTCGACGGCGTGATTCTGTCGAAGAGCGCGAACGTGGGCGACCTGGTGACGCCGTTCTCGAATGCGACCGACTCGAAGGGCGCGGTGGTGTCGATGGCGGACATGGGCACGCTCGAAGTGGAGGCCGACGTGTCCGAGTCGAGCCTGTCGAAGGTCCACGTGGGACAGCCGGCGGAGATCGTGCTCGACGCGCTGCCCGACGTGCGCTTTCGCGGCCACATCGATCGCATGGTACCGACCGTCGATCGCGCGAAGGCGACCGTGATGACGAAGGTGAAGTTCGACACGATCGACGACCGCGTGCTGCCCGAAATGAGCGCGAAGGTGAGCTTCCTGTCGCAGCCGGTGACCGCGGAGCAGCAGAAGCCGGTCGTCGCGGTCGGCGAAGA